>Ga0209810_1000957_pt1 | contig 50067 bp, 47 predicted proteins | sample Coa_R1_7_FD_187159 | JGI IMG/M metagenome (GOLD analysis project Ga0209810, IMG submission 187159) | Surface soil microbial communities from Centralia Pennsylvania, which are recovering from an underground coalmine fire - Coalmine... | ecosystem: Environmental > Terrestrial > Soil > Unclassified... | reverse complement strand
CGACGTCGCGGCGGCGATGGCGTCGACGTCCAGCGTCGAGGTGTTGGTGGCGAGCAGCGCCCCGGGCGCCGCGATGCGGTCGAGCTGCGCGAACACCTCGCGCTTGAGGTCCGGCTCTTCGAAGACCGCCTCGATCACCAGCTCGGCGCCCGCCGCGGCGTCGAGCGCCCCGGCGAGCCGGATCCGGCCGCCCCGCGCCGCGGCCTCCGCGGGGTCGAGCTTGCCTTTCGCGACGCCGGCATCGTAGGTCGCCGCGATCGTGGCGCGGGCGCGCTCGGCCTGGGCCGCGACCGGCTCGATCAGCGTCACCTCGATCCCGGCGTTGGCGCACGCCATCGCGATCCCCACGCCCATCGTCCCGGCGCCGACGACGGCCGCCGTGCGCACCGAGAACGGCGCCGGTGCCGAGCCGTCGGGCAGCGTCGCGGCCTCGCGCTCCGCGCGCGCGACGTGGTCGCGCGCGAGCGCCTCGGCGGCGGCGTCGGGAACGTCTCGTGCGGCGGTCGTCATCGCGTCCCCCTTTTCCGTGCGGCCCGGCTGCGCCGGGCGATGGGAAAATCCTCTTTTTCAGATCGCTTCGGACGGGCCGAGCATCCGCAGCCACAGCGCGGTCATCTGCTCGACCAGACGTTCGACGGCGGGCGGCCGGGCCGCGTGGAGCCATTCGACGAGAAGCGCCGTCGCGGCGCCCGCGAGCGCCACGCTGGTGAGCCGTTCGTCGAGCGCGGAGCGGCTCGCGCCGCCCCATTGCAGCGCTTTCGCCGACTGCCGGACGAACTTCTCGCGCGAGGTGCGCTGGTGCAGCTCGGCCGCCTGCGAGACGCCGACGATCTCGAGCGCGTAGACGCGCGCCCGGCACGGGTCCTCGGTGAGGTAGTCGAAGTACGCCGCGTTCGCCGCGCGCAGCCGCTCGGCGACGGGCAGATCGAGCCCGCGCAGCGCGGCCCGGACACGGGTGAACACCGCCGCGGCGATCTCGTCGTAGACGGCGAGCAGCAGCGCCTCGCGCGAGGCGAACTCTTCGTAGAAGTGCGCGGTCGTCACGCCGGCTTCGCTGCACAGCTCGGGGATCGTCGTTCGCGCGTAGCCGGCGCTGCCGAAGAGCCGGATCGCGGCGGCGGTGAGCCGCGCGCGCCGCGCCGCACGCCGTTCCGCCGGCGAAAGCCCGCCGTACCGGCGCTCTCTCACCGCCGACAAGGAACACCGTCGCGACTTGTCACAAGGAAGATTTCTCCTTCACGAGGGTCCGTACTTGCACGACCTTGCCCAGCAGATCGTCAGCGGTCTCGCCACCGGCTCGATCTTCGCGAGCCTGGCCCTCGCGTTGGTCCTGATCTATCGCTCGATGGGCGTCATCAACTTCGCTCAGGGCGAGATGGCGATGTTCACGACGTACGTCGCGTGGCAGCTCGTGCAGATCGGGATGCCGATGTGGGCGGCGTTCCTGCTCACCGTGATCGTCGCGTTCGTCGGCGGCGTCGCGCTCGAGCGCATCGTGATCCGTCCCGTCGAGCGCGCCTCGGCGCTGAGCGTGGTCATCGTGACGCTCGGCCTCTTCATCGCGCTGAACGGGCTCGCCGGCTGGATCTGGGGCTTCGTCGTCAAGCCGTTTCCGACGCCCTTTCCGACGACGCCGCTGCAGATCGGCGGCGCCGGATTCAGCGCGCAGGACGTCGGCGTGATCGTCGTCTCGCTCGCGACGCTCGCACTGATGTCGCTGTTCTTCCAGAAGACGAAGCTCGGGCTCGCGATGCGCGCCGCCGCGCTCTATCCCGAGCAGAGCCGGGTGCTCGGCATCCGCGTCGGCTGGATGCTCGCGCTCGGCTGGGGGCTCGCCGCCGTGGTCGGCGCGATCTCGGGGATCATGATCGCTCCGGTCGTCTTGCTCGACCCGAACATGATGCAGACGGAGATCGTCTACGCGTTCGCGGCGGCCGTCCTCGGCGGGATCGAAAGCCCGGTCGGCGCCGTGGTCGGCGGGCTGATCCTCGGCGTCGCGATCAACCTTCTGGGCACCTACGTCGAGGCGATCGGCAACGAGCTGCGGCTCGCCGCGGCGCTCGCGATCATCGTGCTGGTGCTCATCGTCCGGCCGGCCGGACTCTTCGGCCGCGTCGCGGTGCAGCGCGTCTAGTGGCGGTTCACGCTCCGTGAACGCGTCCCGTTCGCCGTCGGGGCGATCCGCCTTCGACGGCATGACGCGCCGCTCGATGCTGGGCCCCGCGTTCGCGGTCGCGGTCATCGCGGTGCTGCCGTGGGTCGTGCCGTCCTTCATCGTCTTCGATCTCATCTACGTCGCCGCGTACGCGATCGGGATCCTGGGACTGGTCATCCTCACCGGGATGAACGGTCAGATCTCGCTCGGCCACGGAGCGTTCATGGCGCTCGGCGGCTACACGGTCGCGATCCTCGCGCACGCGATGGGCTGGCCGTACTGGGCCGGCGTCCCGCTCGCCGCGCTCGCCTCCGGGCTGCTCGGCGTCGTCGTCGGCCTCGTCGCGCTCCGGCTCGCCGGGATCTACCTCGCGCTCGCGACCTACTCGCTCGCGATCGCGACGCCGTCGTTTCTCAAACACTACAAGAGCATTACCGGCGGTTTCGGGGGCATCTCGCTCGACCAGCTCACGCCGCCGGCCTGGATTCCGCTCGGTCCGCAGCACTTCGTTTACTACGTCGCCTGGGCCATCGCCGGGATCGCGTTTCTCGCCTCGGCGTTCGTCGTCCGCGGACGCTTCGGCCGAGCGCTCCGCGCGCTGCGCGACCAGCCGATCGCGGCCGTCTCGTTCGGGATCAACCCGTACGTCTACAAGACGCTGGCGTTCGCGTGGAGCGCCGTCCTCGCCGGCGTCGCGGGCGCGCTCTTCGCCGTCGCGACCGCGTACGTCAGCCCCGACACGTTCAGCCTCGCCCTCTCGATCACGCTGCTCGTCGGCGCCGTGCTCGGCGGAATCGCGACGTTCTGGGGTGCGCTCGTCGGCGCGGCGATCGTCGAGTTCCTTCCGCTCGTCGCGCAGCAGATCAACAACGGCGCACCCGGCGTCGTCTACGGCGTCGCCCTGATCGTGGTGATGCTGTTCGTCCCCGACGGGATCGCGGGCGGGCTGCACCGCATCGCGGCGCGCGCACGCCGGCGCACGCCGGAGATCGCGCTCGAATCCGGCGGTCCCGTCTCAGCCGTAGCGGTCAATCAGCCCACGCGCGAGTAGCGCACGTCGCGCCGTTCGGCGCAGGAGGAGGTATCCGTGATCAGATCCGTGAGCACAGCCGCCGTCGTCTCGGCGGCGTTCGCGCTGACCGTCACGGCGGGGACCCTGACGACGGGACGCGCCGCCGACGTGCCTGGCGTCACGCCGACCGAGATCGTTCTCGGCGGCGACCATCCCTTCAGCGGCCCCGCGTCGGCGTACGGCGCGATCGGCAAAGGGATCGGCGTCTACTTCGACTACGTCAACGATCACGGCGGCGTGTACGGCCGCAAGATCAAGTGGATCGACCTCGACGACGGCTACAACCCGCCGCAGGCGGTGCAGGTCGTGCACCAGCTCGTCGAGCAGGATCACGTCTTCGCCATCTTCGACTCGCTCGGCACCGAAGTCAACACGGCGATCCGCCCGTACCTGAACCAGAACAAGATCCCACAGCTCTTCGTCGCGACCGGCGCCTCGAAGTGGGGCAACGACTACAAGCAATATCCCTGGACGATCGGCTGGCAGCCCGACTATCAGGCCGAGGCGATCCTCTACGCGCAGGACATTCTCAAGAACCATCCGCACGCGAAGATCGGCGTGCTGTATCAGAACGATGACTACGGCCAGGACTACATCACCGGGCTGAAGCGCGGTCTCGGCAAGCACGCCGACATGATCGTGAAGATGGCGTCGTACGAGACGACGGACCCGAACGTCAGCTCGCAGGTCGCGACGCTGAAGGCCTCGGGCGCCGACACCTACATGATCTTCGCGACGCCGAAGTTCGCGATCCAAGGGATGGTCGCCGCGGCGCAGCAGTCGTGGCATCCGACGACGTACTTGAACAACGTCTCGAACGCGATCCCCTACATGAAGGCGGCGGCGAAAGTCGGCGGTCCGTCCGCGGTCAACGGCATCATCACCACGATCTATCTGAAGGACCCGGCCAACCACGCCCGCTACGCCGGCGACCCCGCGATGAAGCAGTATCGTGAGATGATGACCAAGTATCTCCCGAGCGCCGATCAGGACGACGGCAACTACCTCTACGGCGTCGCGATCGCGTACACGATGGTCGACGTGCTCAAGAAAGCCGGCAAGGACCTGACGCGCGAGAAGGTCATCGACGCCGCGACGCACCTCAACGAGCCCAACAACCCGTGGGCGTATCCCGGCGTGGTGATCCGCACCTCACCCGGCTTCCGCTTCCCGATCACGCAAATGATCACGGCGAAATGGCTCGCCAGCGACTGGTCGCCGACGGGGATCCTCGTCGACACCCGTTCGATGACCGAAGCCGAGAAGTAGCGCGTGCCGGCGCTGCTCGAGGTTCGCGATCTGACGATCCGCTTCGGCGGAATCGCGGCGCTCGGCGACGTCTCCTTCGACGTTCCGGAGGGCCGGGTCACCGGACTGATCGGCCCGAACGGCGCCGGCAAGACCACCTGCTTCAACTGCATCACCCGGCTCTATCAGCCGAGCGCGGGGCGGATACTGTTCAAAGGCGACGACCTGCTGCGGTGCCCGCCGCAGCAGATCGTCCGCAAACGAATCGCGCGCACGTTCCAGAACCTGGCGCTGTTCGACCGCATGACCGTGCTCGAGAACGTGCTCGTCGGCGCGCACGTGCGCTTTCCGCGCGCGATCTACGGCCACGTCGAGGACGCGATCGTCGACGAGGCGCTCGCGCTGCTCGACCGTTTCGAGCTGCGCGCGGTCGCGAACCGGCACGCCGGCGGGCTGCCGTTCGGCACGCGCAAGACGGTCGAGCTGGCCCGCGCCGTGATGGCGCGACCCGAGCTGCTGCTGCTCGACGAGCCCGCCGCGGGGCTCGGCCACGACGAAGTCTCGGCGCTGGCCGAGCGCATCGCGCGGCTCGCGCGCGAGCTGTCGCTCACCGTGCTCATGGTGGAGCACCACATGCAGCTCGTCATGCGCGTCTCCGACCACATCGTGGTGCTCGCCTCGGGACGAAAGCTCGCCGACGGACCGCCGCAGGCGATCCGCGACGACCCGGCCGTCGTCGAAGCCTACCTCGGAGCCGTCTGAAGGTGGCGCTGCTCGAGGCGCGCGGGCTGCGCGCGCGCTACGGCGAGATCGAGGCGCTGCACGGCGTCGACCTCGAGGTCGAGCAGGGCTCGATCGTCGCGCTGCTCGGCGCGAACGGCGCCGGCAAGACCAGCACGCTGCGCGCGCTGACCGGCGCGCTGCCGGGCGGCGGCGAGGTGACGTTCGACGGCGCGCCGCTCCGCGGAAAGCCGGAGGACGCGGCGCGCCGCGGGATCGCGCACGTCCCGGAAGGACGCGGCACGCTCAGCTCGCTCAGCGTCTGGGAGAACTTGATGCTGGGCGGCTACGTCGCGCGCGACGCGAAGCGGGTGCGCGCGCGCTTCGACAAGGTCGCCGCGTATTTTCCGTGGATCGCCGAACGGCGGAAGCAGGCCGCCGGGACGCTGAGCGGCGGCGAGCAGCAGATGCTCGCGATCGCGCGCGCGCTCATGATGGAGCCGAAGCTGCTGCTGCTCGACGAGCCCTCGCTCGGGCTCGCGCCGAAGGTCGTACGCGAGATATTCGACCTGCTCTGCCGGATCAAGCAGGACGACGGCGTCACGATTCTCGTCGCCGAGCAGAACGCGACGGTCGCGCTCTCGGCCGCCGACCATGCTTACGTCCTCGAGACCGGCCGCGTCGCGCTCTCGGGCGCCTGCGACGAGCTCATGCTGAACGACCGGGTGCGCCGTTCGTACCTGGGCTACTGACGCGGACGCGCTCGCGCGAGGCGCCGCCGCCGCGGCGCCGAACCACTGGTTTCCCTCGCCGTTGGAGTAGGACGCATGCGCGGTTTGATGATGGACGTCCCCTTGCTCACGAGCTCGATCATCACGTACGCCGCACGCTTCAACGGCGATCAGGAGATCGTCTCGCGCGCCGTCGAAGGCGGGATCCACCGCTACACGTATCGCGACGCGGCCGCGCGCTCCGCGCGGCTCGCGAACGCGCTGCGCGCGCTCGGCGTGCTCGACGGGATGCGGATCGCGACGATCGCCTGGAACACCTACCGGCACTTCGAGCTCTACTACGGGGTCGGCGGGATCGGCGCGGTCTGCCACACGATCAACCCGCGGCTGCACCCTGGGCAGATCGCGTACATCGTGAACCACGCGGACGACCGCTACGTGTTCGTCGACCTGACGTTCGTGCCGCTCCTCGAGGCGCTCGCCCCGCACCTCCCGCGCGTGCGCGGCTACGTCGTCATGACCGACGAAGCGCACATGCCGCAGACCTCGCTGCCGAACGTCTTCTGCTACGAGACCTTGCTGGCCGAGCAGCCGGCCACGATCGAGTGGCCGTCGTTCGACGAGAACACGGCGTGCGGGCTCTGCTACACCTCGGGGACCACCGGCGATCCGAAAGGCGTGCTGTACTCGCACCGCGCGATGGTCCTGCACGCGATGAACGTCGGCGTGGCGTCGGCGACGCGGCGCAGCGACGCCAGCTCGTGCATCATGCCGATCGTCCCGCTCTTCCACGTCAACGGCTGGGGGATCCCGTACGCCGGCCCGATGATGGGCTCGAAGCTGGTCTTCCCCGGCCCGGCGCACGACCCGGCGAGCATCTACGAATTGATGGAAGGCGAACGCGTCGCGAGCGCGGCCGGCGTCCCGGTGATCTGGCTCGGGCTGCTGGCCTATCTCCAGCAGACCGGCAAGGAGCTGACCGCGCTCACATCGATGAGCGTGGGCGGGTCGGCCGCGCCCGCCTCGCTGATCGAGTGGTTCGAATCGCGCGGGATCGAGGTCATCCACGGCTGGGGGATGACCGAGACGAGCCCGGTCTGCACCAACGGCTCGCTCAAGCCGAAGCATCGCGACCTGCCGTGGCCCGAGCGGCTCGAGCTGCAGCGGCGCGCCGGCCGCTGCGCGTACGGCGTCGAGATGAAGATCGTCGACGAAGAGGGGAACACGTGCCCCGACGACGGGAGCTCGCAGGGCGAGCTGTACGTCCGCGGGCCGTGGATCGCGAACGCGTACTACAACAACGCGGAGGCGACGGCCAACCAGTTCACCGACGACGGCTGGTTCCGCACCGGCGACATCTGCTCGATCGACGCCGACGGGTACCTGACGATCCACGATCGCGCCAAGGACCTCATCAAGTCGGGCGGCGAGTGGATCAGCTCGATCGACCTCGAGAACGCCGCGGTCGCGCATCCCGAGCTGCTCGAGGCGGCGGCGATCGCGATCCCGCACGAGAAGTGGGCCGAGCGGCCGCTGCTGGTCGCGGTGCGCAAGCCGGGAAGCGAGGTCGGGCGCGACGACGTCCTGACGTTCCTCGAGGACAAGGTCGCGAAGTGGTGGCTGCCCGACGACGTGGTCTTCGTCGACGAGATGCCGCACACGGCGACCGGCAAGATCTCGAAGCGAACGCTGCGCGCGCGCTACGCGAACGGCGATTTCGCCGTCGCCGCGGCGGGTGCGGCGCGCGCCGCCGGCGGGACCTAGCCCCGCGAACGCGTCGCCCGGCGTTTCGGCACCGCCCGCGCGCGGTAAGGATTGAGCCGACCGAGCGAGGAGTTGCGATGAACATTCGAAATGCGATGAGCCGCGTGATGCACCCGGGCGACGACGCGCCGGCGCCGGACGCGCTGACGCTGCTCAAAACCGATCACGCCGAAGTGGAGACGCTGTTCGGCAAGGCGCTCGGCGACGACACGAAGCCGTCCGAGATGCGGCAGCTCGCCACGACGATCTGCACGATGCTGACCGTGCACGCCGAGATGGAAGAGACGTACTTCTATCCCGAGCTGCGGCGAAAGGGCGGCGAGGAAGAAAACGACAGCGTCCTCGAGGCCAACGAAGAGCACGGCATGGCGAAGGACATGATCGCCAAGATCCAATCGCTGCGCGCCGGCGACGAGACGCTCGAGGCGAAGCTGACCGTCCTCAAAGAGATGATCATGCATCACGTCCGCGAGGAAGAGTCGACGATCTTCAAGGAAGCGCGCGCGACGCTCGGCGGCGAGCGCCTCCAGGAGCTGGGCGAGCAGATGCAGGCCTTCAAGGAGCGCGCGATGGCGCGCGGCGGCCGCGGCTCGCGCGGCGGCGCGAAGAAGTCCGCGGCCCGCGAGACGTCGTCCCGCAAGAAGTCGTCGCGAGCCTCGACGAGCCGCAAGTCGTCCGCGTCGCGCACCACCGCGCGCGGGAACTCGTCCGCCGGCGGGCGCAAGAAGGCCGGCGCGAAGAAGAGCTCCGCGAAGAAGAGCGCCGCGAAGAAGAGCGGCGGGCGCGGCCGCTAGACCGCGGCGGCCTGTTCCGCGTCCAGAAATACTTTCAGCGCCGCTTGCACGCCGGTTCCCGCGTGGACCGGCGCGCCGGCCTCGAGCAGCGCGATCTCGAGCGCGCCCAGCGCGCCTAGGATGTCGGTCTGGCTGAGATCGCCCATCGTCCCGATGCGGACGAGCTTGCCCTTCAGCGCCAGCTGACCGCCGCCGATCACGACGCCGCGCGCCTCGCGCATCTCCTTGCGGATCGCGTCGCCGTCGATGCCGTCGGGCAGCGCGATCGCGACGACGGTCGGCGAGTGCGCGCCGTCCTGCGAGAAGATCCGCAGGCCGAGGCCGCTCGCCGCGGCGCGGATCGCGCGCGCGTAGCGGGCGTGCCGCTCGTACGCCGCGTCCGCTCCGGCCCGCTCGTACTCTTCCAGCGCGACGTCGAGCGCGAACGCGATCGAGACCGGCGGCGTCCACGGCGTCTGCCCCAGGCGCGCGAACTCGCGCGCCTTGCGCAGATCGAAATAGTAGCGCGGGCTGCGGTTCGCGTCGATGCGCTCCCAGGCGCGCGGCGCGATAGCGACCATCGCGATCCCGGGCGGGGCCGCGAATGCCTTTTGCGAGGCCGAGACGACGACGTCGAAGCCCCACGCGTCCATCGCGAACCGGCTCGCGCCCAGACCGCTCACCGAGTCGACGACCGTGTACGCCCGATGCCCGCGGATCGCCTCGGCGAGCGCAGCCATGTCGCACTGCGCGCCGGTCGACGTCTCGTTGTGGGTGAGCAGCACCCCGTCGAACGGGTGCTCCGCGGACGCGTCGGCCTCGAGCCGCACGCGGAGCGCCGCCGGATCGACCGCTGCGCCCCACGCGGTCTCCAGCACCTCGACCTCGCAGCCCATCTCGCGTGCGATCGCGATCAGCCGTTGCCCGAACACGCCGATCGGGCACGCGAGGAGCCGGTCTCCGGGACCGAACAGGTTGCCGACGGCGGCTTCGAGCCCGCCGGTCCCCGACGAGCCGAGCAGCAGCACGTCGGCGCGCTCGGTGCCGAACGCCGGGCGCATCCGCGCGGCGATGCGTTCGATGATCGCGGCGAACTCCGGGCCGCGGTGATCGATGAGCGGCCGGGCGCACGCGGCGAGGACGCCCTCGCTCACCGTCACGGGGCCGGGGATGAACAGAAGATTCTTCGGCACGGCTGTGCGGCGGACGTTCGACGCGCGGCGTGGTATTCCGGGGCGATGGAGTCCTCCGGGCGCCGCATCCGGCTGACCGCATATTCCGCCTGCGCGGGTTGAGCGAGCAAAGTCGGCGCCGCCGACCTGGCGCAGGTCCTGCGCCGCTTGCCGATTCTCGCGGACCCGAACGTGCTCGTCGGCCACGCGACCAGCGACGACGCGGGCGTCTATCGCCTCAGCGACGCGCTGGCGCTCGTCCAGACGGTCGACTTCTTCACCCCGATCGTCGACGATCCGTACGACTTCGGGCGCATCGCCGCGGCGAACGCGCTCAGCGACGTCTACGCCATGGGCGGGACCCCGCTGACGGCGCTCAACGTCGCGGCGTTCCCCGTCGAGGAGCTCGGCACGGAGGTCCTCGCGCGCATCCTCGAAGGCGGCGCCGCAGTCGCCGCGCAGGCCGGCGTGGCCATCCTCGGCGGCCACACGGTCAAGGACGATGAGCCGAAGTACGGGCTCGCGGTCACCGGCGTCGTGCATCCGGACCGCGTCGTGACGAACGCCGGCGCGCGGCCCGGCGACGTGCTGGTGCTCACGAAGCGGCTCGGCACCGGCATCCTCACCACGGCGCGCAAGCGCGACGTCGTCGAAGACGACGCGCTCGCCGAAGCGATCGCGCAGATGGCGCGGCTCAACGCCGCCGCGTCGCGCGCGATGCTCGCGCACGGCGCGCACGCGGCGACCGATATCACCGGCTACGGCCTCGTCGGTCACGCCGGCGAGGTCGCGCGCGCTTCGAAGGCCGCGCTCGCGATCGACGCACGCGCGGTGCCGCTGCTGGACGGCGTGCTCGCGCTGGTCGCGCGCGGCGCCGTTCCCGGCGGGACGCGCGACAACCTCGCCGAGCATGCCGCGTTCACGCAGTACGCGGACGACGTGGACGACGCGCTGCGGATCGTGCTCTCCGACGCGCAGACGTCGGGAGGCCTGCTGATCGCGCTGCCGCCGGAACGCGTCGCTGCGCTGCTCGGCGAGCTCTCCGCGCACGAGACCGCCGCGGTCGTCGGCGAGGTTCTCGCCGGCCCGGCCGGCGCGGTGCTCGTACGCTGAGCGGCCGCACGCCGCCGTGAGGCCGCGACCGGCGCGTCCGGCACATCCGCCTCGGACGATGCGCGGCGACCGAAGCCGGTCGCCGTAGCGATGCCGTACGACGCGATTGTGCTCGGCCTCGGCGGGATGGGCAGCGCGGCGGCCGCGCATGCCGCGGCGCGCGGGCTGCGCGTCCTCGGCCTGGAGCGCTTCGGCCCCGCGCACGACGCCGGTTCCTCGCACGGCAGCACGCGCATCATCCGGCAAGCGTACTTCGAATCGCCGGCCTACGTCCCGCTGCTGCGGCGCGCGTACACGCTTTGGGACGAGCTCGAAGCGGCCGGCGGCGCGTCGCTGCGCGCGCGCACCGGCGGCCTGTTCGTCGGACGCCCCGATGCGCCGGTCGTCGCCGGAACGCTCGAGTCCGCGCGCCGGTGGGATCTCGCGCACGAGGTCTTCGACGCGCCCGAGCTGCGGCGGCGCTATCCGATGACGACGCCGCGAGACGACGACATCGCCGTTCACGAAGCGGTCGCGGGTGCCGTCTTCCCCGAGCGCGCGGTGCGCGCGCAGCTTCAGCTCGCCGCACACCGAGGCGCGGAGCTGCGCTTCGGCGTCCGCGTGAGCGGCTGGGACGCGAGCGCGAGCGGCGTCAGCGTGGCGCTCGACGGCGGCGAGCACGTCGAAGCGGCGCGGCTCGCGATCTGCGCCGGCCCGTGGTTCGCGCAAGCGGCTCCCGAGCTCGGCGTCCCGCTGCGGGTCGAGCGCAACGTGCAGTTCTGGTTCGCCCCGAGCGAGGCCGCCGCCGTCGCGCCCGACCGGCTTCCCATCTGGTGCGTCGAGCGCCCCGGGCAGCGGATGTTCTACGGCTTCCCGGACTTCGGCGAAGGCGCCAAGGTCGCGCACCACGGCAGCGGCGTCTCCGCCGACCCGGACGCCTTCGACCGGAACGTCGGCGACGGCGAGATCGCGCACGCGCGCGACGCGCTCGCGTCGTTCGTCCCGGCGGCGGCCGGCGCGTTTCGCCGGGCGGACCCGTGCATGTACACGCTCACGCCCGACGAGCACTTCGTCCTCGGCTTGCACCCCGGCATTCCGCGCGTCGTTCTCGCGGGCGGCTTCTCGGGCCACGGCTTCAAGTTCGCACCGGTCGTCGGGGAGATCGTCGCATCGCTGCTCGCCGGCGACGCACCGGACCTCGACATCGCGCTCTTCGCGCCCGACCGCTTCGCACGCTGAACGGCACGGCCGCAGGTGCCGCGGGCGGCGCTCAGACCGCTTCGCGCGTCACGGCAGCGGCGGGCGCTGCGTCCACGGTGCGTGACGGGCGCGCGCTCGCGGTGCGCCGCGGGAGCATCATCAGCGCCACACCCGCGACGATGACGGCACCGGCGACGCCCTCCACCGCGGTGAACCGCTCGTGGAACAGCAGGATGCCGATGATGACGGCGACCAGCGGGTTTACGTAGGCGTACGTCGAGGCGAGCGCCGCGCTCGCGTACTGCATCGTGTAGACGTACGCGCTGTACGCGAGCACGCCGCCGAAGAGCGCGAGATAGAGCAATCCGGCGAACGAGCCCGCCGTGACGCGATGCACGTCGAAGGCCGGCCACTCGCCGAACGCCGTCGCGGCGATGACGAGGTACCCGCCGCCGAACAGCATCTGCAGCGCGGTCGCCGTGACGACGTCGGTCGCCGTGCCGGCGCGGCGCTGGTAGATCGAGCCGAACGCCCACGAGACGCTGGAGAGCAGCGTCACCACCACCGGAACGATCGGGAGCGCCGACGTGCCGTGCGGCTGCAGCAGCAGCCCGAGCCCGAGGAAGCCGAGGACCATTCCGACGACCGCCGCCCGCGTCGGCCGCTCGCCGCCCCAGAAGAACGCGATCAGCGCCATCCAGACCGGCGAGAGCGAGAGCAGCAGCGAGTTCATCCCGGTCGGCAGGAACTGCACCGTCCACGCGGTCGCGCCGTTGCCGAACAGCAGCAGCGCCGCGCCGCTCACCGCGCCGCGCACGAGGTCGGCGCGCGTCGGCCGCGCGGCGCCGCGCGCGATGCTCACCCCGTACAGCAGCCCGCCGGCGATCAGAAACCGCAGCGCGGCCATTACGAACGGCGGGATCGTGGCGACGGTGACCCGCATCCCGGCGAACGTCGATCCCCACAGCAGCCAGACGGCCGCGATCGCGACGACGAGCCGAAGGTCGATCCGCGAGCGGGTGCGCGTGTCTTCCCGAGCAACTCCGACGCCGAGCGGCGTCGCCTCGACGGTCGGCGTGCCCGTCAGCCCGCCGCTTGCCGCGAGAGCGCGATCCCGTTCCGACGTTCCGATCGTCCCGGCCACCTCAGAAACGACGACCAAACGCGGCCGGCGGTTGCGCATCGCGACAGAGGTCGCAGCCCGGAGCCCTAGCCGCTCGCGGCGACGCGCGTGATCGAAGCGCGCCATGAGAAGCGCCACCGTTCACTTCGGCTCGCTCGCGGTGCCGGCGAAGGCCGCACGCGACGTGAAGGCCGCCTTCGCCTACCTCTCACGCGATCCGGTCGAACGCTCGCTGATCGACCGCATCGAGCACAGCGATACGAAGCATCGCATCACGATCAATCACCACGGCAACGACACGTACGACCCGATGCGCGAGACCATTACCTGGGACCCGCGCAGCGCGCTGCTCACGACGAGCGGCGGCCGGCAGTCGCCGGCGCTCGGGCTGGGGCACGAAATCGATCACGCCGTGGAGAGCAGCGACAACCCGCTCGCCTACGACATGCTCGCGGCGCGCCGCGACGTGAGCTACGACAACCTCGAGGAGAAGCGCGTCATCCGCGGCTCGGAGACGCACGCCGCGCACACGCTCGGGGAGGCGGTGCGCCACGACCACGACGGCATGCTGTACCGCGTCCCCTCGCCCGTCGCGCGCTGAGCGCTCGAACGACGCGGCGCACGTCCCCGCCGGGAACGTGCGCCGTGTTCGAGAGCTGCCCCGCGGCGCGGCCGCCCGCGGCGGCTACCTGCGCTTCGGGCTCGTCCCGGCGCCGTTGCGCGTTCCGGTGCGCGCGTTGCCGTTGCGGCCGATCGCCGTGCGCTTCGCCCGCGGACGGAGCGCGACGACGTTGTTCTTCGGCACCTTCTGGTCGCCGGCGCCGAGGAGCACCGGCGTGATCACCCGCTTGCCGAGCGCGTGCGCGAACACTTCGCTCAGCTCGTCGACGAACGAGAACTGCATCGTGTCGCGGACTTCCTTCGGCACGTCCTCGAGATCGATCTCGTTGCGCCGCGGGAGCAGCACCTTCTTGATCCCCGCCCGCTTCGCGCCGAGCACCTTCTCCTTGACGCCGCCGATCGGGAGCACCTGACCCGTCAGCGTGATCTCGCCGGTCATCGCGAGCTCCGGATCGACCTTGAGGCCGGTCAGCAGCGAGGCGATCGAGGTGGCGAGGCTGACGCCCGCCGACGGACCGTCCTTCGGGATCGCGCCGGCCGGGATGTGGATGTGCAGGTCGTGCTTGGCGAACCAGTCTTCGGGCAGTCCGAGCTCGCTCGAACGCGAGCGCAGGAACGAGATCGCCGCCGTCGCCGACTCTTTCATCACGTCGCCGAGCTGGCCGGTGAGCGTGAACTTTCCGGTTCCCGGCATCGCCGTCGTCTCGATGAAGAGGATGTCGCCGCCGACCGGCGTGTACGCCAGCCCGGTCGCGACGCCGACCGACGCCGTCCGCCGCTTCACCTCGTTGTAGAAGCGCGGCTTCGAAAGAAACTCGACGAGATTCTCCGGCTTCACCCGGATCTTGTACTTGGGGTCCTCGGCGACGCGGCGCGCGACCTTCCGGAAGATCGTCCCGATCTCGCGCTCGAGGTTGCGCACCCCGGCCTCGCGCGTGTAGTCGACGATGATCTGCTTGAGCGCCGGGTCGGTGATCGACGCCTGCTGCTCGCGCAGACCGTTCGCCTTCTTCTGCTTCGCGACGAGATAGCGCTTCGCGATCTGCAGCTTCTCGAGCTCGGTGTATCCGGAGAGGTTGATGATCTCCATGCGGTCGCGAAGCGGTCCGCTGATCGAGTCGAGCGTGTTCGCCGTGCAGATGAACAGCACGCGCGACAGATCGAACGGCAGATCGAGATAGTGGTCGCGGAACGTGTTGTTCTGCTCCGGATCGAGCACCTCGAGCAGCGCGCTCTGCGGGTCGCCGCGGAAGTCGCCGCCGACCTTGTCGATCTCGTCGATCATCATCACCGGGTTGTTGGTCCCGGCGTCGCGCAGCGCGCGCACGATCGTCCCCGGCATAGCCCCGATGTAGGTGCGCCGGTGGCCGCGGATCTCGGCCTCGTCGCGCACGCCGCCGACCGACAGGCGCACGAACTTGCGGCCCATCGCCTTCGCGATCGACTGCCCGAGCGACGTCTTGCCGACGCCCGGCGGCCCGACGAAGCACAGGATCGGCCCGGTGAGCTTGTTCTTGAGCTTGCCGACGGCCAGGTACTCGACGATGCGGTCCTTGATCTTCTCGAGGTCGTAGTGGTCCTCGTCGAGGATCTGGCGGGCGCGCGCGATGTCGATCTGATCCGACGTCGAGACGCTCCACGGAAGCTGCGTGAGCCAGTCGAGGTACGTGCGGATCACGCTATATTCGGGCGAGGCCGTCGGGACTTTCGAAAGCCGGTCGAGCTCGCGCTCCGCCGCCTTCTTCACGTCCTCCGGCATGTTCGCTTCGTCGATCTTCTTGCGAAGCTCGTTGGCCTCGGCCTGCTGCGGATCCGCCTCGCCGAGCTCCTCCTGGATCGCCCGCATCTGCTGGCGCAGGTAGAACTCGCGCTGGTTCTTCTCCATCTCGCGCTGGATGTCGGACTGGATCTTGTGCCCCAGCTCGACGACCTCCAGCTCCTTGGTGATCAGCAGCGTGAGCTTGCGCAGCCGCTTCGCGGTGTCGCGCTCCTCGAGGATCGCCTGGCGGTCGGCCGTGTCGAGCCGCATCGTCGACGCGACGAAGTAGGTGAGCAGGTTGGGATCGGAGATGTTGTTGACTTCCATCTCCATCTCGCGCGGCGCTTGCGGCAGATAGCCGAGCAGCTTCTGGAACAGCGTTCCGAGGTTGCGGTGCATCGCGGTGAGCTGCTCGCTCTCGCGCGTCACGTCGGGCAGCTCGGTGTACGTCGCCGCCATGTAGGGATGGTTCGCGACGAACTGGTCGATGCGGAACACGGGTCCGCCGGCGACGATGCAGCGCAGCGTGCCGTCGGGCACCTTCAGCATCTTCTGGATCGTGCCGATCGTGCCGACGCGGCGGACGTCGTCGGGACTCGGATCTTCGATGTCCTTGTCCTTGAGCGCGACGAGCCCGATCTGCTTCCCTTCGCGAAGCGCTTCTTCGACGAGCTGGATCCCCGGCCGCTTCACGACCGCGAGCGGGATGACGGTGTTCGGGAACAGCACCGCATCCTGCAGGGGAAGGATGCCGAGAATTTCAGGGCCTTTGTCGGGTTTCGCCATTACGCGAGAGTCCTCATGACCGTCATGCGGATCTCTCGCCGGACGATCGGATGTTTCTGGGTTTCCAAGAGCGGCAGACGGATCGCCAAGATCCCGTCGCGGTAGACGGCGCTCGCGCCGTCCTCGCACACCGGGATCGGCAGCGGGATCCGCTTGACGAACTCCCCGTACTGGATCTCCTTGCGGAGCAGCGACGCGTCGCGCGAGACGTCGCGCGCGGCGCGCGAGCCGGCGATCGTCAGAAACGCATCGTCGCATTCGACGCGCAGCGAGTCGGCGTCGGCGCCGGCGAGCTCGACGTGCACGACCAGCGCACGTTCGGCTTCGTCGAAGTGAACGTCGGTGTTGGGCTCGAAGCGGCCGTGCGCTCCCCGAGGAGCGAAGAGCCGTTCGAACTCGAGCATCTCGTCGCGATGGCGCACGCGAGGGGATCCTTTCGTCCGGGGATTAGCACTCCCCTTAACAGTTTGCCAACGCGGGTGGTTTCCCGAACCGCCCAGCCCGACTAGGATACCCGGCAGCGGTCGCGCCCGTCGGGCACGCGGCCGGCCTCGCGCGGACCCGGCGGTGTGCGGCTTGGCGTGTCGAATCCACAGCGTCCACAGGGCCGTGTGTAAAGTAAGATAACCTTAATGCAAGCGGGCTGCAGCCCGGGCCGCCCAGGGCGGCGGCGGCGTCCGCCGGTGAGGCTGCACATCCGTTGCGGCCTGCTCACCTTGCCAGGCGACGCTCGCGAGGCGGCGCCCGCCGTCGCGGCTCAGTCGACTTCGCGCGCGTTGAGGTCGACGAGCGCGCCGTTGATGCCGCTGGCGCGGTCGCTGGCGAGGAACGCGAGCACGTCGGCGACCTCCTGCGGCGTCGCGGCGGCGGCGAAATCGTCCGGACTGCGCATCGCGCGCGCCGCCTCGGTGGCGACGCCGCCGAGCACGAGCGCGTTCGCGACGATGCCGTCGGGCTTGTGCTCGCGCGCGATCGCCTGCATCAGCACGTTGACCGACGCCTTCGCGGCACCGAACAGCCCGCGCTGCGGGGCCGGCTGCTTCGACGAGCCGGCGGTGACGACCACGATGCGGCCGCGCGAGCGCGCGTCCTCGCGGTACGGCTGCGCGAGCATCACGCGAAGCGCCGCCACCGAGACGTTGTAGGCCGTCTCCAGGAACGCGACCTCGTTCGCGCGGAGGTCGTCGAGCGAGGAGTCGACGAGCGGCACGGTGCGGGCGTCGCCGGCGAGGCTCACGACCGCGTCGATCCGCCCGAAGCGCTCGACGCACGCCTCGACGGCGGACGCCGCTTGCGCCGGATCGCGCAAGTCCGCGGCGAACGGGATCGCCGCCGCCTGCTCGTCCTCGTCGAGCACGTCCTCGATTCGTTCGCGCGCGCGCTCGAGCGACCGCGAGAGCACCAGCACGCGCGCACCCTCGCGAACCAGCGCGGCGAGCGTCGCGCCGCCGACGCGGCCGGTCGCGCCGGCGAGCAGGATCGCATCGCCGTCGAAGAGCCGCATCTCAGGCCGCCGGCGCGCGGAAGCACGTCACGGCGTGGTCGTTGACCACGCCGACGGCCTGCATGAACGCGTAGCAGATCGTCGACCCGACGAAGCCGAAGCCGCGGGCGCGAAGATCCTTGCTCAGCGCGTCGGAGAGCGGGGTGCGCGCGGGCACCTCGCCCGGTCCGCGCGGCCGGTTGATCACCGGCTTCCCGCCGGCGAAGGCCCACAGGTACGCGTCGAACGAACCGCGCTCGCGCTGCAGCGCGACGAACGCCTTCGCGTTCCGCACCGACCAGCCGATCTTGGCGGCGTTCCGGACGATGCCGGAGTCGGCGAGCAGCCGCGCGACGTCGCGCTCGCCGAATCGCGCCACCTTCGCCGGATCGAACGCGCGGTAGGCGCGGCGGTACGCCGCGCGCTTGCGCAGGATCGTCGACCACGACAGCCCGGCCTGCGCGCCTTCGAGGATCAGGAACTCGAACAGCGTGCGGTCGTCGTGCACCGGGACGCCCCACTCGTCGTCGTGATACGCCGTCATCGCCGGGTCGGCGTCCGTCGCCCAGGCGCAGCGCGCGAGCGCCGCCGTCACGGCCATACGTAGTACTTCGCGCAGCGCGCGTCGCCGGCGAGGCAGAGCGGCGAGGTCGCGATCTCGTAGCGGCCGTTCGGCTTGCGCTGCACGATCGCGTACGTGCGCGGGTTCGTTCCGAACCGCACGACGTCGAACTCGCCGAGCGTGTCGCCGGGATCGCCGAGGTCGCGGTAGACGAACTCGACGGGCGGGTCGAACCCCACCGCGCGCAGCGCGTGCTCGGTCAGCGCCGCCTTCTCGCGATCGCGGTCCGGGGCGCGCGCGTAGTCGCGCAGCGCATCCCGAATCGTGTCGACGTCGTGCGGGGTCGCCGGCTGCGGCACGTACCACATCGCGCGCTCGATGTCCGGGAGCACGCCGAGCGCCGGCGCGAACCACGCGCGCGCCAGCGCCAGACAGCCGCTTCGCGGAAGCGCGTCGTCTCCGCCGAGCATCTCGTTCAGCACGACGAACGCCGCCAGGCCGCGCATGAAGCCGGCGATTCGCTCCGGCGCGCCGGGAGGGAGCGGCTCCACGCCCTGCACGTTGCCGGTGCGGTCGACGTCCGCGTCGTACCAGCGCGCCGCGGCGCCGTTCCCGACCGTCGCGAGGACCAGTTCGTCGCTGCCGAGCGGGTTCACGAGCAATCGCTGCGCGTCGCGATACATCACGTGCACCGGCGGGGGCAGCATCGCGCTGTGCTGCTGCGCCTGCACCGCGCGCTGGATCGCGGTCGCGAGCGCGGCGTTCTGCGCCTCGTTGGGCAGCGGCAGCTTCGCCATCTCGGCCTGGTAGTGCCGCGACGCCGGGTCGGTCCCGGTCATCAGCGAGCAGTAGCGCTGGTAGACGGGCTTTGCGCCCGAGGCCGGTCCCGCCGGCGCCGCCGGCGCCGCCGACGCGCGTGCGGCGAACGCGACCAGCACGGCGCAGCAGACGGCGGGGATCAGCTTCATGGCGGCTGATTGCCAAGCGCCGAAAACCGGCTCCTGCCGCGGCCGGGCGGCGGGCCGCCCGGAACGTCGCCGGTGCGCGAGCCTGTTCGGCGCGGCACCGTGACGGCGGGCGCGATTCGGGGGATCAGCCCGTCATGGACAGCGACACGCACGTCACCGAATCGAAAGAGACCGTCGTCGAGAAGAAGACGGTCGTGCACGAGCCCACCGTCGTCGAGCACGTCGTCCACGAGAAGAAGCCCGAGACGACGATCATCGAGACGACGCACACCGAGTCGTAGCGACGGCGGCGAGCGCCGGCGTCAGTCGGCGCGCGCGCTCGTGCGGCGGACGGCGAAGACGGCGCGCGCGTGCGCGCCGCCGTCGGGCCGCTTCGTGACGTTCAGCTCCTCGGCCAGCGACCAGACGATGAAGAGGCCGCGGCCCCGCTCGGCGAGCACGTCGCTCGGGAGCCGCGGCGCGAGGACGAAGCCGGGACCGCGGTCGAGCACGTGCAGGACCGGCGCGCGCTCGGGATCCCACTCGACGACGATCTCGATCGGTCCGGGCGCGTGCCGCACCACGTTGCCGAGCAATTCGCCGAAGATCACTTCGGCCGCGAACAGGTCGTCGTCGCGCACGCCGTGCGTCTCCAGCGCGGCGGCGAACTCGCCGCGCACCGCGCGGCCGGTCGCGACGTCGCGCGCGTCGAAGCTCCAGCGCTTGAGGTTCGCCCCGTCGCCGACCACGCGGACCGTGAACAGCACGACGTCGTCGTGCGTGCCCTCGGCCAGGACGGCGTCGAACACGGCCTGCGCGGGCTCGCGCGCGCCCGCGATCGCCGGATCGGCGAGGGCCGCGTGCAGCCGCGCCTCGCCCTCGAGCGGATCGCGCGTCGACTCGGTGAGCCCGTCGGTGTAGAGCAGGAACAGCGAGTCCTCGGCGACGGCGGCGACCTCGGTGCGCGCCTCGCCGCGCTCGCGCAGCCCCAGCGGAAGCCCGCTCACCGGCAGCTCTTCGATCGTGCCGCTCGCCGACCGGACGATCGGACGCGGATGGCCGGCGTTCGCGTAGGCGATGGTGCGCGCGATCGGGTCGTACACCGCCGCGAACGCCGTCACGATGCGATCCGGATGCTCGGCCTTCAGCGTGCGGTCCGCGGCGTCGATCATCGTCGCGGGATCGGCGTAGACGTTGGCGACGCCGCGCAGCACCTGGCGCATCGCGGCCATGATCACGGCCGCTTCGAGCCCGCTCCCCGAGACGTCGCCGATCGAGAGCACGATGCGCCCGTCGGGGAGGCGCACGGCGTCGTACCAGTCGCCGCCGATCTGCGTCTCGTTCTGCGCGGCGACGTAGACCGAGTCGAACCGCAAGCCGGGCACGGCGGGCAGCGAGATCGGCAGCGCGGCGCGCTGGAAGGCGCCCGCGACGTAGCGCTCGCGCTCGTAGAGCTGCGCGTTCTCGATCGCGACCGCGGCGCGCCGCGCGATCTCCTCGAACATCGGGACGTCTTCGTCGCCGTACACGCGCGGCGTCGTCGACCAGTACGCGACGAGCGCCCCGAGCGGCCGGCCGCGCGAACGGAGCGGGACGATGATCGACGAGCGCGGCTCGAGCGCGACGATGAGCTCGCGGTATTGCGGCAGCACCATCGAAGCGAACACGGCGGGCTCGATCCGGGCGTTGATCTGCGTGCGCGGCGTCTTGAGCGCCGCGGAGATGATCGGCTCGAGCTCGGGCTTCGCGGTCGACGCGCCGACGAGCCGCTCGACGACCGGCGCCATGGACGGGTCGGCGTGCACCATCGCGGCGATGCGGACCCGATCCTGCTCGTCGAAGAGATCGACGACCGCCCAATCGGCCATCCCCGGCACGACGATGTCGAGCACGCTCTGCATCGTCGTCTGCAGGCTCAGCGACTCGGCGAACGCTTCGCCCGCCTTCGCGGTGAACTGCAGCTGCTCGTAGAGCCGGGCGTTCTCGATCGCGTTCGCCGCGCGCGCGGCGAGCGTTTCGGCGACGCGCACGTCGACCTGCGAGAGGACGCGCCCGGGACGCCGCGTCACGAGCTGCAGGATGCCGTAGATGCGCGTCCGGCCGACGAGCGCGACGGTCGCGATCGAGCGCACGTCGAGACGGCGCATGTCATCCATGTGCCCTTGGTCGCGCGCGGCGCGCTCGAGCGCCTCTTCCGGAACGCGCGCGACCAGCAGCGACTTGCCGGTCCGCGCGACGTCGGCCGACGCGCTGCGGTCGCGCATCGGATACCGTCGGAGATACTGCTCGGCGAAGACGGCCTCGGCCGGATCGTCGTGCGCGACGGAGGCGAGCTGCAGCGAGCCGTCGCGCTGCAGCAGAAAGACCGCGCAGAAGTCCGCGATCTCGGGGACGGCGAGCCGCGTGAGCTCGCGCAGCGTCGTGTCGATGTCGAGCGAGGCGCCGAGCGCGTCGGTCGCGCCGGCGAGAAACCGGGTGTGCGCCTCGGCGCGCTTGCGGTCGTCGATGTCGGTGCAGGTGCCCAGCCACTGCGCCGGCCGCCCCGCCTCGTCGACGACCGGCGCCGAACGGACGAGGAACCACCGGAACGCGCCGTCGGCGCCGCGCAGCCGCGCCTCGACGTCGAACACCCTTCCGGTGACCAGCGACTCCCGCCACGACTCCAGCAGATGCCGCGCGTCGTCCGCGTGGATCACGCCGGTCCACTCCGAGCCGAACTTCTCGAGCGTCTCCTCGTGCGTCAGTCCGGTGTAGTCGTACCAGCGCCGGTTGAACCACTCCAGCGCGCCCTCGGCCGACGAGAGCCAGACGATGTGCGGAAACGCGTCGGCGAGCGCGCGGATCTCCGCGCTGCTCCCGAAACCCGTGCGTTCCGCCGACTCGGCCATCGTCTCTTAGGTTTCGGCAATCGGCGCGGCGGCCCGCGCCGGGCGGTCGTTTGCGCAGCCGCCCCCACGGAGCGCGGCCGAGACGACGACGGCCCGCGGATCGCTCCGCGGGCCGTCATGCATTCTCCGCGCGAGGCGAAGACTACATCATGTCGTAGCCGCCCATGCCGCCGCCGCCGGGCATCCCCGCGGCTTCCTTCTTCGGCTCGGGCTTGTCGGCGATCAGCGTCTCGGTCGTGAGGACCAGCGCGCCGATCGACGCGGCGTTTTGGAGCGCCGAACGCGTCACCTTGAACGGCTCGACGATGCCGGCCTGGACCATGTCGACGAGCTCGCCGCTCATCGCGTCGAAGCCCTTGCCGCGCTCCGCGTTCTTCACGCGGTTCACCTCGACGCTGCCCTCGAAGCCGGCGTTCTCCGCGATCTGGCGGAGCGGCTCCTCGAGCGCGCGGCGGATGATATCGACGCCGATCTTCTCGTCGGGGTTCGTCGACTCGCCGGCGGCCTTCTCGACGGCCTTGATCGCGTGCACCAGCGAGCTGCCGCCGCCCGGGATCATGCCTTCCTGAACCGCCGCACGCGTCGCGCTGAGCGCGTCTTCGATGCGGTGCTTCTTCTCCTTGAGCTCGGTCTCGGTGGCCGCGCCGACCTGGATGACCGCGACGCCGCCGGAGAGCTTCGCGAGGCGCTCCTGGAGCTTCTCGCGATCGAAGTCCGAGTCGGTCTCGTCGATCTGCCGCTTGATCATCTCGATGCGGCCCTTGATCGCTTCCTGCTTGCCGCGACCGTCGACGATCGTCGTCTCGTCCTTCGTCACCTTCACGGTCTTGGCCTGACCGAGGAGATCCGGCGTAACCTTGTCGAGCTTGAGGCCGAGCTCTTCCGAGATCACCGTCGCGCCGGTCAGCGTGGCGATGTCCTTGAGCATCTCCTTGCGGCGGTCACCGAAGCCCGGCGCCTTCACCGCGACCGTCGTGAACGTGCCGCGCAGCTTGTTGACGACGAGCGTCGCGAGCGCTTCACCTTCGACGTCCTCGGCGATGATGAGGAGCGGCTTCTGGACCTGGACGATCTTCTCGAGGAGCGGCAGGATGTCGGCGATCGCCGAGACCTTGCGCTCCGTCACGAGGATGTACGGATCGGTGAGCGTCGCTTCCATCCGCTCCGAGTCGGTGACCATGTACGGCGAGATGTAGCCCTTGTCGAAGAGCATCCCGTCCTTGGTCTCGACCTCGGTCTTCATCGACTTCGACTCTTCGACCGTGATGACGCCGTCCTTACCGACCGCGTTCATCGCCTCGGCGATCAGCTCGCCGATCGTCTTGTCGTTGGCGGAGATCGACGCGACCTGCGCGATCTTCTCGGTGCTGTCGACCTTCTGGACCAGCTTCTCCATGTCGGAGACGGCGGTCTCGACGGCGCGCTCGATGCCGCGCTTGATGAGGAGCGGGTTCGAGCCCGCGGTGACGTTGCGCAGACCTTCGCGGATGATCGCCTGTGCGAGCACCGTCGCGGTCGTCGTGCCGTCGCCGGCGATGTCGTTCGTCTTGGACGCGACTTCCTTGACGAGCTGCGCGCCCATGTTCTCGAACGTGTCGGGGAGCTCGATCTCCTTGGCGATCGTCACGCCGTCGTTGGTGATCGTCGGGCTGCCGAACTTCTTGTCGAGAACGACGTTCCGGCCTTTCGGTCCCAGGGTGACCTTGACCGCATCGGCCAGGGTGTTGGCGCCGCGCTCGAGCGCGCGCCGCGCGTTCTCGTCGAATACGAGTTGCTTCGCTGCCATGTCTGTCTGCTAAACTCCGGCCGGAACGCGCTCGTCGCTGAGAACAGCGAGAACGTCCTTTTCCGAGATGATGAGGTACTCTTTGCCTTCGAGCTTGATCTCCGAGCCCGAGTACTTCGAGTAGATGATGCGATCGCCGACCTTCACGTCCATCGGCAGCTTGGTGCCATTGTCGAGCGTGCGGCCGGTGCCCACGGCCAGAACGCGGCCTTCTTGGGGCTTCTCCTTCGCGGTGTCGGGAAGGAAGACGCCGCCGGCGCTCTTCTCGGCCTGTTCCACGTGCTCGACGACCACGCGATCGCCCAGTGGCTTGAGATTCACGAAAACCATCCTCCGAAAGCTGGTGCTGACGGTTCGGGAAAGGGGGTGGGTAGGACGTTGGCACTTCTAGCACGAGAGTGCCAGCCGAGACTTAACGTTAGCAGACTCGGCAGAAGACTGCAAGAGGAAAGGCCGGGCTTTGCCTAAGATCGGGGCCTCTGGCCAAGAACCAGGCCGGCTGCACAAAAAGAGTACAGGCAGTGAAGCCGCCACGTAGGCTTCGCTGGCCCCTCGTCCTGGTCGTGTGGCTGGATAGCTGCGCGCCGTCGTCAGACTGGCACGGCGTAGTTGATTGGAACGGCCTCGGCTCGTTGGAATGCGTCTCGGTGGGCTACCTCATCGCCGAGGACGCGACGAGCAGAACCATCGCGCCGCACCTCGCTTACGTAGATGAGCCGAAAGACACGAAGGCGTGCGGGATCATGGTGATCCCGCGAGGTGCGACCGTCTCGCTGAAGGTGCTGGAGCGCGCTAGCCGCGGCGACGGCCGCGGACCGAGGAGCGCCTGACGGCCTTCTTCGCGGTGCGGGGCGCCTTCCGCGTAACCTTCTTGTAGTGCCGAATTTCGGCATGGGGCAGCGGGTCGTTCTTCTGGTCGTCCAGGATACGGGCGCTGATGCTCTTGATCGTCTTGAGCGTCATCGTTTTCGGACGCTTCATCGCCTTCGCGGCGGCTTTGACAACCTTGCGGGCGGGCTTGTGCTTCTCGGCCATGGTACCCCCCTTGCGACTCCCCCGAAGCCCCCGTGGCCGCGAGGGTTTTGCCCTTCAACCCGGCCGCGGGGCGAGCGGTTGCGGCGCTAGGAGGCTAGGGGCGCCCGTCGATGACCCCCTTCACACGCACAAGCTCGTCCGACGATCCGTCGCGCACGACGTCGTAAACAACTGTATGTGTGACGTCGCCGAGCACGACGTCCCATTCGACGTTGCCGTCGATTCTCGCCCGCTTCCTGTGGCCGTCAGGCTCCGCGAATCGGGGATAGCACAGGTTCGAAATGGCGGCTACCAACGCCACGTCGCCAATCGCCATCGCCTCGTCAAGCACGTCCTCGGGAATTGATAGGCGAATGGCGACCCCCGTAATTTACGCGGCTATTTGCCCTTCATTACGAGGACGGTGCGCAAAAACTCTTCCTGCGTCCCGAATTCCCTGACGCGGCCGGCTGCGAACGCGTCGTCTCCTTTGCGAATCACCTCGCGCACGCGCTCGGCGCGCCCCGTTCCGTTTCGTGACTTTGTGCGATCGGGCGCCACGGCGGCGTCTTGCGCATGCTTCACAGGGACCTCCACGACGGCGAGGCCGTTGCGGTCAGCGTTCGTACCCAATTCCAACTCCAAGCGAACCCGCGCCGAGTCTTGAGCGCGGCGCTCTCCGGACGGGGGTCCGGTGCGTTGGCCGAGGGCATTGCCGCCTCCTTCGCCATCGACGATGCCTTCACGAACGGTACAGTACCGTCCTGCACTCTATAGGACTTATCGGTACTTTACTGCACTACCCTGTACCGGGTACCATGAGCGCCCGTGGCTCGGACGCAAACTGAAATCGGCGTCCCTCTTGATCCGCCGGACTTGCAGCGGTTCGATGAGCTCGCGCGCGTGGAGCGGCGGTCGAGGCGAAACTTGGGAGCGATCCTGCTCCTGTACGGCCTGGAGAACCACGAAGCCGCATTGGGGCGGCGGCAACGCGCGGTCCCCGATGAAGTGGCCGATCGGAAGCCTAACTAAAGAGCGATGGCTGCGGTCGCGCGGGTTGCGCGCACGGTTTCCGGCCCTTCTTGCGGGCGCCGGTCCAAGGCGCGCGCTCGGGTAGATTCTGCGTCCACGTCGGTACGTACGGCTCGCCGAGCGCGGTCTTGCCGTTGTCCCAGAAACGCGGCTCGACACCCAGCTCGTAGAACGCCTGGACGAGGACGCACAGGTTATGGGCAAGGACCTTGCACAGGACCTCGTTCCGTTGCGCTACGGGCGTCTTGGATCGGACGAAACCGCCGAACTTAGCCTTGATCATGGAGAACGTCGTCTCGACGTTCGACCGCTTGTGATACAGCCGGTAGAATCCGTCCGGATCGTTCCTGAACGAATCAAACGAATCGCGCCACGCGCTAGGCGGCCCGGCCTTCGCGTTCGACTTGAAGGCAACGAACGGCACCGCGCCGGCGGCGCGGATCGCCTCGACGTTGCTCCGCCCGCTGTATCCCTTGTCGGCCGACACGCGCGCCACGTCGAAGCGTCGCGCGGTGGATCCGAGCAGCTCGGACAGAATGGGATAGTCGTTTATGTTCCCTGGCGTCGCGTCGACGCTGGTGACAATGTTCGTGCGAACGCCGACCATGGCGTGGGCCTTCACGAAAAGGCTCATGGAGTGAACCCGGCCGTACTTAGCGTCGAACCAACGCCGATGAACCGACGTCGAGAACCCCGTGGAATCGACAGCGAAATCCGTTTCAACGGCCCGCAGCGGCTTCGCGCTCTCCTCGACCAGCGCGCGCAGAATCGGCGTCAGGTCAGGGTTATCCAAGGCGTTAAAGACGCTGTTGTAATGCGGCGCACGGTCGATGTAGCCCCGGGCCTGATAGTCGCGGAGGTCGGACATGGAGCGCCGCCCGGAGGCCCCGCCGTAGACCTTCATAACCGCGCAGAAGACCGCGTCGGAAACCGGGAGGCGCGGGCGCCCGCACTTCTGCGGCGGTGTGTCGATCGCGGCGCAGAGGCTGTGCAGCAGGTCGGCGACCATCGCCTTCTCGTTGACCTGGGCGGCGTTGTACGCGGGCCACTGCTGCCGATAGGTCGGTCTTGCATCGCCGGGGGGCGGCGTCGTATTGTGGAGCGTGGACACGTAGCTAGACCCTTCGTGTTCGCGCCGCCTCGGTGGTATCAGCACCGAGGCGGTCTGGTGGAGACCCGGGACGGATGTGCGCCGTCGCGTGGGGAGGTGCAAGCTCCCTGCCTTGCTTTCTTGGCTACCGGGTCACATTCGCGGGCGGTTCGGGCTTTGCTCGGGCCGCCCGTCTCGTTCCCTTCAGTCTAACTCATCTAACTTAGAAGTCAAGAGGAATTTTCGCTTGACCTCACTCTCGCCTCTAAGGTACAATCGTCGGCGAAGGAGGTGCTCGAAATGGCGAAGGAGCGGAGCCCCAATTATCCTGGCATGGCTTTACCTGCCGCGCTGACGGCGATCCGGCAGGTCTATGACAAGGAGCGCCGGTCAGCCGTTACTTTAGAGCTGATCGCAAAGGCGCTCGGGCACCAAGCCCTCAGCGGGCCGGCAACGTCGAAGGTCGCGGCGCTCAGGCAGTACGGGCTGCTCGAAGGCGCGGGGAACGGCAAGTATCGCGTCGCCGATGAAGCGATGACGCTGCTGCTCAAAAAGCCCGGCGATCCGGAGTACGATCAGGCGCTCCGACGTGCCGCGCTGACGCCACCGCTGTTCGCGGAATTGCAAGAGGCGCTACCGGACGCCTCGGAGGATGCGCTGCGCTTCCACCTCGTGAAGGAACGGAAGTTCTCCGAAGAGGGCGCAACGCGCGTAATCAAGTCCTTCCGCGAAACCATTTCCGTTGCTAAACTCGGCGCCGACAGTTATACTGATCGTAGTCCGGACGGATCAGGGGCCGATCGGATAGAGGAACGGCCGCGTCGTTCCGGTGCTCCGGACGAAACGTGGCAGCGGATGTTCGCCCCCGACCCGCCCGCCGCGAGGGCAGACAGTGTGACGTATTCCTGGCCACTAGAGGATGCCGAGCGCCTTGAGGTCGTGTTCGTCGGGAACACCGGCAAACGACCTACTCGGCGCGACCTTGAGGCCGCCATCGACTATCTGGAACTGATCAAGAAGCGCACGCCGATGGACACCACGCGCGATCTCACAAGCGCGCTCTTGAAGGGCGTCACAGGCGACGACGACTAGGGGAGTGATTTCCACTCAGGGCCGGTTCCGGCGATGAGAGCGAGCCAGTCGAGACGGCGCGCGAAAAGCGTGAAGATGGATGCGGCGCGAGCCCTCGCCCGCGTCCTCCCGTGCCCGCCCCTGTAGCGCCGAGGCCGCGATCGACAGAGCATTTCACCCTAAAAGATAGGGCGCGTTCTCGCACGGAAACCGCCGGCTTTACGGCATGTCCGCCCTGATTCCGGACCGCGTGCGGGCCCAAGTTTTGTGACGGGGTCCGCGATACCATGCTCCACTGAGGTGGGCTACGCTGAGCCGATGTACGTCACGCTCGCGCAGTACCGGCGGCTCCTGCGGCTTATCGCGGCCATGGATAGCCGGGTGACCCGGCTGGAGCACAAGCTGGCGGCAGCCGAAAGTAGCTTTCCGCGTTCGGCTCAGGACGCCCCGACGATGTCTCGCCGCGACGGGCGATAGTCTATTAGTACGACCATGGATGGTAGGAGGCTAAGCACTCCACACGAAATACCGATATCATGATCATGCTACTAGTACACAATTGAAGGGGGTAGGTCGCCGTGTCTGCCTCTCCCCTCCTGACGGCCCAGGACCCGCGAGACGTTGATAACGTCCTGCTACGCGTCCCAGCCGGCCTCCGCCGCCGTGTGTCGGAAAAGGCAAAAGACAAGCACCTAAGCCAAAACGCCTTCATCACCGCGTCGCTCCTCTACTCAGCGGTCGTGTTCGGTGAACTCCCTCAAGTCGGGATGCCAAAGAACATCATGACGCTGCTGGCCGAGATGGACCGCGCCGTGAAGGACAAAGACGCGGTTCTTGGGGCCTTCCACGAGCACGACTGGGCGGACGTGCGGCCGCTCATCGAGCTTTTCGCCTCCAGCGGCATCATCGACGGCGTAAAGGCGCGACGTGACACCCTTGGTGCCGAGACGATCGCCTTCACGTTTCACTTCACGAAAACGGGTGCAGCGGCTTGGGAAGTCTTCGGGCCGATGTTCCGCTCGGCTGTCGAAAATATGGAACGCGAGCGCGGGTACAGCGCCACCGGCGCGGGTGCGTGAACGAAAAACGGGGTCGCTCAGAAGAGCGGCCCCGTTTTTCTGTCAATCACCCTAGGGGTGAGTGGCGGCGTTGTGCCTCGAAAATTAGCACGCACATGTGGCAGGCAAATAGAGACACGGCGGTGATACCGTTGCCGGATATCACCGCCGTTTGCCGGGCGGCTGGGGTGATGGACGGGATTCGAACCCGCGACCCTCGGTTTACAACGCCGCCGCTCTACCGCTGAGCTACCAACACCGCGCCGCCGATAGCCTGATGCGATATCAAGGGAGCGTAATCCTCCTGCATCCGTGAACGGATTAACGGCAAGATCGTGCAGGGTCGTACCCGCTCGACGGCACTATGGTGCACTCGAGCCAGCCCCGTTTGCTTTTTGTGCAGCCGGGCCGGTTCTTGTGCAGCCCTGGGGTTCATGGGCAAAGCCGGAAAGGCCGGAAACCGCCGACGTCCGTTCGGTCTCGGCCCTGGGTACGATAACGTACGTGCGAAGGGTCTCTCGGATCGTCGTGGAGCGCGTCGCGCATTGTCCCTTCTCGGTGGCCCACGAGTACGCCGAGGACTTTTTACGCGACGCGGAGCGGTCGGTCGAGGTCAAGGTCCCGCTGCGCGACTTCATCGCCGGGCTCCCCGGCGCGGCGCGGGCGCCGGTCCAGATGGTCTTCGCGCTCCACCCGGACGAGGCCGAGTCGGGGCGGCTCCACGACGCTCTGGCGATCGAGTGGCACGCCGGGACGCGGCTGTTCCCGCTGTTCCACGGGACGCTGCGGCTGCGGATCGCCTCGGTCGAGATGACGCGGCTGACGTTCGAGGGGGCGTACCGCCCGCCGCTCGGCACCTTCGGCGTGGTCTTCGACGCGCTGATCGGGCGGCGGATCGCCCGCGCGACGATGCGGGAGATGCTCGACCGGATCGCCGCCGCGCTCGAACGGCGCGAGCAGGAGTTCGAGGCGGGACTGCTCCCGCCGGCCGTCGAGCCCGAGGCGGCGGCGCCGCCCGCGTCCGGGATCGGCGTCTAGCCCTCGCGAAGCGCCCGTCCCGTGGACCGACGCGTTGCGCTGCGCGACCAGCTGACCGCGGGCATCGCCGCGGGGATCGCCGGCGCGGCGGTGATGGCCGCCTTTCTGTATGCGAACACGCTGCACGGCGTGCCGACGCAGGCCGTCCTCGGCGTCCCGGCCTGGACCGCCGGCGGCATCGCCCTGCAGTTTTTCGTCGGCATCGCGTGGGGCTGCGGCTATGCATCGCTGGCGCGCTCGCAGCCGCAGCTGCTGCGCCGGCCGCTGATCAGCGGGCTCGTCTTCGGAATCATCGTCTACGCCGCGATGCAGGTGCTCGCGATCATGGACGGCGGCTACCACCGGCCGTCGGCCGCCACGACGATCGGCGGGCTGGCCGGCTATGTCGTCTGCTACGGGCTCCCGGTCGGGGCGATCACCGCCCGCATCCTGCACCGCGCGTGATCGCCGAGCTCACGGTCGACCTCGGCGCGATCGCCCGGAACGCGTCGGCCCTCGCGCGGCTCGTCGCGCCGGCCCGGCTCACCGCCGTGGTCAAGGCGAACGCCTACGGGCACGGCCTGGTCCCGGTCGCCCGGGCGCTGGCGCCGCACGTCGCCCGGCTCGGCGTCTACGCCGCCGAGGAGGCGGTCGCGCTGCGCGACGCCGGCATCGAAGCGCCGGTCCACGTCTTCGGCCCGGTCCCGCCCGGCGAGCTGGACGCAGTGCTCGCCGCGAACGCCGAGCTGACGCTGTGGGATCGCGACCTCTACGCTCGGCAAGTCGCGAGCGCGGCGCGCCGGCGGCGCGGGCGCGCCGCGGTGCACGCGAAGATCGACACCGGGGTCGTGCGGCTCGGGCTCCCTCCGACCGAAGCGCCCGCCGCGCTGCGGGCGTACGCCGCGACGCCGGAGCTCGAGCTGGCCGGCGTCTTCAGCCACCTCGCCGCCGCCGAGGAGCTCGACTCGCCGTTCACCCAGCAGCAGCTCGCGCGCTTCCTGGCCGCGACGGCGGGCGTGGCGCCCGGCGTCCCGCGGCATATCGCCGCGACGGCCGCCGCGATGCTGTGGCCTGAAACGCGCCTCGACGCGGTGCGCTGCGGGATCGGGATCTACGGGATCTGGCCGAGCGCCGAGACCCGGCGCAAGATGAACGGCGACGGACTCGATCTCGAACCGGCGCTCTCGTGGACGACGCGCATCGTCGCGCTGCACGAGATCGAGGCCGGCACGACGGTCGGCTACGGGCGTACGTGGACGGCGCAGCGTCCCTCGCGCATCGCGACGCTGCCGATCGGCTACGCCGAAGGGCTGCCGCGGAACGCCGGCAACGCGGCGCACGCGCTCGTAAGCGGACGGCGCGTCCCGCTCGTCGGCCGCGTCTGCATGGACATGGCGTTTCTCGACGTGACCGACGTACCGGCCGTCGACGCGGGCGCGGCCGTCACGCTGATCGGCGCCGACGGCGAGCAGCGGATCACCGCCGAAGATCTCGCCGCGGCGTGCGGAACGATCGCCTACGAGATCGTCGCGCGGCTCCCGGCGCACGTCCCACGCACATACCATGCGAGTTGATGGATGCGAATGCGCTGGGCCCCGCGGAGTGGATGGTTGGCGTGAAGTGGACGCGCACCGTCGATCCGTCGCAGGCGTTTAGATTTGTCCGCCCATCCGGGGGCGGCTCGAAGGATACTGAGCCGAGATAGAGCTCAGATCCTCACGAAACCATCCGCGATCTAAGGCGCGAGCGCCGCGAGCGCGTGTTCGAGATCGAGCGTCCCTTCGTAGAGCGCGCGGCCGACGATCGCCGCGTCGACGTTGGCGGGCGTGCCGTCGCGCAGCGCGAGCAGGTCGTCGAGCGTCCGCGCGCCCCCGCTCGCGGTGACCCGGATCGGCGCGAGCGACGCCACGTGCGCGAGCGCGGCGACGTCGTAGCCCGTGCCGGTGCCGTCGCGCGCGATCTCCGTGTAGACGACGCGGCGAACGCCCCACGCGTGCACGTCGCGCACGAGCGCGTCGCGCGAGACCTCCGTCTGCGCGAGCCAGCCGCGCGTCGCGACGCGATCGCCGCGCGCGTCGATCCCGGCGACGATGCGCTCGCCCCAGCGCGCGGCGATCGCGCGCGCCTCCTCCGGCCGCTCGACGAGCAGCGTCCCGACGACCACGGCGTGCGCGCCGGCGGCGAATCGCGCCGCGACGTCGCGTTCCTTACGAACGCCGCCGCCGGTCTGCACCGGAACGTCGACGGCGGCGCAGATCGCGCGCAGCGCGGTTTGATTCTCGCCCGTGCCGAACGCGCCGTCCAAGTCGACGACGTGCAGCGCGCGCGCGCCGGCCGCGATGAACGTCTTCGCGCGCGCGACCGGATCCGCATCGTAGCGCGTCTCGCGCGACGGATCGCCGCGCTCGAGACGAACGGCGTAGCCGCCGCGCAGATCGATCGCCGGAACGAGCGTGAGCGCGCGCGTCACGACGCCGCGGCGATGCGCAGGAAGTTGTCGAGCAGCGCCGCGCCGGTCGTCCGGCTCTTCTCGGGATGGAACTGCGTCGCCATCACGTTGTCGCGTGCCACGATCGCGGCGAAGCGCTCGCCGAACGCGCACGACGCGATCGTCGCGTCGCTCTCCGCGACGCGGTACGAGTGCAGGAAGTACGCCCACGCGCCGCTCGGCACGCCCTCGACGAACGGGTGCCGCGCCTCGATCGTCAGCTCGTTCCACCCCATGTGCGGGACGCGGGGCGCGGACTCGAAGCGTCGTACCTCGCCGGGTAGAATGCCGAGACCGGCCGCGCCGCCGTACTCGTCGCTGGAGTCGAAGAGCACTTGCATACCGACGCAAATCCCCAGGAACGGCCGCCCCGCGGCGACCGTCGCGCGCACGGCGGCGTCGAGGCCGCGCTCGCGCAGCGCGTCCATCGTCGCGCCGAACGCGCCGTCGCCGGGGAGGATGGCGGCGTGCGCCGCGAGGACCTCGTCGGCCTCGCCGGACAGCACGAAGGAAGCGCCGCGCCGCTCGAGCGCCGCGAGCAGCGAGCCGACGTTCCCGCCGCCGTAGTCGATCACCGCGATCGTGCGCGCCATCTCGCGACGGTGCGTTCGGTGGGCGGCGTGCTGGTGCTTGCCGCGGCGCTCGCCGCCTGCGGCGGCGGCGGCGGCGCCAGCAGCACGCCGTTCGGCTCGTCGCCGTTCACCCCGGCGCCGAGCAGCGCGCCGACGTCCGCGCCGAGCACCGCGCCGACCGTCGCACCCGACCAGCCGCCCCTCGCGAGCGAGCACGCGCCGTCCGGATTCGAGGCGCGCGTCGTCGCGAACGTCTCCGGCGCGCGCGAGCTCGCCGCGCTGCCGAACGGCGATCTCATCGTCGGCACGACCGGTGGAAACGTCGCCATCGTCCCGGGCGCGGAGAACGCGGGCAAGGCGGGCGCGGCGGGGACGTTCGCGACGGTGGGCGACAGCCCGGCGAACGGCGTCGCGTACGGGAGCGGCTTCGTCTTCGTCGCGACGCAGCACGGCGTGTGGCGCATCCCGTACGCGAGCGGAGCGCAGAGCGGGACGCCGCAGAAGATCGCCTCCGTGCGCACCGGTCCGGTCTCGCCGGGGACCGACGGCGACGTCCACACGACCAGCTCCGTCGCGGTCAGCGGCTCGACGCTGTACGCCGGCGTCGGCTCGTCGTGCAACGCCTGCACCGAGACCGATCCGACGCGCGCCACGGTGCAGCGCATGGGGATCGACGGCAGCGGGATGACGACGCAGGCGCGGCGTTTCCGCAACGCGATCGCGCTCGCGACCGATCCGGCAACGGGCACCGTGTGGGCCGGCGGCGCCGGACAGGACGACCTCACCGAGGGCCACCCGTACGAGTTCCTCGACCCGGTCTCGACGCGCACCGCCCCCGCCGACTACGGCTGGCCCGACTGCGAGGAGAACCACGTCGCGTACGTCGCCCGGGCGATCTGCACGAACGTCGTCGTGCCGGCGCTCGAATTCCCCGCGTACTCGACGATCATCGGCGCGGCGTTCTACCCCGCCTCTCAGGGCGGCGCGTACGCCTTTCCCGCCGCGTGGCGCGGCGGCATGTACGTCTCGATGCACGGCTCGTGGCACCTGAACGGCTCCGGCGTGCCGTTCGACCCGCCGCACGTTGCGTTCGTGCCCTTCGCCGGCGGGCTGCCGGCGCGCGCCGTCGACTGGAGCGATCCGACGACGCAATGGACCGACTTCTTCACGGGCTTCCAGGACGGGTCGGGGAACCGCAGCGGCCGGACGACCGGCGTGGCGGTGGGCGCGAGCGGCAGCCTCTTCGTCGCCGACGACCAGACCGGGAACATCTACCGGATCCGTCCGGCCGGCGCGGCGGGCGCGGCGCTGCGCCGCCGCTGACGCGGACGCGCGCGTCCGGGTAAGCGCTGGCCATGGCGACCTCTCGTCTTCCGTTCCTCGCGTCCGGCGCGGCGGCGGCGCTCGCGGCGGCGATCCTCCTCACCGCGTCGGGCTCGCCGGCCGCGCGAGCCGCGTCCGGCGACGCGCTCGGCGTACCGTCCGGCTTCACCGTCGAGCGGATCGCGACGGTTCCGCGAGCGCGCGAGTTGGCCGCCGCGCCGAACGGGGATCTGCTCGTCGGGACGCTGGGCGACGACGTCTACGTCGTCCCGGACGCGGAAGGAAAGGCCGGCGAGCCGCACGTCTTCGCGACGCTCGGTGACGCGCCGGACGCGGGGGTCTTCCTCGCGGGCGACACGCTGTACGTCGGCGGGCAGTTCGCCGTCTGGCGCATACCGTACCGGACCGGCGACCGCACCGCGCGCGCGAAGCCGGAGAAGATCGCCTCGGTCCGGCCGGGCGGCTCCTCGGACCACACGACCACGACCGTCGCGCTGACGAAGGGCGTGCTCTACGCGAGCGTCGGGTCCTCGTGCAACGCGTGCACCGAGAGCGATCCGACGCGCGCGACGGTCGAGCAGATGACGCCCGACGGCAAGGACATGCACCCGAAGGCGACCGGGATCCGGAACGCGATCGCGCTCGCGGTCCAGCCGGGGACCGGCGATCTGTGGGCCGGCGTGGCGGGCCGTGACGACCTCGAGCACGGGCACCCGTACGAGATCTTCGACGACGTGAGCGCCCATCCGGGGACGGCGCGGTACGGCTGGCCACCGTGCTACGAGAACCGCAAGGCCGTCGGCGGCGCCGATTGCGCCGCGGCCGTCGTGCCGAAGGCCGTCTTCCCCGCGTACGGGACGCCGATCGGCGCCGCGTTCTATCCGCCCGACCAGCGAGGGAAGTACGCCTTCCCGGCGGCGTACCGGGGCGGCGCGTTCGTCGCGCTGCACGGCTCGTGGCACCAGCCGCCGGTCGCACCCCGCGTCGCGTTCGTCGCCTTCCGCGGCGGCGAGCCGGCGAAGCCGGTCGACTGGGGGAATCCCGATACGCAGTGGACCGAGTTCGGCGGCGGGTGCCAGACGGCGAGCGGCGAGCGCACGTGCCGGCCGACCGGCGTCGCGGTCGGCCCGGAGGGCTCGCTGTTCGTCGCCGACGATCTCGCCGGAGCGATCTACCGGATCCGGCCGGCGCGCCGCTGACCTTTCCGGCCTCTGGCCGTTTCCGTACTGTTCCGAGCGCCGGACCCGTGGTATGATCGACACCCGCCGCCGGTTCCAGCCCGGTGGATGGACGCTTGTCCGGAGGTGGACGTGGGACCGCGGGCCGAGGTCGTGCTCGAGGGAGAGATCGACATCCACGATGCCGATCGTCTTCGCACGCTCTTCGCGGCCTGCTCCGACGGTACACCCGTCCTGGTCGACCTCAGCCGCGTCACGTACCTCGACTCGACGGCGCTCAACGAGCTGGCGCGGCTGCGCCGCCGCTGCGACGACGTCGCCCTCGTCGTCACCTCGCCGCAGATCGAGCGGATCCTCGAGATCGTCGGTTTTACGGACACGTTCCGCCTGGTGCGCGACCGGGCGGAGCTTCAGCCTATGCGGAAGCCGAACGCTCGCTGAGCGAGCCCTTCGTCGAGGGTACGCCGGCCGACGCGACGGTGCTCTTCGCCTGCGCGAACGCGCGCGCGAAGGCCTTGAACGCCGCCTCGCAGAGATGGTGGTTGTTCGTCCCCGCCCAGCGCAGCAGGTGGAGGTTGAACTTGCCGTGGTCGACGACGCTGCGGAAAAAATGCGGGACGAGCTCGGTGGGCAGCGCGCCGAGCCGCTCGACCGACAGCGGGACGTCGTAGTTCAAGTACGGCCGCCCGCTGAGGTCGACCGCGCACTGCACGAGCGCGTCGTCGAGCGGCACCGCGATGGAGCCGAAGCGCGCGATCCCGCGCTTCTCGCCGAGCGCCTCGTCGATCGCGCGGCCGAGCGCGATCCCCACGTCCTCGACGACGTGGTGGTGGTCCATTCCGTCGCCGCGCGCGCTCAGCTCGAGCCCGAGCCCGCCGTGCACGGCGAGCGCGTTCAGCATGTGGTCGAAGAAGTCGACGCCCGTCGCGATCGCGACCGGACCGCCGTCGAGCGCGAGACGCAGATCGATCGCCGTCTCGCGCGTCTCGCGCCGAACCGCCGCGCGACGTTCGGTCAGGTGAGCGCCTCCGCCGGCTTTCCGTTCGCCGAGCCGTTCGCGCTCGCGCGCGTCGCGAGCGGCTCGAACGGATGGATCGCCGGACCGACGTACGTCGCCTGCGGGCGGATCAGCCGATTGTGCGAGTACTGCTCGAGCACGTGCGCCGACCAGCCCGCGACGCGCGCGCACGCGAAGACGCACGTGAACTCGTCCTTCGGCACGCCGAGATCCGCGAGCAGCGGCGCGGTGTAGAAGTCGACGTTCGCGTAGATCTTCTTGTCGGGCTTCGTCTCTTGCAGCACCTTGTTCGAAGCCTGCTCGAGCGCGACGGCCAGCTCGTACCACTTCGAGCCGGTGCGCCCGGCGAGCTCCTTCGCCTTGCGGTCGAGATGGCGCGCGCGCGGATCGCGGATCTTGTACTCGCGATGGCCCATCCCCATCACGCGCTTGCCCTTGGCGAGCAGCTCGCGGACGTAGCGCTCCGCGTTCGCTTGCGGATCGCCGCCGAGCCCGATCTCTTCGAGGTGGTCCATCGTCCCGGAGGGAGCGCCGCCGTGCAGCTCGCCGGTGAGCGTCGCGACCGCCGCCGTCACCGCGCAGTAGAGGTCGGCGTTCGTCGACGCGACGACGCGCGAGGCGAACGTCGAGGCGTTGAACGAGTGGTCGGCGAGCAGCACGAAGTAGGTGTCGAGCGCGCGTTCCTGCTCGCCGTTGGGCAGCTCGCCCGTGCGCATGTAATGAAAGTTCGCGGCGTGACGCAGATCGGCGCGCGGCGCGATCGGCTCGAGGCCGCGGCGCAGCCGGTCCCACGCGGCGACGATCGTCGCCGTCTTCGCGATGAGGCCCAGGGCGGCGGCGACGTCGCTCGCGTGCGCGCCGTTCGGCTTGTGCGGGAGAACGTGCGAGAGCGACGAGACGCCGGTCCGCAGCACGTCCATCGGCCACGCGTCGCGCGGGATGTCGCGGAGGATCGCGAGCGTCGAGGCCGGCAGCTCGCGCCGCGCGGCGAGCGTCGCGGTCAGCTCGGTGAGCTGCTGCTCGGCCGGCAGCGAGCCGTGGAACAGGAGGTGGATGATCTCCTCGAAGCCGGCGTTCGGCGCGAGCTCGTCGATGTCGTAGCCGCGGTACGTGAGCCGCCCGACCTGCCCTTCGACATTACTGAGGACGGTCTCGCCGACGACGACGCCCTCGAGACCGGGATTCACGACCGTGGACATAGCGACAAGACCGTTTCTCGGTCGTGGCCGTTCAGTCCCACGCCGGACGCGCGCTGCGGCCGGCGTGGGACGGGACGCCGCCGCCTATTCGGAGGTGACGGCCTGCCCGCGGACGATCGTCCCGCTCACGACGCGGCCGACCGCCGTGTCGGCGTTGACCTGCATGATCTCGATCTTGCCGACGTTCTCGTTGACGGTCAGCATCTTGCCGCTGTCGGGGTCGCGGATCTGCTTGACCTTCACCACGTCGAAGTACGAGCCGACGGTGACGCCCTTCGAGGCGCCCAGGTTGATGATGATGCTGCGGCCGTCGACGTCGATGACGTGCCCGCTGAGCGAGAGCGGCGGCGGTCCGGCGGTGAACTTCGCGGGGTCGAGATGCGTCGCGATCGCCATCGCCTCGTCGTTGATGAGGTGGCCCATCGACGAGCTGAGGAACTGCTGGTTGCCGTAGCTCCCGGCGGTCCAGCCGCTGTAGCCGCCGCCGGTGAGCGAGGTCGCGCTCTCGGTCTTCTCGTCGCTGAACGACTGCACGATGCGGCCGGTCTGCGCGTCGACGACGCGGACGGCGACCTTCAGCGTGACGCGGTCGTTGCGCACGCCGCCGATGAGCCCGCCGGCGATCCCGCCGATCGCCGAGCCGACCGCGGCGCCGCTCGAGCCGGTGTGGTCGAGCTGCAGGATGTTCCCCGAGATCAGGTAGCGCGCGCCGACGAGCCGGCCGGCGCTGATCGCGGTCGCGGGATCGACCTCGCCGCTGGCCTGCAGATGGTGCTCGTTCAGCGTCGCGTCCAGATTCTTGCGGTCGAGCATGTCGAACTTGCCGCTGTTCACCATTTGGTCGGTGACGAGGTCGGAGAGCGCGACGCCCGGCTCGAACGCGCCGTACCAGTTCGAGGTGAGGCCGACGGTGCTGAAGTTCAGTACGGCGACCTTCGGCGGCGCGGCGCCGGCGGCGGGAGGCGCGCCGAGCGCGCCGGCGAGCAGCAGCGGGACGAACAGCGAAACGGCAGGACGCACGATGAACCTCCGGCTGACGAAAACTCTCGTTCGGTTGGGGAAGAGGAGCGGGTCTTAGCCCGTTCCAAGGATCAACCCTGCCGTCGTGGGACGCCGTCCCGTTCGCGGCCGGAACGGGTAGAGCAGCGGCGTGACGGTGGAGAGCGCGGGGCGCCTCGTTCGCAAGACCTACGCGAAGTGGAGCCGCGACGACGGCTGGCTGTACGCCGCCGCGATGGCGGCGTTCGCGGCGCTCGCGCTCGCGCCGCTCCTGGTGATCGCGCTGCGCGTCGCCGAGGCGCTCGGGGGCGAGCGGCCGATGCTGCACGCGCTCGCGCTCGTGATCGATCCGATCGTGGGGCACGGCGGCGTCCGCGCGCTGAGCGGGACCGAAGCGCTTCACGGCCACGCGAGCGGGGTGCTGACCGTGCTGCTCTCCGCGGCAATCGCGATCTTCGCCGGCTCGCGCCTGTTCTACGCGCTGCAGCGCGCGCTGCATGCGATGTGGGAGACGCCGGTTCGCCATCGCGCGACGCCGCTCGTCACGGTCGCGTCGTTCTTCGCCGCCGCGCTGCTGGCGGTGTGCGCGATCGGGGCGACGACCGCGGTGATCTTCGGCAGCGCGGCGGCGTCGGTCGCGGTGCGCGATTTCGGCGTGCACGGCGCGCTCGCGACGCTGGCCGTCCGCGTCGCGATCGTGATCTCGGGCTCGGCGGTGCTCGCGCCGGTCGTCGCCGTGCTGTTCCGCTGGCTCCCGGGCGCGGCGCTGCACTGGAGCGACGTGTGGATCGGCGCGCTCACGACGACGGTCGGCTTCGCGCTGGCGCAGTTCGGGATCGGGACGTACCTCGCGTACGTCAATTTGCCGTGGACCTACGGCAGCGCCGCGTCGGTCATGCTCGTGCTGCTGTGGCTGTACTACTCGTCGTACCTGTTCTTGCTTGGCGCCGAGTTCACGGTCGTGTACGCGCGTGAAGTCGGCTCGCTGTGCGAGCGGCGAGCGAGCGTCCGCCGAAACATCGCCGACGCCGCGGGGATATGAGGGCCGATGGGTCTCTTCACGCTGCTGCTGCGCTCGCGGCGCCAGCTCGTCCGCCTCCCCGCGCTGCTGCGCAGCGACCGCGTCCCCCGCCGGCTGAAGATCGTCGCGCTCGTGCTCGCGCTGCTGATCGTCTCGCCGCTCAACGTGCTCGGTGACATCCCGCTGCTCGGGATCGCCGACGACGCCGCGCTCCTCGCGCTGCTGCTGAACTGGTTCGTCGGCGCGGCGGAAGGCTACGTCGCCACGGAGACGATCCCCGGCGACGATCTCGTCACGCCGCGCTGAACCGGTTCGCTACGACGAGCGCGGCGTCGGGCTCGCCGGCGGAACGGCAGGTTTCGCTTCGGCCGCGCTCTTCGCCGGGGCCGGCGGCTTCGCGTCGCCGGCGCCGGTGATCGCCGCGTCGGGGACGCGGTAGAGCGTCGCACCGTCCTCGAGCCGCAGCGTGTAGTGCCGCTCGCGCGGGATCGAGCGGCACGCTTTGCCTTTCACGTCCGAGGCGCAGTCGAACGACGGCGCGACGAAGCGGCCCGAGGCGTCCTCGACGCCGTCGATCGCGGCGAGGCCGGTGCCGACGAGCGTGCAGGACGCGCCCGCGCCGCATTCGATCGCGGTGATCTGCGGGGCGCGCACGAAGGTTCCCGGGATCGCCGTCCACGCGCTGGCGAGCTTCGTCGCCGCGTCGACGAGCTGCACTTGCAGCGTGCCGAACGCGGCGTCGCCGAGCGCGTCGGCGGCGCGCAGGTACACCGAGAGCGCCGACGCGCCGTCGAGATGCATGTCGGCGGCGGAGATCGTCGCCGCGCCGCCGTCGTCGCGGACGGCGTCGCACGGCGAGGTTTCGGCGCTCGCGCGGCGCACGCGGACGTCGCGCTGCGCGGGCAGCGCGCCGGCGACGCTGAGCGCGACGTCGAGCGTCTGCGTCGAGAGGTGCGTCGGGTCGGCGGCACCGGGGCCGGACAGCGTCGCCGTCCGCAGCACCGGGCGCGCAGCGACGACCGGCTCGGCGAACGCTTCGCCGGGCGCTCCGTCGCCGCCGATCAGCTCGGCCGGAACGGACGTCCCCGCCGCTTCCTTCGTGCCGTCGAACGGCGGCCCGGCGAAACATGCCGACGTCCCGGTCGAACCGACCGTCTTCGCATACGCGACGCCGCCGATCTTCACGGCGGCGACGCGCTCGAGGCCGCTGCCGGCGAGCGCGACGAAGCGGTCGCCGAGCGCCAGCGGCGGGCTCTGCGCGAGGTCGACGTGCGGCGGCCGCTGCACGATCGCCAGCGTGACCGCGCTCTCGTCGCGGCCGCGCCGCGCGACGTCGTCCTCGTAGAAGCGCAGGTGCGCCGTCCCCGCCGGAACGTTCGCCAGCGAGGCCTGGAGCTCGACGCGCCGGTCGTCGAGGACCTTCGTCTGCAGCGGGATCGGCGGCGCGTCGCCGATCTGTAGCTCGGCCGCGCTCAGGCACGGCGCGCTCGCCGACGTCGCGACGACGTCGAGCGCGCCGCCCGCGACGGGCGTCCGGTGCGGCAGCGGCGCGACGCTCCACGCGGCCGCGCCGGGCACGGCGACGCGCGCGACCGCGTGCACGGGCTGCACGATCGGCGTGAAGCCGAAACGTCCGCGCAGGGCGATCGCGTAGCCGCCGTCGGCGCTCCCCGCGAGCCGCGCGCGCGGGATCGCCGGCGCGTCGAGCGCGTGCGGATCGACCGGGATGGTGTACGACGGCTTGCCGTCGGGCGTGACGACGAGCGCGGTGTCGTGCACGTACTTTGAGGTGCGGTCGAGGTGCAGCGGCACGGTGAAGCGCTCACTCCGGGCGCACACGCCGCCGCTCTCCGAGGCGTTCGCGACGACCGGCGGCGTCGCCGCCGCTTGCGGATCGCCGATGGTGAAGAACAGCACGTCGGAGCGCGCGGCCGGCGGCCGCAGCGTCGGCACCTTCATGCCGAAGAGCAGCTCATCGCCCGGAGCGCCGGGACGTTTCGGCGCGGTCATGTCGAGCGTCGTCGGAAGGTACTCGTACTCCTGATGCCCGGCGCGCGCGAAGATCTGCCACACGGCGAGCAGCGGCACGAGGTACGCCGCCATCTGCAGCGGCGCCGCGGCGCCGGCGACGCCGCCGAAGAACTGCGCCTGCGAGGGCGCTTCGATGTTCGTCTGATAGCTGACCGAGCTGAGCGCGTTCTGCACGCAGTTCGTCACGTCGGCCTGCGAGCCGCCCTCCTGGTAGCAGAGATCGACCGTCGAGCGATCGGCGCCGAGCGATGCGGCGACGTCCTCGACGCGCTCGCGGCCGCTCACCGGGTCGATCGATCCCTGCGCGAGCGAGGCGAGGAAGTCGCGAAACCACGCGTAGCGGTCGACCGCGTCGTTCGCCGATTCCGACATGTCCTTGAAGTCGGTGGGATGCGCGTCGACGTAGTCGCGCGCGCCGTCCATGCCGCGCGTCTTGGCGTCCTCCGGGACGATGAAGACGATCGGGATCCCGCGGAAGCGTCCGCGCCCGTAGGTGAACGTGAGCGTCCGCGGCGCCGCGGTCGCGACCGTGCGCCCGCGCCTCACGTCGAAGAGCCGGTCGGCGGTGCCGCTGCGCTCGAACAGCCAGCGCTGCGGCGCCGCTTCGGTGATGAACGCGACGTTCGCATGATAGCGCACCGCGGTGGCGGGCGGGCTGTAGTCGGGAAACCGCAGCGAGACCTGGTCGCCCGGCTCGAGCGCCGGCACGACGGCCGCGGGCAGCGTCACGCGCTTGCCGTCGACGACGCGCGTGACCGACGCGTCGACGCGCGCGCCCGCCTGCGGCCCCGCGCTCGCCGCGACGGCGAACGGCGCATCGCCGCCGGGCGCCTGCGCCGCCGCGCCCGACGGCGGCGCGAGCGCCGACATCAGCCCCGCGGCGCTCACCACCGCGGCGACGCGCGAAAGCGCGCGCGGCCACCGACGTGACGCGACGAAACCCGGGCTTCTCACGACGTTCTAACGAGGCGTCGCCGCTCACCGTTCGCGCGAGCGGCGTGCGCCGCCGCACGAATTCGCTAGGCCGCCGGGGCCTCGGCGCGGGCGAGCGCGTACTGGAGCAGCCGCTCGACCAACGCTTCGAACGAGATCCCCGCTTGCGCAGCTTCGTCGGGGATGAGGCTCGTCGGCGTCATCCCGGGCAGCGCGTTGATCTCGAGGATCGTCGGGCGGCCTTCCTTGCTGACGATGAAATCGGTGCGCGAGTAGTCGCGCAGCCCGACCAGCCGGTGCACCGAGAGCGCCAGCGTCTGCAGCCGCTGCGTGAGGTCGTGGTCGATCGGCGCGGGGACGAGATGCCGCGAGCCGCCGGGCTTGTACTTCGCGTCGTAGCTGTAGAACTCGTCGGACGGGACGATCTCGACGACGGGGAGCGCCTCTTCGCCCAGCACGCCGCACGAGAACTCACGGCCTGGGCAGAACTCTTCCGCGAGCACCTCGGGCGTGCGTTCGGCGGCCTCGATCATCGCCTTCGACCACTGCTCGTGCGTGCGCACGATCTGCACGCCGGCGCTCGAACCGCTCGCGCGCGGCTTCACCACGAGCGGAAGGTTGAGCGAGCCCGGCAGCAGCGGCAGCGTCCCGCCGGTGAGGTCGAACGTGTCCCACGCCGGCGTGGGCAGCCCTTCGGCGGCGATCAGCTTCTTGGTGAGGTGCTTGTCGATCGAGACCGCGCACGCGGCGAGGGAGCTGCCGGTGTACGGAACGTTCATCCACTCCAGCACGCCCTGGATCGTGCCGTCCTCGCCGGCCGTCCCGTGCAGCGCGTTGAAGACGACGTCGGGCCCGATCTCGCGCAGCGCTTCGACGAAGCGGCGGTCGAAGTCGAGCGTGCGCGGCTCGTGCCCGAGCGCGTTCAGCGCGCGCACGATCGCGGCGCCGGTCTCGATCGAGACCTCGCGTTCCGCGCCCGGACCGCCCATCACGACGGCGACCTTCAAACGTGCCATGCTCTACGCGTTCGCTTCCGACAGGCTGTCCGTAAACTCCCCGACGAGGTGCACTTCGAGGTGCAGCTCCACGCCGAACCGCTCCGCGACCGCCCGCCGGACGCGGGTCAGCAGCACGGCGACGTCGCGCGCCGACGCGCCGCCGCTGTTGACGATAAAGTTCGCATGGACGGGCGAGACTTCGGCCCCGCCTTCGCGCCAGCCCTTGGCCCCGGCGGCCTCGATGAGCCGGCCGGCGTGGTCGCCGGGCGGGTTGCGGAAGCACGAGCCGGAGTTCGGGATCGCGACCGGCTGAGTCGCCTTCCGGCGGACGAGCCGCGCCTGCATCCGCGCGCGGATCTCCGCCGGCTCCCCGCGCGGGAAGCGCAGCGCGGCGCTTGCGACGATCGCGTCGCGCGGGATCGACGTCTTGCGGTAGCTCCAGCCGACGTCGATGCGGTGCGGCTCGGGGCGCGAGGGCGTCTGCACGACCACCTCGCTCGCGAACTCGCCGATCTCGCGATCGGTGCCGGCGTTCATCCGCACCGCGCCGCCCACCGTGGCGGGGATCCCGGCGAGGCCGTCGACCCCGACGCCGCCGAGCGAGGCGACTCGGGTGCACAGCACCGGGAGCGCGGCGCTCCCCCCGGCCTCGGCGACCACCGCGTCGCCGTCGGCGCGCACCTCGAGCGCGGCGAAGGCGCCGCGCAGGCGAACGACGATCCCGCGCATCCCGCCGTCGCCGACGAGCAGATTCGAGCCCTCGCCGAGCACGAAGAGCGGCAGCCGGCGGCGGAAGACGCGCCGCAGCACGACCTCCAGCTCGCCGGGGCTCTCGATCTCGACGAACGCGTCGGCCGGGCCGCCGATCTTCCACCACGTGTACGGCGCGAGCGGCTCGTCGAAGCGCGCGCGCTCGCCGAACGCCTCGCGCAGCGCGTCGCGGTCGCCCTCGTCGAGCAGCGCGGCGGACTTCACCGCGCGAGCGGCGCGGCGAGCCGCTCGCCCAGGCGATGCGCGACCGACGAGATCGAGCCGGCGCCCAGCATCAGCACGAGCGCGCCCTCGGGCGCCTCGCGCGGGATCGCTTCGAGCAGCGCTTCGACGTCGTCGACGTAGCTGACCGGCGTCCCCGATCCCGCGAGCGGCTCGCCGATCGAGCGCTCCGAGATCCCCGCGATCGGCGCCTCCGACGCCGCGTACACCGGCGCGAGCACGACGCGATCGGCCTCGCCGAGCGCCTTGGCGAACGCGTCCTTCAAATACGCGGTGCGCGTGTAGCGGTGCGGCTGGAATGCGACGACGACGGGACGTCCGTGCGCGAACCCGCGCGCCGCCGCGATCGTCTGCGCGATCGCGGTCGGATGGTGCGCGTAGTCGTCGACGACGGTGAGCGCGCCGCGTCCGACGATCTCGAAGCGACGGCGCACGCCGCGGAACGACGCGAGCGCGTGCGCCGTGACGTCGAACGCGATCCCCGCCGCGCGCGCCGCGCCGAGCGCGGCGAGCGCGTTCTGCACGTTGATCTCGCCGGGGACGTGGAGCGCCACCTCGCCGAGCGCGACGCCGAGCTCGCACACGGTGAAGCGCGAGCCGAGGTCTTCGTACACGATGTCCCTCGCGGTGAGATCGGCCGCCGCGCGCGTCGCGAACGTCGTGACCGGCGCGTTCGCCTGCCGCGCGACGAACGCGCTCGACGCGTTGTCGTTGCCGACCACGGCGCGCCCGGACGGCGGCACCTTGTTCGCGAACTCCGCGAACTGCGCGAGCAGCCGCGGCAGCTCGGCGTCGGAGGCGATGTGGTCGTTCTCCACGTTCGTGACGATGGCGATCGCCGGCGCGAGGTGCAGGAACGAGCCGTCGGACTCGTCGCTCTCGGTGACGAACCAGCGGCCCGCGCCGGCCCGCGCGTTCGTCCCGGTGTCGACGCGAACCCCGCCGACCGCGACGGTCGGGTCGAGCCCCGCCGCCTCGAAGATCGTCGCCAGCATCGCCGTCGTCGTCGTCTTGCCGTGCGTCCCGGCGACGGCGACCAGCTTGTGGCCGCGGGCCAGCTCGGCGAGCATCTCGCCGCGGGTCACGATCCGCAGCTTGCGCTCCAGCGCGGCCTGGAACTCGGGGTTGTCGCGCGCGATCGCCGACGAGACGACGACGACGTCCGCTTCGCGGAGGTTCTCGGCGCGGTGGCCGACGGAGATGCTCGCGCCCTCGGCTTCGAGGTCGGCGACGAGCCGGGTACGGCGGACGTCGCTGCCCGCCACCTTCGCGCCGCGGGCGAGAAGGAGGCGCGCGATCGCGCTCATGCCGATCCCGCCGATCCCGACGAGATGGTAGGCCGTGTCCGTCACGGGCGTCTCTCGTTCGCTCCGGCGCCGCCGCCGACCCGCGGCACGACGGCGGCTGCGATGCGGGCCACGATCGCCGCTTCGGCGTTTCGCGGAACCAGCGAGCGCGCGGCGGCGCGCATCGCCGCGTTTCGGTCGGGGGCAAGGACCTCGCGGAGGGTCCACCAGAGGCGGTCGCCGTCGAGCTCGCCGTCGGGGACGACCACCGCCGCGCCCGCCTCGGCGAAGACGGCCGCGTTGTGCGTCTGGTGCTGCTCGGCGGCGTGCGGGTAGGGCACGAGCACCGCGGGGATGCCGGCGACCGCCAGCTCGGCGAGCGTCGACGCGCCGGCGCGCGCGACGACGGCGTCGGCGGCCGCGTACGCGTCGGCCGGATCGGCCAAGTACGGCAGCAGCACCACGCGGTTGCCGGCGGCGAGGTCGCGTTCTTCGGCCTGCATGTAGGCGAAGTCGCGCTCGCCGCTGACGTGGAGCACCTGCGCGCCCTCGACCGGCGCGCGGCGCGTCACCATCGCCGCGACCGCCTCGTTGACCGAGCGCGCCCCCTGGCTGCCGCCCATCACGACGACCGTCGTCCGCTCCGGGTCGAGCCCCAGCCGCTCGCGCGCGCTGGCGGCGTCCTTCGCGATGCGGAGCGAGCCGCGTACCGGCGCGCCCGTCTGCACCGCCTTCGCGCCGAACGCGCCCGCCGAGGCGGCGTACGTCGTCCACACCTCGTCGACCAGCGGGCGGAGCAGCCGGTTCGTCAGGCCGGGGGTGACGTTGATCTCCAGCAGCGCGATCCGGCAGCGCACGAGCCCCAGCGCGCGCAGGATCCGCGCGGCGACCACGACCGGAAAGCACACGTAGCCGCCCGTCGCGACGACGAACGCCGGCTTGAAGCGCGCGAGCGCGCGCAGCGCGCCGGCGACGCCGGCGGCGTTCGCGGCGAGCGTGCGCAGCGTGTCGAGCGAGAGGCTGCGGCGCAGCGGCGCGCTCGACACGAACGTGAGCGGGATCGTGGTGACGAGCCGGCCTTCGAGCCCGCCGCGGTTGCCGAAGAAGCGCGCACGGTACGCCGCGCCGTAGCGCGCGCGGACCGCCTCGTCGATCGCCAGCGCGGGGTAGACGTGGCCGCCCGTCCCGCCGCCCGCGTATGCGATCCTCAGCTCCATCCCGTCGCTCCGGATTGTCCGCCCGCCTCGCGATCCCATGCGAGGACGGGCGGACGCGGCGCGCTTACGGGCCTTCGATCACGCGGACGAAGTCGTTCGGCCGCACGTACTGCGCGAAGGCCTGCTCGATCGACGGCGCGTCGACGCCGAGAAGCCGTTCCGCGTCGAGGTGCGACTGATCGAGCGGGAGCCCGAGCGACGCGTCGTCGAGGAGCTGCGTCCCGATCGCCGAGACCGACGCGCCGGAGACGACGGACTGGCGCACGACCGACGCCTTCGCGAGCGCGAGCTCGAAATCGCCGACCGGCTCGGTCTGCATGCGGTGCAGCTCGTCGCCGATCAGCGCGAGGATCCGCGGGGCGTTCGCCGGCAGCGAGGCGAACGAGATCGTGAGCTCGTAGCGCGAGCGGCGCGGCGCGAGCGTCGAGTCGACGCTGTAGACGAGCCCCGTACTCTGGCGCAGGTCGCGGAACAACCGGCTCTGCGCGGGTCCGAGCGTCCCGCCGCCGAGGATCGTGTTCCCGAGCAGCAGCGGGTAGAGCTGCGGCGACGACCGCGCGACGCCGACGATCTCGTGCAGCATCACGGTGTCCTGCCCGAGCGGAAGCTGCATCCGCACCTCGCCCGGGCCGTTCGGCGGGACCGGCGGAAGGTCGAGCGACGGCGTCGCACCGCTCGCCTTCCATTCGCCGAACGCGTGCTCGATCGCGGCGCGCGCCGCGTCCGGCGTGACGTTCCCGACGACGACGATCGTCGTGAGGTCGGGCCGCATCGTCGCCTCGTAATACGCCTCCGCTTGCTGCAGCGTCAGCGACGAGATCTCGTCGACGGTCGGCTCGCGCAGCTGCGGATCGCCGCTCGGCAGCAGCTCGTGCGCAAGCCGCCGTTCGATCACCGTGCCGGTGCCGCTGAGCGCCGTGCGGAGCTGATCGGCCGTGCGCCGGCGCGCGAGCTCGAACGTCGCCTCCTCGAAGCGCGGGTGCAGCTCGTTCTCGGCGAGCAGCGCGACGGCGCGATCGAACGAGCGCGCGGTGGACTCCATCCCGAACGCGCTGCCGGCCGAGACCTGCGCGTCGGCGTCGTCGAGCGCGCGCTGGAACGCGACGCGATCGCGCGTCCGCGTGCCCAGCGAATAGAGCGCGTCGAGCACGTCGGCGATCCCTTCTTCGCCTTTCGGCTCCTCGAGCGCGGGCGCGCTCTTCACCCGGCCGTACACGAACACCGAGTCGGAGATCGTCTCCGGCTGCACGATCAGCGTGATCCCGTTCGCGAGCTTCGTGCGCGTCGGGGCCGGCGGCGCCGGCGGAAGCTTCGGACGGCGCACCAGCTCTTGCGCCCAGGCGGGCAGCACGGTCGCCGCCGGCTGCGCCGAGAGCGGCTTCTCCTGCCCCACCTGCGCGGCGGTCGGCGCGGCGTTCTGCGAGGACGACGCCGACGGCGTCAGCTCGCCGACGATCGCGTGCCGCATGTCGAGATACCGCTTCGCGGCGCGGTCGACTTGCGCGAGCGTCACGTCGGCGATCAGCTGCTGCTCGCGCGCGATCGAGGGTTCTTTGTCGAGCGCGACCGTGGTCGCCCAGTCGTTCGCCAGCGCGGAGATCGAGTTGCGGCTCTCCTCCTGGCCGGTGATGAGCTGGCGCTTCGTGGACTCGAACAGCTCGCGCGGCACGCCGTGCTCCGCGTAGTTCGTCAGGATGCTCTCGAGCCGGCGCTCCGCGGCGGCGGGATCGGCGCCTTCGGGGAGCGCCGCGACGGCGAGCGCGACCTGCCCTTCCGGCACGTACGGCAGCGAGTTCCATTCGGCGTCGAGCGCCTCGCCGGAATCGGTGAGCGCCTGCAGCGGCCCGCGCTGCGATCCGAGGATCCCCTGCAGCACGAACGACGGCAGGAAATCGGCGCTGTTCACGCCGGGAAGCCGGAAGCCGACCGCGGCGAGCGGATAGATCAGCCGCGTCGTGCGCTTGATGACCGTGCGCTCCAGCGGCCGCAGATGCGCCGCCGCGTGCGCCGGGACCGGGTGCGACGGAACCGCCTCGAAGCGCGCCCGAATCTGCGCGAGCGCCTGCTGCGGATCGACGTCGCCCGCGACGACCAGCACGGCGTTGTTCGGCGCGTACCAGCGGTCGTAGAACCGCTTGAGCTCCGGACCGGTGAGGCGGTCGAACGACGCGCGCGTCCCGACGCCTTCGTGCCCGTACGGCGTCCCGGCGTACGCGAGGAGCTGCACGTCGCGGAAGAAGTCGGCGCCCGGCTCGGACTCGTCGCGCAGCACTTCCTGCTCGATCGCGCCGCGCTCGTTCTGCCACTGCGCCTGCTGGTCGAGCGCGCCGCGCATCCGGTCCGACTCGATGCGCAGCACCGCGTCGAGATCGTTGGCCGGAACCGTGAACTCGTATTGCGTCAGCGTGTCGCTCGTCTCGGCGTTGAACGTCCCGCCGAGCGCGGTCGCGATCGTCCCGAGCTGCGCGGTCGAGAGCGCCGCGGTGCCGCGGAACATCATGTGCTCCTGCGCGTGCGCCATCCCGGGGAAGCCCGCCGGATCGTCGCGCGAGCCGACCAGGTACGTCATGTCGGTCGAAACGGCGGGCGCCAGCGCGTTCCTCACGATGACCACGCGCAACCCGTTCTTCAGCGCCGCTTGGAGCAC
>Ga0209810_1000956_pt1 | contig 50088 bp, 46 predicted proteins | sample Coa_R1_7_FD_187159 | JGI IMG/M metagenome (GOLD analysis project Ga0209810, IMG submission 187159) | Surface soil microbial communities from Centralia Pennsylvania, which are recovering from an underground coalmine fire - Coalmine... | ecosystem: Environmental > Terrestrial > Soil > Unclassified... | reverse complement strand
GCCCGCCGCCGCGAGCACGCAGGACACGATCAACACGATCGTCGGCGCGGCGGCACTGATCGGCGGAATCGTGATGTACGACAACTACGAAGCGCAGCAGGCGGACGCCGTGTGCGGCTACACCGCGAACGGCGGCACGGTCCTGTGCAACGGCGAGATCGTCATGCCGGACGGCACGGTGTTCTATCCGGGCCAGTACGACGCCGGTCCGTGGGTGTGGAACGGCGGTTGGCGTCCGCGCGAGGGCTACCGTCCGGTCGTCGTCTACCGTGACGCCCCGCGCGGCGACTATCGCGCACCGGCCCGGCCGGAGTACCGCGCACAGGCGCCCGCTCGCGCCCAGTACAGCGCCCCGGCGCGGCCCGAGTACCGCGCGCAGGCGCCGGCTCGCGCGCAGTACAGCGCCCCGGCGCCGCAGCGCGCGGCGTACCGCGCGCCCGCCGCACAGCAGCGAACCGCTGCCCCGGCTGCCCGGGCGGAGCGCCCGGCCGGCGATCGCGGAGGCGAGCGCCGGCACTGACCGGCGGTTAGACCGGCTGCACCTGGATCTGGACCGGCTGGCCGGGGCCCGCCCCTTGCGGGCCCTGGCTGCCGCCCTGCCCGGCTCCGCCGGTCGGCCCGCCGTTCCCGCCGCTCTTGTGCTTCCCGGACCCGCCGCCCGAACCGCCCGCGCCCCCCGGCCCCGCGGCGCCGCCGGCGCCCCCGGTTCCGCCGTAGACCGTGGTCGCGGACTTCACGATGGAGCTGATCTGCGCTGACGGGACGTAGACGATGATCGGGCCGTTTCCGTTCGGCGCGGCGCCGCCGGTCCCGCCGTTCCCGCCCGTGCCGCCGGTTCCGCCTTGCCCGCCGGCGCCTCCGTTCGTCCCCGTACAGGAGCAGTCGGCGCCGTTTCCGCCCTGTCCGCCCTGTCCGCCGGTGCCGCCCTGTCCGCCGGTCCCGCCGGCGCCGCCCGTCCCCGAGCGGCTGGCGATGGTGATCTGGGACGCGCCGCCGGCGCCGATCCCCTGGCTGAACGTGATCGTCGCGGGCTGGCTGGCCAACCCGGCACCGCCGACCCCGCCGGCCGAGCCGGCGACGCCGGCGTTCCCTTGGTCGCCCGTGCCGCCGTCGTCTCCGGGCGCGGTCCCGCTGTTGATGCACGTCCCGCCGCTGCCGGCCGTCCCGCCGCCGCCCGGACCGGCTTGCCCGGGCTGGCTCCCGGTGGCTCCGGTCGCGCCGAGGATGTTGAAGTCCGCCCACCCGGCGGGTGCCGAGCCCTTGCGGATGATCTGGTTCGCGGTCAGGACGATCTGCGCCGCGTTGGCGGCGAAGTACGTCTGGTCTTCCATGGTGAGCGTGCCCCAGTTGATGATGGTCACGCCGCTGGTCGGATTCACGACGTACGGCGACGTCATGTCGTAGTCCGGGGACGACGTCACCGTCACGTTCATCGGAAACAGCGGGCCCGTGATCTCGGCATCGCTCGGGTGCAGCGGCTCGTCGGCGTACACGTGCCCGAGGACGCGCCGGAGGATCCCCGCTTCGGTCCGGTCCTGGACCGGGTCGGTCGCCGGCGTGTCGCCGAACGCCGCGACCGCGTGGCGGCGCAGCCCTTCGTCACCCAGCGCGGCGCGGACGATGTCCTTCAGCTTGGCGATCGAGGGGACGGAGACCGTCGTGCCGTCGGGACCGCTGCGCTGCAGCCCCTCCGTCGCCTGGGCGAGCGCGGCGTGCCGCGTCGCGAAGTCGGATGCGTTCATAGGACCAGCCTTTCTTGCGTCGTCGCCGGGTCGAGGTCCGAGCCGCCGTGCGGCCGTTCGTTGAGGAAGATGACGGGCGCGGGCCGACCCCGCCCCGTGACGCCCGGGGCGCCGTCGGTCCCCGGCTCGCCGTGCCGTGCGTGCTCGGAAGCCGGAGGCGCGTTCCGTCCCGGACGGGGCGTCTCGCCCGCCGCGCCGCCCCGTCCGCCGCGGCCTCCGCGGCCGGCGCTTCCGCCCTCGGACGCCAGGGCGATGCAGCGGACGCGAGACTCGGCCTCCGCCGGGACGGAGACGTAGACGTTCGAGGAGACCCCGCCGTGGCCGGCGTTGCCGCCGCGGCCTCCGGCGCCGCCGCGTCCGCCGTCGCCGCTGCGGCCGGGCTGCACGATTCCCCCGACGACGGTGACGCCGTCGGCGCCGCACCCGCCGCCGCCCCCCTCGCCGCCGTCCCCGCCGTCCCCGCCGTCCCCGCCGCGGCCGGCCTGCGCGAACACGGCGAGCTCGCCGGCCAGCGCGCGCACGGTGATCTCCGCGAGCTTGCACATCCCGCCGTTGCGCCCGTCTCCGCCGCGCCCGCCGGCGGTCCCGGCGGTACCGTCGCTTCCGTCGAGCAGCGCCCGGTCGAGCGGGGCGCGCAGGCGCGGCCCGATCATCGTCGGCTCGGTCGCGAGCGGCTCCGCGTCGCGCCCTCGCGTTCCGGGTGTCCCGGGTGAACCGTGCCCTCCGTCGTGCGCAGCGCCGCGGCGGCCGTCGAGCGAGAACGGGGTGGGCAGCACCGCGATGCGCGGAACGGCGCCGCCCGCACCCTCGCTCACCAGCTCCTCGCAAAACAGGGAGAGGACGTTCCCGCGGACGAGCACCTCGGCACCCGGGCCGAGGACGAGCCGCCCGACGTTGACGACGACGTAGAGCTCTTCCATGTCGTCGATGCCCCACGCCGCCCCGCGAACGCTCACGTCCCAGCGCTCGCCGGGTGCGAGCCGCTTCTCGGCGACGCTGATCGCCTTGACGTGTGCGGGGAAATGCCGTTCGAGCGCGTGCCGGTCCGCCGGGTCGAGCGGTTCGTCGGCGAACGCGAACGCTTCGCCGCGGTCGTGCAGTCCCTGGCCGAGCCGCGCGCGCGCTGCGATCGCCGGCTGGTAGAAGCTGGCCTGCCGCGCGCTGCGCTGGGCGGGCGACGCGCGCGAGAAGACGCGCCGCGCATCGTGCGCGTTCGCCACGGTCAGGTACGACGTGATCTCCTCGCCCGCGGCGAGCCGCGCCGCGTCGTGGCCGAGCAGCGCGGCGAGCGCGGCGAACTCGCTCTCCATCGGGCCGCTCACCGGGACCCCGCCGCCGCGGCGAGCCCCACGCCGCACGCCGCGGGGCGGTAGTCGTCCACGCGCGCGAAGGGCCGTTTCCGCGCCACCAGCCGGAAGCAGCGCGATTGCAATTGCAACTCGCGATGGTGGACGCTGCGCGGATTCGCGTCGTTGTACACGTAGAGCACCTCGTCGATGAAGCGGACGCGCTCGAAGCCGGCGAGCTCGAGGAGCGGGAACATCAGCGCCGCGTCCTCGGCCGAGGGCAGCGGCGCGCCGTCGTCGTCGCACAGGCACGCGTAGGCCGGGTCCTGCTCGGCGATGCGGTGGAAAAGCCCGGCACGGAACGTGCGCAGATGCGACGTGCGCCACTCGCGGCGCAGGCCGTCGAAATCGCGCGCCGACGCATACGGACGGCAGAAGCCGAGCGCGCCGCCGACGTAGCGGAACTGACCGTAGGTCACCCAGCAGCCGTGCTCGGCGTACGCGCGGCGCACGCAGGCGAGCGCGTCGGGGCTCGCGAGCCAGTCGTCGCCGTCGACGCACGCGACGATGTCGTCCGGCGCGCAGTGCTCGCCGATCAGCGTGCGGAGGTTTCGCGCGAGACCCCGCCGGGTCTCGTTGCGGAGGAGCCGCACGCGCGGGTCGTTCGTCGGAACGGCGCGCGCGCAGCCGTCGCTCGAGGCGTCGTCGCAGAACACGAAGCGAAGGTTCGGATCGGTCTGCGCGAGGAGGCCGGCGACGCAGCGTTCGAGGTACGCGCCGGCGTCGCGGAACGGCACGATCACGACGATCGGATCGTCGACGCGACGCGGCGGCGCGAGAGGCCGGAAGCGATGCTGCAGCGCGAAGCTCCGCCCGCGTACGGCGGACTCGACGGCGTCCGGCGGCGCGTCGCGCGTCGTGATCACGCGATCGAACGCCTCGAGCGCCTCGACGAAGCGCCCGGTGGCGAACGCGCAGACGCCCAGCTCGAGCGCGAGGCGGGCTTCGTAGATCGGCCGCTCGACGAACATCCGGTCGGCGGCGGGATAGCGCAGCGGCGCCTGGGCGATCGACGCCGCCGCATAGCCCAGCTCGTACGCGCCCGACTCGCGCAGCCCGCGGGCGAGCGCGTAGAGCGGCTCGAGCCGCCACGGGCGCTCGGCGAACGCGCGCAGATACGCGGCTCGCGCGTCGTCCCCGTGTCCGAGCGCCTCGCGCATCTGGGCGCTCATGAACCGTGCGTACCAGCGCTCTTCTTCCCAGCCGCCCAGCTCGGCGCGACGGTCGTAGAGCGGCAGCGCGGCCTCCGCGTCGCCCACGTCCTTGTACGACTGCGCGAGATAGAACACCGTGCGCGGATCGTCGGGATCGCGCGCGAGCTCCGCGCCGAGCAGCCGGATGTCGCGTTCGAACTTGTCGGTGCGCAGCGCACCGTCCGCGTGGTGCGTCAGGGTGAGCTGCGGCAGCTCGGCGTTCGTCGTCGCGGTCTCCGACCACACGAACTCGTGCGTGACGCCGGTGTACCGCCACCGGTGGCGGTCGGCGAGCAGCATCGGCTGCGAGTAGTCGACCTCGCCCTCGTAGCGGATGTCGTACGTGTCGGCCGAGAGCAGGTGCTTGAAGGGCGCCTTGACGTTCGCCTCCATGTCGGCGTCCATGACGAGCACGTAATCCGCCTTGCCGTGCGCCAGCGCCAGCGCCTGTTCCCGGTTGTGTCCGAAGTTCACCCACGGCACCCGGTGCAGCTCGCCGGGGATCCCGGCCAGCGCGGCTTCGACCAGCGCCGGCGTGTCGTCCGTCGAACCGGTGTCGCAGACGACCCACGCATCGATGAACGGCCGCGCCGAGGCGAGCGCGCGCCGGATCACGGCGCTCTCGTCCTTGACGATCATGCAGAGGCAGACCGTCGCTTCGCCCCGCATCGCTCAGACGTTCCGGATCAGCCGCAGCGAGAGCGCGTTCGTCGGCGGGAACGAGATCCCGGTGCTGATCGACTGCGAGACGCTCGAGAACTGGACGTAGTCGACGTTGCCGCCGAGCGCCTGCGTCGAGGACCAGTAGTATCCGCGCGCCGCGAGGTCGTTGAACTGCCCGCCGCCTGCGTCGTAGCCGCCGAGCTGCGCGCCGAACCCGCTCGTGCCGCCGGCGATCAGCGCGGCGTACGACGAGCCGTACGCCGCGAGCAGCGCCGCCCAGTCGGCGTCGCTGGGGATGCGCCAGCCCTGCGGGACGGCGCTCTGCGCGGCGGCCGCGGTGTAGAGCCGGCCGTACGTCGGCTCGTTGCCGGGATCGTCGTTGTAGAACTCGGAGCCGGCGGCGGCGTAGTCGAAGTTGGCCTTCATCCAGATGGTGTTGCCGACCAGCATCGTCGGATAGATCTTGCCGTCGCGCGGGTCGAGGAAGATCCACGACTGCACGAAGATCGTGTACTGGAGGCTGTTCAGGTACGCGGCGTTTCCGTCGTAGGCCTGGAGCGTGAACGTCACCGGCGTGCTCTGCGCCGGCGGCAAGAACGACTGGGTCGTCGAGTCTTGAGCGAGCGGCTTCGGGTCGGGATACGGTACCGTGCTGATCGGCACGCCGGGGACGCCGGTCAGCAGAATCACCGACGCGACGTCGAACATCGTCCAGTGCAGCTGCGCTTCGACCGGAATGGTGATGTCGTAGACTTGCACGATGGGATCGCGGCCCGAGAAGTTCACGAGCCCGCGGGTAGGCGGCGGCATCAGCTTCACGATGTCGAGCACGAACACCGCGTCGTCGTACGGCGTCTTCTCGTTCTGCATGAAGCCGCTGAACTGCACGGTCATCTGGGTGTGCGCGGGGCGCGTGAACGAGATCACGTCCGAGAACGTGAACGTCGCGTTCGCCGCATCTCCGACGCCGATGATCTCTTGATTCGTCGGCGAGGGCTGCAGCAGCCACGACGGATGCGTACCCGCCGTGCCCGACGTCGGGTTCGTCGGCGTCCAGGGGTCGGCCGTCGAGGACACGGCGGCCTTGATGTTCCAGGCGGAACCGACGTTCGGATGCGCGGCGTCGTCGTCCGGGGCGAGCGAACCGGGTGTCGAGCCGTAGACGAACGTGACGGTGACGGTCGGACTGCCGGTCCACATCGCGCCGCCCGCGTAGAGCGGCGCCGATCCGACGTTCTTGACGTTGAGGGTGAGCACGTTCTGCAGCGGGTCTCCGGTCTGCGAGACGTAGACGGTCCCCTGATCGTCGAGCGAGAGCTGCAGGACGTCGGTGAGCTTCGGATTCCCGGGCTGCGGAGCGGCGATGAGCGAGAGCTGGGTCTGCAGCTGCACCGGAACGGACCCGCTCATGTTCGAGGGATTGATCTGCAGCGGCGAGCTCGTCGGCGACGCGTTGCTGAGCGCGGTGCCGATCGAGAACGCCAGCGCCGTGCCGGCCTTCCACGCCGTGCCGTTCGTGCCGGTGAACGTGAGCTGGAGCGCGCCCGTGAGGTGCGCGAGCGTCCAGTCCGGCTGAACGATCGTCATCGCCGCGATCTCGTCGTTGGTGTAGAACGCGGGCGGGAAGATCAGCAGCGTCGAGGCCGGGGTCTGCGAGCTGAGCGTGACGTCGGATCCCGTGTCGTTCTGCAGCGTGACGTCGAGCGTCGCGGCCGTCCCGACGTAGACGGTCGGCGCGCCCAGGGCGTCGTTCACGACGGTCAGGGTCACGTTTCCCGGCGCCGCGGCGATGAAGTTCACCTCTTCGGTCCTCGCTGCGGAAGGCGTTTCGCGTGCGGATCGGGCCGGAGCTGGGCCCACCCTTCGAGCAGCCGCTGCGGCGTGTAGTCGTACGTCGCCGTTCCGTCGACGGCGTTCGCCTGCAGCGGCGTGGGTTGCGGTTCGCCGGGGGCGATCCAGCTCCACGCGTAGCCGCTCTCGAGCGGGAGCGGGACGGCGAGCTCGCGGCGCTCCCGCAAGACGGGAAGGACGCGAAAGCTGATCGCGAGGCTTTGCATCGCGTCGAGGTACTGGTCGGGCGGGATCGCGAGCGTCGCGACCGGCAGGATCCCGGTCGTCGCGTGCACGCCGGCGCGCGGATCGACGAGCATCGTCACGACCGCCGGCGCGCGGTTGAGGAGCAGTTCCAGCGTCGAGGGCGACGGCCGTACGACGCCGTGCTTCCCGGCCTTCGGCGCGGCCGCCGAATAGAACGTGGTGTACGTGACCGGCGCGCCCTCGACGAGGTAGCCGACGAGCCCGTCGTCGAGGTTCGCGAGATCGCCCAGGCGCACCGGGAATCGGACCTCCGCGAGCCCGCCGCTGCTGGTCCGCTCGCGCTGCGCGTACTCGTAGCGTCCGTTCAGCACGTCCGAGGGGAACGGATCGCTCGCGGCCGTGTCGGCCTGGCTCAGCGGCAGCACGCCGCCGCTCGTCTCGAGCCCGACGACCGCCCGCGTCAGCGCGAGCGGTCGCCCGATCAGCACCGCGAGCGCGGGATTCTGCGCGAAGTTCGCCGGGTTCAAGAACGCGTCGGACGCGAGAATGGTCGCCATGAGGTCGGCGAGGAAGTCGCCGTCCCGGCCGTCGACGTACCACATGAACGTCGCGACGTGCGGGTTGACGGTCGGCGCGCCCGGCTCGCCGATGTCCTTCGCCAGCAGGTCCGGGTTCATCACGTTCCCGGGGCGCGTGCGATACGTGAGCGTGCCGTGCTCGACGCCGAAGGAGCCGATCGGCGCACCGTCGGCGTCGTAGAAGAACAGGCTTTGCTCGAGGTGGTTGGGCAGCACCCAGCCGCACACCGGCGAGGTCGCCGGGTGCGAGTTCATCTCGACGAAGTCCGCGCTCACGCCCGAGACGTCGTCGTTGTGAACCGCCGAGAGCCAGCGGAACCACAGCCGCGTCGGAAAGAGCAGCCGCGGGGGGAGAAACGCCGCGGCGGCGTGCGCGGTGTCGTCCGGCAGCGGCTGCAGCGGCGCCGCGACGATCGTGCGCAGCGTCCCGTCGCCGTTGGGCGGCTCGGTCGCGAGGCTCATGCGCTGCCCGAACACGTCGACGAGCTGCAGCCCGGCGATCTCGAGAAAGCCCGAGCGCAAAGGCCCGAAATTGCCTTGTGCCAGCGGGCCGTTCGCGATCGGCTCCTGCGTGTTGAACCCGAAGTCGTACCAGTCGTCGTTCGCGTCGGCCCTCGCCGCGTCGGCGATCGCCGTCGTGACCGCGTCGCGCAGCCCCATGACGAGATCCTGGACGGGAACCTGCGGGACGAAGGCGCGCAGCGTCTGCTCCAGATTGAACCCGCCGATCGCCTGCGAGACGATGTTCCGGCCCCGATACGCCTCGGCGATCTTCTCCAGCGCCGGGTCGGCCGCGTCGCGCGGATAGGTCTTGCGATAGTTCTCGATCTGCGCCGTGATGCTCGACACCGGCTTCTGCGAAAGCACGACCGAGCCGGTGTACTGCAGCCACGGCTTGAGCGGCAGCGGCGGCGAAAGCCCGTACGCGTAGTCGACGGCGTCGGCGTCGAGCGTGAAGTTTCTCGACACGTCGTCCGGCGCGTACGAGGCGCCGTTTCCCGGTCGGAACGGGAACAGGTTCACCGTCCAGATCAGCGAGACGGGCATGAATGGATCGGCGCGCGTCGACGAGAACGCCGGCAGCGCCGTCTGCGCGTTCCAGCCGACCGCCGAGGGAGCCCAGCCGCCGGCTCCCGCGTTGGTGAACGTGAACGTCAGCGCGAGCGGGTGCGTGACGTGCTGCGCGGGGTTCGCCGCAGGCTGGTACGACGACGCGCGCACCGCGGCGTAGAGCCCTCCGCCGGCCGCGCCTTCGAGCGGGCTGAGCCCGCCCTGCGCGGCGCGCAGTGCCGCAACCACCCCGGCGTAGTCGTGCACCGCCGGATTGCCGTCGCCGCCCTGCGCTCGCAGCACGCTCGCGACGCCGTCCGCGAAGGAGGGCACGAGCGCGACGCTCTCGGCGAGAAGGCTCTGCACGTCGGTTCGCGCCGGGATCGACGACGGCAGGGTCGGAAGACCCGCGACGCTGGAACACGCGACGGTGAACGTCGCGCCGTTCGCGCCGATCGCGAGCTCGCCGATCCCATCGGGGCTGAGGCGGACGGCGACGTCGCGGCCGGGTCCGTTCCGGCGCACCGGCTCGAGCCGGTCGCCCTCCATTAGCACGACCGGGTCGGTCGGCAGCGAGAACGGCGGCGCCGGCGTCGCGTCGAGCTTCCACGCGGCGTACGGCGCGAGCGCCGCGAGCATCGCGCGGTACTGGGCCCACACCTGCGCGGCGAGCGAGTCCGTCCCCGGCGGCTCGTGCGCGAGCGTCACCTCGCCCGTGACCGCGTCGACGTCGTACGAGAGGATCCCGGTCGCCGTCCCCGCGGCGACGACCGCGTCGAGCTCGCACGCGCCCGATGAGACGAGGAAACCGCTCAGCACGTTCTGCGGCACGTACGGATCGATCTGGCCGCCGGCGTACATCTTGACGTAGCGCATCCAGTCCATGAACAGCTGGCGGCGCATCGAGGAGAGCGCGGCGCGTCCCTGGTCGTACGCCTTCTGCGCGAGGTTCAGCAGCGCGAGGCGCTCCGCGAGATCGAGCGGGAGCGTGACCTCCTCGTCGGGGTCCTTCGCGTCGGGATCGATCTTGCGCTGACGGACCTGCCAGACGTAGCCGCCGGCGACCGTCCCGAACGCCTTCGCGTGAAGCCCTTCCTCGAGCGCGACGATCTTGTTCGGGTGCGGCTCCAGGTCGCGCAGCAGATTCAGCTGCAGCGCGTCGAGCAGGTACTCGTAGTTGCTCAGAACGTTCGGATCGGAGCTGCCTCCGCCGACGTCGAACTTCAGCAGCGCGGAGAGCGCCTCGACCGTCGTGTTCCCGATCGCGACGTCGATCGTGTCGCTCCACACGCCGGGCGCGAGGAACGTCGCGGTACCGGGACTCGTCTCCATGTTCCAGACGATCTCTTGCGCGACGCCGGAGCACAGCGTCGCGGCGGGGAGGGCGATCTCGTCGAGCGTTCCGTCCTGCTCGAGCGTGTACGAGACGTCGGCGGCGAGCTGCGCCGGCGCGAGCGTCCAGCGAAACGACTCGCTCGCGACGGCGGCGACGACGTCGAGCGGGGTCTGCGTCACCGGAACGTTCTGCTTCGCGCACGCTTCGACGTAGCGGTCGTAGCGCGCGACGACCGTCGCGTGGAGGCCGGCGAGCGGATCGCTCGCGGGATCGGCGAGCCAGCCGACGACCTGATACGACGCGACGAACTGCAGCGGCGTGTCGTTCTGGATCGCCTGATAGACGTCGGGGACGTCGTCGAAGCGGTCCCAGAAGCCGAAGACGCTGCAGCAGTCGGGATAGTACGAGCAGAAGCCCGGACCGACGAAGCCGATCGACGTGAGGTACAGCGGCTTTCCGTCCGGACCGGCGTAGCCGGGAAGATAGCTAGAGGCCGGCTCGGTCGCGGGATTCCACGACGCGAGCGGCACGACGCGGCCCATGTACTGATACGGCTGCGTTCCGGCGGCGACCGGGACGGTGACGGCGGGACGCAGCGTCCCGTCGCGATCCGGGACGAGCGTGGGCGAAAGGTAGTCGCTCTCGACGATCCAGCCCGCGCTCGCGAGCGGGCCGTACGCTCCGCTCTGCGCGTTCCACACGCGGAGAAAACGCACGACGAGCCAGCGGTTCGGTGCGTGCGGGAACGTCACGTCGCCGCCGTCGGGCGGCTGCACGCCGCGACGGAAGACGTCCGGGAGCTCCCAGTGGAGATGGATCCCGGCGCCCAGCGACTGAAACGGAGGCTGGTCGAGCCCGCGGACGAGCGCGTCCGCCGCCGCGCTCGTCGGCAGCCTCTCGAAGAGCGCGCTGCGCCCGGCGAACTGCTGCACGACCGAGGTCGCGTCGTTCAAGCTCACGCGAAGCGCGGCGACGTTGAGCGGCACGAACGCGTTCATTCCGACGACCTCACGAACTTCACGACGCCGACGCCTTCGGTCATCTCGAACCCCATCTCGGCGGAGTCGAGCGAGCTCAGCGGCGGGCTTTGCTGCGCCAGCCGCGACGACAGATCGGCGATGCGCAGCGTGCGCGGCGCGCTCGTCCGAAAAGAGGCGCTGACGTCGACGGTGGTCGCGGTCGGGGAGACCGTCACGTTGCCCTTGTCGTCGCGCGTGAACGAACGCACCGCCTTGGTCGCCGCGATGGTTCCGTTCTCGTCCCGGTACGAGTCCAGCCCGTAGTGCAGGTGCTCGGGCGCCTCGTGGACGTCGGCGCGGTAGGCGTCGCCGTCGACCAGGCACAGCAGCGTGTCGGCGCCGGGGCCCAGCACCTCGCAGCGCAGCAGCGTCAGCAGCCGCGGCTTCGGATCGTCCGGCGTCTCGTGGATCGGGTACGCGTTCACGCCGATCCCTTTGTAGGCGGTCACGACGGACGAACGGAGCAGGAAGCCGGTGACGGTCTGCAACGCCGTCGCGGCCGCGGCGACGCCCACCTTCCGCGCCCGCACCCGGCTCGCCGCCGCGGCGGCCTGCGCGCGTACCGGCCCGAACAGCGCGCGATCGAGATTCATCGACGCCGCGTGCGTGCCGTCGTCGTGCGGAGCCGCGATGCGGCCGATGCTGAACGCGCCGTCGACCAGGGCGTCGATCCAGTTCATGTCGACGCAGAAAAACCGAATCGACTCCGGCGGGAGCATCCCCTCGTCGGGAACGAGGTAATTGATCGGGACGCCGCTGAGGATCATCAGCCGCGAGAGCCAGCCGGTGATCTCGTCGGGAAGCTGCGGCTCCCCGAGCAGCGACGCCAGCGCCTGCGGGTCGGCGAACGCCGTCTCGAAGCGACGCGCGACCGCGCCCCGGCGGAACGTCGCGCGCATCACGACTCCGGCTCCAGCGAGGCGAGCAGCGAGCCGATGAGTCTGTGCACCGCCCGCGGCGGCGCGGCGGCGCCGGCCGCGAGCGCGAACGCCGTGCCGGCCAGCTCGCCGAACGCGATCGCGAGCAGCTCTCGCTCGATGGCGTCGAGCACCGCGTTCGTCAGCCCTTTCTTCCAGTTGTAGAGCGCCGTCGAGAACTTCACGTCCTGGAGCGCCAGCATCCGCCCCAGCGTCCACGCCGCGGCGTACGAGCCGTCGAACATCCCGGTCGTCGGGTCGAAGACGAGGGCCGCGTCGGGAGAGCTGATCGGAAACGTCAGCGCCGGCGTCGCAATGGGATACGGGACGAGCGGACCGCGATACCAGCTCACGGTACGGCCGGCCGTGCGCAGCAGGTGATCGAGCGGGACGTACCCCATGTCGAGCGCGTGCCCGACGACCTCGTTCGTGCCCGTGTAGTTCAGCCGCAAGTTCGTGTTCGTCGCGTCGGCCGAGCCGGACGGGTCGCGTCGGTTGAGGCTCAGCAGCCGATCGACGAACGTCGCGGGCTCGCCGGTCGAGAAGAACGTCCAGCTCGCGAGCACGGCGAGCCGGACGTTGCCGTCGCTCTGCTCCGGCGCGTTCGGCGGCGGCGCACCGTGCTCGTCCGCCGGAAGGAGCCGCTCCATCTCCTCGAGCGAGACGAGGTACGCGTACGTCTTCTTGTTCGTCTGCGGCAGCCGGTTGCCGAAGACGAGCGAGAACGTGCCGGTCGGTTCGCCGACGTCCGAGACTCCGGGCACCGTCGTCTTCGCGGTGAACTCGGCGTCGCGCACGTGCGCGAGCAGCGCGAGGTCGGCGATCGTCGGAGCGAGCCGCCGGAACAGCGCGAGCGGAACGTCGAGCACGGAGATTGGATCGGAGATCGTCTGCCCGGGCTCCAAACCCGACGTGTCCTTCGCGCCGTCGAAGTACGAGTGGTCGTTCGCGCCGAGGGTGCTCGTCGAAACGGCGCCCTGCGGGAACAGATCGCCGACCGTTGCGTTCGCCGGCGGAAGCCTCAGCCCGGGACATGCGGCGACGTCGTCTTCGTCGAGCAGCAGCACGGCGAGCCAGGTCGGGACGTCGGCGTCGCCTTCGCCGCTCGGCTCGTGGGTCGTCGGATACCGCGACCACGGCAGCGTCGGGTTCGTCAGCACGACGTGCGGCAGCACGGTGCTGAACTCGCCGGTCGCGTTCGCCGCGGGGAAGGTCGCGTAAAGTGTCGTGGCGGGCTTCGCGAAGGTGAAGCGGTCGCCGAGCACGGCGAACGTCGTCACGCTGGCGATCGTCTCGCCGCTGATCGGTTTCCCGGCGGCATCGTCGACCGTCTGCGTCACCGTGAGCTGATACTCGCCCGCGTCGAAGCCGGGGAGGCGGTTCTGCGTGAAGGTGACGAGCTCGTCGAGGAGCGGGTTGCCGTTCGTCGTCATGCGGCGACCTCCGCGGCGAGCAGCGCGATCTCGGGCCAGTCGGTCAGCGCCTCGTGCGTCGCAAGCTCGGCCACGTCGATTTGAGCGGGCCGGAACGTGGTGAATCCGTTCGCGAGCAGATCGTTCAGGAGCGTGTCGCGCTGCGCCGTCACCCAGTCGTTGGCGAGCGCGCTCAACACGTAGCCGCTCTCGTCGAACGTCCCTTCGTATCCGCCGTGCACGGTAATCGTGAGCGACGCTTTGTTCGCCGAGGAGCTGACCGTGAACGCGGGGTTCGTCCACGCGCTCTGCCGGTCGAAGCCGGTCCCGGCGGTGTCGGTGAAGAGCAGCTCGACGAGCGGAACGGCATTGACCTGGACCGGCGCGCGCGGGATCGGCGTGAGAGAAAAGCCGCTGAGCGTCGCGAGCACCAGGGGCGCCGCGTCGGCCTGTTTGCTGCCGGGCGGCCCCCAGAGCGCGGCGCTTGCCGCGTCCAGGATCGGTTCCGCCGACAGCGTCGTCACGTAGTCGCTGTACGTCCCGGCCGGATCGGTGTCGGAACGCTTGCACAGCGCGATCGCATGGTACGACGCGACGCCCGTCTGATTCATCGCCGCGATGTCGATCGTCGGGTTCCAGACGAGGGTGTCCGAGAACGTCTTCGCCGGGAGCAGGAGGTACGGGCCGTTCGCGGTGAGGTTCGCACCGTAGCTCGAGACGGTATTGGGGACCGTCGCGCTCGCGGTCGACGAGGTCGCCCACGACGCGTCGTTCGACGGAATCGTGCTGTTCGTGACGATCTGAAAGCCGTTCGGGTCGACGATCCAGTCGAAGCCGCCGACGTCGGTCCCGGCGAGTCCCTTGGCGACGGACGCTTTGACGATGTTCGTCGTCGGCGCATCGGCGGCGGCGCTCGCCTCCAGGCGCAGCGCGGCGGCCCGCATCCCGCGGATCCGGCGGGCCTGCCGCGCCAGCGGCGTCTTCGTTCCGCCGGAGTCTTTCGGGAGGAATCCGTTCCTGAACGCGTCCCAGCCGACCGGCGGCGGCGAAGAACGCGCCGCGCCGAACCGGATCGTGCACGTCACCACGTCGAGATCGAGCTCGGCGGTGCCGCCGAACTCGGGACCCCACACCTGCAGATCTGCGCCGATCTGGACGCGCAGCGTCAGCAGCCCTAGGTCGACCGAACAGCCCACGTTGATGTAGGCGTCGGCCTCGTAATGGAACGGCGCCCAGGCGAACAGGAAGTCGATCCCCGCATCGAGCCACGCCGAGACGCCGCCCGAGCTCCACGTCGCGCTCATCGAGAGCCCGGCCATCATCATCGCCGGCGTCAGCGCGAAATACGCCTGGCCGGTGACTTGGAACGGTCCGAGCCCGAACGCCATCGTGAGCCGCGGAACGACCGGATACTGCGGCGGGGGTTTGAAGGCGGGATGGTAGCCGCCGAGCGAGACGACGAACTGGCCTTTGTCCTCGCCGCTGAACCACACGAAGAAGGCGAAGCCGCCGGAGAGCTTGCAGAAACCGCCGTACAGGAACGACGCCGGCGAGAGCTTTCCTTGGACGGAGAGAAGCCCGCTGGACGGCGTGAACGACGCGACGATGTCGATCTCGACGTACGCGATCGGCTCCGGCGCACCGGTGGGCAGCGTCATCGCACACGTCCCGAGCAGTCCGATCTGCAGGTCGACGCCGAACGCGACCGTGACGAGCGCGAACGCGTCGATCATCTCGAACGAGGTGAACGCGATCCCCGCCGCGACCCAATACTCTCCCGGCTCGTCGAGGAAGTACGTTTCCATCTGCGGCAGCACGCTGCCGATCGTGTCGGCGGGGGTCGCACCCTGCGCGGGAGCGTTCGCCGGGAGCAGGATGTAGCCGCTGACCTTGTCGATGGTCGGCAGTATCAGCGTCCGATTGATGCCGAACCCGCCGGCCAGCCCGGTGACGAACAGGAACGGCGGTCCGCCGATCGGGACGTCGACGTTCGCGAAAAGGAAGAACGACGCGGGTTCGTGGTCGTGCCCGGGCGTGTATCCGCCGAGCGCCTTGACGCCGAAGGTCTCGGCCTGCGCGACGACCTCGCCGTAGTAGCTGTCGACGCCGTCCTTTCCGGGGACTTTGAAGGAACGCGCCGCCGATCTGGAACGCCGGCTCCTTGATGTCGAACGCGAGCCCTTCGAGGTCGAAGCGGACGTCGTGCCCGGCCGGCGTTCCGGGGAGCGGGAGCGGGAACGTGATCGTCAGATTTTGCAGCCCGAGCGAGAAGCCGCCCATCGTGAAGGTCGCGGAGAACCCGAACGTCGCTTCGCCGCCGCTGTAGTTCAAGCCGATGCTCTGCAGCGCGATCGGCCCGAACGTCTTGCCGACGGTGATCCAGTGCACCGGCGAGGCGGGCGGGCTCGTCGCGCCTTGCGCGAACGGGGGCGGCTGCTGCGCCGGGGGCTTCGGCGGCTGCGCCGGCGGCAGCGCCATCGGCAGCGCGAAGCTGTTCGTGACCGTCGCGGCGCGCCGCAGCCCGGCGGTGAGCGAGAATCCGCCTTTCTGCAGCGAGAAGGCCTGCTGGTTTCCCTGCGAGGAGATCGTGTAGACGGTCGCGTCTCGCGCCTTCGGGTCGTTTCCGGTGTAGAGCGGATTCGGCGACGCCGTGACGCTCGGGATCGCGAACGTCGCCGCGGTTCCGCTCGTGTCCGGCTTCGCGTTCGTGTAGGAGAAACCGACGTTCGTGAGCGTCAAGTCGGCGAAGCCCGGGATCTTTCCGACGAGCGGAAGCTTCGCGAACGGCAGATCGACCTCGAAGGACGCTCCGAACACGTACGGGTTGCCGCTCGCGGGCGCGGACCCGGCGAGGTTCGCCGCGGCGTAGAACGTCACCGTGAACAGCGTGCCGCCGCCCGCCTCGCGCAGCGCGAAGCTCCCGGCGACGCCGAGCTGCGTCGTCGTGTCGCCGTTCGCCGGCTTCGTCACGACGACTTGGCCCGCGACGTAGTCGATGACCGCCTCGAGGTCGAGCTCCGGCGGGAGCGTGACCTCGGCGCCGAACTGCATCGCGACCTGCCCGAGGAACGTGCCGAGATCGAGCTCGGCGTGCCGGACGCTGCCGTCGAACGTGTACACGGTGCGATCGCTCTGCTCGTCGATCTCCGCGACGAGCGAGACCGGAACGGAGCCGATCTCGACGGTGAGCCCGACTTTGAGATCGACGTTCGTCGCCATCGCTCCCTCCGCGCTCAGCGCGTGCTCGTCGCGCTGAACGAGATCGCGACGTTGTCGATGCGCAGCCAGCTTGCCAGCTCGGCGGGGAGCGGGATGAGCCCGGTCGTCGGATCGGTCCCCTCCACGTCGACCTGAATGGAGAACAGAAACTCCTTCGCCGTCGAGTTCACGACGAAGGCGTCGAGATCGATCTGCAGCCCGTTCTGCGCGTTGAACGAGCCCTTGTTGAAGAAGCCGGGCATCGCGTTCATCACGGTCGCGAGCCCCGGGTTGTTCGCGAGGCTTCCCGCGCCGGCACCGAGCTCGTTCTCGACGAACGCGATGATGTCGCCGAGGTTGATGACGACCGGCGGCGCGCCGGGCGCGCGGTCGAGCTTGAACAGGAAGCCGTTCGCGACGCCGTCCTGTGCCGACGAATCGCCCGTGACCAGCTCGCTGGCGACCGGCACGATCTGATCGCCGATTCGGATCTGGGCTTTGAAGCCGAACTTCGTGGTGCTCATGCGCTGTACGCCACCGAGACGCTGATCGACTCGAGGTCGAAGTGTTGGAACAGGCCGAAGCCGCCCGACATCGCGATGTCGCCGGAGAAGTCGGTGAGCGATCCGCTCGCCTGCGCGATCGTCGCGTCGAGGTCGAAGGCGGTCAGCGTCAGCGAGGGCGAGAGCCCGATGTCGGTCGACCCGCCGAAGAGGTCCTTGAGCATCTGCGCGATCGTCAGGTTCTTCGGGTTCTCGAACTGCCCGCTGAGCGAAAACGTCCGGTTCGGCGAGCTGCCGGTGACGACGAGCGCGACCTCGAACGTGAAGTCGGGCTGCTGCGGATCGGGCTTCTCGTAATTGGTGAGCACCGCGAAGCCCTCGAGCCCGTACGAGGGCGGCTGCGAGCTCCCCGGCGCCGGCACCGTGACGACGACCGCGAGCGGGTTGAGATAGAGCTTCGGCTCGAGAATCGGGATGTCGACGATGCCGATCGTCGCGCTGACCGACGAGACGCTGACGGAGAACGGTGCGAGCGCGACGTAGAGCGTCACCGAGAGCGCGAGCAGCTCGAGCTTCGTGCCGCTGTGATAGAACCCGCCGAGGTCCGCGGCCGGGAACCACTGCGCGGAGTCGCCGCCGAGCAGAAACTCGAGGTCCGAGAGACCGACGCCGAAACCCTCGAACGTCCCGCTCAGGATCGCGAAGCCGCCGTTCATCGGGACGCGCGATGCGATCGTCGCCGTCGAGGTGCCGATGGCGATCTCGACGTTCACGTCCAGCTCGTCGGTCGCCGGACCCAGGTCGGGGTCGTCGGTCGTCGCCGCCACCGTGCTGACCGTCAGCCACGCTTTCTGCACGGCTTTGCCGAGAAGCGGGACCGCCGAACCGATCGCGGCGCCGTAGGCGGCGTCCTGCGTCGTGCGGAGCGAGACGGTCAGCGTCGTGCCGGTCGCGGTGACGGTCCCCGCGATCGGAATCGAGGAGACGCCGAGCATCGCGCCGATCGTCCCGAGCGCGGCGCCCGACGCTGCGACGTCGAGCGTCCCGGTGAACGCGGTGCCGGCGATCGCGTGGTCCGAGAACGCGAGCGCGCCGAGCGCGGAGACCTGCAGCGAAGGGAACTGCGCGCCGTAGCCGGCGACGAACGTCCAGTCGGCCATCGCGTCCTCAGTACGTCATTTCGACCGGCATGTGATCGCTCACCGTCCAGTACGCGTTGAAGAGCGCCTTGACGCGTGTCGGATAGAGCGCCGTCGCCGGCTTTGCCGAGGTGTCCATCGCGTTGGCGATGAGATCGAGCACGCGCTGCGTCGGCGCGACGCCGAGGTGCGCTGCGAAGATGTTGTCGTACGCGCCGCTCAGATAGTTCGTCGGCGTGGGCGGGCTGACCGTCCCGAGCCGCGAGCGCATGCTGCTCAGCGTCCCGGTCGGAATCTGCGTGCTGTACCCGTAATTGCCGACCAGCTGCGCGAACGCTTTCACCTGCGTCGACTTCTTGTTCACGATCTTGGAGAAGCTGGCGCCCTGGTCGCAGTTGAAGTCGCCGCCGACGCACAGCGCCTCCTGCGCATAGCCCATCGCCGCCTGGTTCACGGTGGGCGCGTCGGCGAGATCGCCGGTGAAGATCACCGGGAGACGGAACATCGCCGCGCCCTTCCCCGACGGCGGCGGCGCGTGGATCCCGACGATCGCGAGACGTTTGTTCGCCGCGGTCGTGAAGGCGGCGTAGAACGGCGTGCGCGGCGAAATGTACTGGTTGGCCGAGGTCCGCAGCACCGCGGCCGAGTTGGCGACGTACGTCAACGTGCGCGAGTTGTAGATGATCCCGACGCACTCGTGGTATCCGATCACGAGCGGGGCGACGTTCGCGTACAGATACGTGCCGGTGATCTTGCGGTTCGTCGCGACGGTGTTCATCGCGCTGACGATGTCGGAGAGCGTGGGCAGCGCCGTTCCGCTGACCGCGCCGCCTTTCGCGCGGCCGCCCGACTTCAGCTCGATGACCAGAAACAGGTCGGCGGGTGCGGCCACGTACGCCTGCCACGCCGGCTCGGCCATCACGACGTTGACGATGTACTCGAGGACGTTATTGCCGAGCCCCGCCGCCTGGATCTGCGCGCTGAACGTATTGCTCAGCTTCCCCTGGCCGATGTTCTTGAGGTTCCACGCGACGATCCTCACGCTGCGAACGCCGCGACGCCGGAACGATCGGAAGCCACACCCATGTCGCCCTCCACACCCCGGCCATCGGCCGGACCCTCCCCGGGGGCGGTGCCTTTTGCAGGTCGCTCCGCTCGGTTCCTCTCGGGAGCCGGAGGGACGCTCGGGTTGCGCCCGGCGATATCACTATGATATCATCGCGGCATGCGGGCCTTCCCGGCGCGCCTGGCCGACGACGTCTACGACGAGCTGCGGCGGCGCGCGAAGCACGAGAGCAAGAGCATGAACGCGGTGCTCAACGACTCGCTCGAACGCCACTTCCGCGGGCAGAGCGACGCGAAGGCCGCGCTCCTGCGCGCGCTCGCCGCGCTCGACGCGGGCGAGGCGCGCGCGTGAGCGTCGCGGCCGTACGGGAACGCCTGGGACGCGAGGCGTACTCTGCCGGTTCGACCATGGCACGAACCCTCGAAACGCTCGCACCCGGAACGCCGGTGTTCGCCGGCGACACGCGCGTCGGCGACGTCCTCTCCGTGCTCGCCGAAGGCGACGCCCGCTCGGCCGAAGCGCTGGTCGTGCGCTGGGACGCCCGCGACTTCGAGGTCGTCGTGCCCGCCACCGAGGTGCTCAGCATCGACGAGCAAGGCGTGCACCTGATCCGCACCGAGGCGGACCAGTACGCCGATCTCGCGCCGTTCGACGCGGAACGCTTCCCCACCATGAAGAAGCTCGCGTGACGATGACAGCACCCGCCGCCGGCGGGCCGACGACGGCGATGAAGTTCTCGATCGTCGTGCCGACCTATAACGAGGCCGGCGGGATCGAGCGTCTCGTCACGACGCTGCGCGACGTGTTCGAGCGCAACCGGCTCGACGGCGAGATCATCGTCGTCGACGACAACTCGCCCGACGGCACGGGCGCGATCGTCGACCGGCTGGAGCGCGAAGGCTATCCGGTCCGCTGCCTCCACCGCCCCGGCAAGATGGGGCTGTCGTCGGGGGTGATCGACGGCTGGAAGTTCGCGCGCGCCGACTCGGTCGCGCTGGGCGCGATGGACGCCGACTTCTCGCACGACGCGGAAGTGCTTCCCCGCATGGTGCGCGCGCTGCAAGACGAGGGCTACGGCCTCGCGATCGGCTCGCGCTACGTCCCGGGCGGCGGGATCACGAACTGGCCGAAGCGCCGCATCATCACCTCGCGCGTCGCGATCGCGCTCGCCCAGCCGCTGACGCCGGTGCGCGACATCACGTCCGGCTACTTCCTCGTGAAGCGCGACGCGCTCGAGGGGGTCGACCTCGACCCGATCGGGTTCAAGATCGGCCTCGAGGTGATCGCGAAGGCGCGCTACGGGAAGGCCATCGAAGTGCCGTACGTGTTCACCGATCGCGTGGCGGGCGAGTCGAAGCTGAACCAGGGCGAGATCGTGAACTATCTCAGGCAGCTCGCGCGGATCTACCGCGCGCGGCTGACCGGGCGAGGGTAGCCTCCGTGCCGATGCCGGAGTGGCTGCGGATGCGGCGCGCAGGTCCGGCGACCGCCGAGCAGGCCGCGCAGTGGACGAAGTGTCCCAAGTGCGCGTCGATGATCTACCGGCCCGATCTCGCGGCGAACCTCTGGGTCTGCCCGACCTGCGGCCACAACTTCCGGATGCACGCCTTCGACCGCATCTCGATGCTGGTCGACGCCGACTTCACCGAGATCGGCGGGGAGATCGTGCCCGGCGACCCGCTTGGCTGGACTGACAAGGTCCCGTACCCGCAGAAGCTCGAGCGCGACCGTGAGAAATCGAAGCTCACCGAGGCCGTCGTGTGCGGCTTCGCGTCGATCGGCGGCTACCCGGTCGCGCTGGGCGTCATGGACTTCAACTTCCGGGGCGGAACGATGGGCACCGTCGTCGGCTCGCGCATCGCGATGCTCTTCGAGCAGGCCGCGCCGCGACACGTGCCGGTGGTCGTCGTGACGGCGAGCGGCGGCGCGCGCATGGAAGAAGGCATGCTGGCGCTGATGCAGATGGCGAAGACCACGCTCGCCGTCCGGCGCTTCCGCGACGCCGGCGGCTACTACATCAGCGTGCTCACCGATCCGACCACCGGCGGCGTCACGGCGTCGTACGCCTTCGAAGCCGACGTCATCGTCGGCGAGGCGCGGGCGGCGATCGGGTTCGCGGGCCGGCGCGTGATCGAGCAGACGATCCGCCAGCGTCTTCCGGACAACTTCCAGACGGCGGAGTTCCTGCTCGAGAAAGGCGCGATCGACATGGTCGTCGAGCGCAAGGATCTCAAAGACCAGCTGGTCCGCCTGCTCGACTACGGCTCGGGTCCCCGCCCCTCGAACGGCCGCGTCTCGCTCGCGACCGTGGCCGAGGAGACGTCGAGCGCCGCCTCCACGGAGCGAACCCCGTGAACACGATCGTCGAGCGGGAGAAGGGTCTGCTCGAGCTCGAGCAGCGCATCAGCGAGCTGAAGGCGCAAGCGGCGCAGCAGCCCGTCGACATGACGGCCGAGATTCGCGCGCTCGAGAACAAGTACGCGCAGATCCAGCGCGAGGTGTTCGGGACGCTGAGCCCGTGGCAGCGCGTGAACATGGCGCGTCATCCGAAGCGTCCGCTGGGCTCCGACTACATCGCCGCGCTGGACCGCTTCGACGAGCTGCACGGCGACCGGCACTTCCGCGACGATCGCGCGATCGTCGGCGGGTTCGCGAAGCTGCGCGGCCGCCGCATCGTGGCGATCGCGCAAGAGAAGGGCCGCGACACCAAGGACAAAGTGCTGCGGAACTTCGGGATGCCGGCGCCCGAAGGGTATCGCAAGGTCATCCGGCTCGTCGAGCTGGCCGCGCATCTCGGCCTCCCCGTCGTCACGTTCGTCGACACCAGCGGCGCCGATCCCGGCATCGGGTCGGAGGAGCGCGCGCAGGGCGAGGCGATCGCGCAATCGCTCTACACGCTCGCGGGCGCCCGCGTCCCGATCGTCGCGACCGTCGTCGGCGAAGGGGGCTCGGGCGGCGCGCTCGCGCTCGCGCTCGCCGATCGCGTCCTCATGCTGCAGCATGCCGTGTACTCCGTGGCCTCGCCGGAGGGCGCCGCGGCGATCCTGTGGGGCGACGCCGCGCGCGCCGAGGAAGCCGCGAGCCGGCTGCGGCTCACCTCCGACGATCTGCTCGCCTTCGGCATCGTCGACGAGGTCATCCCCGAGCCGCTCGGCGGCGCGCACCGCGATCCGCAGACGACGGTCGGACGCGTCCTCGACGCGGTCGACGCGGCGCTGGGCGCGCTCGACGCGATCTCCGCCGACGAGCGCGTCGAACGCCGCTATCGCAAGTTCCGGCGGATCGGTACGGCCTGATGTTCGTCTCGCCGGCGCTGGTCCGTTCCGCCGGCCGTCTCTTCGTCGTGTGCGTCGGGCTCGTGATCCTCTCGCTCGTCGGCGTTCAGTACGCACGGATCATCGGGCGCAACGTCGCGCTCGCGCGCGACCTGCACGCGACCCAGCGCGACGTGGCGGCGCTCAAGGCGCTTCGCGTCCAGCAGGACCGCCGGATCCGCCGCCTCTCCGATCCGCGCGGGGCGATCCCGGAGATCCACGACCGCCTCCACTTCGTCGGCGACAAGGAGGCGATCATCTACTTGAAGCGCCCGGCCGCCACCGCCGCGCCGCAAACGCCGGCCCCGTGAGCGAGCGCGTCCGCGGCAGCGTGATCAACGTCCACAATCTCGGCGCGATCGTGCGCCTCGAGAACGGCCGGCTGGTCGCCGCGCCGATCGGCGACGTCAACAAGAACCGCGCGTCGTACACGCGCGCGCTGGAGCACAAGGACGTGACGCTCCCGTTCGACCTCGTCGGCCGGATGGTCGTGCTCGCGCAGACCCGGGTCGACGAAGTCGCGCCGACGAGCCCAACCCCCGCGCTGACCGACCCGTCGTTCGAGGCGCAGATCGCCGCCTACCTCAAGTCGACCGAGTCCTGGGCCCCGCCGGACCGCCCGCAACCGTTCGAGCGCCACCTGGTTCGCAAGCGGCAGCGCGCTAAACATTTCGAGAGCCGCGAAGGCTGACCGTCCGCCATTCGGCGTAGGCGGGCGGGACGCGGCTCCGCGAAGCTCGGTGGCATGGCGATTCAGATGAAAGAGGTCCGCGTCGACCCCGTCAAGGTTCCCGGTTCGTTCGTTCGGCTGCAGGGGGCGTACCCGGCGCTGCGCGCGGCCGAGCAACGCGTCGCCGATTTCATCCTGGCCCATCCCGACGAGCTGATCTATCTCACCGTCACGGAGCTGGCGGATCGCACGCACACGAGCGAGTCGACCGTCGTGCGGCTCTGTCAGAAGGTCGGCTACAAGGGCTATCAGGAGTTCAAGATCGTCCTCGCGCGCGACATGGTCGAGCCGACGACGGAGATCTACGCCGCCATCGAGCCCGACGACGACCTGGCGATGGTGAAGTCGAAAGTCTTCCAGGCGAACGCGCAGGCGCTGCGCGACACGATCGAGGTGCTCGACGACGCGCAGCTCCGCCGCGCGGTCGACGCGATCGCGGCCGCCCGGCGCTTCGAGATCTACGGCGTCGGGGGCAGCGGGCCGCTCGCGGCCGACGCGTACCACAAGTTCCTCAAGCTGGGCCTCTCGACGATCGCGCTCTCAGACGGCGATCTGATGGCCATGTCCTCTTCGCTGCTCGGCGAAAACGACGTCGCGCTCGGAATCTCGCACACCGGCGCCAGCCGCGACGTGACCGACGCGCTGGGCCGCGCGAAGAAGCACGGCGCGACGACGATCTGCATCACGCACCGCTCCTCGTCGCCCGTGACGAAGGTCTCCGACGTCGTGCTGGTCACCGCCGCGAAGCAGACGGCCTTCCGCAGCGACGCCGGCTCGAGCCGGATCGCCCAGCTGACGATCATCGACACGCTGTACGTCGGCGTCGCGCACGTGAATCACGCGCGCTCGCTGGCGATGATCGAGCGGACGCGCGAAGCGACGGCGTCGAAACGCTACTGAGGTGCGCCCGGCGGCGACCAGCGGTTCGCTGCCGAGCCCGCCGTGGAAACGCAGCGTGAGCGGGCGGCGCGCGGGGCAGCGCTTCGACGCCGAGCACGGTGTCACGACGGAAGCGCTGGTGTTCCTCGGCGAGCTCGACCCCGACGCGATCGGGCCCGCGCTGGAGCACGCGACGCACTACGAGCCGACGCCGGTCGCCGACGCGAACGCGCTCCTCGACGCATCGCCGCTCGATCCGCGCCGGGCGACGTTCGTCGACCTCGGCGCCGGCATGGGCCGCGTGGCCCTGCTCGCCGCGCGCCGGCCGTTCCGCGCGGTCGTCGGCGTCGAGGTGTCGCCGGCGCTGGTCGAGATCGCGCGCGAGAACCTGGCGGCGCTGCGCGACCCGGCGCGCGCCGTGCGCGACGTGAAGTTCGTCGTCCACGACGCCGCGTCGTACGCGTTCCCGCGGGGCGATCTCGTCGTGTACCTCTACAATCCGTTCCGCGCGCCCGTGCTTCGCGCCGTGCTCGACAACCTGCACGCGGGCGCCCGACCGCGCGAGGTCGTGCTGCTGTATCACACCCCGCTCGAGCGCGACGCGATCGATGCCGACGAGCGCTTCGCGCCGGTCGCCGACCTCGGGTTCGGGCTCGTCTACCGGTCGCGCCGCGGGTGACAAGGCGGACGGCCGCGGCGCGCGAACCGGCGCACCGATGACCGCCGCGCTCGTCTCGATCGGGACCAATTCGACGCGTCTGCTGGTGCAGGACGGCGAGCACCGCCGCGCCGCCGAGTCGCGGGGGACGCGGCTGGGCGCAGGCATCACGGAGTCCGGCGCGATCGACCCCGCGGCGCGCCGGCGGACGCTCGCGGTGATCGACGAGTACGTCGCCGCGGCACGCCGCTGCGGGGCCGCGACGATCGACGCGATCGCGACGAGCGCGCTGCGCCGCGCGAGCGACGGCGAAGCGTTCGGCACCGAGGTCGCCGCTCGCGTGGGCATCCCGCCGCGCGTGCTCGGCGGAGAAGAAGAGGCGACGTACTCGTTCCTGGGCGCGACGGCGAACCGGCGCGCGAGCGAACGCGTCGTCGCGGTGCTCGACGTCGGCGGCGGCAGCGCCGAGCTCGCGGTCGACGCGCCGGCGCACGCGCGCGCCGCCGGGCGGGTCGCGCACGTGTTCTCGGTGGAGGTCGGCGCGGTGCGGCTCTCGGAGCGCCATCCGGCGCTGCTCGGCGCGCGCGCGCTCGACCGCGCCGAGCGGCGCGCGCTCGAAGACGAGGCGCGCGCCGACGCCGCGCACGTGCTCGCGCCCTACGGCGGCGTGCGCGGATTCGGCGAGCTGCTCGTGGTGGGGGGGACCGCGTTCACCGCCGCCGCGATGGTCGCCGGCGGCGTGCGCGACGGTGCCAAGATGACGCGCGGCGACTGCGCGCGCCTCGTCGAGCAGCTCCTCGCCCGCGATCTCGAGAGCCGCCGCGCGCTCGCGCACATCCGGCCGCAGCGCGCCGACATTCTCCCCGGCGGGCTGATCGTCGTCGACGAGGCGTGCCGGCTGCTCGGCGTCGATGCGTTCACGGTCAGCGAAGCCGACCTGCTCCTGGGCTACCTGACCTCGCCGGCGTTTCGCGCGGTCCCGCTCGCGCCGGCATAGCGGGGTCGCCGCGACGCGCCGCGGCGCGCGTACGTCGTGCGCGCGATGAGGCTGGGGGGCCTACGGTGCCGGCGACGCCGGCGCGCTCGCGTTCGGCGAGGGCGCGGCTGAAGCGGCGGGGCTCGCCGACGCCGCAGCCGCCGCGGCGGCCTTTCTGTCGTGCGCGATGATGTCTTTGCCGGGCTTCGCGCCGGCCTTCTCCGCGTCCGACCGGCACGCGTAATGGCCCATGTAGCCGTCGCCGGTGCTCGGGAAGTGGAACACGTTCCCGCTGGTCACGTACACCGTCGGGTCGTTCGCCGGACACCGTACCCACGGTGGCCGCGTATAGTGAAAGAGCGTCTGCGCCGGCGCGGCGAGCGGCGTCGCGACGACGATCGCCGCGAGCGCGAGCGTGAGCTTTCGCATGGCGGAGCGTTCGCGCGTTTCGACCGCTTGCCCTATAAGGCAAAGATAGACGAGGAGGCGGGCGGAACCTCGCAAGCCCGCGCCCCGGCGGCGGCGAACGTGCCGCCCGGGATGATGGTGGAATAGGCAGACACAGCAGACTTAAAATCTGCAGCCCGCGAGGGCGTCCGGGTTCGAGCCCCGGTCATCCCAGGTTCGCCGGCGCCGGCGGAGTTTGAGGCGCGGCGTTGAAACGCTCGCCCGGTCCGCGCTCGGGTATTTCCGCCCGGCGCTCGTCGCCGCGTACCGGAGCGCCATTCATGCAGTTGCCCCGCGGAAACCGCCTTCTGGACTTGCTGCGGCCCGGCGAAGCCGAGCGGATCTTGCCTACCGCGCGCGTCGTGTCGCTCGTTCGCGATCAGGAGACGACGATGTGCGAGCGCCCGATGACGCACGTCGATTTCCCGGTCACCGCCCTGATGACGGTGAAGGGATTGCTCTCGGACGGCACCGTCTACGAGGTCGCGAGCGTCGGGTCCGAAGGGTTCGTCGAGATCGACGCGGCGCTGCGTCACGACTACGCCCTGCGGAGCGCGGCGTGTCAGTTCGACGGCGAGGCGATCCGCGTCGACCTGGCCGACTTTCGCAGCACGATGGAGCACAGCGAGACGTTCGCCACGCTCGTGCTGCACGCGGTCCGCGCGCGCGCCTACATCACCGAACAGATGTCGCTCTGCAATCTGCGGCACACGATCGTGCAGCGTTTCGCGCGCTGGCTGCTGCTCGCGCGCGACCGTCTCGCGCGCGAAGACTTCGACGTCACGCAGGACTTCGTCGCGACGATCCTCGGGGTGCGCCGCGCCGGCGTCTCGGCGGCGGCCGCCGAGCTCGAAGCCGAAGGCGCGATCGTGGCGCGCCGCGGGCTCGTCACCATCGCCGATCCGGTCCGCCTCGAAGCGATCGCCTGCGAATGCTACGCCGTGTGCCGCGACACGCTGACCGAGAGCCTCAGCCGCCCCAGGCGCTGAGCGTGGGAGAGCGCGGCCGGAGCCGGAACGCTGCGCGACCGATGAGCGCCCGGATCGCCGGCGCCGTCGTCATGGCGCTGCTCGCCATCGGCGCGCAGCCCGCGATTCCGTGCGCCGCCGACGATGGTTCGCAGCCGTCCGTCGCACCCGGCCCGATCTCGCCGTCGTACCTGCCGCCGTCGTCAGCTTCGCCGTCGCCCGCGCCGTCGCCGTCGCCCGCGCCGTCGCCGATGCCTTCCGGATCGTCCTCGCCGGGGCGCGCGCCGGCGCCGTCCGCGTCCGCGTCGCCGTCCGCTTCGCATGCGCGCTGGTCGTACGCGCTGCAAAGCGTCACCTCGTACGTGAACCAGCAGCTCGCCGGGCCCGGCGTGGTGCCGCCGGAAGCGGCCTTGTTCGCGGGCGGAAGCCCGGTCGCGCCCGGGACGCCGTACGACTATTGGACCTCGGCGCCGACGGTGACGGGGCAAGCCGCGAGCAGCACGCTGCTGCTCGGCGTCAGGTATGCGATCTCGCCGCGCTGGGAGGTGAGCGCGACGCTCGGCGCGGGGACGCTGTTCGGGACGGGCAACGCGATCGCGTACTGGGGCGAGCAGCCGCTCCCGCCGCTGAACCCGCACCTCGGAAGCGCCGGGGCGGCATTCGCGATCCCGGTCGCGTTCACGACGCACGACGGCCAGGACACGATCGCCCGGACCCGCGCCGCTCTGCTCTCCGCGTCGGTGGGGCGCGCCGACGGATCGCTCGCGCTGCGCGCCGGGTGGTTCGATCTCGCGCAGACCGAGCCGTTCGTCTTCCAGCCGCCGCCGCAGACGAACGCGCCGATCGCGTTCACCGAGCCGCTCCCCGAAGGCGTCGGCGACGCGCCCGCGACGCTCGATCTTTTCGCATCGAGCCGGATCGCGTTGCCGCTGTTCGGCGTCGATCTTTTCGCGCGGAGCGGCACGACGACGTTCGAGCTGACCGACGCGGCGATCCCCGATCCGCTCGGCACGAACGCACGCCTGCGAGCCGCGTCGGCCGAGACGCGCGGCGCCGGCGGCGCGTCGTTCGCCGCCGAGATCGTGCGCGTCACGAGCGCCGGGGCGCCCGTCGAGACGACGGTCCTCTTCGGCGGGATGCCGGTCGTCGTGCCCTCGACGCTCGGGCCGCTGCCGGTGTCGTACGTCGATGCGCAGACCGACACCATCGCCGGGCTGCGCGCCTCGGTGCCGTTCGTCTTCGGCACCGATCTGCGGCTGCGCGGCGCGGTCTCGTGCTACGGCGCGCGCGGCGTCGCGCTCTCGCGCGGCTCGTGCACGCGGGGAACGTACGCCGATGTCGCGCTGCACCGGCCGCTGGGGAAGGCCGAGCTGACGCTGCAGGCCGTGCGCTTCGAGCCGGCGTTCGCGCCGATGATCCTGCCCTACGGAACGCCGGAAAATCTGTGGAGCATCCCGTTCTCGTGGCCCGGAACGTGGCTGAAGGGCGACTATCAGCTCGTCGACGACACGACGGTCGGCCCGAACCGACGGGGCCTGCGTGCGAGCGCCCAGGCGCCGTTCGGCGCGTTCACCGTGCGCGCCGCGTTCGCGGCGTTCCGGCAGATCGCACCGTACGACACGTCGACCGCGTTCACGCCGGGCTTCGTCGAAGGGTTTTTTCTTCCGCAGCTGCTGGCGCCCGGAACGCTCGGGAATGAACGGCACGCCGCGCTCTCGGTCATCGCCCACACCGGTTTGGGCGACGTCGACGTCGACCTCACGGACGTCACGCTGAGCCGCCCCGGTTCGGCGGGGCATCCGAACGAAGCCGTCGCCATGGATTATCCGGCGGCGACGCTGACGTTTTCGCGACGGATCGGGCGCTTCGCGCTCTCCGCCGGCGCGGGACGGTACGCCTCGCACGGCGCGTTCGATGCGGGCGGACGCCCGAACGCCGACCTCGCGGAGCGCGTCGCGTTCGGTTCGCTGCAGTACGCCGCCGGCGAGCGCCTCGCGTACGCGCTGCAGTACCGGCTCTACGACACGACCGGGATCGCGAGCGAGCCGTTCGCCGCGCCGGCGGCCTACCACGGGCCGCAACTGCTCTTCGAGCAGCGCGTCCGTCTCTAGCCGGCCTGCTAGCCGTTCTGCGAGGCGTGCGCGGCGAGTTGCGCGCGCGTCGAGAAACCGAGCTTCTGGTACGCCGAGCCGAGATGCTTCTCGACGGTCTTCGGGCTGATGCTCAGCGCTCGGCCGATCTCGAAGTTCGACATCCCGCGTGCGACGAGCGCGGCGATCTCGCGTTCGCGCGTCGAAAGCACGTCGCCGTTGCGCGCGCTCTTCCCGGCGGCGCTCGCCGGCGGCGCGGGCGCCGCGCCGGCCGCGGGCGCGGTTCCGGCGCGCTCCAGCCGCCGCACGTCGTGTGCCGCGCCGCACGTCCGGTACAGGGCGAGCGCGGCGTCGCGATCGCCGGCCAGCTCGCGCGCCTCCGCTTCGAGCAGCGGGAAGCGGAGTCGCGCAAAACCGTCGGCGGCGCGGGCCGCGAGGCGGCGCGCCTCCTCGCCCCGCCCGCGCCGCTGCGCGACCAGCGCGTCGAAGAGCGCGAGCGCGTGCCGTTCGACCAGCTCGCACGCCGCGTCCGCGGCGCGCGCCAGCACCGCCCGCGCCGCCTCGAAGTCCGTTTCGTCGCCGTAGCGGGCGAGCGCGAGCAGCGTCAGCACGTTTCCGCGCTGCCGCTCGCCGGTGCCGATACCGTCGTGCAGCACGGCTCGCGCCTCGTCGTTGCGGCCGCGGCGCACCAGCACTTCCGCGCAGCCGGCGCCGCAGATCGCGGCGAAGAACGGCGCGACCGTCGTGCCGAGCCGGTCGAACCAGTGCTCGACGAGCTCGGCGTCGTCGAGGTGCGCGCCGGCCAGCGTCGCCCACGCCATGGCGTGCGCGCGCATCACCTCGTTGTCGGTGGGCAGCGTGCGCAGCGCGTCGAGGTGCGCGCGCGCGCCGGCGAGGTCGCCGCGAAGCACGGCGCAGAAGGCGCCGATCACGCGCGCGCTCGCCGCGACGTGCCGGCTGCGTTCGTCCCGCGCGATCGCGAGCGCGGCCTCGACGCTGCGACGTGCCTCCTCGTGTGCGCCGAACAGCGCAAGACAGAACGCGCCGTTGTAGTGCGCGGGCGCGGTCGTCCCGACGCCGCCGGCGTGCCGCGCCGCCTCGATCCAGGCGGCGTGATCCTCGGCGAAGCGCTCGCGTTCGCCGAGGATCATCCAGACCCACGCGCGCACGTTGTGGAAGCGCAGGCGGATGTCGGGCGCCGCATCGAGCGCGCGCGCGTCGACGCCGTCGAGGTGCCGCAGCGCGAGCGTCGGGTTGTAGAACGTCGCCGCGAGCCAGGCGATCCCCAGATGCACGCGGCTGCGGGCGAGGAACGCGCCGGCATCGAGACGCTCGAGCATCGCCTCGAGCTCAGCGGTCGGCTGCGGCTGGTCGAGCGTGTACTTTTGCAGCGCTACGCGAACGCGGCAGCTCGCCTCCGCTTCGGCGTCGCCCGTCTCGCGGAAGAGCTCCGCCGCGGCTGTGTATGCGCGCGCCGCCGCGTCGTACTCGCCGAGCGCCACGTGCCGGTCGCCGATCTTCTCGGCGAGCCGCGCGCGCACGGCCGCATCGGGCGTCCCGCTCTGCCCGGCGCGCACGTACGCCGCGATCGCCTCGTCGTGCGCGTGGACCGCCGCGGCGGCGTCGCCCGCCAATTCGTTGTAGCGCGCCGCGCGCTCCGCGTCGCCGGCGGCCCACCAGTGGTACGCCAGCGCCTCGACCGAGCGCCGGTCCTCCGGCGCGCGCTCCAGCACCTCCGCGATCGTCCGGTGCAGCGGCCGCAGCTCCGCCGCCAGGAATCCGCCGTAGATCGCCTCGCGCGTGAGCGCGTGCCGGAAGCGGAACGCCGAGCCGGCCTCTTCCTCGATCAGCTGGAAGTCGCGCGCGCGCCGCAGCGCCGGAAGCACCGCGTCGACCGGCGCGGACATCGTCTCGGCGAGCAGCCCGAGATCGAAGCGCGCCCCGATGACGGCCGCCTGGGCGATGATGCGCCGCTCGTCGGTGCTGAGCGGACGCAGACGCTCGGTGAGCGTCGCGCGCAGCGTCGGCGAAACGCCGTGCCGGGCCGGCGCGGCGTCGCGCGCGCCGCGAAGCTCGACCGCGCTCTTGAGCAGCTCCTCGATGAAGAACGGATTGCCTTCGCTCGTGCGCGCGACGGCGCGGCGCACGTCGTCGGCGAGCGCGATGTCGCCGAGCGCGTCGTCCATGAAGAGCTCGCGCTCGTTCTCGTCGAGCGGCGCCAGATCGATTCGCGCCGCGTGCGGCACGTGCGCGAGCTTCGCGATCCCGCCGTACGCCGGGTGCTCGGGATGGAACTCCTCCGGGCGCAGCGTGACGAGCAGCAGCATCCGCATCCCGTCGAGCCGCCCCGCGAGATGCACCAGCAGCTCGAGCGTCGCCGTGTCGGCCCAGTGCACGTCCTCGATCACCGCCACGATCGCGTGGTGCGCCGCGGCGCGCGCGAACGCGCCGGACACGGCGTCGAAGAGCTCGTGCTTGGAGGCGGACGGCGGAAGCGCCGCGGCGCCCGCATCGATGCGGCCGAGCGCGTCGAGCAGCGGCCCGTACGGGCGCTGCGCGAACTCCGGGCAGCCGGCCCGCGCGACGCGCCAGCGCGTTTTCGCGAGCGGCGCGCAGAACTCGGCGACGAGCCGCGTCTTCCCGACCCCGGCCTCGCCGGCCACGAGCACGAGCCCGCCGTGCGCGGCGCCCGCGGCGCGGCGCCGCTCGTTGAGGTACGCCAGCTCGTCGCGGCGTCCGATCAATCGGCGGCAAACGATCGGGCGGTAGATCACGTGCCCACGACGTTCGCTCGCGCCGGGGAGCGAGCCTATCGAAGCGCGTCGGGCTCGAAGGCCGCGGTCGCGGCGGCCAGCCGCGCGATCTTGGTGCGGATCCGCCGCCGGGCGGTCGAGCGGCGCGACGCGAGGTCCAGCGCTCGGCCGTAGTGGATGAGCGCCTCGGCCACGGCGTGGACCGCGCTCGCGCGGTCGCCGGCGTCCTCGTTGTAGCGGACGCCGCGGCGGGCGTCCCCGGCGGCCCACCAGTGATAGGCCAGCTCCTCGACCGCGGTCGCGCGCCGGCGGCCGAGCCGCTCGAGCGCGACCCCGATGTCGCGGTGGAGCGGCCGGAGCTGCTCGCAGACGAGCGCGCCGTACACCGCATCGCGCGTGAGCGCGTGCCGGAACCGGAAGCGGTCGTCGCAGCCTTCGACCGGTTCGACGAGCTGCAGGCGGCAGGCCCGCCGGAAGACCTCGCGGATCCGCTCTTCGCCGCCGAGCGCGATCTGGCTGACGAGGTCGACGTCGAATTCCCGGCCCACCGCGGCGGCGCGCATGAGCACGTCGCGGTCGCCTGGGGCGAGCGGCCGCAGCCGGTCGCGCAGCGCGCCGCCGACCGCCCGGGTCGAACCGGGACCGCATCCTCCGTCCATCCCCCTCCTCCGCCGGCCCGCCGGCACCGCGAGCGTAGCGGGATCGCGGCGGCGGCGGCATGGGGAGGAACCCTACTTCGCGGCGGACCGGACCTAGACGGAATAACCGGTTCTTTTTAATAGGTGAGAGGGTCCGAGGCTCGTCCTCCCCGAAATCCCGGCCTGTGCCCGACGACCCGGCGAGCCGCCGGGTTTTGTGTGTCCGGAGGTTCTCGCGCTGAAGATTCTCGTCACCGTCAAACTGGTCCCCGACACGAACGCCGACAAGCGGATCGATCCGGCGACGAAACGCCTCGTTCGTACGGGCGTCGAAACGGTGCTCAACCCGTTCGACGAGTACGCGCTCGAAGCGGCGCTGCAGCTCAAGGAGAAACTCAACGACGGTTCCACGGTGACCGTCGTCTCCATGACGCCGGCGAGCGGCAAAGAGATCGTGCGGAAGGCGCTCGCGATGGGCGCCGACGACGCGGTCATGCTCTCGGACGACGCGCTCGCCGGAAGCGATCTCTGGGGAACCGCGGTCGCTCTCGCGGCGGCGATCAAGGCGCAGAACGCGGATCTCGTCATCACCGGGACGCAGTCGACAGACGCGATCAGCGGCGATCTCCCCGGGATGCTCGCCGAGAAGCTCGGGATCCCCGGGCTGACCTACGCGCGCAAGGTCGAGCTCGCCGACGGTCGCGTGCGCGTGCAGCGCGAGACGGAGACGGGCTACATGACGCTCTCCGCCGCGCTTCCCGCGCTCGTGAGCGTCACGAAGTCCGCCAACGAGCCGCGCTATCCGTCGCTCAAAGGCATCATGGGCGCCAAGAAAAAGACGATCGCCCAGATCGCCGCGGCCGACCTCGGCTTGAGCGCGCCGCTCGGACTCGCCGGCGCGAAGGCGCAGCTCACCGACATCGCGACGCCGCCGGCCCGCGGCAAGGGCCGCGTCGTGCAGGCCGCCGACGGCGCCGACGGCGCGCAGCAGATCGTCGCCTTCCTGAAAGAGCGGGCTCTCCTGTAATGCAGAACGTCATCGCGTACATCGAGCACCACAACGGCGCGATCCGGCGCAGCTCGCTCGAGGCCGCCTCGCAGGCGCGCGTCCTGGCCGATCAGCTCGGTGGCAAGGCGCTCGCCGTCGTCGCCGGCGCCGGCGCGCAGACCGCGGTCGAGACGCTGAAGCGCTACCCGCTCGACCGCGTCCACGTCTCCGACGAAGACCGCTTCATCGACGGCGCCGTCGATGCGGTCGCCGCGGTCGCGAAGGACGCCGGACCCTCGCTGCTCCTCGTCGGCAACACGATGATCGGCCGCGACGTCGGATCGCGCTTCGCCGCGCGCGTCGACTGCGGCATCAACGCCGACGTCACCGGGTTCACGGTCGAGGGCGGGCAGGTCTCGTGCGTCATGCCGAAGCTCGGAGGGCTCGTCGTGACGACGTGCCGCTTGACCGGGTCGGACTACGGGGTCGCCGCGATTCGCCCGAACGTTTTCGCCGCCAAGGAAACTCCCGGGGCCGCCGAGATCGTTCAGATTCCGTCGAGCGGGAAGGCCTCGGCCGTCACCGTGGAGGACGAGGTGGAGGAAGCCGCAGCGGAGCTGGGCGTCGAGGAGGCGTCCGTCGTCGTCAGCGGTGGTCGCGGTTTGGGCGGTCCGGAACCGTTCACCACGATCCTCAAGGAGCTCGCCGACGCGTTCGGCGGTGCGGTGGGTGCCTCTCGTGCGGCGGTCGACGCCGGCTGGGTGCCCCACGGTCACCAAGTCGGGCAGACCGGGAAAACGATCAGCCCCCAGCTCTACATCGCCGTCGGAATCTCCGGCGCGATTCAACACAAAGTCGGGATGCGGACGTCCGAGACGATCGTCGCGATCAACAAGGACGGCAACGCACCCATCGGCGAGTTCGCCGATCTCCTGGTCGTCGGGGACGCCTTCGTCATCGTTCCGGAATTGACGAAAGCGGTCCGCGACGCGAAAGCCGTGCACGCGTAGAATGATCCGTCGTCTCGTCCCCGTTCTCGCCGTTTCGGCCGCCGCGCTCTTCGCGGCGGTCGCGGTGAACCCGTCCGGCGCCTCGGCCGCGAAGAAGGCCGCCGCGACGCCGGCGCCCTCGCCGACGGCGACCCCGGCCGCGACCCCCGAGCCGCTCGACAAGGCGATCCCGCGCCTCGAGTCGGCGATCAAAGCGAATCCCGGCGACAAGCAGTCGATGGCCGAGCTCGCCGCCGACTACACGCAGATCAACCGCCCGGACCTCTCGCTGCAGCTCACCCAGAAGCTGCTCGCGAGCGGGACGAAGACCGCGCAGGTCTACTATTACGACGGCCTCGATCAGGCCGCGCTCGGCCATCAGAAAGAGGCGCTCGCCGACCTCGAGAACGCGGCGAACCTCGAGCCGACGAACGCCGGCGTTCTCGGCGCGCTCACCAACATGTACCTGCAGCTGAACCGGCCGCAGGACGCGGAGCGCGTCGCCAAGCGCGCCGTGACGTTCAACGGCAACGACGAGAACTCGCGCGACGCCTACGGGCTCGTGCTGGCGGCGGAACAGAAGTACGACGAAGCGCGCCAACAGTTCGACGCCGCGGCGAAGGCCAATCCGAAGGACCCGCGCCCGCTCGTCCTCGAGGCGCAGACGTACGTGAGCCAGAACGCGATCGCGCTCGCCGAGCAGCTCTACGATCGCGCGACGCAGATCGACCCGTCGAATCTGGACGCGCTCGTCGGCAAGGCGCGGCTCGAAGCGGCGCAGCACAACGTGAAGGACGCGGTCGCGACCTACGAACGGATCCTCGCGCTGCAGACCGATCCCACCGACAAGGTCGCGGTCATCGATCAGGAAGCCGTCGTGTACGCCAACGAGAAGATGGACGGCGACGCGGTCGCGCAGTACCAGCGCGCGATCACGCAGTTCCCGACCGTCCTGAGCGCGCACACGGCCTACGGCGAGTACCTGCAGTCGAAGAACGACAAGGCCGGCGCCGAGCGCGAGTACCTCGCGGGGGCCGGGCCGAACAAGGATCAGGTCGACGCGATCGCGCGGCTCGGCCAGCTCTACGCCGGCGAGAACCAGCTCGGGAAGGCGATCGAAGAGTTCAAGCGCACCACCGAGCTCGCGAAGAACGATCCGCGCTCGCACCTGCTGCTCGCCGCGTCGTACGCCGCGAACAAGCAGTTCGCGCAGGCGGCGGGCGAGTTCAAGGCGTCCTACAACCTCGCCCACACCCCCGACGCGCTGCTCGGGCTCGGCCAAGCCGACCTGCAGGTGCACAACTACAACGAGTGCGCGCAGGTCTACGACGCGCTCGACCGCGGTGCGCCGACGCTCTCGCGCCAGAATCCGCAGATCCTCTACGGGCTCGGCAAGTGCTACCAGGGCTCGCACCAGCCGGACAAGGCGAAGAGCGCGTACCAGAAGCTGCTCAGCTACGTCCCGCGCGGCTCGCAGGCGGCGAACGAGGTGCAGTCGCTGATCAACCAGATCGATCGCGAGCAAAAGTCCTCGAAGACCTCGCAGTCGAAGAAGACGACGGAGAAGAAGTCGTAGGCCCCCATGCTCGTCGCGTATGACGAGGGGCTGACGACGCATCTCGACGGCGTCGGCCACCCGGAGAGCCCGGATCGGGTCCGCGTCGCCGCCGAGGAGCTGCGGCGGCGCGGGATGCTCGGCGAGCGCGTCGACGCGCGGGTGGCGCGCCCCGACGAGCTCGCGCGCGTCCACCCGCCCGCGTACGTCGAGCTCGTCCGACGCACGTGCGCGTGGCTGGAGCACGGCGAGATCACCCAGCTCGCGACGGGCGACACGCTGCTCGACGCGAGCTCGTACGACGGGGCGGCGCGAGCCGCGGGCGCGGCGCTCGTCGCGCTCGAGCACGCCGTCGACCGCCGCCGCGGCGCGTTCGCGCTCGTTCGCCCGCCCGGGCATCACGCCGAGCCGGCGCGCGGGATGGGCTTCTGCGTCTTCAACAACGTCGCGATCGCGGCGCGCACCTACGCGCAGGAGACCGGCGGCCGCGCGCTCGTGTGGGACTTCGACTACCATCACGGGAACGGCACGCAGGCCGCCGTCGGCGGCGGCGTCTCGTTCTTCGGCACGCACGCCGATCCCGCGTATCCCGGCACCGGCGATCCGCGCGACAATCGCGTCGCCGCGGGTGCGGCGCTCGTCAACGTCCCGATCGACGCGCGCGGGATCGCGACGGAGGGATTCGTCGGGATCCACACGCGCGCGCTGCGCGCGCTCGCCGAGCGCGTGCGTCCGGGCATCATCGTCGTGAGCGCCGGCTACGACGTCGTCGCCGGCGATCCGGTCGGCGATCTCGGTGTCGATCCGTCGTTCGCGCGTCAGATGGGCCGGCTCGTCCGCGAGGTCGCCGACGAGTTCTGCGAAGGCCGCGCCGTGTTCGTGCTCGAGGGCGGCTACGATCCCGCCACGCTCGCGGCGTGCGTCGCCGACACCATCGCCGGTTTCGAAGAGGCGGCCGAGGTCGAGAAGACCGACGTGCACGCGATCCCGCCGCGGCAGCGCGCGCTGGTGCGCGAGGTGGAGCAGGCCGCACTGGCGCCGACGTGAGTTCGGTCGCCGCGCGCGGGGAGCGCGGCCCGCGGGCCGTCGCGATCGCCGTGCTCGTGCTCCGCGTCGTCCTCGGCGGAATCTTCCTCGTCGCCGGAGCGAGCAAGATCGGGCACCAGATCGAGTTCGCTCAGGAGATCGCGGCGTTCGGTCTCGTCCCGCGCGCCGCGGTGGCGCCGATGGCGCTCGCCCTCCCGTTCCTCGAGGTGCTGCTCGGCGGCTACCTCGTGCTCGGCCTCTTCACGCGCACCGCGGCGTGGATCGCCGTCGCGGTGCTCGCGATGTTCGATCTCGCGATCGCCTCCGCCGTCGTGCGGGGGCTGCATCTGTCGTGCGGCTGCTTCGGCCCGAACGACAAGACTGTCACCACTTGGGCCGAGGTCGCGCGCGACGCCGTGTTCGTCCTGCTGGCCCTGATCGTCGCCCTGCGGGCGCCCGGAGCGCTCGCCGTCGACGCGAAGATAGGAAACCCGTCATCATGAGCCGCACCGCCGTGAAGCGCCCCGCCGACCGCCGCAAGATCATCGTCTACGCGACGATCGCCGTCGTCCTCGTCGCGATCGTCGTCGCGGTCGGGCTGTCGAACCGAACCAACGTCGTCCCGGAGAACGCGACGCAGTCGCCGATCCAGTCGAACCTGAAGGTCGGCGATCGCGCCCCGGAGTTCGCGGTCCAGACGGACGCCGGACCGTTCGACTTGAACCAGACGAGCACGCCGGTGCTGCTCGAGGTGTTCGCGACGTGGTGCCCGCACTGCCAGCACGAGACGACCGTGATGAACGACCTCGCCGCGAAGTACCAGGGCAAGATCGCGATCGTCGCGGTGAGCGGCGACGCGAAGGACATGACCTACAACGGTCCCGAGTCGCAAGCCGACGTCAACCGTTTCGCGCAGACGTTCAACGTCCGCTACCCCGTGGCGTTCGACCCGCAGCTCACGGTCGCGCACGAGTACCTCAAGAACGGGTTCCCGACGCTGGTCCTGATCGACAAGAACAAGAAGGTCGCCTGGATGACCGACGGCGAGACGCCCGAATCGGAGATCGTCAAGGCGATCGACAAGCTGGGCTGACGTCCGGCCGGGAAGTTTAACCGCCCGTTCACGACTTCTGCGGGGACGCGCGCGTAGTAGCGGACACGCACTTCGTTCAGCGTCCTCGACGACGCAGGAGTCATTCTCGTGTCCATCTCCCGTTTTCTGAGCTCGGTCGCTCTCGCCGCGACGCTCGCCGTGCCGGTCGCGGCCTGCGCGCAGCAGGCGCCGCCGCCCGCCGCGCAGGACCAGGCGCCCGCGGCAAACCATCACCGCCGCAATCCGATGTTCGTCGCGCTGCGCAAGCTGAACCTGAGCGATCAGCAGAAGCAGCAGATCCGCGATGCGATGAAGCAGTCGCGCGCGGCGAACCGCGACGCCGACGACGCGACGCGCAAGGCGAACCGCCAGAAGCTGCGCGCGCAGATCGACGGCATCCTGACCCCCGACCAGCGCGCCCAGCTCCGCACGGAGCTGCAGCAGATGCACGCCCGCCGCGCCGCGCACGCGACGGCGCAGCCGCCCGCGTCGAAGTAAGCCCCGGCCGCATGAACGCACGCCGCCGGCGAACGCCGGCGGAGTGCGTTCATGCGGCCGCGTCGCGCGCGAGCGCGGCGCGCACCGCATCGACGAGCCGGGGCTCGCGGGTCACGAGGCCCCACTCGATCTGATCGCCCGCCGGGCGCGGGCGGCCGTCCTTCCCGGTGTAGTACGTGCTCGTGCCGTTCGCCGAGCCGATCCACGCGGCGTCTCCGGCGAGCGCCATCTTTTCGTCGGAGCCGCCGGTGAGGACGCGCACGCCGTGCGCGCGCAGCTCCCGTATCGTCTCCGCCTCGGAGCGCTTGCGCGCGGGCGCGGGCGCGACGATCAGCGTCGTCGCAGCGCCCGCGGCGGCGTGCTCGCGCAGCGCGTGCGAGAGCGGTCCGCGCCCGATCGTCTCCGTCTCGACGAGAACCGGATCGTGCGGTGCGCCTTCGATGAGCGCCGCCTCCCGCCGAAGCGCCTCGTCCTTGCGCAGCGCGAGCGCCGCGTCGGCGCCGGCGGTGCCGCGCAGCGCCTCGCCGACGAGCTGCACGTCGCGCCGGTCGTCGTCGGCGAGGACGAGGTCCTTGCCGCTGCCGGTCCAGTTGCGGTCGTCGAGGAACGCCTCGCCGTCGCACACGGCCGCTTTGAGATGAAAGGGCGTCGCGTCACGCTCGAACAGCGTCACCTCGGCGCCCGCGGCGCGCAGCTCGCGGGCGATCGCGTCGTTCGCCTGCGGGCGCGCGTCCGCGGCGTCCCCGCCGTACGGGTCGTGCTGTGCCGCGACGCGCACGTGAGCGCCGCGTTTCGCGGCCTCCAAAAGCGCCTCGGTCACCCGTCCGGGCCGCAGAAAATACGTTCCGAGCTCGACGTCGCGCGCGGTTCGCATCCGCGCGAGCATGGCGCCGACCGAAGACAGCATGAGTCCCATGCCCGTACGTCACGCGTGCGAGCGCCGCCGGCAACCCCCGCGTCAACGAACGTTCGCGGCCCGCGGGGGGCCCGCTACGGGACGACGCTGATCGCGATGCTGACGAGCTCTTTGAGATCGAGGTCGCCGATCAGCACGAAGTTCAGGTCGTGCTCGTGCCAGGCCAGCATCGTGGTGGGTCCTTCGCGCACGTAGTGCGCGTCGTGGCCTTCGAACGACGTGGCCTGCGCCTGCATCCCGGTGAAGTCGGTCGTGCGGCCGCCGGCGTTCTGAAACAGCGAGATCGTGCGGATCCCGTCGCTGTAGATCAAGTGCAGGCTGTGGACGCCGGCGGCTTCGGAGAGCGCCGAGCCGATGAGCGCGAAGCCGTCGGGGAGATACTTCGGCGTGACCGGCTTGAAGCCGGGATCGGGCATCGCGTTGGGAACCGTGCGCGGCTGCTCGTACGTGCGGCCGTGCGTCACGGAGAACCCTTGCGGGACGGTGTCGGCGAAGATCGCCTGCGGCACGTCGTTCGTGTACCGGATGTCGTCGAAGCGGCTCCGCCACGCGAGCGAACCGTCGCTGTGATACGACTCCTTCGCGAGCACGACGTGCGTCTGCTGATCGATCCAGAGCCGCATCGCGCGCTCGCCGGTGTACTTGCTGACGAGATCGACGACGTCGGCCGGGCGGCTCGCCACGGCGTCGCTGCCGCTCCGTTCGGCGCGGTAGTTCGAGTCGAGCAGCGCGATGTCGTCGACGACGGCGACCGGGTCGACGGCGGCCTTGTTCTCGGTGACGACGACGCGCTTCTGGTTCGGCGAGACGTCCCACGACGTCGCACCGCGGCTGATGACGTACTGGCCGTAGAGCACGCGCGGGGCGAGGTACGTCCGGCGCGTCTCGTCGGGCGCACGGTGCTCGACCTTCGAGACGACGGCCGTCGCCTGCGTCGTCCCGCTCATGATGAGCGAGAGCTGGCCGACGAACGAGACGTGCTTCCCGGCGGCGACCGCCTCGACGATCAGCGGGCGCCCGTCGTCGAGCGGCGCGCCGGACGGCGCGGGCCGCTGCTTCGGGGCGGGATGCTGCGGCGCACCGGAGGCCGGTGCGGCGAGCGCGAGCGCCAGGAGCCCGGCGAGCGCGCTAGCGGTACGCACCGACGGCGTCGTCGAGACTCGCGGCGTCGGCGGTTTCGATGTACGAAGCGGCGGACGAACCGGGGCGTTCGGCGGCGGCGCCGTAGACCGCCGGGCTCACGCCCGGGCCGAGCGGATTCTGCTGGACTTCGGCGTTGTGCTCGTCGAGGTAGAAGCTCGCGAGGACGCCGGGGTTGGGCTGCTGCGCGTGAAAGACCGGGACGCCGAAGTAGATGCCGGCGATGACCGCGGCCGCGATGGGAACGGCGAGGCGGGGCGCCCAGCTCGCGCGGAGCCGCTCGATGAACGAGGGCTTCTCGCGCCGGACGGCATCCCACACGCGCGCCTTCACCATCGAGGGAAGCTCGAGCTCGCTTCGGCGCGCGAGGACGCGCAGCGTCTCGCCCAGCGCCGCTTCCTCGTCTTCGAGGGCGCGGCACGCCGCGCAGGCTTCGAGGTGCTCGAAGACCGCCGCGTCGGCCTCCGGCGTGAGCTCGCGGTGGACGTAGTCGATGATGGTGTCGCGATCGAAGTGGTTGCTCATCGTTGTTCCTGTTGCGCCCGGGTCACCAGCCGACGGAGGAGGGCTCGCGCGCGGTGCAGTCGCGAGCGGACCGTTCCGATCGAACATCCCATGATGTCCGCGATCTCCTGGTAGCTGTACTCCTCGATGTCGGCGAGAACCACGACCTGTCGCTGCTCGGGGGACAGTTGGGCCAGCGCCTTGGATAAGGGCTCGCCCAGCTGACCGGACACGTACTCCTCGATGGGGTCGACGGCGAGCGGGCGCTGGCCTCCGTACTCCTGCGGAGCGTTGTCCTCGGGGATCTCCTCCTGGAAACGTCCTTTTTTCCTCCGAAGTTCATCTCGGTACAGATTCGTGACGATCCGGTAGATCCACGAGAGGAACGAGGTCCCGGGCTGAAACGATCGCCAGGCTCGGTAGACGCGAATGAAGGCGTCCTGCGTCAGGTCGCGGGCGTCGGCTTCGTTTCCGGTCAGCCGGAAGGCGAAGTTGTAGGTCGCCTTCCCGTACTGCTCGATCGCCGTTTCCAGGAACGCCGCCGCCTCGGCCGTGGGCGGGTCGATCGGCTTGCGGGGGACGCCCATCGCGCTCAGACCCTTCGCGCCGCGTCCGAAGCGCGCCTCGGCGCGGCGGCGGCGGTTATTTGCAGCGCTCGGTCGCCGGCACGACGACGCGCGTCACCGCCTCTTCGGTGCGCTGCGTGAACGTCGCGATGTCGCGCAGGTCGGCGTCGAGCAGGTGCGCGTCGTGGAGCGACTGCGGCGTCTGGTGCTCCGGAAGCACGTTGATCTGCGAGTTGTCCCGCAAGAACGCGGACATCGGCGCCGAGGTCGCCATCGCGCCGTTCACCATGACGTTCGGCGCGATCGAATTCTGCAGGTTCTGCTCGCCTTCGCTGAGCTTGCCGAAGCGCCGCATCCGCTCGGTCTCGACGAAGCCGCTCATCACGTTGAGCTGCACCTTTTGCGCGGCGAGCATCTGCGTCAGCGTGCTCTTCAGGTCGCGCATCGTCTTGGCGTCCTCGGGCGGGGCGTTGCCGGGGATGTCGAGGGCCGGCGACTTGAGCGCCTTCTCGAGATCGTCGGTACTCTTCACGAGCCCGTCGACGGTGCGGTCCATCTGCATCAGGTGCAGGTCGCGTGCCTCGTCCGGGTCCTTCACGACGTAGTCGAAGATCTTGCCGCGCAGCACCCGGTACGTCGCGTCGTTCTTCATCGCCGCCTCGATCGCCGGCGCGACGGCCTTGCGCAGGGCCGTGCACAGCGGCTTCGCCTTCGTCGTCCCGATGACCGGCAGCGGGCGAGGGGTCGCCGCGATCGGCTCCAGCGTGAACGGGTTCGTCGGCTGGGGCGTGGGCTGGGCGACCGGGCTCGCGAGCGCGAGGAAGAGCGGCAGGAGGAGGAGCACGCCGCCTGCTTTCGACGCCCCGACCGGCGTTCCGTTGCGGTCCAAGCCGCCGGCGGACGGGCGGTACGGCGGCGCGGAAGGCGGGAAAAGGGGTTTTCGGTCCGCCTACGGCAACTGTTAGGCTTCCCTCACGCCGGAGAACCGCTTGGCCGCCGTCCACGCCGAACCTCAAACGATCGCCCCGCCGCGGGCCGGGAATCGCCTCTGGCGCTACCTCGCCGTCGCCGGCCCCGGGTTGATCGTGGCGTTCGCCGACACCGAAGCGGGCAGCATCACGACGGCGGCGACCTCCGGCGCGCAGTTCGGGATGAAGCTCGTCCTGCTCCAGCTGCTGCTCATCGTGCCGCTGTTCGTGGTCCAGGAGATGACCGTCCGTCTCGGGACGATCACCGGCAAGGGACACGCCCAGCTGATCCGCGAGCACTACGGGCTGGGCTGGACGTGGGTCTCGCTCGGCACGATGCTCGTCACCAACCTGGCCGCGCTGATCACCGAGTTCATCGGGATCGCGGGCGTCGCGCTGATCTTCGGGATCCCGGCGCCGGCGCTCGTCGTCGTCTGCGCGACGCTGCTGATCGGCATCGCGCTGAGCGGCCGCTACAAGCGCGCCGAGATCGTCGCGCTGATGCTGTGCCTCCTCGAGCTTCTCTTCATCCCGGCGGCGTTCGCCGGACACCCGAGCCCCGGCGGGATCGTGCGCGAGGGGCTGTTCGGGAGCCAGCCGCTCGGCAACCGCGACTACCTGCTGCTCGTCGCCGGAAACATCGGCGCGGTCATCATGCCGTGGATGATCTTCTACCAGCAGTCGGCGACCGTCGACAAGCAGCTCAAGCCCCGCGACATGGGGCTCGCGCGCTTCGACACGGCGATCGGCGCGGTCGCCACGCAGATCATCATGATCGCCGTGGTCGTGACGTGCGCCGCGACGCTCTTCGTGCACCACGTGAACGTCACCGACGCCGCGCACGCGGCGCTCGCGCTCGTTCCGCTCACGGGCTCGAAGTGGGCGGGCGTCGCGTTCGGCGCGGGGCTCCTGGGGGCGTCGCTGCTCGGCGCGCTGGTCGTCTCGCTCGCGACGGCGTGGGCGTTCGGCGAAGCGTTCGCGTGGCGGTGCTCGCTGAACGCGGGGTGCCTCGACGCGAAGCGATTCTACGGCCTCTACACCGCGATGGTCCTGATCGCCGCCGGCGTGGTGCTCATCCCGGGGCTTCCGCTGATTCGGATCACGCTGTGGGTCGAGGCGTTCAACGCGTTCGTGCTGCCGATCGTCCTCGGCTTCTTGCTGGTGCTCTCCAACGACAAGTCGGTGCTGGGACCGCGGGTGAACTCGCTGCTCGGCAACGTCGTCGCGGGGATCGTCACGATCGTGTGCGTCGGCCTCGGGCTCTGGATGGGGACCCTGACGCTGATCGGCGCGGCCGGCTAAAGCGAGCCGGCGGCTTTACCGACAGTTTACGTAAGAGCCTGGACACGGGCTCGGTTTCCACGGGATAGTGACGGTACGCACACCGGCAGGCGCCCGCCGGCTTGCGTTCAGCGGGTGAGGGCGCCGTCCCGAAACGGTTCGTCCGCGCGCAGGACGTCGCGCGGCCGGCTCGTCGCAAGACGGGCCGAACCAGGCCAGGATCGATCACGGATGAGCTTCCTCGTTCCGACCGCGTTCGTCGCGTCGATCGCCGCCGTCGCGCTTCCGGCCTTCGCGGCGGTGCTGAGCGCGCGCCGCGCCGCCGCGGCCGCCGCCGGGCGCGCCGAGGCGCTCCAGGCCGCGCTCGCCGATCGCGAGCGCGGTGCCGCCGACGGAAGCCGTGACGCCGACACGCTGCTCGATTTGGTGCGGACCCACGCCGGCGCGATCGTCTGGACCGCCGGCCGCGACGCCCGCTTCACCGCCGTCTCCGGCGGCGCGCTCGACCGGCTCGAGCTGTGCGGCGAGGCGCTCGCCGGCGCCCGCGTCGACCCGCTCATCGCCGCGCACCTGCTCGACGAGGTGTTCGCCGGCGCCGCGCTCGACGTCGAGACCGGCCGCGGCCCGCGGCTGCTGCGCCACCACGTCGAGCCGCTGCGCGATGCGGCGGGGACGGTCGTCGGCGCCGCCGGCGTCACGCTCGACGTGACCGAGCTGCGCGTCACGCAGCAGCAGCTCTTCGAAGCGACGCACCGCGACGCGCTCACCGGGCTCCCGAACCGCCTCTCGTTCGCGCGCCGTCTCGAGGCCGCGCTCGCCGACGCCGCGCGCGACGGTGCCACGTGCGCGCTGCTCTGCCTCGACGTCGACCGCTTCAACACGATCAACGACACGCTCGGCCACGGGCTCGGCGATCTCGTCCTGCGCGAGGTCGCCGTCCGGCTGCAGGACGTGCTGCGCGGCGGCGACGTCATCGCGCGCTCCGGCGGCGACGCGTTCGCGATCCTGCTCCCGCGCGTCGCGCAGGCGCGCGAGATGCGCGTCGTCGCCGAACGGATCGTTCGCGCCTTCGCCGATCCGCTTCGCGTCGCCGGACAGGAGCTGTTCGTCGACGTGAGCGTCGGCGCGGCGATGGCGCCCGACCACGGGGCGACCGCCGAGACGCTCAGCGCGCACGCCGACTGCGCGATGCATCGCGCGAAGGCCGGCGGCGGGAACCGCGCCGCCGTCTACGAGACCGCGATGGAAGCCGAATCGGCGCGCCGGCTGCTGCTCGAGAACGAGCTGCGTCACGCGATCGCGCGCGGCGAGCTGCGGCTGCTCTTCCAGCCCGTCGTCGACGTCGCGAGCGGACGCGTCGTCGGCGCCGAGGCGCTCGTGCGCTGGCACCGCGATCAGGACGTCGTCGGCCCCGCCGCGTTCGTCGCGATCGCCGAAGAGACCGGTGCGATCGTCGCCATCGACCGATGGGTGCTGCGCGAAGCGTGCGCCGCGGCGGGCCGCATCCGGACGCGCCTTCCCGGCTTCCGCATCTCCGTGAACCTCACGCCGCGCGACCTGCGCGAGCCCGATCTCCCGGCGGTGGTCGCCGCGCTGCTCGCCGAGCACGCGCTGCCGGCGCCCGCGCTCTCGATCGAGGTCACGGAGCACGTGCTGCTGGAGGATGCGGTGTTGCCGGTGCTCCACGGCCTCGCCGCCCTCGGCGTGCGGATCGCGATCGACGACTTCGGCGTCGGCTACAGCTCCCTGGCCTGCCTCAAGCGGCTGCCGATCGGCGCGCTCAAGATCGACCGCAGCTTCCTGCGCGACGTCGTCGACGACCCCTACGACCAAGCCATCGTGCGCTCGATCGTCGGGATGGCCGAAGCCCTGGGGCTGATCGTCACCGCCGAGGGGATCGAGTCGGAGGAGCAGCTCGCCTTCGTCCGCGGGCTGCGCTGCGAGGAGGCGCAAGGCTACCTCTTCGCCGCGCCGGTCTCGTACGAGGTCCTGGCGGAGCGGCTGGCCGCCGAAGGCGGGCACGTGTTCGCCCTGGCGACCGAGACCACCCGATCCGGTTCCCCCGTTTCCGGGAGAGAGCCGGCGGCGTCTTTCCGGTACAAGACGCATGAATGAGGAGGTGGTCCCGGTGGCGGTCGTGTGGATGGTCCAAGACAAAGCCGAACGGGTGCTCGGGCAGCGCCGGGCCTTCCGCAACGAGCTTGGCCGGCTGGGTCTCCCCCCGATCGACCTCGACGCCGCCGAGCTGATCTACGGCGAGCTCGTCGCGAACACGGTCCGCTACGCCAAGGGGAACGTCGTCGTGCGGCTCGAGCTCCACGGCGAGAACCCGGTGCTGGTCGTGCGCGACCACGGCCCGGGGCTCCGCGTGAAGCCCTGGAATCCGCACCGCGACCCCTACGCCGAATCCGGCCGCGGGCTGGCGATCGTCGAGCGGCTCGCGCGCGACGTCGCGGTCGCCACGCCGTCGGACGGCGGGACCGAGGTCCGCGCCGTGCTGCCCGCCGCCGCGGGGCGCTAGCTCTCGGCCCCGCGGGGGGCTTGCCGGGCGGACCCGGGCGCACAGACGAGCCCCGGGTCGATGCGACAGGTCCCGGGCTGAACCGGGTCCGAATCATCGTCCCCCCGACCCCACCCGTCGCCCGACGAGAGAGCCATGTATACCCCCCGCACCCCCGCGTTCGAGTCCGCCGACACGGTCAACCGCGTCGTCGCGCTGCTGGTCCGCTTCCCGGAAGTCCACAGCGTGCGCTCGAATCCGGCCGACGCGACGCTGACCCTTTCGTTCGCGGTGCGCGAGCGGCTCGACCGCGCGACTACGCGCGCGCTGGGCGACCGGATCGGCGAGCACGTCCGCGCCTTCCTCGAGCTGCGCGGCGAGACGCCGGCGAAGATCGCGGTGAGCAGCGACCGCGACGCCTCGGTCGCGTTCGTCCACGTCACGCGTGACGCCGCGTCGTTCGCGCGCGAAGAGCTCGAGCTGCTCGTCGCGCTGTTCGCCGACGCGTTCGGCGAGCGGCTCGTCCGCGACCACACGGCGCAGCCGTTCGACGACGATCCGGCCGCGCGGGACGAGCTGGTGGAGGTCGCGCTCGACGTCCTGCGCGATCCGAACCAGCGCCAGCGGCTGGTCGGGTTCCGGGAAGAGCAACGGGTGCTCGTCTACTTCGTTCACGCCAGAAAACGCGCGAAAGCCAGGGCCAGATCCTAACCCAGAACACCATCACCATCCTGGTCGTCGGCGACGTCATGGGTTCGCCGGGCCGGGAAACCCTGAAGAAGCACCTCGCGCTCGCGCGCGAGCAGCACCACGTCGACGCGGTGATCGCGAACGGCGAAAACGCGGCCGGAGGTTTCGGCCTCACGGTGCAGACGGCCGACGAGATGTTCGCCGCCGGCGTCGACTTCATCACGTCCGGCAACCACATCTGGGACAAGCGCGAGTTCCGCGCGTACCTCGACGAGACCGACCGCATCCTGCGGCCCGCGAACTACCCGCCCGGCCTGCCGGGCCGCGGTGCGGCCACGTTCCAGGCCGGCGGCGTCACCGTCGGCGTCGTCAACGTGATGGGCCGCGTGTTCATGCCGCCCGTCGACGATCCGTTCCGCGTCGGCCGCGCGCTGGTCGACGAGCTGCGCGAGACCACGAAGGTCATCGTCGTCGACGTCCACGCCGAGGCGACGTCGGAGAAGATGGCGCTGGGGCGGTTCTTGGACGGTTCCGTCTCGCTGCTGTACGGGACGCACACGCACGTGCAGACCGCCGACGAGCAGATCTTCGCGGGCGGCACCGCTTATCTCACCGACGTGGGGATGACGGGGCCGTCGGAGGGCGTGATCGGGATGGACGCCGGTCCCGTCCTCGAGCGTTTCACGAACGCGGTGTCCGAGCGCTTCGCCGTCCAAAAAACGGGTACACGACAGTTTTGCGCGGCTGTCGCGACCATCGACGTCGCTACCGGACGTGCGCTCGACATCAAACGCATTAATCTTCGAGGCTTAGCATGATCGAGCCACAGAGGACGCCGGCGTCGGGCGTCCTCAAGGTCTCCGCTCAGTCCAATCCCAACTCGGTCGCCGGCGCGCTCGCCGGCGTCCTGCGCGAGAAGCCGCGAGCCGAGCTGCAAGCGATCGGCGCGGGAGCGACCAACCAGGCCGTCAAGGCGATCGCGATCGCACGCTCCTATCTGGAGACGAGCGACATCGATCTCGTCTGCGTCCCCGAATTCACCGACGTCGAGATCGACGGCAACGTGCGGACCGCGATCCGCCTGCTCGTCGAACGTCGTCCGCGCGCCGCCGCGCCGCCGCCGTCCGAACCCGGCGCTTGACGGTCGACTTCCACGCGCACACGCGCGAGAGCGACGGGACGCTGAGCCCGCCCGAGCTCGTCGCGCGCATGCGGCGCCGCGGCGTCTCGTGGTTCTCGATCACCGATCACGACACGACCCGCGCGTACGACGCGGTCGACGCGCCGGGGCAGCGCGTCGTCACCGGCGTCGAGATCAACACGACCTGGCACGGCGCCGACGTGCACGTGCTCGGGTTTCGCATCCCGACCGGGCCGTCGCCGATCGCCGAGGTGCTCGAGCGGAATCGCGCGCACCGGCGGCGCCGCATCGATCTGATGCTGAACGGGCTCGCCGCCGCGGGGTATCCGCTCACCGTCGAGCAGATCCTGGCCGAGGCGCCGTCGGGGCACGCGCTCGGCCGTCCGCACGTCGCCAAGGCGCTCGTCCGCAACGGCATGGTGCGCGACGTGCAGAGCGCCTTCGATCAGCTACTCTCGCGGGGCAAGCCCGGCTACGCGCCGTCGAACCACATCACGCCGCTCGAAGCGATCGAGGTGATCCGCGCCGCCGGCGGCGTCCCGGTGCTCGCGCACCCGGGCCGTCTGAAGGACGAAGCCGTGATCGACGAGCTCGCCGAGCGCGGTCTCGCCGGGCTCGAGGTGTTCTATCCCACGCACTCGACGGCGCAGGTCGCGCGCTACCGCGAGCGCGCGCGCCGGCTGGGGCTGGCGATGTCGGCGGGGTCGGACTTTCACGACGAGCGCTGGAACGCCGCCGAGGTCGGGATGGACGTCGACGAAGCCGACATCCGTCCGTTTCTCGACCTCGTGGCCTGACGCTCGTGGCCTGACGCGGCGCACTTCGTATCAGGTTGTTGACACAAAACGCCGCTTTGTGTTAGCCTGTTGGTACGAACGGGAGGCACGGGCGTTGGAAGCTGCGGTACTGCGTTTGACGATGGCGGCGTTCTTCGCGGCGATGAGCGTCTGGACGTACCTGAGCCGCGGCTGCATGGGCAGCGCGTGCGGGATGGTGCCGCGCGTCCGGCAAGATGCCGAAAGCCAAGCACGGCTCCACGAGGTGTTGCTGCGCCGCTCCTGTCTCGAAGCGATGCCTGCCGCCGCCGGCGTCGCCGTCGCCACGGGCGACGCGGCGCTGGCCGTCCTCGCGCTGGTGACGACGATCCCGCTCGCGCTGCTGTATGCGGCGTGCACCGTGCTGCTCGCCGCCGGGCTCTTCGCCGGGTATCTGCGGCTGCGTCGGCTCGGCGGGCGTCGCGTCGCGTCGCTGCAGGCGCGCACGCCCTTCGACGTCGTTCCGCCGTACGCGTACGCGATCGCGCTGGCGGTTGCGTTCGCGCCGTTCGTCGCGCTTCGCGTCGCTCCGCTCGCCGCCGTCGTCGTCACGCTGGCGTCGTTGGCGATCCTCGCCATCGCCTGGCAAGTCGCCTCGCTCCCGGCGCTGATCACCGGCGACGACGTCCCCGTCGAACGGTTCGCCGACGCGCGGATCCGCGAAGTGCGCACCACCAACTTGATCGGGGTCGCGGCGGCGCCGGTGTTCGTCTTCTTGGCCTTCACGCAGGGCACCGCGGCGCAACCCGCGATCGCCGTCGCGACC
>Ga0209810_1000955_pt1 | contig 50125 bp, 49 predicted proteins | sample Coa_R1_7_FD_187159 | JGI IMG/M metagenome (GOLD analysis project Ga0209810, IMG submission 187159) | Surface soil microbial communities from Centralia Pennsylvania, which are recovering from an underground coalmine fire - Coalmine... | ecosystem: Environmental > Terrestrial > Soil > Unclassified... | reverse complement strand
GCCGAGCACACCGTCGCCCAGACACAGGTCCTCGTTCCGCCGGAGCTGGTGGTCCGCCGCTCCTGCGGCGCCAGGAGGACATCTCAACACTAGGAATTAAATATCCCAACCGGGAAGCGCCCTCAGGGCTCCTCCCGCACTCTCTATCTCTCCCACCCGCTAGTCGAGTGGAGTCCGTCAAAACCCATCACAGAATGAGGAGAAACCGTATGGACACCCGTAGAAACACACATCGACCAGGTTTCACCCTGATCGAGCTGCTCGTGGTCATCGCCATTATCGCGATTCTCGCAGCTATTCTCTTCCCCGTCTTCGCCAGAGCGCGGGAGCAGGCCCGCAAGACCGCCTGTCTGTCCAACATGAAACAGATCGGCACGGCGCTATACATGTACGTGCAGGATTACGACGAGACCTTTCCTGAGCGCTATGGCGCTGGCCCTCCATTTTACGGAGATTTCGAAGTCTATCAGGGCGTCGGATACGAGCGAACGTGGAAGAACATGCTCTACCCCTACATCAAGAACCTCCAGATTTTCCAATGTCCGAGCAACCCCGCGGCGAAATACGGCGTCAACGTTTTCAGCACCACCAGCGGGGGCAATCAGGTACCGGACCCACGCTTCATGGCCGGCTACGACATGTATCTCCCGAACTTCGGCTCGGTCGCCGCGATCGGCTTCAACGGCAGCGATCCACAGACGCTGGCCGGGCTGAACTATCCCGCGCAAGAGCTGATCATCGTCGAGAGCCACTACCTGTGGGCCGATATCGGCCCCTGGCTCAGCTACTGTGAGCCGTCCGGCCCGACCTGCGATGCAAACTCGGTGCCCGGCGATTCGAGCTGGGGCAGCGGCCATGCGAAGAAGTCCGGCAACGTCGTCTACATGGACAGCCACGCGAAGTATCGCAACATGCGCCAAACCTTCGTAGACGATCCGGGCCGCAACGAGAACGACTGGCGCTACAGCTACAACCTGGCCCAATCGTCGAGCGGCTGGAGTTGGTACAACACCGCTCCCAACCAGATGGATAAGTATCCGAATAACGACTAGTTGCTAACGCTCCTTACAACCGAGAGTTCATGATCGACGTTGGTCGAGGCCATGAACTCTCGGTTGCTCCGTGTCTGAACGGTCATTCGTGATCCGATGATGCCGATCCGTGCCGTCCATCGACAGTGAGCGACACAGCCTGGAACATCCAACAATGAACAGACAGCTCTCCCCCGGAGCCATCGCGGGGATCATCATCGCGGTGCTCGCAGTGGTTGGACTCGCGGTGTTTTTCTTTAGCCGCGGCTTTTCCGCACCCACAGTCACACCCTCATCTGGACCGCCCGGGCAGGTGACAGGCAAGTCACCCGACCAACAGATCCAGATACGGATGCAGCAGATGCAACAGGGCGGCGGGGCAAACGGTGCGGGCGGGAAATGATAGCGAACTATAATGCTCCAAATGATACGCCGGGTGGCGCCCGTAATCGTCATCATAATTGCAGGGTTCGCCTTCTGGTTCATCAACCGCGCCACGGATGACCCACACAGTCCGAGGAACGAGTTCCTCCTCAAGGAGCAGCAGGCACGGGACCATCCGGACGATTTCGACGCCCAGTTGGAATGGGCTGAGGCGCTGGTAAAGGCGAAACAGTTCGATGACGCCGGCCCGGTTCTGCAGCAGGCGGGCCGGCTAAAGCCGGCCGACGCGCGCCCCTTTGCGATGTTGGGCAAACTGGCGGTTCGCGCAGGCCAGGAGGATCAGGCTCGCGGCCTTTTTCACAGGGCGTTAGAGCGCGATCCTTCGAACATCGACGCGCTGCGCGGGCTTGCCAACCTCGACGCCAAAGCCCACCACCTGCGCGCTGCGATCGACGGCTTTCAGAAGATCGTCGACCTTCAACCCAACGACGCGGATGCCTGGCAGGGATTGGGACTTTTACTCATTACGGCCCGTGAGAACTACCGGTGCCTCAACGCACTGGAGCGCGCGGCGGCGATCGCTCCCAACGACGCGATCACCGAACGCGCACTCGGCACGGTGGCCCTGAACGCAGGCAAGCTGGATCAGGCATACACGGCATTCCAGATCGTGCTGAAACAGAATCCGAAAGACGCTCGGGCCCTTACCGGCCTTGCGGACGTGATGATGCGCAGGGATCCGTCCCCTAACGGCCTCGCCGCCGCGGAAAGGCAGGCTGATGCCGCCATCGCGGCAGACCCCACCGCGGCCGCCTACTATCTACGCGGCTTTATCCGGCTGACGGAACGGCATCTGCCGGAAGCGCTCCAGGATCTGAACACCTCCCGTAAGCTCGATCCGAGACATCAGCAGACCTATGTCGTGCTGTCAGAGTGCTACGCTCTGGCAGGCAAGCCCGATATGGCCCGAGAGGTGTCCGCCCGGCTCGAACGCTTAAGAGCCTCCATGCTCGCAAGAGATCGTGCGGCATTAGATACTACCGGTTCCGGGCAGTCGAAGTGAAAACCGCGCGTAAAGCCCTGAACAGGTTTCTACTCTGCCTCCCGACCCTGCCGCTGCTCCTATCGGGCGCCTGCAACGGGACTGCTCAGTCTACAGTATCCCCTTCCGCAATCAAGCCCACCGCATCTATCAGGTTCCATGACGAAGCACAGCACGCGGGCCTCACCTTCCGGTGGGGTCATAAGAGCCTGAATGGACTGACTATCCTCGACACAATAGGACACGGATGCGCCTTTCTCGACTACGACGGCGACGGCAAACTCGACGTCCTGCTGGTCGGCAACGACCACTGTGTCCTCTACCGCAATAAGGGGGATGGCACCTTCGAGGATGTCACCGAAAAGGCCTTTCCCAACGCACCCAGGAGATCGAGGCTGCTCGGATGCGCCGTCGCCGACTACGATGGAGACGGCAGGCCGGACATCTTCGTGACGGGATACGGGCGCACGATTCTCTACCACAACGAGGGAAACGGGACGTTCCGGGACGTGACCGCGGGTTCCGGGCTGGAGGCGCGCAGCGCCGACGACTGGACGACGAGCGCCGCGTGGGCAGATGTCGAGGGAGACGGCGTGTTATCGCTCTACGTCTGTCGCTATGTCCGGTTTAACGGCACCACGCTTCAGCTATGTCACTTCCCTACCCTGAACGGCGGCGACTTCATGACCGCATGCGGCCCGCTCAATTACAGACCGGAAAAAGGTTCGCTCTACCGTTATGTGGGCAACGGGCGCTTTCGGGACGTGACCAAGGAGTCGGGACTGGACAGTGCGCACGGCAATGCGCTGGCGTGCATGTTCTGCGATTTCAACGGCGATGGCAAACCCGACCTCTATGTCGCCAACGATCAGGTACAGGGTGATCTGTTCGTCAACATCGGGCACGGGAAGTTCGAGAACCGCAGCGTGGAGGCCGGCGTCGCCTACAACGCGAACGGCGTGCTGCCGTCAGGCATGGGCGTCGACTGGGCTGACTACGACGGCGATGGTCGATTCGACTTGCTCGTGGCGGACTTCGCTGCCCAACCAAAAAGCCTCTTTCACAACGAGGGAGCGGTATTCTCGCAGGCCAGCTATCCCTCCGGTCTCGGCTCGGCGACGCTGCGCGTGCTCAATTTCGGGATCGCGTTCATCGACGCCTCCAACGACGGCCGGCCCGACATCGCCCTCGCAAACGGCCACATAATGCCTCAGGTGGAGAAGACTACCGCAGAACAGACCTACCCCCAGCCAACCCTGTTTCTGCACAATGTCGGCGGCAAGTATGAGGATGTGAGCGCTGCTGCAGGTCCGGACTTCGCACGGAAGATCGTTGGCCGCGGCATAGCGATCGGGGACTACGACGGCGACGGCAGGCTCGACATGTTGATTGTCAACGACGAGGGCGCGCCGCTGCTGCTGCACAACGATAGCCCTCCCGGCAATCACTGGATCACGTTGCGCTGCCTCTGGCGGCCCGGCGGGAGCGACGCGGTCGGCTCTCGTGTTACACTCCTGGCTGGCGACCGCAAGCAGATTGCGGAGGTGCGGGCCGGCGGCAGCTACCTCTCCACCAACGCCCCGGAAGTCCATTTCGGGCTGGGAGCCAGCACGAGCGTCGATCAGATAGAGATTCGCTGGCCGGATGGCCGCGTCAGCCATTTTACAAACATTATGGGCGATCGTGCTTACCGTACCAGTCCAGGGGATACGATCTTACATTAATCACACGACGATAAGGGGAACGGCGATGAAGTGGGCTATGCCATTGTGCGGAGCTCTAGTGGCGCTTCAGGGAACCTCGGTAGGTGTTCGCGCAGACGATCGCGCGGACCTGGAGGTCCGGCAGGGTAACTGATGCACGTCGCCCCATTCTCTTTCTATCTGGAGTTTCTGATGCGCTTCGTTCCACTTGCCTTCTGGCTGCTGTTATGCCTGTGCTTCGCATTCGCGGGCGATCTGGCGTCCGCGCAGACACAGCCGCTGCCCAAGCTCTCTACGGACCAACTGCTCACCGAAGTCCAGAAGCGCGCCTTCCGGTTCTTCTGGGAAAAGTCGGACCCGGCTACTGGACTGACCAACGACCGCGCCCGCAACGTCGGCCCGGACGACACCTACACGGTCGCCAGCATCGCCAGTACCGGCTACGCCCTGGCCGCCCTGCCGGTCGCCGTGGAGCACGGCTGGGTCTCCCGCCAGGACGCCTACGACCGCGCGCTCCTGACGCTGCGCTTTATCCACGATAAGCTGCCTTCCGTCCACGGCTGGTACTACCATTTTATCGACAAGCGCACCGGCGAGCGCGTCTGGAACTGCGAGCTCTCCTCCATCGATACGGTGCTGCTCATGGAGGGTGTGCTGATCTGCGGGCAGTACTGGTCGAAAACGGAAGTCCATCGCCTCGCAAGCGACCTCTACGACCGCATGGATTGGACCTGGATGCGCACCAACGGCGGCGCGCAGCCGAACAAGCTGGTGGTATCGATGGGCTGGAAGCCGGAAACGGGGTTTTTGGGGAGCAACTGGGACAGCTACGACGAGCTGATGCAGCTCTACTTCCTGGGACTGGGCTCGCCGCGCGATCCGTTGCCCGCCGCCTCCTGGACGGCGTGGAAACGCCCGGTGATCACATACGACGGCATGAAGACCCTGACAGGCGGCCCGATCTTCCTGCATCAGATGTCGCAAATCTTCTACGACCTGCGTGACCGGCGAGACAGCGAGGGCTGGGACTACTGGGTCAGCGCGACGGAGGCCACGAAGATCAATCGCCAGTTCTGCCTGGACCATGCGGCAACGCGCAAGACCTACGGTCCCAACATCTGGGGCTTGAACGCCTGCGACTATCCCGACGGCTATACGGCCTTCGACGCGCCCGGCACGAATGAGGATGGAACCGTCTCGCCGACAGGCGCCATCGCCTCGATCATCTTCACGCCGAAGCTATCGCGGGCGGCCGCGCAGGCGTTCTATACACAGTATGGGGATAAAATCTGGGGGCGCTACGGCTTTGCGGACGCGTTCAACGTGGACCGAAACTGGTACGATCCGGACGTGATCGGCATCGATCTCGGCATGGCGCTGCTGGCGATCGAGGACGCGCGGACGGGCCTGATCTGGAAGCTAGTCGCCTCCAATCCGGCGACGACGGTCGCCCTGCAGCGCGCCGGCTTCCACAAGACCGAAGAGGTGGGGGCGCGCCCCTTGAAAATCGGGCTGTGAGCGAACGGCCTCTTATAACGTGATCTGCGGCAGGCAGCTATCCAGGGGATGGACACGATCGACGGCGTTCGCCAGCTCGCCATCGCGGGGATAGGAATCGGTAAAGGCGCAGAGTTCGACGTTCCAGCCCTGGCGGTGCGCTACGTCGACTAAGGGAACGTAGTCCCGATCTCCGGAGGCCAGCACCAGCGTCATCGGCTGCGGCGCCGAGCAGATGATCTCCGTGCCGCGCGCCACCAGCTCCGTGTCCACCGCTTTTTCCTGATGATGCCCATTCGTATCGTGCAGGATGACCTCGAAACCGGCGTCGCGAGCGGCTTGATCCCATCCGGGATGGGTGTCCGGCTCGCTGGAGCCGACCATGACCGCCTTGTAGACCTGTCTTCCCCGCGCCAGGCAGGCATACAGCCCCTTGAAGTCCAGACGCCAGGAGCGATCGGCCTCCTCCTGATGGCGGCTGTGATGGTGCCGATGATGGCGCGAGGCCGCCAACTGCTGCCCGCCGATAAACAAGTTGGTATTGTCTACCAGAATGACACACGAATTCACGATATTTCCCTTTCATGCGCCAGACGGCGAAGCGCGTGAAAAGGTTCCGCTATCTCCCTGCCTGCTCCGCGCTCACCCGTTCAGCTTTTCGGCAACATCGAAAAGCACTTTCCCCGATCGGCCGCTCTCCATGACCGCGAAGGCCTCCGCCGCCGCTTCCAGCGGAAAATGATGGGTGATCAGCCGCTCGAAGGGCAGGTCGTATTCGACCGTCCGCTGGATCAAGGGCGCGAAGTAGCGCAGGGGCGTGGCAAGGATGCCGATCAGCCGGAGCTGGCCGCCGATAAAAAAGCGATCGGTATTGAGCGAAAGCGGCTCGCCGCCCAGGCCCGCAATGGCGACGCGCCCTCGCGTCGCCGCCATCTCCAGCGCCTGGTGCTTCGTCTCTGGCTTCCCCACACATTCGGCGACCACCTCGCAGCCGCGCCCGCCAGACCAGCGCCGCACGGCGGCCACTGCATCTTCCTGGGAAGCATCGACGGCGCAGTCCAGCCCCAGATTCAGCGCCTGCTCCAGCCGGTTCGGCGCGACATCAACGCCCACCGTGCGCACGCCCAGCGATTTCGCCAGGAGGAGCAGGCAGAGGCCGACCGGACCCAATCCCACGATCGCCAGACGGTCCTCGCCGCGCAGATCGGTTTCCCGAAGCGTGGTATAAGCCGTCCCGCCCGCGCAAGTCAGGACCGTCGCGCAATCCAGGCTCATCTTCTCCGGCAGGACGAAGACGTTGGCGGCCGGCCAGACGATGTGTGTCGCGTCACAGCCATGCCGTTTCCAGCCCAGCCCGCTGACCCCCGCTTCGCAAGCCGTGTTGTAACCCTGATGGCACCAGGCGCACCGGCCGCAGCCGACCACGCCCGCCAGCAGCACCCGGTCCCCGGTCTGCAGGCCGGTCACGCCCTCGCCGATCTCGGCGATCCATCCGGCCGGCTCATGGCCTACGATCAGTGCCGAGCCGTCCGGCAGGGTCTCGATATACTGGGCGGGCGCGCGGTACTTATGAATATCCGTGCCGCAGACCGCCGCCCGGCCGATCTTGACGACGACCTCGCCCGGTCCAGCGTGCGGATCGGGATAGCTCTCCAGGGCAAGCCGCCGATCGCCCAGAAAATGAAGTCCTTGCATGCACACTCCCAGTTTTGGAATAGTTATTCCTAATCTTCTCCCTCTCCTTCGAAAGGTGAGGGGATAGGCGTAGCCGCGGGGAGATGAGGTTTCACTTCGCTTCCAGAGGCGTTGTATGGGTCTCCCGGTAAAATTCGATCAGGTCCATAGAAACGATCGCATCTTCATAGCCCAGATCCAGCAGCCGCGCCGTCACCTGGCCGCGATGATAGGCGGAGTGGAGGACCACGTGCTGCATCATCTGCCACAGAGCATTGGTATACGGTTTTCCGCGCGTCGTAGTATAGTGAATGAGGCTGGTGACCTGTCCTTCCCGATACAGGGAATTGAAGTAAAGCCAGAACTGCTTGCGTTCCTCGGCAAAGGCGTGCTGCAGCGATGCGGGCGTCGGCCACTGCGCTGTATCCGGAAGCGCCGTCGGGGATTCTCCCTGCCAGCGTAGCAGCCATATGGATTGCGCCGCCACGATGTGCGCCGCCGCTTCCTGAATGCCCCGCACGCGCGGGTCCTCGGACCGGCGCAGATCGGTCTGCTTCCCGAACACTTTCTCCAGCATCCCTGTCAGGCGCTCGTTGGCCCAGTCGTTGTACTCGAAAAGCCGGCGCAGCTCCTCGCGGCGCCTATCTCCCGATTGGCTTCTCATTTTCCTCCATTCCCTGACCGGTCCTGCCGGCGCGCGTGGTCGGCAGGATCAGACGGAAGACCGTGCCCCGGTCCGGCGCGCTCTCCAATTCCAGCGCGCCGCCGTGCAGCTCGACATAGCGGCGCACCAGCGGCAGGCCGACCTCCCAGCCCTCGTATCCGCGCGCCGGGGAGTTCTCCAGGCGCGGGAAAGGGTCCATCATATTGGCAATGGCTTCCGGCGGCAGGTGCAGTGCCGTATCCTCGGTCGTGACGACCAGCGCATTCGAGCCGCGCTCGGCCCGCAAGACGACCTGGCCGCCTTCCGGCGTCGCCCGCAGCGCGCTCGACAGCAGATGATAGACGATATGCCGTACGATACTCTCATCCGCTTCGATTTCGCCCAGGCTTTCGGGCAGCTCCGTGTGAAACAGCACGCGCTTGCGCTCGGCCAGCGGCATGAGGATCGTAAAGAGATGGCGCAGCAGGGGAGCGACCGGGAGGGGACGGTACTGCAGATGGAGCTTGCCGGAGCGGAAGTGCAGCAGGTCCAGCAGGTTGTTGACGTTCTCCTGCAGATTCTGCGCCGAGTTCTCGATATGGCCGATCGCGGTCTGCTGCTCGGAGGTCAGCGGCCCGTAGGTCTCTTCCAGCAGCAGCTCGGCAAAGCCCAGAACGGCGGTGAGGGGCGTACGCAGCTCGTGCGACGCATTGGCCAGGAAGCGGCCGGCCAGATGTTCGGTCCGGATCGCCTCTTCGCGCTGTGCGGCCAACTGCTGTTCCAACTGCGCGGCGCGCTGGCCGGCCACGGCGGCGAACAACGTTTCCAGGGCGCCATCCACCATGTCGCGCGCCTCGGCGTCTCCCCGCCGGTGGGCGAGCGCGCGGCGGACTTCGGCGGCCAGGGCCGTCAGCATGACCTGCAGGTCCGGCCAGGAGACGGGCAGGGCGGTCCAGAGGGAAGTGCATGGCTCCATGCTTTGCGCGGCTGCCGGCGCCAGCAGATCCGCCTCCTCTTCGCCGGCCATTTCCGGTCCCGCTTCAGACGGCTCCGCCTGCAAGGCCGAGGGCGCGGCAGACCCGGCGCGACTCAGATGATAATCGACGAGGGCCGTTAGCGTCTCCCCGGCGCAGTGGAGGGCCGGACCGCGGCGGGTGAGCAGGCCCTGATCCAGGTGCCACAGACGCGCCTTGATCTCCGCCTGCCAGCTCTGCAGGATCGCGGCCCGCTCCCCCCGCAGCGCGCGGACCGTATCCCTGGCCGTCCAGCGCGGGGCAGCCTCTTTGGCGGGCGTATCGGTGGGGATGCGGCTCACGGCAAGATAGTTCCTATTTCTGGTGCTTACTCACGCGCTCGACGACCTGCGGCGTCAGATCCGTCGCGGAGTAGACGAGGGCATTGGCATCGAACACGTGCGCGATCCCCCGCTCTTTAGCCACCTGCGCCACCGTCGCGCGCAGCTTGATCATCTCGTCGTGCCGAAAGGCCTCCAGATGGGTGGCCTGATCGGTGCGCATGCTATCCATGATATTGGGCAGGATGCGCTCCAGGGTCCGGCTCTCGCCGACCAGCTCGTTCATGCGGTTTTTGTCCGCGGCCGTCAGGTCCGAGTCCTTTTTCGTCTGCAGTGTCTGCAGCTCCTGGGCACGCTGGTCCGAGAGGGCTTTGAGCGCCTTGATGCGTGCCTGCTCCGTATCGGTCGGTTTGTCTTTGGTAAGGAGCGTGATGTACTCCACCAGCTCGTTCTGTTCCAGGTAGGGGACGGCCTGAATACTGCTGATGTTCTGAGCGACCTCGTTCTGCATCTCCAGCGCCCGCTGCTCCACCGCCTGGGGCGCATCGGAAGCGTTGTAGACGCGGTCCATATCCACCACGGCGATGGTATCGTTGGCGAGCGGCGCGCCGCCCTGCATCTCCCGCGCGGGATTGGCCCTTCCTACCAGGGCGCCCACGCTCAGTAGCAAGGCCAGACACAGCAGGGCGATCGGGACAAAATTTCGGATAGACATCGACGACCTCATTCTCCTCCTGTGATGAAGACCCGCCGCCCCTCCACACGCAGCCGGCCCTCGGCAAACAACTGCACCGCGCGCACATAGGCGCAATGCTCCTCGGCAAGAACGCGCGCCGCCAGGGTCTGCGGAGTATCTTCGTCGAAGACCGGAACGGCGGTCTGGAGGACGATCGGGCCGGTATCGTACTCCTCATCCACGAAGTGGACCGTGCATCCGGTGACCTTCATGCCGCTTTCGAGAACGGCCTGATGCACGTGCTCGCCGTACATGCCGCGCCCACCGAAGAGCGGCAGCAGCGCCGGATGGATATTCAGGATCCGCTGGTGGTAGGCCGCAATGATCGATGACGGCAGCTTACGCATGTAGCCTGCCAGGCAGATCAGCCCGATATCGTAGCGCTTCAGGATGCGGCCGAGCGCTTCCGCGTAGCCTGCCTCATCGCCCTCGTATTTGCGAGGAGAGACCACGGCTACCGGCACGCCCGCTGATCGGGCGCGCTCCAGCGCGGGCGCGTCGGCGCGCGTACCGATCACCACCGCGATCTGCCCGGCGATCTGGCCGGAGGCGCAACCCTCCAGCAGCGCCTGCAGGTTCGATCCGCGTCCCTGGCCGGAGACCAGGACCGCGATGGCCAGTTTACCTCCCACGCCGATTTTTCTCGATCCTTCCTGTGTTTTACGGCCGCCTATCGTCGGGATGGTCAAGTCGCCACGGCTGCCACGTTTCTGCCTGGTAATTTATACAGATACACAGGCGTCTCCTGCTTCGTTTCATGTCCGATTTTTCGGAAGAAGATCTGGAACAATATGGGACGAAACCCGGTAGGTAAGGTTGAACAGGAGAGGAGCGATGAAAGCCAGATTACTCAGTGCGGAGCCGGAGAAGACCTACGTGCTCATTTTCGATACGGGCGACGAGGTCATGCAGGGGCTGGAAGCGTTCGCCCGCCGCAACGCGCTGGGCGGCAGCCATTTTACGGCCATCGGCGCGTTCCAGGATGTTACGCTGGGCTACTTTGAATGGGACCGGAAGAAGTATAAGGCTATCCCGATCCGTGAGCAAGTCGAGGTCGTTTCCCTGATCGGCGACATCGCCATTGCCGAGAACGGTGAGCCCAAGATCCACGCCCATGTCGTCGTCGGCAAATCCGACGGCACCGCCTGGGGCGGGCATCTGCTCGAAGCTCACGTCCGCCCGACGCTGGAGCTTACGTTGATCGAGTCGCCCAAACATCTGCAGCGCAAGCACGACCCGACCGCCGGAATCGCTCTGATCGACTTAGACATTTCCGAAGGCATCCCGGCATAATGCCGGGCCGTTTACGCCGGGCATGTTAGCCGGGTCATGAATTACCCGTATAGCCGGGCCTTAAAAGACCCGCCTGGGGGTCCTTCGGACAACCGTCCTGCGGACGGGAAAGCGAGAAGCTTCTGATACGTACTCGCCCTTCCTGTAACCTATTCAGAGGGCGGGCGGTTCGGCGGGATGGGCTGCAGGATGCGGCGGCGCTCCGGGGTCAGGCGGTCCAGCAGGGCCTGCGAGTACTCGTAACCGAAGCGGGTCGCCGCCCAACTGACCCCGTACCGGTAGATGACGATGCGGCGCTCGCCGGGATGAGTCCGGCTGCCTCCACCGTGCATCAGGCCATCCACGAACAGCAGCGCGTCGCCCGCCTTCATGTAGACCGGGAGGGCACCCGGCAGATCGTCCATGCGGTCCCCGCGCCCGTAGTCGCCTGCCAGCGGATGTAGAAAATTGGATTTGTGGCTGCCGGGAACGATCATCGTCGGGCCGTCGCCGGGGTCGATGTCGGTCAGGGCCAGCAGGATGTTGCACTGCCCGCAGCGGAAAACGCCGTGTTTGTAGCCGTAGGCTCCGCGCAGAGCGCCGCGATACCCTCCCGAATGGACCGGATGGTGGCCGCCCGGACCCCGAATAGAGGCGATACACTCGTCGATAAACAGCCCCTGAACGTAGGAATCCTCTTCCCCGCAGTAGTGGCGCACGTAGCCGATCCAGCCGGGATGGTCGATCAGGCGCTCGAACGGCTCTCCCGCCTCCACGCAGTTATGCAGCTCGAAACCGGTATCATGCGTATAGTCGCGGCGCTGCGCGTTGCCCCACCATTCACCCGGCTCCAGCGGCGGAAAAGTATCGAAAGCGCGGTTGAGATCGGCGAGCAGTTCTGGTTCGACCGTGTTCCCTAAAATAAGATAGCCGCGCAGGTCGAAGAGAAAGTCGTCAAGCGCGGTAGGGAGGCGGCATTCCATTTTAACGCATATCTCCTGGCGTTTTCAGTAAAGTTATTTGCCTCTCATTACACCAGCAACAGAAGATATCCTCCTCAAATCGCCCGTAACACATCCCTCTGCTTTATTCGGTGGCTGAACGAGGATTTTGACTTTCTATGCGCTCCGGGTTCACGACCGCTTCGGCGGACTCGAACAGCGGAAAGGTGACGACAACCCGTGCGCCGCCTTCTACCCTATTCTCGAAGACGATGCGCCCCTTTAAGTCCCACCGCCCAAACGATTCAATCAACTCCAGCCCGGTATTGGCCGCATTCCTGGGATCAAAGTCCGGTGGGAAGCCAGGGCCGTCGTCGCAGACCTCCAGCCGGGCGCGCGGGCGTTTACGCCGCTCGGTCTCCGGGGGCCACACCTGCTCCGGTCGGAGACGCACTTCCACATCGCCGTTGCCGTGCTTAATGGCGTTGGAGACCAGTTCGTTGACCAGCAGGATGAAGGAGCCGCCCTGCTTCAAAGGAAGGACGATGTCCTCTTCCATCCGTATAACGATCCTGCGCCCGCCCGCCGCCGTCTGCAGCATCGGCACGAGTTTTTCCAGCGCAGTCTTGAGGGAGACGATGTCCAGGCTCTCCGTATTGACTTTCGATTCTGAAGTCAACATATCATGGAGCGAAGCGAGCGTAAGGATGTGGGTTCCCAGGCGTTCGAGTTCGGACTTTGGAACGGACTCCTGGGCGTTGTTACGCTGCATATCTACCATCGAGGAAAGAATTTGAAGGTTGTTCTTGATACGATGGTGACTCTCGGCGACGGCGCGCTGGAGCCTGGCGTTGAGGTCAGCGATCTCGGCCTCCGCCCGCTTGCGCTCGGTGATGTCTTCGTTGACGACGGCGGCGTACTGCGGATGTCCCGCCGCATCGCGCACCAGGGATACGTGTTTTCGTACCCAGACATACGCCCCATCAGGCCGGACATTGCGTTTCTCCAGCACGAAATCTACGCCTTCCGCGACCAAGCGGCGGAACTGTTGGAGATAATCAGGCAGGTCGTCCGGGTGGGTGATGTCCTGCATCCGCAAGGTCAGCATCACCTCCCGGCTACGCCCCACCATCTGGCAGTAGCGGTCGTTGACCAGGACGAAGCGACCGGTCAGGTCGGTCTGCGCCACGCCGACGACGGCCTGCTGAACGAGGGCGCGGAACCGCTCCTCGCTTTCGCGCAGAGCCGCCTCCACCTGCTTGCGCTCGTTGATCTCCTTCTGGGCTGCCTCAAAGAGGCGCACATTATCCATCGCCACCGCCACTTGATTCGCGGCGATGCCGCCGAGCAAGCGCTCCGTCTCGGTAGGGAAATTCGACCGGCGCGAACCGATAACAATAACGCCCTTTTCACCCGAGTGTCCGATGTGGAGACAGAGGATGCGCACCATTCCCTCGCCGGTCAGGGCTGGGATCGCCTCCGGTATAGCGAGGGGGGTGGCGCGCAGACAGGTCTCCAGCGCCTGGCCGATCTCTGCCGCGCGATCCGAAGCGCCTGGCCGCCCTCCCGTCCGCGCCGCCTCGTGTACCATGCCGTCCGCTGACCCTATCAGACGTACATAGATCAGATCGAGCCGCAGCACGCTCAGGAGCGCATCCGCCAGGCTCTCCGCGACGCCCTGGGGCTCCAGCCCCTCCCAGAGAGCGGGAAGCGGCGTCAGCGCCACCAGATCGCGCAGGCAGCGGCGTAACTCCTGCACTTCCCCGGATAGATTATTCTCAGGAGGAGCGGATTTTTCCATCGGCCTTTCCTACTGCCAGGCAAATCGAAACGTCATGAGGTATCCTCTGAAATACCTGTGGTGCGCGCCCGCAGTTCCCGCAGGAACTCGTCGGGTGGAACAAAGAAGGGATTGACCTGGAGCGTGCCCCCGATAATCACCATCGGATGCGTGCGAAGGATGTCGAGGGCGATGTGAGCGCCAAACCTGGCGCTGTCATACGTTCATATCACCGGGTCATCGTACTTCGGGAGGATATAGTTGAGCCGTGCCTCATACTCCACCAGATCATTGACGCCTGGCATGTCCTCCAACGCCCACTCCATGTGCGCCACCAGGCGGATGAGGGGATAGCCCTCGGCCTTGCCGCTTTGCAGCACCTCCTCGATGAGCGCCAGCATCTTGTTTTGATCGAAATGGCCGTCCCGCAAATAGGCGTCCTGCCAGCGGCGTACTTCGAGTTGGCCCTTCGCCTCCGCCGTCTCGGTCGGGATGCCGCCTGCCTGCAGACGTCGCAGATGATCCGCTCGCTGCGCCGGGTCAACGATATGAAACGCCTTCTCCCCGCGCTCGATCCCCTCCTTGATAAAGGGCAGCAGAACGCGATATTCATCATCGGCATGATGAAAAAAGGCGCACACATGGCGCACGGGGCCGAGTTCGGACCCGGCCAGGTGGATCGGTTGCATCGTCTCGTTCATGCCTTGTCTCCAAAAAGGCAGCATTCACGCTCCGTTTTTTCTCCTCGGATCGAGCGTGATAGGTTTCTATGGGCGTGACGCAGAATCCTGTTTTAACAATAATGGCTCTGGGAGATATGGCCCATCATCTCCTGGCCGACCACACAACCCCCCTTATTCTCCTTACCGATCAGCCCAACTTTAAGGCACGCGCTTCCCGGCCTGGGGCCGCCGCCTGGAGAGGTCCTATAGCGGCTGTGGAGAGGCAGGAATGGACGCCGAGCCATCATCCTCACTGGTATCGAAAACTTATAGTCCCATCTTGGCGGTCAGAAACCGGGCGGAGCGCTGCAGCTCTTCGATCCCGTTGACGCCGTCCTCGATGGAGACCCAGCCGTCGAAGCCCACGGAGCGGAGGATGGAAAAGATCGCGTCGTAGTCGATCATGCCGGTGCCGACCTCACCGTGGATGAGCTGCGTGTAGTCGGTGATACCTTCCGGCCCGATCTGAAGGCCGGGTTTAGGACGGCGATCGGAGGCGTGCATCGTTACGACGCGCGGGGCAACGCGGCGCAGCAGCTCCAGCGGGTCTTCGTTGGCGAGCAGCGTATTGGATGGATCGAAGTTGACGCCGAAAAAGGGACTCTCAATACGCTCCACGATGGCGCAGAACCGATCCATCTTCTGGGCAAATTCCGGGTATTGCCAGTAGTTATCTTTGAAATGGTTCTCCATCACGAGGATCACGCCCTTCTCCTCGGCATACGGTAGCAAGTCTTCGATGCACGCCACGACCCAGGCGATCCCTTCCTGTTCGCCAACCTCCGGCCGGCGCTGGCCGGAGAGCACCCGGCAAGTCTTTCCGCCCAGAGCGGCAGAGACCGCGATCATCTTCCGCTCTTTCTCCACTTCCGCGCGGCGGTGAGCCGGGTCGGGCGAGGTGAAATCAGGCGAAGCGCAGAACATCGGCATGGCAAAGCCCGCTGTATTCAGGGCGGATTTGACTTCCGCCAGGTAGTCCGGCGCGAAGCTGGTCAGAAAGCCGGTGTACATCTCCAGACCCGTGACGCCGAGCGGCTTGATCTCCTTTTCAGCGAGCGCGATCCAATCGAACACGCTCATCGTCCGATGAACGCACAGCTCGTCCATAAAGCACTTGGGAAAAGCAGCCAGTTGCATACCATATTAAAGCATATTCGTTGCCGCGTTGGCGAGGGAATAAAGTCCCTCGCGCTTAACGACGGAGGAAGGCCTTCCCTCATAGCGGGTACAAGTCAAAGCCCTTGCCGGGCCGGCAAGGGCTTTCTCGTTACTAGATACAGACGGGAACTTAAGAGAGGCGGTCCGCATCATTCTCCGCGCCGGTGGCCGCCTTATCGGCGGTATTGGTAGCCGCCGTCTGCGTGCGGTCCCAGGCGTTCTCGACCGTGGTCGCGGCGCCGGAAACCGGCCCGGTCGTCTGCTCGTCCCGGCGGGCCTCGCGCTCATGCTCGGCCGCGTCGCGCAGGTTCGCGCGCTCGTCGGCATTGATGGTGTTGGCGGTCTGGTTCGCCTGCGGGACGTTGGTCGCCGTGGCATACGACTGCTCAGAATCGTAAACGCGCGGCGGCGGATTCATCTCGGTCGTGCCCGAATAGACCGGCGCTTCCGTGCTCGGCGGAATGGTCGCGTTCGGGGGAGCCGGTGGGTTGACCGTCGTCGTAGTATTGGCCGCCAGGGGCGTCGTGGAGACGCTTCGCGGCGGGGTCAGGTCGGCGTAGCGCGAGGCATACGCGGGCGTCACGTAGGCAGGCGTATTGTAGCCACCCCAGGCGACCGAGCCGCCCTGCAGAATGCGCTGGACACGCGCCTCATCGCCCGGATGGCAGGCCACCGCGACCACGACACCGCCCTCGTTCAGGCCGCGCTCGTAGTACGGCATGACGTCCGGCGGCAGCCCCGCATCGATCAGCCCGCCGAGGATGCCGCCAATGATCCCGCCCGCGCCCACGCCCGCCAGGACCGTGGCCAGAGGGCCGATCACCAGCCAGCCGACCGGCCCGGCGACCAGAGCCGCAATGATCGCGCCGAAAGCGCCGCCCCAGAGCGCGCCGGTCCCCACGCCTTCCATCGTACGCACGCCCGACTCGTCCGCCAGGTCTACGGCGGCGCGGCGGTCGCGCATGATGATGCTGATCTCGTTCTGCGAGTAGCCGATCTGCCGGAGGGCCACGACCGCTTGCTCCGCAGCCGCCTCCGTGTCGAACAGCCCTGTAATCAGGTTTGCCATCTATGGGTCTCCTTCTTGAGCGAGACGCCAGGGCGGAACGCCATCCTGGGCGCCTTCCGTGCCAGCCGGATCGGGAAGCGATCCCTCGCTCATCGCTTTTTGAGCGTTCGACGCGCCGTAGCAAAGGCTTGTTCCAGGATTACAAGGTGGAATTTGCTGGCCTTGCCGGTTCGTTTCGGGCTTGCGTTTGGGTCGGGAATGGGGTATACTCAACCGATCAGAGGAGGTGAGTCTGTGCCCAATATCAAGTCCGTCAAGAAGGACGTCATCAAGTCTCGTAAAAATCATCTGCGTAACGTCGCCGCCAAATCGGCGATGAAGACGTTTATCAAGAAGGCGCGCACCGCCATCGAGACCCCCGCGCCGGATGCCGCGGCCACCGCCGAGGCGATCCGGCAGGCCTGCAAGGTCATCGATAAGACCGCCGAGCGCGGTATCATCCATAAGAACCAGGCCGCGCGGCGCAAGTCCCGCCTGATGCTGCTGGCCAACAAAAAAGCCCAATCTTAAAACAGGGGTGTCAGCACCGACACCCCCGCTTTCATGCAGCTACGCATCCTCTCAGCTCCGCAAGTGCGAGCGGCCCTGCCGATGCCGGCGGCCATCGAAGCCGCACGGGACGCCTTCACGCAACTGGCCCTCGGACAGGCCGAAATCCCCTTGCGCGTCGCGCTGCCCTCGCCGCACGGCAGCCTGCTGTGCATGCCCGGCTATCTCGCCGGCCTCCCCGCTCTGGCTCTCAAAGTCGTCTCCATCTTCCCGAACAACCCGGAGATCGGATGGCCGTATATCTCCGGTCTGGCGCTCGTCTTCGACGCGCAGACCGGCCTGCCGCGCGCTCTGCTGGACGGCGCGACGCTGACCGCCCTGCGGACCGGAGCGGCGACGGGGCTGGCGACCGATCTGCTGGCCCGTCCGGATAGCCGGATCGTGGCCCTCTTCGGCGCCGGCGCCCAGGCTTACGACCAGGTCGCCGGCGTCCGCGCGGCGCGCCCCATCACGGAAGTACGCATCCGCAGCCTGGACCGGCGGCACAGCAAAGCCCTGGCGGAGCGGCTGCGCGCAGAGGGCCTGAACGCCCGCAGCGTGGAAGAGCCTGCAGAAGCTCTGCGGGGAGCAGACATCGCGCTCTGCGCCACCACCAGCCGCACGCCCCTCTTTGCCGATGCAGACGTTCCGGACGGAATACATATGAACGCCATTGGCGCTTACACGCCGGAGATGCAGGAAGTCCCGCCGGAGACGGTCGCCCGCGCCCGCGTCGTCGTGGATGACAAAGAAGCAGCCCTCGCGGAAGCCGGCGACCTCCTCAAGCCCCTGGCCGACGGGCGGGTGGGTCCCGACGTGTTCGAGACAACGCTTGGCGATGTGCTCCTGGGCCGGGCGTCCGGCCGCTATTCCCCCACAGAGATCACCCTTTTCAAAAGCGTCGGCCTGGCCGCCCAGGATGTCGCCGCCGCTGCTCGCGCGCTGGCCCGCGCCGAAGCCGAGGGCCTGGGCACGGTCGTTGACCTTTAAAAGTAGGTATCTATGGCAGAGCGAAAGGAGTAGGCAGGATGTTTGCCTGGTTTCGAGATCATAAACGCCGGGAGCTGCTATCCCAACCGTTTCCAAAGGAATGGGCCGGCATTTTGGAAAAGAATATGTCCCATTATGCCCTGCTCTCGGAAGAGGAGCGGAAGCGGCTGCACGACGATCTGCGCATTCTGATCGCAGAGAAATTCTGGGAGGGCTGCAGCGGCCTGGTCCTGACCGATGAGATCAAGGTGACGATTGCCGGGCAGGCCGCGCTTCTGCTGCTGGGCCTCCTCAAGCACGATTACTACGCCAACACGCAGTCGATCCTGGTCTATCCGGCCGGCTTTCGCATTCCGGAGCGCGTCGTCGGTCCTGCCGGCGTGGTGGAGGAGACGCGCCGCGATGTGCTCGGTCTGGCATGGAATCAGACCTTGCCCGTCATCCTCTCCTGGTCGGACGCTCTGTCCGGCGGGCTGAACGCCACGGATGGGCATAACGTCGTGCTTCACGAGTTCGCCCACAAGCTGGATCTGAAAGACGGCGCGCCGGATGGGGTCCTTGAGCTGGAGGACGATCCCCAGTACGAGACCTGGGCCGAAGTGATGAGCGCCGAATACCAGGAGCTAGTCCAGCTCTCAGAGCACAGACACGCCTCCTTGCTCAGCAGCTACGGCGCGATCAACGCGGCGGAGTTCTTCGCGGTCGCCACGGAAGCCTTCTTTGAAAAGTCGGTACGGATGCACGAGGAGCATGCGCGGCTCTACGGCGTGCTGCGCGGATTCTATCATCAAGACCCTGCCGCCCGGGTCCTCGCCCACCAGCAAGAGTAAGCACCTGCCGGCCTGCTTCTGAATCTCTGCAAGATGAATCAGGGGAACCTTTACGACCACTGCCGCGTCTTCCCGTTGCCAACCGGGCTTGATAGGTCCCGTGGCGAGAGGTTTATAACAATCACTATGTATAGACGCGCACGCTTCCTAACCTGGGAACGGCGTGGGAGAATATAGGAGAACAGAACCATGGCAGGGATACTCTGGACGATTATCGTGATCCTGTTTATTTTCTGGCTGCTGGGCTTTCTGGTCTGGAATGCCGGTGGCCTGATCCACCTTCTGCTTGTCGTAGCGGTGATCATGCTGCTGTTCAACCTGTTCACCGGTCGCCGGACGGCACTCTAGCCAGACGATAAGCAAAGCACAACGCGCCCGGACCGAGAGACGCTTATTCAGGCGACGGCCTTTTAGGGTCGGAGTTTCTCCTTGTTCCGGGATGGAAAACTGAGGTCATCCACCATGGCGTCCCGCCCGTTCACCGGCGGGACGCCGTGCCTTTTTAGGCTATCGCCGGCTTCGCAGCCATAAGGTTATGCTTGCTAAGTAGAATAAATTCTACATGACTTGCCGACTCTACCCGGCTTTTCAGAGTATATAAAGAGAGAACGAACGTCGGAGGAAACAGATTGTGAAAGAATATCGTTTTCCTGAGCCTCAGGATGTCCATCAGGCTATGGTCCAGGCCAACATCAGCGCCCGCGCGGAAAAGCTATGGGAAGAGGGATATACCTACGAAGAGCAGACAGGGACCGTCATCAGCCCGAAAGGCCAGCGGTACCATGTCGATTGTGAGGCGGATAGCTGCTCTTGCGAGGCCATCAAGCATCACGGCGACTGCAAGCACCGCATCGCCGTCGCCAAACTCAACAAATCCAAGAAGAAGAGAGCGGCTTGATTAGCCGGGCCGATAAACGACCCGGCAGCAAAGACGACCGTCCTCCGGACGGAAAGGCCCTGCAAGACGGGTTGCGTCCAGAGGACGCTTGTACTTATTGCCGGGTCGTTTATCGGCCCGGCACGGAAATCACCTTTTCTGGCGTGCCGAGCGCCAGACGTTCTCCAGCAGCAGAAGGACCACGCCTGCGAAGAAGACCGGAGCGCGCCAGGCAGCCGCGCCCTCCGGCAGGTGAGGAAAGAGCAGGGCCGCAAAGCCGATCCAGAGCAGAATAGCCACCGCGAGGCTGCCATCCTCCACGAACAGCCCGTAGACTTCCTGCAAGGCCGTCAGCAGCGCCTTCATGACGTCTCTCCCTGCCGGGAGACCGGCAGCGCCTTTGCGTCCGGCGTGGTCGCGCGCCGGATCAGCGCCACAGCGCCCAGCGAGGCGAGCAGGAAAATGCCCGCCAGACCCAGCAGCGACAGGTCCTCGCCAGGCCAGGTGAAGCGCAGTCCCTCTCCGATCCAGAACACGCCGAAGGACGAGAGCAGGATGCCGACCGCATACTTGAGCGTGTTTTCCGGCACGCGCGCCAGCGGCCGGTGCAGCGCCAGCCCCAGCGAGATCACGACGACCCCGGCGGCAGCCGCTCCGAGCGCCGCTGGCAGAAGGTTATGGCCCAGGGCGCCGGTAGCGATCACGATGAAGACGACCTCCAGTCCTTCCAGCACGACGGCCTTGAAGGTCGTCGCCACCGCGATCCAGTCCATCCGCTCGGGCTGTTGCGCCTGCTCCTGCTGCAGCGCGGCTGTCTCGCGGACGTAGATCGCCTCCTCATCGTGCATACCGAGCACGCCGCCCGCGCGCAGGATCGCCTTGCGCAGCCAGCGTATGCCGAACAGCAGCAGGAGCACGCCCACGACCAACTGCAGCACGTTCAGCGGGATCAACTGCAACGCCGGTCCGAAGGCGATCACCAGCAGGGCTAGAAACCCAACGCCGGCGAACGTGCCGATCAGCGCCGGACGCCAGCCCCGCACCGAGCCTACGGCCAGCACGATGGTCAGCGCCTCTACAAACTCGACCAGCGAGGCCAGAAACGAGGCCAGCACCGATGGCCCGACATGCGACCAGTTACCCACGTCCATTCTCCCTCAGTTTCCTGAAACTCAATAGGCGAATAGGAATGACAGATGCCTGTTTCTTTATACCCTTTTCCCGCCCTTTAAGGCGGCATACGGAACCGGCTACTTCTTGAAGAAAGCAACTTGTGCGGAAACGGGCTGTAGGGTGGGGAGATCGTCGTCCTCCCGGATCGGCGAGAGTGGAAAGCGGGACCGTGCGCCCTCGGCGAGGACGGTCAGAATGTGGCGGCCGGAAGCGAAGCGGCTCATGTCGAGGATAGCGGCATTCCCGGTGACGGAGCGTGCGACCGTGCGCCCATCTACCTTTAGCGAGAAGCTGCGGACCGGCTTGCCGGCAACGGTCCATCGGACGGAAAGCGTCGGGCCGCTTACGGTGGCAGAGGGCTGCGGCTCGGAGACTGTGAGAAGAGTCGAGCCAGGCGATGGCTGATGGTAGAGGGCGATCAAGGCGCGCGTGAGGTTGAGATAAGTAAAACCCCAGCCGCCGCAGCCACGATAGGCGCAGGCCGTCGGGGATGTTGGCTCAATGTCGTTGGAGAGATCGGCGCTGTAGCAGTCCACGTACTGGTCTTTCTTCGGACCATAGCCGCCGCCGTTCGGCTGGCCTGCAAACTCGTTCCATTGATTGATGAGCAAGAAGTGGGGACGCTGCGTAGAGGCAGTCTCCCATTGCTGCAGATAGGTCGCTCCGCCACGCCGCCCCAGGGCCTGCGGATAGGTCCAGCCGCCGTCGCCAAAGAACGCCGGGGTGATGGTCAGCGCTTCCGGCATGCCGCCGGAATAGGTCGTGATCGGCTGCAACGAACCGTCCATCCAGGACCAGTAGCCGTCTCTATCGAAATGATCGGCCTGGAGCTGGCTCGCCATCCAGCGCACGGTGAATTTGGATTCGTCGAGCGGCGGCTGCCCTTTCAGGACGTTCGGGCCGCCGCCGTTGAAGGGGACGATCAGCGGCTTGCCTTCATACCAGACCCACAGATCGCGATAGCGGGGATTGGTGACGTAGTGCTCGTAGATCCACTGCATCTCTTCGTTGAGCGCGGTCGTCGTGGTTTGCGGGCCGTTGTCCAGACCGAGTAAGAGCGTGATCTGCGGGACCGGAATACCCTCCCCGCGCATCTGCGCGTAGGTATCGAGCAGGAGGGTGGTCGCGCGGATCAGCTCGTCTACGCCGGGCGCTCGCTCGCTCCAGTGCTGCTTTCCCCAAAGGTTGTTGGACCAGTCCACCAGCAGGAAGTCGATGCCTGCCTCCGTCATCCAGAGGGCGTGCTGGCGGATCACATCCGCATTGAAGGAATTGTAGCGGCCGAGAACGGGGATGGCCTCAGCCGTATCCCAATGAGCGTTGAGCGGCGTAAACCAGGGTTCCCACTCGACGCCGACCAGATGCTCCGGATCTCGGATAACCCGCCGAATCGTCCGAGATTTGACCCGGACCTGCACTTCATTGGAGCGTATTCCATCTTTTGGCTGCGGGCTGCCGACCGGGAAGGTTTCCTTTTGCCCGGACCCTGATGGCCCTATGATAGCTTCGATTCGTGCCGTGCCAGGGTAGGGGAGGGGAAGAAAGAAGATCGCGCGGCCTGTACGGTCGGTCGTCTCCGAAGCGCCCCACTGCTTGCCGTTCAGATACGGCCAGAGTTGCACACCGGATACGGGGACGTCGTTATTGCCCGTCACGGTCGCAGTCACGATAACGCTTCGGCCCATGCCCACAACCGAACGGTCGGCATGCAGCTTCACGGTCATGCCTGTAGAAGCCTGCGCCGCTGCCGGCAGCGGCACTATGCATGCAAGCAAGAGACCAAAGAAGCCGGTTATGGTATAAGCGCGAAAAGCCATTGGATTCTCTATGGCCTCAGTTGGTCGGCGCCGCGCTCGATGCCCTGCGTCAGGATCTCACCCAGCGTCGGACCGTAGAAGCTCATGCTGGCCTCGTAGCCGCCCTTCTTATACTCCTCGGCGGAGAGGACATAGCCGATCCACTCGTCGGCCAACCCGCCGATGACAACGTGCCGGACGCCGGTTGCCTTCTGCACCTGCGCCTTGACCGCCAATCCCAGCTCGGCGGCTAGCTCGCCGGGCACGCTCACGATCATCAAGTCGCCGAGGCGGACGGCGATGCTATGCGTGGTTGGCGGCTCCATCTGATAGAGGATCGTGTGGGCGGTCTCCGGCGTGAGGCCGTACTCCGCTCCGCCAGTCTGCATGAAGTCTGGGTGCCAGGTCCGCTCCGGCAGCGCGATCGGCTCAATATGCGTGGCAAGTATCGTCGTTCGGCGTGTCTTGATCTTTTTCCAGACCTGCCAGACGAGGATGCCCAGCTCTCGCCCGTAGCGCTCGGCCTGCTCCCAGTTGCTGTCGCCCTCTCGCCGCGCCACCTTCGTCTGATCGCCTTCGGCGCCGTTGAAGTACATCGTTGCAAAGTGTCCGCCGACCAGCGCCTCGACCGTCCGCTGCATCTGGCCCGGCCAGTCGCCGGAAAACAGCATGTCGTCCGGCCCCATGAACGTGGGGTGCGCGGTCCAGTTGACGAGTGCCGCCAGCGGCGTGCCGTCCGCGCGGTCGATGCGTGTGACTGTCAGCTCCGGATCGACCGTCGAGTTTCCCTCGCGGCGATTGGTGTTCCAGCCCTGGAGCGTGATGCTGTCCGTGCCGACGGTGATGGGCACGAGATCGCGGCTTGCCTCGGTGATGACCTTCGCAAAGTTGGCGACCGTGAGATCGAACAGCCCTTTGTTGAAGAGGCCGATCTGCGGCACGTTAAAGGTGTTGTTCGGATGGATAGCGGCCATGTCGATGCTGGTATGGGAGTGGCTGGCTAAAAGCAGAATCTGATCGGCCTGCCATCCCTGCGCGGAGAGCGCCCCGACGACCGCCTCCTTGAAGCCGGGCGGAAAGGCGAGGATATCCGCTGTGACCAGGGCGAACCGCCGCGTACCGTTGGAGAAGACGAGCGCCTTCGCCCAGACGCGGTCATGCACGCCCTCTGCGGGCTTGCTCATGCGGTCGCCATAGCCGCCCAGCGAGGCCTTAAGCGCCATCGGCGGCGTGATGTCCACAGCGGCGAACCCGGCCCGCAGCGTGTCTCCCACAGAGAGCGCGGACGCAACGACCGGCAGCGCCAGGAGCAGGCAGATCATCCACAGAGCTTTCATTATTTTCCCTTATGTGCGCGATGGAATACCTGCGCGACGGAATTTACGTGCGATGGACTAAAGTCCTTCGCTGTGAGGCGCTGCGCGCCGGGCGTGCTTCGCACACGTTGTATTGGAAGGAGCGATCTCATTCCGGCGACTCGATGAGGTACCAGGTGATCGAGCGAGGCGCCATCTTCACGGACAGAGTCACATTGTATTGCCGGTCCAGTGAGTAGTCCTTCGCCCGGCCCTCCTTCTGCCGGATGCGCGCCGTCTCGGTCAGACCGGTGTAATAGAGCGGCAGGCGCAGCTTCGTGGAGATCACGTGGCCGGTGGGATTGTAGACCATCGCCAGGCCGCGCTCCGGCAACTGCGGATTAACGTGGAGGATGCAGTCGATGCCGCGCCCGTCGGGACGGCGGACATGCACGATGTCCGAATCGAGGATAGCCCGGTAACGCTTGTAGAAGTCCACCCACCGCTTCACGACCGCCCTGGTCGCTTCCGTATCGTAGAGGCGCGGTCCGCGATAGGCGGCCATGACCCCGCTGCCGAAGTTCTGCGCCAGGTGCCACTCGTACTCTTCCAGATGTCGGGAGAGCGGCTCGAAGGTCGCGGCTTCGCCGCCGCCGTGATACTCCACCAGCGGCACAAACATCCAGCCCATGCTGCCGGTCTTCTCGAAGGTGCCGTCGAAAATGTTCTGGCGGGCGATCAGGATCTGACGCCAGCGCGGCAGGCTGAAGTTGGTCTCCCGGTAGCCCATGCCGCACTTGTTGCTGCCGCGCAGGTAGTACCAGTCGGGAGAATTGATGTAGATGCCCCGCTGGCGGCACTCCGCATAGAAGCGCGAACAGGCCAGCCACTGCCGCCACTGCGAGTCGGCCAACCCGTGATGGTATTTATGAGAGGCAGAGGCGCACACGTCGCCGTGATACGGACCATCCGTCTCGACGACGCTCATGCCGGTGGCGTCCAGGAACCGAAACACGCGCTGAAAATAGCCATCCGCCCATTCCCCGGCCAGGCAGGCGCTCTGACCGAACTTGCTGCCCGGCTTTCCGGTCTGCGGGTCGATACAGTCGTGCTCCGGCCCCACATCCCGCGAGGCGCACATCAGCGTGTAGCCGCCCAATTCCACCCCCTTCTGGAGGGCGTAGTCCACGAGCGCCTTCGTCTGCGCGATGATGGCCGGATCCTCGCTCTCGATGTCGAAGCCGCTCCAGAAGGTGAGAATGACCATCTCGAAGCCGACTTCTGCGCACTGATCGACGGCCAGCCGCACCGCTTCCGGCTCGGCGCTGCGCACGTGCATGAAGATCGGGTTCTCGGTCACCTGAGGCGCGACGGTCCGGTACAGCCTCCGGCGGGCCAGCCCGCGCCGTTCGCGATCATCGCTATCATGCAGCATCTCGAAAGTGCGGAATGACTCGAACCGCTCTCCCGCTTTCAGTCGCACGCCGGGACCCAGCCGCATTTGGCTGGTCAGCAGCAGCGGCATCTGATAGTTATAGTCGATCTGTGAGGTATATTCTGGGTCCGGTCCCCAAAAGGTCGTGTTCATGCCGTCGAAGGCATAGTCGCTCTCGACGTGCAGCCGGCTCTTCTCCTGCTCGTTGACCGCCAGGATTTCGCACGCGACCGCTCCGATCTCGACCTCCCGTCCGCGTCCGTTGGTGATAGCGATCCATTTCGAGAGTGCCGGCAGGCCGGTGTAGAGCTCGTAGTGAACCTCGACCTTCAGGCCGGGATAGTGGCTTCGCAGGCTCTGCGGCGGCTGAAACAGAAGCGTGAGAGCCACTCCCTTCGGCGGCCAGGGCCTCTCGGCGGCATGGCGCTGCGGCTTCCAGGGATAGCGCGCCTGCGGCTCGCCGATGGTGTAGCCGGTGAATCGGAACGCTTCCGGGTCGGCGGTCATTTCGTCCAGCCATTCGGGGTCGAGATACGCGTAGTCCGGCTGGCCCTTCAGTCCACCGATCTCCAGCTTCCGGCCATCCATCTCGACGATGGCCTCCGGCTTGACGCCTCGCAGCAGGGCAACGCCGGTGAGAAGGTTGGTGAGGTCTACGGTCGCCAGGTTCGGACCGGTGCAGAACGTGCGGCGAATCAGGCCGTTTTCCAGCACGATCTCTTTCCGGTCAGGGAAAGGACGGACTACCGCCGGCTTCTTGACCGGCGTCACCAGCCAATCGTCCAGGGTCGGATCCTCGCCCTTCCGCTCCCACACTGGCAGGGCCACGGCGAGCAGCACAATTCCCAGTATGCCGATGATCTCTATCATGCGCTTTCTTCCCCGCACCTATCGTTTCCAGAAAGCGGCTTTCCTGGTACTATTAAGCATACCCGTTCGAGCGGACTCTACAGAAAAGGCACATCACAGGAGGCATATAGCGTCAGGTATCGAGGTTCTTGTTCGGGCGGCTAAAGCCGCAGCAACAAGAGCGCGAAGTCGCCCTTCGGCGACTGACACCATAAGCCTTTCCCTCTTACCTTTAAGCCCGAAGAGGCTGGAAGGCAGAGGCAATACCCTGCAACAGGAGTCCCCTTCGGGGACTTTGGGCTTTTGTTGCTGCAGTTTTAACTGCCCGAAAAAGGAAAACGGAAGGATCCTGAGTGGATGACGGTATGTGAGGAAACAGAATGCGATTCGGAGTATGCGCCGGCATAGAAGCGGCCCCGCTGCTGGCCGATGCCGGTTATGACTATATCGAGCTTTCGGTCGCGGGAGATCTGATTCCAGACGAGGACGACGAAGCCTGGGCGGAGAAGCGGCGCTCTATTGAGGCCATGCCTCTGCGCACGGAGGCGTTCAACTCTTTCGTGCGTGCGGGTAAGATCGTCGGGCCGGAAGCGGACTCCGAGCGCCTTCGGCGCTACGTGAGCCGGGCCTTGAGCCGCGCGGAGGGGGTCGGCGGCGCGGTGATCGTCTTCGGCAGCGGCGGCGCGCGCAACATCCCGGAAGGCTTTCCCCGAGAGATGGCCCGCCGGCAGTTGATCGACTTCCTGCGATTCTGCGCCGACGCCTCCGCTAAAACCGGAGTCATCGTGGCTATCGAGCCGCTGCACCGAGCGGAGACCAACTTCATTCATCGGGTCCGCGAGGGAGCGGAGATCGCGCGTATCCTCGGTCGGGAAGGCGTCCGCTGCCTGGCCGATACTTACCACATGGAGATGGAGGAAGAGCCACTTTCAGCCATTGTAGACAGCGCAGACGTTCTGGCCCATGCCCACACCGCCGACACCAATCGCTATGCCCCCGGCGCCGGCACGTACGATCACGTCGCCTTCTTCCGCGCCCTGCGGGAAGCCGGTTATGATTTGCGGGTCTCTATCGAATGCAACTGGCAGGGCCGCTTCGCCGACCAGATCGGCCCTGCTCTAGCGCATCTCAAAGCGGCCCATGTGAAAGCTTCTTCCATCTGAGGAGGCATAAAAAGAGTCCGCAGAAGTTCGAGGAGCGGCTTGTCCTTTAGCAAGAGCGCGATTGGAAATCGCGCCAATGCTCCCAATGGATGTAAGCTCCTGTGGTCAGGCTGCGGACTGTGATTTGATTGTACGATAATGTACGCCCGCTGTCAACTGGAAACCTCGTAAGGCCGCACCGCGAAGTCGCCGAGAGTGACCGTATAATTGTGCCGCGCTCCACTCGCTGCGAAGGCGACGACCGTCTCACAGACGACCGCGACGGCCAGCAGGACCAGGTTCCGGGCCAGCGGGTAATCGCAGACGTCGTCGTTGGCTGCCGAGGGTACGCGGTAGACTTCATTCCAGATAATCTCGGCGTAATCTCCCGCCAGGCCGGCGTGCAGACAGGGCAGATTGAGACGGTCGCAGGCATCTTTGACGGCCTGGCGGGCGACGCTGTTATCGAAGGTGTCGACGACCAGCCCGCTTCCGCGCAGAAGCTTCTCCGCGTTCGCTGAAGTCAGCTCCTCGGTCCGTGCCTCCACGCTGACCCCTAACGCGCGGTAGAGCGTGTTGGCCAGGATTTTGGCCTTGAACGCGCCGACGTCGCTGCGATAGTAGGGCTGCGTGGAAAGATTGCGCTCCTCCACGCGGTCGCGGTCGATGACGCTCAGCCGCGCAAAGCCCTGGCGCGCCAGACTCTCGACTAGATTGGCGCCCAGCGCGCCCGCGCCGCAGACGGTCACCGCCAGATCGCGTAAGCGGCGCATCGCCTCCTCACTGCGGTAGCGCTGCTCGTGGAACAGCGCGGAGGTTAGGTTCATGTTAATCCTCCTCGTCTTCCCACTGCCGCTCCACCACTCCCACCAGCGACTGCAGGTCGAAATTCCGGTCCTGGCCGCTCAGGCAGATGCCGGCGCTCATGACCGTCAGGTCCTTCCGGGCGATGGCGGAGGAGTGGCGCTGTCCATCCCGCGTCGTCCAGTCCACTACCCAGTAGTCGCCACGGTCCTGATAGCCGCGCAAGGTTCCCCCGGCCATCCGAAGCGCCTGCTCCAGCCGCGCCTCATCTCTTCTTGGCTGCAGGAGCGCTTGAAATTCTGCCGTCTCCTGCACGGCTAGATCATAGGCGGCACGCATCTCCGGCGTCACGCCGCGAAAGCGCAGCGTCTGCGGCAGCGTGAGCTTGCGCTGCGCCTCCCGCAGCCGTTCAGCAATTTGCGGATCGGCGCGGCGGTCCGTCTCCTCGAACCACCAGGCGCCGCCATCTCCGCGCGCCACGACTGTCTCGAAGGTAGCGCCCTCGGTCACCAGATGCACCGGCAATGGCCGGACCGCTCCGATCCGCTGCCGCGCATCCGACTCGTTGACCGGATACGCCAGCCAGGTCATTCCCTTCAGGGGACGCGCCAGCCGCACGCGCAGCGGCGTGAACAGCCGCAGATACTCGGCTACCAGCGGCAAGCCAGCCTCCTCGACCACGCGGGCCGTCCGCGCATCCACCGGCGCGAACAGTCCCCAGCCCTCGAAATCGCGGGGAACCGGCGCGAAACTCTGGATCAATCCGGCCACCTTCGCGCGCACCTTTCCGCCGCGCACGCACGGCGCCAGGAACTTCGTCTCGCGAAACGCCGCCTCTTCCGCAGCCATCTTTTCGAGCAGTTGCCGGATGTTGGTCATCGTACTTCTCTAGGTTTCGCCAGTCCGTTTTTGCCGGGCCGTAAACGACCCGTCTATGGATCCTTCGGCCCACGGGACCCTACCCGTTGCCCTCCAGGCGGAAGAGAGCGGCACTTCAGTGCCGTTCTGCCACCCCTCGGCTGCGCCTCTGCCCGCCTTCGCGGGCTATACATTGCAGTCGTGTTCCCCCTCCCTGCGAGCGTAGCGAGCGAATCAGGGAGGGGGATAGGGGGTGGGGCCTACGCCGCCCGGTCCGGGCGGACGGGCAGCGGGGTCTCCAGGATCTCCAATAGGAGATCGAGCCGCGATGGGCGGGTAAGCAGCGGCACCAGGTTCGGCAGCGCGTAGTAGTCGCCCTCGAAAGTGAAGGTGTCTACCGGCAACTGCTTGGCCCGCAGCGAGTGCTCCAGCGCGCCGCTCGCCCGGTTCACCTTGACGATGAGCACCTCCGGCGCCACGTGCAGTTCCTGGCGGTAGGTCTCATAGACCTGCGCAAAGTAGGGCGCGGTGTTCTCGCCCTCGTCCGTGACGATGATCACCTGCTCCACGACCTGCTTCTTCCGGCGCATCGCTTCCAGAGGGCAGCCGATGCTCGTGCCGCCCCCGGCCTTGATGAGCTGGAACGCGCGCTCCCAGTCGGCCAGATCCGAACCCTGCGCCTCGACCGGATACGGCAGGGTGTCGAAGGCGTAGACGATCAGGCGCTCGTCGGCGATACCGGAGATCAGCGCGGCGATCCGCTTGCCCAGCTCGATCGCGTTCTGCATCGAGCCGGACTTGTCCACCAGCAGCGCCGTCGTGCGGGTGATGCGGCCGCGCCGCTTGACCTGCTCGTCGGTGATCCGCTCCAGTTGCGCGGCGGTTTCCGCATCCAGCTCCGCCGCGTCGGAGGCCACGCGCGCCTTGAAGGCCGAGACGCGCGCATCGGTCTTCGCCGCTTCCAGCTTGGACTCGATCAGCGCCTTCACCTCCGGATGGCTCATCGCGCCCCGCGCCTGGAGCGCCTTCAGGTGGTTGATGACCTCCTGCGGCGTCATGGCGTCGATCAGCGCGACCAGCACCGTCGGCGTCACCTGCCGGATCGCGCCGATGGCGACCGTATATGGGATAGCGTGCTCGACGATGATCTGCGCCTGCTCCACCGGCGTTTCCGCCTTCGCGAGCATCTTCAGCGCGAAGACCACGCTGTCCTCCGGAGGCGCTTCCTTGAAGAGCACCCGGTCGGCGCGCTCGCCCGGCTTGATGTGCAGGGTCGCATAGAGATGCTTCATCGCCTTGCGGTTTCTGAGGGCCGCGCGGTCGAAGAACGCCGGGTTCTTCTCCCGCTCGCGCAGGTAGCGGGCGACCGCCGTGCGCGCCGAGCGCGGCGCCTTGCCCAGATTCCGCTTCATGAAGTCCACCACGCGCATTACCTGGTAAGGAGGAAGCTCCTGCAGCAGCATGAAGCCCGCCTCCCGGTGCTCCGGCACATCGCTGACCAGCAGGTTGCCGATGAACACTTCCTTATGGTCGCGCACGTCGCCGTTGCGCTGATACCAGACGGCCAGGTGACCGTAGAACAGCGGGTCCCGGCCGCTCATCTGCCGGTGGACTTCCGCCACCTTCTCCAGCTCGCGGTGCGGGGTGGTGAGAAGGCTGTTCAAAATTTCCAGACGCAGGTCCCGCTCATCTATTCGCATAGCCGTCTCTCTCCTTTCCCCAACAGTGTGCGGGCTTTCCGCACGGCCACGACCCGGTAGACGCAGAAAAGGGATTCGCATGATCGCCTCCCTCCTTTCCAAAAAGCAGCACGCACAAAAAGAGCATTCGCCGCGCAAGTCGAGAGTGCTTGAGATACCGGCTGTTTCAGGGCCCGGCTTGCAACGCATCTCCTAAATGCGTACCCTATCCTTGGAGGAATGTAAGCCCTCTAGCTGTCTGGGCGCGGCGAATGCAATAGAGTAGGCCTCGCGCAAGTTGGAAAAGCGGTGTGTTCATACGCGGGTTTCGAAGCCGCAGCCTCTTGGTTAACGACCAAGTGTCCTACCATTGGACGAGTATGTACGCTTTTCCCGTCGGGGCGCGAGGCCGATAAAGTTTTAGGTCAGATCCTAATTTCCTGCTCCGCGCAAGTTCGAAAAGCGGTTTCACTGGGCGCTCTGCCGTTGAGCTACAGGCCGATAGATCGGCCTGGCAGGATTCGAACCTGCAACATCCCCCTTCGATGGGATCGTGTGTACGCTTCTTGCGTCAGGGCGCGGAGCAGAAAATGTCTGTTCTTGCTTTTCCGCCCATGAGGGCGGTCGGCGGCTGTGCCGCCCGCGAGACGGGTCGTTTACGGCCCGACTCTATTAACCGTAAACCGCTTCCGGGCGAACGATCAGGTTGCCGCTCGGGGCGCGATCCACCACGTAAGAGGTGAAGCGGTTGCGCGCTACCTCAAAATGCTGTGCCAGGCGCTCCTTGATCTCGGTATCGCTCATGCCCTGCCGGACATCGATCTGCTGCTCGGTCAGATCGTAGGAGCGGCCCTCGAATCGAACGTGAACCATAAGCATCCTCTCCCTTTAAGGGCTTCCTTTTCGACAACGCAGTCAAGGTGAATGTTCGTCGTTGTTCTTGCCCATATGGTATCGTGTGTTCCGATGAGATTGACAGCCTGAGCGATCGCCAAGTTGCACCTGCCACAAGAATTTTTCGGAAAATCACCTGCGGAGGTTAAGTCTCTCCTTTCCCTGGCAACGGCAAACTTTTTACTTTTTACAATCCATTTATGCCCGTCGGTATGGAAAAACGCCAATGAGCAACCGAATATCGCAGACAGTCAGTGTCCACCAGTAAGACCAACAATCTTGACGCTGTACCGCAGGACGAAACGCAGATGAAGCAGATAAAGATTTCGCCAGAAAGCTGGGTGCTTATTGCCATCGGCACTGCCGATCTCGTAACCACTGTCCTCTGGATCCGCCAGGGGAACGCTCAGGAGGCCAATCCGCTCTTCAAGTATTACTTGAATCAGGGCCTGCTGGCTTTTATTGTCGCCAAGTATGTCTGTCTTCTCGGACCGATCCTGGTCATGGAATGGGCGCGCCGTTATAAGCCCCGGTTTGTGCAATGGGCCTTACGCGGCGCCGTGCTGGCCTATGTCGGTCTCTATGGCCTCGGCGTCGCCAGGGTCAACAATCCCGAAGCGCTGGCCGAGACCAACCAATCCCGCTGGGAGGTACGCACAACGGTGGTCCACGGCTGGAATGGTAAGACTCATATTTTACTTTCCGGCCTTCCGGATGAGTACTATGCCTTTCCCTCTCCCAGGCAGCAACTGATGCGGGAGCAGGACACGAAGACCAGGCCTTCCGCGCGGCATCACGCCCGACCGATCGGCAACTTGCCTCTGGCATGGGGGCTTTCGCATTAGGCGGCCCACCGGTTTTCCATTCCTCTATCCGATAGCCACCTGGTATCCGTCCGATATCAGGTGGCTATCATTTTTTGTGGACGGCTCCTGACTCCGTAAGGCAAATTCCCATACTTTTTGTTACAAGGGAGTGGGGCTACGGCCGTGGATCGAAGTCGGCGGGAATCTCGTTGGGAATGCCGAGCTGATAGTCTGTCGGGACCACGCCCACCCAATGCCAGCCGATGCCGTTCTTCTGCGGCAGAGTGTGAATCAGGTCGTCGGGTATCTCGGCATAGGCGCCGGGCAGCGCGGGCGCCGCGCCGGACAGGCGCGCCTCGTCGAAGGCGGCCAGCAGGTCCGTGACGTCGGGCATCTCGTCGTCGTACGGCCCGGCATTAGGGATTCCGTTCAATTCCCCGATCATCTCGGCCAGGCTCTCGTCCGGCAGGTCGGCAAGTGGTATCAGATCGAAGAGCGTATCGATGAACTTGACCACGGAGGCGTGATCGCCGATCTCGTGCATCACGGCGTGGACTTTCGCATAGGGCGAGAGGATCAGCATCGGCACGCGGGCGCCATCGGAGATCGGGCTGCCGTCCGGACCGAAGTCGCGCAGGATCGGCGGCACGTGGTCGTAGTCGCCTTCGGAATCGTCCCAGGTGATGATGATCGCCGAATCCTTCCAGTAGGGGCTGCGCGCGATCTTGTTGACCGTCTGCGCCACCAGCGCCTCGCTGATCTGCGCGTCCGAGTAGCCGGGGTGGTCGTCATCGCCCAGGAACCGCTTCTGGGCCGCCGGGTCCGGATCGGCCGGCAGCAGACCCATGATGTTACGATATCCCCCTTTGACATAAAAGACTCCATGGGACGGAAGCGTGTGATGATCGAGGGCGTCGAAGAGGTCTTGAAGGCCGTGCAGGGAGCGGCTCATCTGCGGATTGTTGGCGATGTAGCCGAAATACTGCGGGCCGTTATGGTGGGTGATGTAGGAGGCATGCAGACCCGCTGCGTCGGTCGGGCCGTCGTTGGGATCGGTCGGCTCGCGGTCGTATCCCTCCTCGTACCAGGCCCAGGGGATCGTGGCTTTGCCGGAACTGGTGATCGCATCCACGTCATCGGCCACGTCTTCCAGATCGTCGTCGGGGTCACGATCGGCCTTCGTGATCTCTCCCAGCCGCCTGCCCGCCAGCGTGAGCGGCAGGGTGGCGTAGGTCAGGTTGAACTCGATATCGTCGGTGTTCTTCTCGCGCGGGTTATAGGGCGGTTTCTGGGCGGCCGGGGTGGGATCGAGCTTCGATCCCCAGAAGGGGTCCGGGTCGTTGAGAACGGGCACGCCAGGACCCTCGTCCCCATCGCCGGTATAGGCGTCCTCCGGATGCAGCATCCACTGCGTGACGCCGGTCTGCGCGCCGATGATGGAGAGATTGCCCGGAGTGGAAGGGCCGACCATCAACTGGAAGATGTGATCGCACAGCACAAATCGGTTGGCGTAGCGCCATAAAAACGGGATCGTGTCGCCGTCTACGTGGGCCATGGCGAGCTCGCCATGCTGTTTGGCTTTCAGAGAAGGATTGCTGCCGGGCTTCAAGAAATTGCTCTCTTCGGTCAGAGCATAACGGTCCATATGCGGCACGCCGTCCACGACATGCATCTTGCGAACGATCGCCGCGTGGGAGTGGTCCACATCGGCGGTATCGGCCGCATATTCGGCAGGGCCGATACGGAAGGGATGGATCGTGATGGTGCTGCCGTCCATATCGAGGAGCGGCTGCTCGAAGCCAGGCGTTTCGGAGGCGGGTTGGGAGTAGAGACCGTCTGCGCCGGGAAAGGTACCGAAGTAGTGATCGAAGGAGCGGTTCTCCTGGTAAAGAATGAAAACGTGCTTGATCCGCCGCCGCAGGAGATCGACCTTCTGGCTATGGGAGAGCGCGGGCGTCCCTACTTCCGCGCGCTGATAGCGGGCCACTTCTGGATCCGGGGTCACGGCAGGCGGCGCGGAGTTTGCAGGCTGCTGCGCGAGCGCCATCGTGGGTACCAAGATCAGAACGCCAAGAAAAGCCAGGAAAGTACGCATGGAGATTCCTTTCTATTGCGAGGGTGCGGAGGTTCGGGTCAGTGGTATGAGGTCGGTGACCGCCATGCAATTCGGCGCGGGTCTATTCGGTTCCTGCCCTCCATTTTCACCAAAAGCGCGGCGGCATATGAGAACGAGGAGACCCATTAAGGAGACTCTCTTGAAATCGAAGTTTTGGACGAAATCGCGCCGGCCCGATGCCGATCCCTGGTCCCAATGCGATCTCTTTTGAGTTTCTCAAGACGAACGCGGCGATTGGAGAGGGGGTCAGGGGAGCCGCCGGTCGCGAACGGGCGCGCGCTCGGCACGCGCGTAGAGATCCGCCCACTCTTTCGAGCCGTCGTCGGGCCGGACCTCCATGCGGGCGCCACGCTCCTGGACCGGCTGGTTGCCGGCCAGGAAATCGGTCCAGCATTGCGGGATCATGCTGGTATAGTGGACTACCCGGCCGCCCGGCCAGACGACGGAGAGCAGCAGGCGCGGCCTGGGCAGCTCGTAGGGCGGCTCCATCTTGTAGTGGGTCAGGGCCGCCTCGTCGATCTCGATGCCCAGACCTGAGCCGTCCGGCACTTTTGCGTAGCCGCCGGAGATGGTCAGCGGGGATGCCAGAAGATCGTCGGCGTAGTTGTTCAGACAGTTGACGGAGGGCCACTGCGCGAAGGGAAGGACCGCGCCCAGATGCAGAGAGAGAGCCGTGGTGAAACCGGTGCCGACCATCTGCAGCCAGAACGGCTTCTCGAAGGCGGCGGCTAACATCCCCTGGCGCAGCACGCTCGCCACGCCCCCGCCGACCACGAACCCGTCGCAGACCTGATCGCGTACCACGGTGGGAAACGGCGGATCGCCGAAGTGCAGGGCGATGGGCCGCGTGGTCTTCTGGCGCAGCAGGCGCTGGCCCTCCACGTCCCGCTGCATGATCGGCGACTCGTAGATGGCGACCCGCTCCTGTTTGTCCAACTCGGTCAGCACCGTAGTGGCGTTGCCGGCGTTCAGGAGCATAGTGTTCCAGTCGATGTCCAGGTGAAAGTGGGGTGGGGTTACGGCGCTGATGGCGTCCACCTGCGCATAGATGTCCCACCAGGGCCGGGCTTTGATCTTGTAGGAGGTGTAGCCCTTCTCCAGCGCCTCTTTGGCCTCCTCGGCGAAGGCTTCGGGCGGCATGTCGATGTTCCACCAGGAGATCGGGCACCACTCCCGCACGCGCGGCAAGTTGAACAGTCGGTACACCGGCACGCCCAGCGCCTTGCCGGCCAGGTCGTAGAGCGCCATCTGCAGGCCGGCGCCCAGCGAATCGTCGCCCAGGAAGTCGGCCGGATTACCGCCTTTGACGCGCTCGATCGCCGCGTCGGACACGCGGCCCCAGGTGTAGTGCAGAATCGTCTCGCCATAGCCCACCAAGTCCGGCGCATCCGTCGTGACACGGAGCACCTCGCTGATTCGCCACTGCCAGACCTCGCGGGCGTTCCATTCCTGGCAGCGCGGGGTGAAGGGCACATTGACGACGATCCGCTCGACATCCGTAATGCGCAGCTTCGCGGGCATAGCCTGACCTCCGAATCTTTTGCCGGGCCGATAAACGACCCGGCATTAAAAACAGGCGTCCTCCGGACGCAATCAGCCTACCGGCGGTTCCCCCCTCTCCTTCGTAAGGAGAGGGGGTCAGGGGGTGAGGTTCTTTCCCTCTCCTTACGAAGGAAAGGCAGGGCCGTAAGGCCCGTGGTGACAGGAACCCCGTGATGGTTTAGGGGTGAGGTTAACGCCGCGTACCTGATTTACCTTTGCGGTGGGTGCCTTGTCCGTTGGACTTGTGGCCGTTCTTGCTCCGATTGTTGGCCGGCGCAGCGATTGGCGGGCTGGATACGACCGCGACCGGCTCGCCATCGGTAGGAGTCTCCCAGGTTTCCAGGGGAGCAGCGGCGGACCCGGCCGGAATATCGGCGGTCTCTCCTAGTCGGCGGGCCTCGCCGATACGGCGTATCATTGCCAGGAACACGCCCCCGACAGCGATCAGAACTCCCAGCCAGACCAGATTGATCCAGGGCTTGTAGGTCACCTCCAGCGGCACGGCCCAGCGACCGGAAAAACCCGGCAGATTGATGCGCAGTGTCGCCGCCTTCGTAGCGGCATCCAGGCGGTCCAGATAGATGACGGCGGGCTGGCCGGATTCTTTCATCAGTTGAGGGATCGCCACATCGACGGGCATCATTCCATGATCGATCAGGATACCCGGCTGTAATCCGAGGACCTTACCGTCGCGCGTTGCCAGTCCCAGCTGCACGGCCATATAGCGGCCCGGCTCTCCTTTGGGACCGATGTATTCGATGGCATAGTCCGAGCCAAGACGCCGTATCTCCTTTGGCATTAAGGTGATGCCCGGCTGCTCCTGATGGGGATCATCCGTCGGCCATTCGTACTGCGCGTCGCTGGCCAGGCTGACGTAGAGATCATGGCCCACGGATTTTTGGATGTCCGGCCAGCTCATCCGCTGCAGATCCTGCTCGCTGCTGGCGGTATGCAGGTTGTAGACGAACCATCGGGGATGGATCAAGAAGGTCTTCGAGCCGTCCGAGGAGCCGCTGCTCTCTCCGTTCGGCGGCGTAACGCGGATTTCGACGGCGTTGTGCTGATCGTAGTCGGGATGGTCCGGCCATGTAGAGAGCGGTGTCCCGGTCATCTTCTCGAAAGCGAACTTATAACCGAACGCCTGGACCGGCTGCTCGCCCTCGGTGAGAACGAGGCGCTCGGTGCGCTCGTAGGTGTTGGAGACGATGATGCCGATGACCAGTAGGCCCATGCCTACGTGCGCCAGCCATCCGCCCGCCGAGAACGGCTTGCGGGCCTTAAAGACCCGATACGCCAGCATGGCATTGGAGATGGCTGCCAGGAAACCCAGCGAGGCCAGCGTGATGACAGAAACGCGCTGCAGGGAAGGGCTGATCCAGGCGTGCATCGTCTGCATCTGCACCTCGGTGTCCGGCGAGACGAGCTGATGGAGCGAACGCTCCGCGCCCAGGACCCAGATCAGCATGAGGAAGCCGAAGACGATCATGGCAAACCAGGGGATGAGCAATTTGCGCAGGAAAGTCTCCGGGTTCGTCTTACGCCAGGCCAGCCAGGGCACGCAGCCCATCACCAGGGCCATGAGCATGGCCAGCGGCATGATCGTCTTATTGTAGAAGAGTGGCTTGGGCGCGGACGGCGGGCGATGCAGCAGGCTCAGCGTCAGCGGCCAGGTCGCTCCCAGCGTCACGACGGCGCAGGAGAGCAGCATCAGGAGCACCGCCAGGAACAGGGCGAAGTCGCGGGAGACCAGGGTGTCGCCCATCGCCGAGCGGCGCGGCATCTTCCACACGCGCGCCAGCCATAAGAGCAAAGCCCCTCCACCGTAGACGATCAGCATCGTCGCCATCAGCCACAGCGCGCTCTTGCCGATGTCGTCGAAGGCGTGGACCGAAAGCAGTTGGCCGTTCTCGTCCTTGCTGGCCAGCGCGCCGGAGCGCGTCAGAAACGTGCCCAATAGAAACAGCCAGAAGGCGAGCAGGCCCAAAAATGTGTTCGTGCGCGCCATGCCGCCCCGGCTCTTCTGCACCACCAGCCCATGCACCAGCGCCGTGATCGCCAGCCAGGGGAAGAAGGAGGCGTTCTCGACCGGGTCCCACGCCCAGAAGCCGTGCCAGCCCAGCGTCTCATAGGCCCAGTAGCCGCCCATGAACAGCCCGATGCCCAGCACCCCGCAGGAAAGCAGGGCGTAGGGCATCACGCGCGGCGTCCAGTTCTCGTAGTCCTTCCAGATCAGCGCGGCGATCGAATAGCAGAAGGGGACCGCCAGCGACGAGAAGCCGAAAAAGATCGTCGGCGGGTGGATCGTCATCCAGTAGTTGACCAGGGACGGGTTGAGACCTTCGCCGTCACCGGGATGGACGCCGAGCGCGGCAATGGCGGCGGAGGGAAGCGGATCGAACGGAGTCTGCTTGATGAGGATCGCGCACAGGAAGGCCAGGATCGAGGTATAGAAGGGCATAACCCGCGCCTCGTACTTGCCCGCCCTGGAAAAGACCATGATTCCGATGATCGAGGTCCAGGAAGCCCACAGGAGGAAGCTGCCTTCCTGCCCCGCCCAGGTGGCTGCCAGCCGGAACCATCCATGCAGATCGTTGCCCGTGTGCTCGAAGACGTAGTGGTACTGGTACTGGCGCGTGTAGATGAGCGCGGCCAACACGCCGAAGGTTCCCAGCACGCTCGCGGCGGTCACCAGATAGGCTATGCGTGAGGCCCAGAGCGTCTTGCGGCATCGGGGGCGGGCCAGCGCGAGACCGTACCCGGCCATCGTCACAATCGCGCTGACCAGGCCGATCCAGAGCAGAACGACGCCTGCGTGACCTGCAGAATACATACGCTAACCTTTCATTCCCGCCGGTTTAACAGGCGTCTTGCTGTCATCGTATTTGGAAGGGCATTTGATCGCCATCTTGTCCGACTCGAACACTGTCTGTCCCGAAGCGTCCCGCTGCACGTACCCTTCGGCGGCGGTCTCGGGGGCCGTATCGAAGGCGTCCGGCTTGGCGCCGTGGTAGACCACCTCGATCCGGTCTTTGTTCTTATCTTCCAGTTGGAAGCGCAGCACGTTCTGCCGCATGTCGTAGGCGACGGTGTTGTGGAGGATCTTGCCGCGCACCTGCACGTTACTGCCCATCTGGCGGGCCGTGCGGATGTCGACGTAGGGCGTCATGGCGCTGCTGAAGGCCCATAGGGTGAATCCGGCGGCGACGATGATAATCAACAGCGCAATCAGATACGCTTTTTTCACAGGTCGTCCTGTCCCTTCTCGCTGCGCTCCAGGCGGCGCAGGGAACGATCGATGGTCAGCAGGTAGAAAAAGATGCCCAGCCAGATGATCAGCGGGACAGCCATCACAAAGTAGAGATCACGGGTCATCGCGAGCGATCCTTTGCTCCCAGCTTGTACAGCCGGAAGCGCAACTGAAACAGCCACACGAACAGGAGGATGAACGCCAGGAAAGAAGGATACAGGACCTCCTTATAGGCGGCGCTGGTGTTTTTGGGATTGGCCAGCACGCTCGTGGGATGCAGGCTCTGCAGGGCTTGAATACGCGGCACCACCCAGACCAGAAAGACGGTTGGGATCAGGGTGATGAGGATGTACACCGTGGTTAGACGGGCCCGCTTATCCGGTTGTTCACCTCCGGCCGAGCGCAGCACCAGGTAGGCGGCGTACAGGAGCAGCATCCCGACGATGGAAATCTCGCGCGGGTCCCAGTTCCAAAAAGTGCCCCACTGCATTCCGGCGAAGAGGCTGCCGGTGATGGTAGCCAGGATGCAGAACAGAAAGCCCAGTTCCATGGCGGCGGCCGATTTTGCATCCAGTTCCAGATTGAATCGCTTTTCGGGATGGGAAGAGAACAGATAGAGACCGGCGTAGGCGGCGGCCACGAAGTAGGCGATGGACGAGAGCACCGCGCAGGGAACGTGGAAGAAGATGATGCGGGCCGAGTCGCCGACGAAGCCGACGGCGTTGCGGGCGATGAAGAACGCGCCGTAGATCACGTAACACATCAGCAGCCCGACGCCCCATTTCCAGGCGGCGCCCTGAATGCCGGCGGGCGGCTCGGGCGCGGAAGGCGGCGGCGAAGCCGTCGGAGGCGGTTGTGTCTGCGCGGTCGTCATAGGCTCAGTCTTCCCAGATAAATCCGAACGTCAGGGCCGAGACGGTGATCAGCAGGATGCCGTAGCTGAACAGCCCGCCGACGGCTTTGACCACGTCCAGGGCCGGCTGCGGACCGGCGTAAACGGTCTTGGCGGCATTGAGCAGCAGCGCCAGGAATACAAAGAGAATCGGCAGGCCCAGGGCGCTGTAGAGCGCGCCGGTCCCGCGCGCTTTCGCCGCCAGCGCCGCCACGATGGTCGCCGCGCCGGCCAGACCGGTGCAGCCGCCGATCATCACTAACAGGAATACGAGGGGCGGCCCCAGCGGCATTCCCGTGATCAGCATATAAAGCGGTGTCGCCACCAGGGCCACCGCGAAAATCAGCGCCAGGTTGAAGGCCAGCTTGCCCGCATAGACCGCGCCTGCCGGCATGGAGAGCCGCAACGCCAGGGAGGTGCCGGTCTCCTCTTCATGCACGAAAGAGTGCGCCAGGCCGGTGAAGGCCGCGAAGCAGAGCAGCACCCACAAGAGCGCCATTTTGCCGGCCGGGTCCCAGGCTGGACGCGTGAGATCGGTGTCTGGAATAGGAATCTGGGCTTCCTTCAGCGCCGCGGTCGCCAGACCTAAGAGCAGCAGCGCCGAAAGGGTGAAGACGCCGATGGCGCTGATCGCCACCTTCGTGCGCATCTCCGCGCGCAGGTCTTTGGCAAAGAGCGCCGCCGCCTCCGAAAGCCATGCCGGCCGCGAAGAAGTGACGACGCCGGCCTGCGCGCTTACCGGCCCGGCTCCAGCCGTATCCGCAACTCGCCCCATTCCACCTCACGCGGCTCGTTCGTCGCGATGATGGTCACCCCACCGCCGGCCCGGCGGCGCTGGGCGGCGATCACCTGCTCGACCATAGCCGCTCCGTCCACGTCCAGATTCGCCGTCGGCTCGTCCAGGAGAAGGATCGACGGCTGATCGAGCAAGGCAAAGGCGTACTTTAGCCGCTGCCGCATGCCCGACGAATAGGCGCTCACCAGATCGCGCCCACGCCCGCGAAGCCCCACGGCAGAAAGCCGCGCGATCAGGTCGTCGCGGGAGAGCGTCATGCCGCGCAGCCGGGCGAAAAACTGCAGATTCTCCGCGCCGGTCAGCTCCCGGTAGAGGGTCAGATCCGGCGCCACGTAACCCAGATGAGGTCGCCGCGCCACGGCATCCAGCGGCTGACCATTCACGCTGATCCGCGCCGCGCCCGCCGAAGGCTGCAGCAGGCCCGCCGTGATGCGCAGCAGCGTGCTCTTGCCCGATCCGTTCGGGCCGGTCACGACGCAGACCTGGCCCGCCTCGACCTGCGCGCACACGTCCGAGAAAACGCTGCGCGCTCCGAAGCGATGCCCGACGCCTTCCCAGGCGACCGAAGCCTCGTTGTGGTCCTCTCTCTGCACCTTATCTGAATTATACCACCTCCCCGGTCCGCTTGCTGAAGTTTTTCCTGCCTGGCGGGCGGGCATAGTCCCGTGCGCCACCCTTGCTTTTTTAATGTCATTGTGCTATACTTTAGCACAGTTACATCACGCCCAACCGCGAAGAGTGGGTCGCCGCCCACTCTTTTGTCTTATAGGGTCAACTGGAAGATATAGGCGACTATGAACGGTGAATTCATCGAGGCGCTGCAGCAGATCGCCAAAGAAAAGGATATTCCGCTCGATACGCTGATCGAGACGGTCGAGTCGGCTCTGGCGACCGCCTATAAGCGCAATAATGCCATCGACGGTGAGATCAAGGTCAGGATCGACTCGAACAAGTCGGCGGCCTCGCCTTTTCGCGTCTTCTGCGAGAAGACCATCGTGGAGGAGGTGACCGACAGCGCGCTGGAGATCAGTCTTGAGGAGGCGCGCAAGATCAATCCCGAAGCCATGCTGGGCGAGACCCTCGCGATGGACGTGAGCATGGGCCATTTCGGCCGCATCGCCGCGCAGACCGCCAAGCAGGTGGTCGTGCAGCGCATCCGCGAGGCCGAGCGCAAGAAGATTTTCGACGAGTTCAATGAGCGCGTCGGCGAGGTCGTCACCGGCACGGTCCAGCGCCGGGAGGGCCGCAACGTTATTATTAACCTGGGCAAGCTGGACGCCCTGCTGCCCGTGCAGGAGCAGGTCGAGACCGAGCCTTATCGCTTCAATGACCGCATCAAGGTCTATATCCTGGAAGTGCGGGACGCCGCGCGGGGACCGCAGGTGATCGTGTCGCGCTCGCATCCGAGCCTGATCCGGCGCCTGTTCGAGCTGGAAGTCCCGGAGATCGCCGACGGCATCGTCACCATCAAGAACGTCGCCCGCGAGCCGGGCGCCCGCTCCAAGATCGCCGTGATGAGCCGCGACGAGAAGGTGGACCCGGTCGGCGCCTGCGTGGGCCATCGCGGCAGCCGCGTCCAGGCGGTCGTCAACGAGCTGTACGACGAGAAGATCGACATCGTGCGCTGGAATGCGGACACCTCCATCTTCATCGCCGAGGCGCTTTCGCCGGCCAAGGCGGTCAAGGTCACGCTCAATGAGGAGGCCAAGAGCGCCTTCGTGGTGGTTCCGGACAACCAGTTGTCCCTGGCGATCGGCAAGGCGGGCCAGAACGTGCGCCTGGCCGCGCGCCTGACCGGCTGGCGCATCGACATCCGTAGCGAGGCGCAGGTGGCCCGCGCGGCCCTGATGGCGATGACCGAGAAGGGCGCCGAGGAGCCACACGGGGAAGACGCCGAGCCGGTAACCATCGGCGAGCCGCATGTGCCGGCCTCGGAAGAGGAAGCCCCCATCGTCATCGGCGCTCCCCAGGCCGCCGACAGTAACGGTCATCTGGCGGAGGCGGAGACCCCGGAGGACGACCACGACACCCGCAATCCGGAAGAGGATGCGGCGACTACGGAAGAGACGGGCGTGCGATCATGAACGCGCCCGTACAAAAGAAGCTGGCTCCGGCAAGCACTAGCCTGCCGGAGCTTACGGGAGACACTACGGTTGGAACGACGATGAGGACCTGGCGGGATCGCGACCTGCGGAGCCGGGCAAGGGGAGTGCGGCCATGATCTAGGCGACTCGAACGAAGGCGCGTTTTGCGCGCCCTGTGTTCGCGGCGAGCGCCTCTGGCAGCCGCGGCGCCTTTCCCCGCGCCGTTCGGCTTTATGCCGCTTTTCTTCTGCGCCGTCGCTTCCCTCTCCTCTCCTCCCGTCGTCCACCGCGTCTTTCCCGGACGAGCACCGATGACCAAACCAAAACACATACCGACGCGCACCTGTGTCGCCTGCCGCGCCACCGATGAGAAGCGCGACCTGCTGCGCGTGGTGCGCCAGACGGATGGCTCCGTCTGCTACGACCCGCGCGGCAAGCTATCGGGACGAGGCGCCTACGTCTGCGCCAATCCAGCCTGCATCGCCCTGGCGCGCAAGCAGAAGCGGCTGGAGCGCTCGCTAAAACTGGCCGCCATTCCGGAAGAGCTGTTCACACAGCTCAGTGCGCAAGTCCCAGAAGGAGCAGCCTGAGCTTCGCTTTTCCGTCCGCAGGACGGTTCTTCGCGAGGCAGGCGCCGCTCGCTTCGCATGCCGAAGGACCCATAGACGGGTCTTTCAAGGCCCGGCGATGATTTTCGGGCGGGCCTTCAGAATGAAGAGGAGAGTATATGACCTTATATGAGCTTGCTAGAGAGCTCAAGATGACCAATGCCGAGCTGGTGACGGCGTTGAAGGACCTCGGCGTTGCCGTCAACGGTCCCAGCACCGTTATCGATAGCGATACGGCCAATACGGTCCGCGACCTGCTGGGCAAGGGCCCGAAAGCGTCCAGGGTCGCGGAAGTGGCCGCCGATTCCACCGTCAAAGACATCGCCCAGGCGATCGGCGTAGCGCCCAATCAGGCGCAGAAGAAGCTGGTCGAGATGGGGGAGTTGGTGGCAATCAACCAGAAGCTGCCGCGCGCCACGGCGGAGCGGCTGGCCGCCGCGTACGGCTACGGGCTGACGTTCAAGACGGAGCCAAAGCCGGTCGCGACTATGGCGGCGCCCAAGCATAAAGCGCCGAGTGGCGCCGCTCAGGCCCGACCGCCCGTCGTGACGATCATGGGTCACGTCGATCACGGCAAGACGACTCTGCTGGACAAGATCCGTCATACCAACGTCGTCGAGGGCGAGTTCGGCGGCATCACCCAGCATATCGGCGCGTACCAGGTCGAGATCGAGCACAACAACGAGAAGCGCAAGATCACCTTCCTCGACACGCCGGGCCACGAAGCGTTCACCGCCATGCGCGCCCGTGGCGCCCAGGTCACCGACATCGTCATCCTGGTGGTGGCTGCCGACGACGGCATCATGCCGCAGACGGTCGAGGCGATCAACCACGCGCAGGCCGCCAACGTGCCCATTATCGTGGCTATCAACAAGATCGACAAGCCGGATGCCAATCCGGACAAGATCAAGCAGCAGCTCACCGAGCACAACCTGGTCGTCGAGGAGTACGGCGGTGACGTGATCGCCGTGCCGGTCTCGGCCAAGACCGGCGACGGGGTCAGCGACCTGCTGGAGTACATCCTGCTGGTCGCCGACATCCTGGACCTGAAGGCCGACGCGAGCGGGCACGCCACGGGAACGATCGTGGAGGCCAAAGTCGAGCCGGGCCGAGGTCCCGTCGCGACCGTTCTGGTCCAGGAAGGCACGCTGCGTATCAGCGACAGCATCGTCGCCGGAGTGGCCTACGGCAAGGTGCGCGCCATGACCAACGATCGCGGCGAGCGCCTGCAGAAAGCCACGCCTGCGACGCCGGTCGAGGTGATCGGACTGAATGCCGCGCCCAACGCCGGCGACGAGGTGCGTTCCGTCCATAACGAGAAGGAGGCCCGCCAGACCGCCGAAAAACTCCAGCAGAAGGAGCGCCAGGCCCGCCTGAGCGGCGCGCCCCGCGTCACCCTGGCCGATCTGTACGCCCGCGCCCAGGAGGGGCAGATCAAGGACATGAACCTGATCGTCAAGGGCGACGTTCAGGGCAGCGTGGAAGCTGTGCTCAACCAGTTGGAGAAGCTGGATCAGAATAAGGGCGAAGAGGAGATCCGCATCAGCGTCAAGCATAGCGGCGTGGGCAATATCAACGAGTCGGACATCCTCCTGGCGGAGGCCACCGATGCCATCGTGATCGGCTTCAACGTCCGGGCGGATGCCGCCGCGCAACGCGCGGCAGAGCGTGACGGCGTGGATGTGCGCACCTATAACATCATCTACGACCTCGTCGAGGATGTCCACCGGGCGCTAAAGGGCATGCTGACCCCGATCTACGAGGAGGTAGCCCTGGGCAAAGCCGAAGTGCGCCAGGTGTTCAAAACGCCGCGTGGGGTTTTCATCGCCGGCTGCTACGTCACCGAGGGCAAGATCGTGCGCGGCGCCCAGGCGCGGGTGCGCCGAGGACGAGACGTGCTCTTTACCGGCCGTATCGACTCGCTGCGCCACGTCAAGGAGGACGTCCGGGAGATGGCCCAGGGCTTCGAGTGCGGCCTTACCATCCAGGACTGGAACGACTATCAGGTCGGCGATGTCCTGGAATGCTTTGAGATGCGTCAGATCGAGCGCTGATGATGCGGCTGGAGGGGAACCTTCGGGCTTCCCTCTGCCGTCTGACCGGCGAGACGCTAACCACGACCATGCATATCGGGACCCTTATCATCGTGCTGCATCTGCACGATACGGAATCGCTGAAGGATAAACGTCAGATCGTCAAGAGCCTGATAGAGACGACACGGCAAAAATTCAATATCTCCATCGCAGAGGTGGACGACTTAGACCGCTGGCGGCGCGCCACCATCGGCATTGCCTGCGTAGCCAACGACCGCCAGCACGTCAACCGGGTGCTGGACAAGGTCCTGGATACCATCGAGAGCAATCCGGCGGTCGACGTCGGCGAAGTCGCGATGGAGATGCTGTAAAAGCAGTTGCTAGTTGTTAGTTTCTAGTTACGAGATGAGGAGAGGCTTCTGGAAAGCCTCCCACGCCGGCAATAGGCGACAATCCACCAGCAACTAGAAACTAACAACTAGCAACTGCTAGAAAGAGAAACGCGCATGAGCGTTCGACAAGAGAAGGTACAGGCACAGTTGGTCCAGGAATTGAGCGACATGATCCAGCGGCAACTGAAAGACCCGCGTCTGGGTTTTGTGACGGTCACAGACGCGGAGATTTCGCGCGATCTGCGCCATGCCAAGGTTTATGTCAGCGTCCTGGGAGACGAGGAGGCGCGCAAGCAGAGCCTTAATGCGCTCAACAGCGCCGTGGGCCTGCTGCGCGGCGAGTTTGCCCGGCGGGCGCATCTGCGGGTGGCTCCGGAGATCGAGTTCCGCTTTGACGAGGGGATCGAGCGCGGCCAGCGGATCTTCGAGCTGCTGCACTCCATCGAAGGCGATCTGCAGCCGCATGGAGAGGACGGCGTGACCTCCCTGCCCGCGGGAGCGCCCGGAACGTCTCCGGCAGAAGGTCGCGAGGGGCATGAAAAAACAGATTAAGGAGGCGGTCGGCGCGCTGTGTACGGCGGAGCGGATCGTGCTGGCCTGTCACGTCAATCCCGATGGGGATGCGCTGGGCAGCATTCTTGCCCTGACCCACGTGCTGCGGGCGCTCGGCAAAGAGGCGACGCCGCTCTCGGCAGACGGCGTGCCGGACATCTACCGCTGGATGCCCGGCACAGATTGGGTCCAGCAGGAGACCGCACAGCGCGGTTTCGACCTGGCCGTCGTCTGCGATTCGGGCGCTATGGACCGCGTCGGCAAGAAGGTGATGGCCATCGTGGAGTCCGCTCCGCAGGTGGTCGATATCGACCACCATGCCACCGAAGGAGTCTTCGGAGACATCCAGATCATCGACGCGACGGCAGCGGCGACGGCGGAGCTGGTCTGGAAAGTGATCCGCGCCCTTTCGGTGGCGGTTGGCCGCCCGCTGGCCGATCGGAACGTGGCGGACTGTCTGATGGCCGGTATCATTACGGACACCGGCTCGTTCCGCTTCCTCAACGTCACGCCTCACACCTTCGATCTGGCCGCGCGCCTACAGCGGCTCGGCGCGCAGCCTGCAGAGATCGCCGAGCTGGTCTTCGAGAACCGCTCGTTCGCCAGCCTGAAACTGCTGGGCCGCGCCCTCGCCTCGCTGCAGACCTCTCCGGACGGCCGCATCGCCTGGGCGCACGTGACGGCGGCAGACTATGAAGAGCTCCACGCCGACGATGCCGAGACGGAAGGGATCGTCAGCCACGTGCGCTCGGTCAAGGGAGCGCAGGTCGGCATTCTCTTTCGAGAAGTTCCCGGCCGCAAGATCCGCATCAGTCTGCGGTCGCGAGATGGCGTAGACGTGAGCAAGGTCGCCGCCGCCTTTGACGGCGGCGGCCACAAGCTGGCTGCAGGCTGCTCCCTCGATGCGCCGCTGGCGGAAGCCGAGAAGATCGTCCTCGCGGAAATGCAGCGGCAGCTTACCTGACTCCCAAAATGGATGGATTAGTCGTCGTGGATAAACCGGCGGGCAGGACCTCGCACGATGTCGTGGAGGCTGCGCGCCGCCTCTTCCACACCAAGCAGGTGGGACACACGGGTACCCTCGATCCGATGGCGACCGGGGTGCTCGTGCTCTGCCTGAACCAGGCCACCCGGCTGGCCGAATATCTGAGCGCCTCCCGCAAGAACTATGTCACGGAAGTCGTCTTCGGCGTGGAGACCGACACGCAGGACGCCACCGGAACGGTCCTCGCCGAGCGAGACGCATCCCATCTCTCCCAAACAGAACTTCGCGCCCTCCTGCCGCGCTTCCAGGGTACAATAGAACAGATCCCGCCGATGGTCTCGGCGCGTCATCATGAGGGCAAGCGGCTCTACGAGCTGGCGCGCGCCGGAGTCACCGTGGAGAGGACGCCGCGACCGGTGCAGATCGAGCGCCTGGACCTGCTGGGCTTCACGCCGGGAACGCATCCGGTCGCGGCGCTGGAAGTCACCTGCTCCAGCGGGACCTACATTCGTACTCTGGCGGCCGATCTTGGCGCGGCGGCCGGGACCGGCGGCATGATGCGCTCTCTGCGGCGGACCTGGGTCGGCGACCCGGACGGTCCTTTCACGCTGAGCCGGGCACATACGCTGGAGGAGATTCGGGAGAGCGCGGAGGCTGGAACGCTTGCGGAGGTCGTGCTGCCGCTCGCGGAAGCCCTCTCTTCCTGGCCGCAGGTGAAGCTAAGCGCCGATGAAGTAGCCCGGATCCGGCACGGTCAGTTCGTGCGTCTGGCGGACCTGCCGAAAGAGAGCCTGCGCCGCTGGCCGCCTGCCTCGGCGGAGACGCCGGTGGCGATCCTCGATTCTGAGGGAACAGTCTGCGCCGTGGCGCGCGTCCAGGCTGGGCAGTTACGACCCATGAAGGTATTTACGGCGTCATGAAACTGTATGAGGGTTTGGAGTCGATCGAGACGTCGTTCCCGCGCTCCACGGTGGCCGTTGGGACGTTCGACGGTGTTCACGTCGGCCATCAGGCCATCATTCGCCGGGCTATCCAGGATGCCCGTGTCTACGGGCGCCCGGCCCTCGTCTTCACCTTCGACCGTCACCCCGTCGAGCTGCTTGCGCCCGAGCGTGCTCCCGAGCTGATCACCACGCCCGCCCAGCGCAATCGCCTGATCGCCGATCTGGGGGTAGATGGCCTGATCGTCGCCCATTTCGATAAAGCCTTTTCCGAGCAGTCCCCGGAAACCTTCGTACGTGACGTTCTCAAAGGGAAGCTAGGCGCCGAGTCCATCGTCGTCGGCACGACCTTCGGCTTCGGTAAGGGCCGCGCGGGGAATGCGTTCTATCTGCAGAGCGTGCAGGACGACTTCAATTTCACCGTGCATGCGCTGGAGCCGGTCATGGTGGACGGCGCCCCGGCCAGCAGCACGCGCGCGCGGACGTTGCTGCACGCCGGCAATGTCGCCGAGGCGGGGCGGGTCCTGGGACATCCCTTCTGGCTGGCCGGCCGGGTGGTGGAGGGGCAGAAGCTGGGGCATACGCTGGGCTATCCCACGGCGAATTTAGAACGGACGGACCGGCAGGTCGTGCCGGCCGATGGGATCTACGCTGTCTGGGCGAAACTTGACGATGGCCGGCAGCTCGGCGGCGCCTGCAGCATCGGGGACCGACCCACCATCGCGAACGCCGGCCGCGCGATCGAGACCTATCTGTTCGATTTCAACGAGGACATCTATGGACGCGAAATGGAGTTGAGATTTATAGGTCGCCTGCGCAAGGAGCAAAAATTCGATTCCCTTACCGCGTTGAAAGAACAGATGGCACGAGATATCGAGCAGGCGCGGGCTTTGCTCGCTACCGCGTAGATCGGCCTGGCTATCCCTTAGAGCCTGTCCGAAAACTCGGTATATCCAAAGCATCTAAGCTTTTCCGCCCGTCAGGGCGGTTGGCCGCAGGACAGCGGGTAGGGACCCGCAGGCGGGTCGTTCACGG
>Ga0209810_1000949_pt1 | contig 50348 bp, 44 predicted proteins | sample Coa_R1_7_FD_187159 | JGI IMG/M metagenome (GOLD analysis project Ga0209810, IMG submission 187159) | Surface soil microbial communities from Centralia Pennsylvania, which are recovering from an underground coalmine fire - Coalmine... | ecosystem: Environmental > Terrestrial > Soil > Unclassified... | reverse complement strand
TCGGGATCCATAGGGAGGCTCCTTTGGGAGGTGTTCACCTCCTTCTTGGACCATCGACACCTTCGTCTTCAATTCACACCAAGCGTTTTAGCCCGCCGTCTGTAACGACACCGCCGGCCTGAAGGCCTCTGCTACGGGAAGCCGTCCGTTACGACACCGCCGGCCTGAAGGCCTCTGCTACGGGGGGAACTGGCGCTTATACAGGGGAATCGGAGGGCGGTTCGCCCTCCCTCGGCTCGTCGTGTGGCGTGAACTCTCTCACCTTCGCCAGGTCGATCTCCGTCTCCACCGGAGCCGGCGCGTCCTCGCCGGAGCGCCACATGGCCTCGTGGTAGTACGTCGAAAAGTCCTCGGGGACGTGCGTCTCCTGAGGGTGCAGCGCGTCATCCATGATCTGCCGGAGCTCGCGATACATCTTGCCCGTGTTCGCGGCGACCTCGGGAAGTTTCTCGGGGCCGAAGACGATGAGCGCGATGCCGAGAACGAGAAGCAGTTCAGGGATGTGGCCGAGCACTACGACCTCTGATCGAGGGGCACGTACCGCCGCGCCTGCGGGCCGACGTACTCGGCGCGGGGACGAATGAGGCGGTTATCCGCGTACTGCTCGAGAATGTGGGCGATCCAGCCGGAGGCCCGGCTCATGGCGAAGATCGGCGTGAACAGGTCGCGCGGGATGCCGAGATAGGTGTAGACCGAGGCCGAGTAGAAGTCGACGTTGGGAAGGAGACCCTTCTCACGCGTCACCTCCTCCTCCATGCGGTTCGACATGTCGAACCACTTCGGGTCGCCCTTGGCCTGGGCCAGCTGCTCAGACATCTTCTTCAGCCACTTGGCCCGCGGATCACCCTCTTTGTAGACACGGTGTCCGAAGCCCATGATGCGCTCCTTGCGCTCCAGCGCCTGACGCACGTATCCCGTCACGTTTTGCACCTCGCCGATCTGCTCGAGAGTCCGCATCACCGCCTCATTGGCACCGCCGTGCAGGGGACCCTTGAGCGTGCAGATGGCGGCAACCACGGCCGAGTGCATATCGGAGAGCGTCGAGGCGGCCACACGCGCCGTGAATGTAGACGCGTTCAGCTCATGGTCGGCATGGAGGATCAACGCGACGTCCATGACGTGCGCGTCGAGCTCGGACGGCATCTCGCCTTTAAGCATGTAGAGGAAGTTGCTGGCTTCGTCGAGATCCTGGCGCGGCGGGACCGGCTGCTCGCCCTCCCGGTAGCGCTGGATGGCGGCGACCACGGTTGGGAACTTGGCAAGGAGGCGTACCGCCTTGTCGTGGTTCGCGTCGGGGCTCATCTCGCCGGCCTCGGGGTCGTAGAAGGCGAGCGAGGAGATGGCAGTGCGCAGCGCGACCATGGTGTTGGCGTCGCGCGGGTAATTGCTGATGTCCTGGAGAATCTGCGGCGACAGCTGCCGATTCCGGGCAAGATCCTGCTTGAACGCTTGCAGCTGGTCCTGCGTGGGCAGCTCGCCGTACCAGAGGAGGTAGGCGACCTCCTCGAAGGTCGAGTGCGCGGCCAGCTCGTTGATGTCGATGCCGCGATAAGTCAGGGTGGTGCCGATGATGGAACTGATGGCGCTGGTCGTGGCGACGATGCCCTCCAGCCCCTTCGTTGCAGTTGATGTTTGAGTCATGAACAGCCTCCGGAGAGCACCTTTCCGGTGCCTCACTTCATATTATGGACCTCAAGCTCCATCAGTCTCTGGACAGCATGACGGGGGCCACGGAGCGTGCTAGCATGACGCGATTTAGCCGATGCAGCACTCTCTGACCGGCGCCGACACGCGCGCCCAGCCGGCTTTTGCCCCGACCGATCTACTGCGGGCCGTGCGCCCCAAACAGTGGGTCAAGAACGCCTTTGTCTTCGCCGCTCTCGTCTTCTCTGATAGCCTGACGCACCCCGGACTCATCGCGCGGAGTGTCGCTGCCTTCCTGCTCTTTTGCCTGCTGACGTCCGGCATCTATCTCTTGAATGACGTCGCCGACGCCGAGGCTGACCGCAAGCACCCCCTCAAGCGACGACGTCCCATCGCATCCGGCAAACTGTCGTCGCGTCTGGCGGTGGCGGTCGCCATAGCGGCGTTCGCCGTCGGCCTCAGTCTGAGCGTCGTGCTCGCCTGGCAGTTCGGACTGGTGGCGGCCGGCTATGTGGCTCTGATGCTGGCGTACACCGTCATCCTCAAACACCTGGTGCTGATCGACGTCTTCGCGATCGCCGGCGGCTTTGTGCTGCGCGCCGCCGGCGGCGCCTATGCCATCCACGTCTCGATCTCGCCCTGGCTGTACCTGTGCACCATCCTCATCTCCCTCTTCCTCGGCTTCGGCAAGCGGCGGCACGAGCTGCTGTTGCTGGAGGGTGAGGCCGGAGGACATCGGCGCAACCTCGACGAGTACACCGGCCCGCTGCTCGACGACATGATCAACATCGTGGCCGGCGCGACCATCATCGCCTACTCGCTGTACACCTTCTTCGGTCCCGCCGGCCGACACAGCCATCTCATGATGGTGACGATCCCCTTCGTCCTATACGGCATCTTCCGCTACCTCTTGCTGATCCATCGGACGGATATCGCCGGGACTCCGGAAGAGGCGGTGTGGCGTGACCCGGCCCTCCTCGTCGACGTCGTACTGTGGGTGACGGCGGCGGCAGCCGTGCTCTATCTGGGCCCATGAAGATCGACCTCCATACGCACACCCTGCACTCCAAGGACTCGCTTAACGAGTACGACCGTATCATTGAGGCGGTGCAGCGCGCCGGGCTGGATGGGATCGCGGTCACCGATCACAACGAGTTCGACGGTGCCCTGGAGATGCAGCGCCGGGCGCCGTTCCTCGTGATCCCGGCCGAGGAGATCAAGACGGCGGAAGGAGAGATCATCGGCCTCTTTCTGCAGGAGTGGATCGAGCCGGATCTCGATCCGATCGAGACGGTGGATCGCATCCACGCCCAGGGCGGACTGGCCTATGTCCCTCACCCCTTCGATCGGCTGCGCGGGAGTCATATCACCCGCGACGCCCTGGTGAAGGTGACACCCCATATCGATCTGCTCGAGGTGTTCAATGCCCGCAACGCGCTGCCGCAATTCAACAGCCGGGCGCTCGCCTACGCCCGTGAGCACGGGATCCCGGCCGGCGCCGGCAGTGACGCGCATACCTATGACGAGTACGGCGCCGCCTACATCGACGTGCCGCCGTTCGAGGGGCCGCAAGGCTTTCGCGATGCGTTGCAACACGGCACCTGGCACGGCCGCCTGACCGGTCCGCTCGTGCACGTCCGCACCCGTCTCGACCGAACGCGCAAGATTCTGGCGAACCGGTAGTGGGCAGCGCGCCGCCCTACCCAGACCGGCCGCGCCGCGAGCAGCTACTCGACCTCCTCTTTCCGCCCTTGTGTGTCGGCTGCCGCCGCGTCGGACGCTGGATCTGTGACCGCTGCTGGCCACACGTCGAGTGGCTCGACCCGGCAGACCGGACGCGCCGTCGTGCCGGCTCTCCGCTGGAGAGCATCACCGCCGTCACCAACTTCACGGGCTCGGCACGCGAGGCGGTCCACGCTCTGAAGTACGAGGGTCACCACGCCATCTCCGGGCTGATGGGCCGGCTGATGGCGGAGGCCGTGAGCGACACCGATGCCATCGTCGTTCATGCCGCCCTGCACCGCTCGCGGCGCCGCGAGCGTGGCTACGATCAGTCGGCGATGCTGGCCGACGTCATCGCGAGCGCGGGACGGCTCAGGCGCGACAACGCGCTGCTCCGTACCCGCCGCACTGAGCAGCAGGCGAGCCTGGACCGCGACCGGCGTGCCGACAACGTGCGGGGCGCGTTCATGGCACGGCAGGATCTGACGGGGAAGACCATCATCCTGGTGGACGATGTCAGCACGACCGGCGCGACCCTGGAAGCGGCGGCCGAGGCGCTGCGAGCAGCAGGGGCGGCTAGAGTCCGGGGTCTGGTTTTCGCGCGTGCCACATGAGGGAGGAGTGCGCCTGGACCGTACTGTTGCTCGGCGGTGCGAGCGGTGTGGGGAAGACCAGCATCAGCTACCGGCTGGCCCAGCATTACGGCGTGGCGCTCACCGAGGTCGACGACTTCCAGGTCGTACTGGAAGGGATGACGACGCCGGAGCAGTATCCCGTCCTCCATTACTGGCGCACCCACTTCGATGAGGCGCGTGCCATGGACGACGACGCTCAACTGGACTTCTTCATCCGCTATGCCGAGGTGATGAGCCGCGCTCTCACCCTCGTCATCGGGAACCACATCGAGACACACACGCCGATCATTCTGGAGGGCGACTTCATCCTGCCCTCCCTGGCCACACAGCCGGAGTACGCCGGGTTCGCCGCCGGAGGGCAGGTACGTGCGGTTTTCCTGCACGAAGAGAAGCCGCAGATTCGGCGAAACTTCCTCCTGCGCGACGGCATCGATCAGCCGGAGAGAGCCCACATTAGCTACCTGCTCAGCAGATGGCTGGGGGATCGTGCGCGTGAGCTGGGGCTGCCCGTGGTGCCGGCGCGTCCATGGGAGACGGTACTGCAGCGCGTGATCGCCACCGTCGACGGGACGATTATCCGTCGGTAGGCGCAGGGCTTGTCCCTGCACGGTGGATCTGTAGGCGCAGGGCTTGTCCCTGCACGTGACGGTAGGGCCGCGGTCCGCCGCACGCCAGACCCCCTACCGGCGGGCGGCCACGACGTCCCGGACCTGTCGACAAGACCACCGGCAGGGACAAGCCCTGCGCCTACATCACGATTGCGGTCATCCTACGTTGATTCGTTTTCGGTATTTGATCGTTCTTGCGGACATCGATGGTGTCGGTAAACAGGGCAAAAACGGTCAAGCGAGGGCGTCCACGCCACGGTACCGTGCAATCAAGAGTGAAGGCAGCTCTGCTCTTGAGGCGCGAGTGCCGGGACGTGTGCAGGCTGCAACGGAGTAGTGCGATGATACCGCCGGACCTGATTGCGAGAGCAGCGCGAGAGCGTCAATGGGAATTGCAGCGGCACGGAGAGCGCGCCTTCCTCCTGCAGGAAGCCATGCCGGCACGGCGCAGGCGAGGGGTGCCGGTCCCCTCGATCTCCATTGCACTTGCCGGCCACATCGTCCGCGCGATGCGGGATGCTCAGCAGGTGCCGGGACGTCTGGGCGGCTTGGCGACCCGCACTCTGGTCAGATGACCGGCCGTGGCTCGGCCATCCGGCGTTGGCGCTTCAGATCTGCGACTCCGGCCACCCGACGACGTCGCACACGATCTTCGGGTCGAAGGGCAGTGAGGCCCCGGCGGCCCCGTAGAGGCGAGGCAGCGATAGCGTATTGCCCACAGTGAGAGCGGGGCGGTAACGCTGCCACGTCTCCTCCGGGCGATCGATCGATGCTGCCCACAACAGTCGTCGTCCCGCTCGCGATCTCGGCGTGCTTCTCGGCAATCCGGGTAATCTCTGCCGCCGCCACGGTGTCCTCCCCGGCGATCGCGTCAGCCCATCGCACCCCACGCACGAACCGGCAATCCTCCGAACCCGTCTCCCAGCCCTGAACCGATAGGAGGCGTCTTCTCAGCCGCTGGTCCGCCGCCTCGGCCGGCGTCATGACACCCTCCACGAATGCCCAAGTGCGTCCTGCGCCGTCTCGTTCCCGAGATCGCGTCCCTCGGCCGACTTCACGACCGACCACCGCTCCCACACGATCTTGCGCAGGTCGCTCCACTCCTCAAGCCAGGAGGGCAGGTTGTCGGCCGTAGGGTCGACGGACTCGAGTCCTTCGTACCGGAGGGTGACCTCGTCCCAGTTGAGATGATTCACGGCACCGAGGGCCGGCGCGTTGGATATGTCACGCTGCTCCGGCGGTGAGGGGCGCATTACAGTGCGTGCGCTGCGGCGGGAGCGGCTCCGGCACCGAGATCTGCGGCGATGGCCCGCAAGATCTCGTCCGTGATCGTGTCCGGGGCGAAGGCCGCGACCTGGGGTAGCGTCATGTCCAGCGCCATCTGCAGCATCGGGTGCTGGACGAAGCCGGGCAGATGGCGCTCGACCACGGCCTTTGCCACGTCGTCATCGAGGATGGCGCGCAGCGGACTTTGTAGGTTGAGGGGCGGCTTTTCCTCCGCTGACCCGCCGAGACGTGACGTCTCGGTCAGGCGAACTATGGCGCTGCCGCGGATGTCGCGCGATGAGGCGCCCACGAGAATGTCGTACTCCCCTTCCTCGGCAACCCAGGCGTGCCTCTGATCATCCCAGAAGGCGAAGGCCGCCGGCTCCAGCTCGAACGTGACCTCGCGGCTCTCGCCCGGCTTCAGTGCGATCTTGACGAAGCCCTTCAACTCCTTCTCCGGCCGGGACACCGACGCTTCGCGGTCACGCACGTAGAGCTGGACGATCTCTTGTCCGGCGATACCGCCGGTGTTCGTGACGGTAACGTGCGCCGTCAGTGTCTCACCGGCGCCGATCTCCGGCGCGCTCAGTCTGAGGTGGTCATACGCGAAGGTCGTGTAGGAGAGCCCGTAGCCGAAGGGAAAGAGCGGCTCCACATCCTTGGTGTCGTAGTAGCGGTACCCGATGAAGATGCGCTCGCCGTAGCGCACGTGGCCGTGCACGCCGGGGTAGTTGATGAAGGCAGGATTATCCTCCAGCCGGCGCGGGAACGTCTGCGGCACCTTGCCGGAGGGCACGACACGCCCCAGCAAGACATCGGCGATGGCATGGCCGCACTCTTGCCCCGGGTACCAGGCCTGCAGCACGGCCGCGGCCTCATCCAGCCAGGGCATCGTGATCGGCGAGCCCGTCTGTACCACGACGACCGTCCGCGGATTCGCCGCCGCCACGCGGCTGACCAGCTCATTCTGCCGGCCGACCAGGTCCATATCCGGCCGATCGAAGCCCTCACTCTCCCATTCCCCGTTCAGTCCCACGAACACGAGAGCGACATCGGACGCGGCCGCCAGGTCTACCGCCTGCTGCAGCAAGTCGTCAGGCGCGGGCGGTAGATACCCGAGACGGAAACCGCGCGGACCGGGCCCCTCGCGCTGCCCGATGGTCACAGTGAGGTGGTACGTCCGGCCGGCCTCCATCGGGATCTCGGCGGTCACCTCGGCGCTCCCCATGCCGAACATGTACGAACCGGGCTGCTGGCGCGTCCAGTTGTCGATCACCTCCCGGCCGTCCACGACGAGACGACTCGGGCCGGCACTGGCCAGCCCGAAGGTGTACACGCCCGACTCGTCCGGCGTGAAATCGGCCGTCGCCACGATATCGGACGCAGCGCCGTCCGGACCGGCCGGAGACTGAAACCAGATCTTCTCCCCGCCCTGAATCTCTTCCTCCACCGAGGAGCCGGAACCTTCTGCCGTGTGACGCACGTGGAAGGTACCGGCCACCCGCGGTACATAACGGTGATTCGTCGCACCCAGGGCGTAGCCGATCTCGACCCGGTCGCCGAGCGCCGACGACAGTGCATGAAACGGGGTCACCGCGTCGTGGGGATTGATTTGGGCGCTGCCTCCACCCATGATCTGCGCCGTCTTCGCGTTCGGTCCGATGATCGCGACCGAGCGCAGTCCGTCGAGCGCGAGCGGGAGAACGCCGTTGTTTTTGAGCAGCACGATTCCCTCAGCCCCCGCGCGCCGGATAAGGGAGCGATGCTCGGGACGGTCCACCGCGTGTTCCTCGTGCGGCCGGGGATTCTCAAGGGCCCCCAGCCGCTCAAACCAGTGCAGCAGCCGGGTCACTGACTCGTCGATCGCGGCCGGATCGACGCGCCCCTCCTCCACTGCCCTCAGCAGTTTGTTGCCACGCCAGGCGGGCGGACCGGGCATCTCGAGATCCAGGCCATTGTTGGCGGCATCCTCGGTGCTCTTCGTCCCGAACCAGTCGGACATCACGATGCCGTCGAAGCCCCACTCCTCTTTCAGGATGCGCCGCAGGAGATCCGCACTCTCGCCCGTGTAGGTGCCGTTGAGCTTGTTGTACGAGGCCATGACGGCCCAGGTACCGGCTTCGCGCACCGCAGCCTCGAACGGCGGGAGATAGATCTCGCGGAGCGTGCGCTCGTCGACATCGGAGCTGATCGTGTTGCGCTGATACTCCGAATCGTTGGCGATGAAGTGTTTGACCGTGGCGCTGATACCGCGCGACTGGAGCCCGGTGATGTAGGCCACGGCCAGGCGGGCCGTCAGGTAGGGGTCCTCGGAGTAGCACTCGAAGTTCCGTCCATTGAGGGGAGAACGGTGCATGTTGACGGTCGGCCCAAGCAGGACGCTCGCCCCTTTAGTCTGGGTTTCTTCGGCCAGCGCCTCACCAACCTCGTGGACCAACTCCGGGTTCCAGGTCGCGGCCAGCGAGATACCCACGGGGAAGGCCGCGGCCGTCACCCCGCCGGAGAAGTCACCACCCCGTGCCCCGTTCGGTCCGTCCGTCACCTTGATGGACGGGATGCCGAGTCGGTCGATGGCAACCGTCTCCCACATCGATGCCCCAGCCAGCAGGCTGACCTTCTCTTCCAGCGTCATCGCTGCCACCAGGTCCTGGATTCGCTCGTCCACGGCTCCGCCCTCCTTCTCCTGCTGGCACTCTACCAGGTCGCGTCGTGAAGACCGAGCAGTTTCGGGAGCGGCAGGGCAGCCAGGGAGTCGACCGTGACGTCGGGATCGCCGAGCGGGATGCGCGCGGTGAGACTGTTGGGGACAGCGAGCACGAAGAGACCGGCCGCCCGTGCCGCCGCAATCCCGTTCGCCGAGTCTTCGATCGCGATGGAGGCGGACGCCGGAATGCCGAGCGTCGCAACGGCTTTGAGATAGAGATCGGGCGCCGGTTTGGCGTGAGCGACGTCATCGCGCGTGACGATGGCATCGAAAGGCGATAGAACCCCAAGACGCTCCAGGTGACCGGCGACCCAATACCGCGGCGAGCTGGAGGCGACGGCAAGGCGAAGGCCCATGCGCTGCGCCTCGGCCAGATAGTCTTCGACACCGGGCAGCAATTTCTCTCCGGCAGTCAGCTCCGCCTTCCGGCGCAGACGGCGCTCTTCAATACCCAGGCGGTCGAGCGGCCGTCCGGCTGCGGTCTGCAGCAGATCGAAGGTGTCCGAAGAACCCGGGGCAGTGCCGAGCGTACGGCAGTACCGATCGACGTCGAGAAGGCAGCCGTGCTCTTCGAAGACCTCCTGCCAGGAGCGCAGGGCAGCCGTTTCCGTGTCAAGGATCAAGCCGTCGAAGTCGAAGATGAGAGCGCGTGCCCTCACGGCAGTAACATGGCGAGGGCTGAGGGACCGACGACGGGCACCTGCACTCCGGCCGCCCGGTACTCGCCGATACGCTCCTGTATCCGGCCAGGGGGCCCGACCAGCGCCAGACGCTCGGCCACCTCGTCCGGCACATACTCCGCCGCCCTAACCGGATCACCCTGATGCGGATACGCCCGATAGTGAGCGCGGATACCGGTCAGGATGTCTGTGTCCAGACCCGTCTTCTCCAGCAGAAGCTCGCCCTGGCGGGGAATGGACAGCATGCCCGCCAGCCAGGCACGAGCCCGAGGAAGGACTTGCTCGCGATCGCCCACATACACGCTCATCCAGGCAGCGATGGTGATCTCCGACGGATCACGCGAGGCTGCCAATGCCCCGTCGTGAATCTCGCCAACCGCCCACCGCACGTACTCAATGGACGCGCCGACATTGAGCAGCACGCCGTCGGCGATGCGCCCGGCGAGCCGCAGCATACGCGGGCCCATGGCGGCAAAGAAAATCGGGATGTGGGGCTGAATGGTCGGCACCTCAAGGCGTGCCTCACGGTAGCGGTGATACTCGCCGGCGAAAGTCACTGCCTCTCCTGACAGCAGGGCACGCACCACGTCGGTCGTCTCGTGCATCACCTGAACGGACCGTCCGCCGATCAGCCCCATCTGGTCCTCGATGAGCGACGGGGAGCTGGTCCCGATTCCCAGGATGGAGCGCCCATCACTGATCTCGTCAAGCGTCGCGATCGCCATGGCCAGAGAGGTTGGATTGCGCGTGTAGGGGTTGACCACACCGGTCGCCAGGCGAATGCGCTCGGTGCGCGTTGCGGCAACGGCAGCGATCTCAAAGGCGTTGCGGCAATTGATGTCTTCCGCGATAAAGGCGACTTCCGCTCCCCGCCGCTCGGCCTCCTCCACACTGGCGACGACCTCACCCACCGGCCGGCAGTTGCCGACACCCAGCCCGAATCGCTCGGTCACGTCACGAATGACTCACGGTGCTCGACATAGTGGCGGGCAATGATCTCGTAGAGCCGCTGTTTGAAATGCACCTTATCGAAGTTCTCGGCATGGGCACGCAGCGCTGCCGGATCGTAGCCATCGTCAAAGGACGCCAGTTTGCAAGCCAACGAGTCGGCACACGGGCGGTCGAAGAAGGTGCCGGTGACACCCTCCTGCACGGTTTCCAGCGCACCACCCCGGCGGTACGCGATAACGGGTCGGCCGGACGCCATCGCTTCCAGGGGCGTCAATCCGTAGTCTTCTTCGCCCGGCAGAAGAAAGGCGCGGCAGGAGGCCATCAGGGCAGCCCGCTCGTCCGTGCTCACCCGGCCCAGGAAGGACACGGTTGGACCGGCCAATGACTCCAGCCGTTCGCGATCCGGCCCATCGCCGGCGATGTGAAGCGGCAGTCCGAGCCGATTGCACGCCTCGATGGCGATGTCGATTCGCTTATAGGGTTGCAGGCGGGACACGACGAGGAAGTAGTCGCCGATCTCCGTGGTGGGAGTGAACCGCGAGACGTCCACGGGTGCCTGCAAGACATCGCTCTCCCGGCGATAGTACTTGGCGATGCGGCGAGCCGCGTTGTGCGAGCCGGCCACGAAGTAATCCACGCGCTGCGCCGCCACGTAATCCCAGGTACGGAGCGGAGTCATGATCCAGGGAAGGATGTATCGCGCCGCCGCCGGCAGGCGCTCATAGGCGACGTAGTCGTGGTACATCCAGACGAAGCGTGTCGGGTTGTTGCAGTAGCAGATATGACACGTCTCGGGCCGCGTGATGACTCCTTTGGCGAATGAGGTCGTGCTGCTGAGTACGACGTCGTACCCGGACAGGTTGAACGACTCGAAAGCGGTGGGATAGAGCGGAACCACCGCCTTGGCAATGGAGAGGCGCGGCGAGAATCGCTGCAAGAAACTGGTGCGGATATCCAGTTTGCGCCAGGAGTCCGGCATGCGATCCGCGTCGTAGACCGAGGTGTAGACCGGCGCCCCGGGGAACATATCGGCAAAGACCTCGACAACGTTCTCGGCGCCACCCGGCTGGTTGAGAAAATCGTGCACGATGGCCACCCGCGCGCCGCGCAGTGCGTCGGGCATCGTCACGTTTCCACTCTGCTGTTGGTCGGGCACCGGCGCAGTCACATCAAACCCCCGTCGGCGTCGCCGGGCGGCGAACACGGGGTACGCACAGGCGCGGGGCATGCATCTGTTCGAAACGGGCAGGCACAAGGCCTGCGCCTACACACGATGCCGCACGGGCGAAGGCAGGCCCTGCGTCTACACCGGCCTCGCCATCCTGACAATGACACGCGCGGGTCGCCACCCACACGCCCATGTCGGGGTTCGATGAATCGAAAGGGTGCGCCGCGGCGCTCCATTGGTGCCGTCTGGCTACGATCACAGCCACGATCCGGCACCCTCATTCCCGACCGACAGCGTCCTCGTTCCCATTAGTGGCTCGGACAGGGGGCGAGGGCTGGGCCGCGGCCCAGCGTTTCGATGAATCGAACCACGACAGTCGCCTGTTGGGTGAATTCGTCGGTTTGGCGCCCGACTCTCCTACGCGGCACGCGCCGGCTCGGCGGGACTACGCCCGAGCAGCCGCTCGACGAAATGTCGGATCTCGTGGTTGTGCCAGACCACCAGAATCTGGCTGGCGTTGAAGATCGAGCTGTACGTCCCGCTGATGATGCCGATCAGCATGGCGAGAACGAAGAAGCGGATCGACTCGCCGGTGAACAGGAAGACCGCCAGCAGGGTCAGTACCACCGTGAAGGAGGTGTTGATCGACCGCACGAAGGACTGCAGGATGCTGTGGTTGACGATGACGTCGAACGGCTCCCCGGTCCGCCGCGCCGAGTTCTCGCGTATTCGGTCGAAGATGACGATCGTGTCGTGCACGGAGAAGCCGATGATCGTCAGCATGGCCGTCACGAATGGCGCATCGACCTCGACGTTGAGGAGGGCGCCCAGAATCGAGAAGATGCCGAGCACGACGAGGACGTCGTGCAGCATGGCGGTGAGGGCGGCCACGCCGAAACGGACCGGATGTGGCGCGTTACGGAAGGCGAAGCTGATGTAGAGCAAGATGACGATCGACGCGGCGATGACGGCGATGAACGCCTGCTGCGTCAGCGACTTACTGATGGTGCCGCTCACCGTCGATTCGGTGATCAGGCCCTTACTGCCCGGCCAGCGCCTCGCCACCGCGTCCTTCACGGCGTGCAGCTTGTTTGGATCCAATGACTTGGTCCGCACGATGTACTGACAGGTCGTGGGGCACTTGGTACCGAGAACGGGCTGTACGAAACTGACACCCCCGGCGATGGGAGCGACGACACCGGTCAGCGGGCTCGTAGCACTGGCCTGCGGAATCTGGATTGTCATCTCGGTCCCGCCGGTGAAGTCGGTGCCGAGCTTCAGTCCGTTGACGAGCAGCGAGATCGTTCCTGGAACGATGATGATGAGCGAGAGAAGGAAGTACCAGTAGCGCTTCCCGACGATATTAAGCAACGCTTCCCCCCGTGGCTGCGATCGACTGTTGCTGCGGTTCGACGCCATACAGTGTCGGGTTCCGGAAAGCGCCCGAGTGAACGAGCAGCCGCAGGAAGGTCTTCGACACGAAGTAGGCCGTAATGAAGCTGGTCACCACACCGATGAAGAGGGTGGTGGCGAACCCGGTAATAGTCGTGGCGGCGAAATTATGGCCGAACCAGAACAGGATGATGGTCGTGAGAATTGTTGAGGCGTTCGAGTCCCGGATCGACGGCCAGGCGCGAGAGAAGCCCGATTCAACCGCCGCTCCGAGGGTCTTGCCGGAACGGAGCTCCTCTTTCATCCTCTCAAAGATCAGCACATTGGCGTCGACCGCCATGCCGATGGAGAGGATGAAACCGGCAATGCCGTCCAGCGTCATGGTCACGCCGATGATCTTGAAGATGGCGAAGACCACGGCCGCATACATCACGAGCGCGACGTCGGCCAGCAGACCGGGTAGACGGTAGTACAGGAGCATGAAGAGAGCGACGATGATGAGACCGATGATGCCGGCCTTGATCGCCTGGTTGACGTAGATCGGGCCAAGGCTCGCCGCGACGGTCTGAGACGAGTCGACGTGCAAAGCCACCGGCAAAGCGCCGTAGTTCAGGTCGACAGCGATGGATTTTGCCAGTGAAAACGTGACGCCCGTGATCTGCGTCTGCCCACCGCAAATCGGACCCGCGATCGACGGGTCACTGACGATCTTTCCGTCAAGAACAATCGCCGAGAACTTGTTGACGTTCGCCGAGGTGTACGAACACCAGGCGCTGGAGCCCGTACTGTTCAGCGTGTAGTTCACCGCTGGTGAGCCCGTCTGGTCGGTGCCGACTTGTGCACTACCACGACTCACCTCTGATCCGGGCACGATAACTTGCAGCCGCGGCACCTTCGCCGTCGTATCCGTCGTCCCGACGGGAGCACCCGGCGCGCAGTGAGGATGGTTAGCCGGGCAGACCAACTGGACCTTCGTTTGGGGAGCCAGGTTCGTGCTCCCGCTGTCGGTGAGCGCGAGGTATCCCGTGGCTCCGATGGTGTTGATAGCCTGCTGCTGGTTCTTGACACCCGGCAACTCAACCGAGATACAGCGCGCACCAACCTGCGACACCTGCGGGGCCGTCACGCCCACGGCCCCACCCGCGCGACTCTCCATCACGTTGACGGCGGTGGACATGTCCGACTGCGTCGGGTGCGTCCCCTTGTTCGCGCACTCCAGCACACGGACGCCGCCGGCCAGGTCAATGCCCTTATAGATCTGAACGTGTTGCCCAAAAACCTGGCTGGTGCGCGGCAGATCGATGTAGGCCGCGATGAGAAAGACAACGACAATACCGATAAACGTCCACCAGATGTGGCGCATGCAGATCTCCGGATCTAGTAGGTGGATTGGCCGCGCGACTGCCGGTCGTCGGGCGCACCAGTATAGGGCGGCCCTCCGACACGGGTCAACGAACCAGGCGGATGAAGGTTAGCTCCGGGTTGGCCCAGACGCGCAGCGGCAGGCCGACACAGCCGAGGCCCCGGTTGATATACACGGGGTTACCGTTGATCTCGTACATGCCTTCCACATACCGGCTGCCGCACATGCGGCGGACGATCGGACCTTTCAGGCCGGGGACCGCGATCTGACCGCCGTGGGTGTGCCCTGCCAGCACCAAATCCGCGCAGCCGGGCGGCAGGCGTTCGGCCAGGTCGGGCTCATGGATGAGCACAAGGCGCGGCCGGTCCGAACGCAGCAACCAGTCGACGGCATCTTCCCAGCCCGCCATGTCCGCGGTGAGTCCAAAGACCGAGATCCCCGCGCCGTTTCTCGTCAAACACGTGCCGCGATTCTCCAGCACGTCCATGCCCGCTGCCGCCAGTGTTGAACGCAGGCCGGCCATCACCTCCGGTCCGGCCACGTAATCGTGGTTCCCCGGGACCCCGACGACCCGGCTGTCCGGCACTTGCACGCGCGCGACCGCCCCGCCAACCCACTCGAGGGGAGCGACATCGGCCAGGAAGTCGCCGGTGTTGATGATTAGATCAGGCCGTTCCTCCGCGACGCAACGCGCGACCTCGTCCAGCCGTTGCGGGTGCCAGAGCGGCCCGGAGCCGACGTGAAAGTCGGAGACCTGGGCAATGAGGAGGCCGTCGAGCGCATCCGGCAGATCGAGGACGCGCGTATCGAAGCGACGCACATCCAGCGGCAGATCTCGCGCCCAGCGAAATAGCGCGTCGGGGACGACCGCCTGCGCGAAGGTCACAAAGGACACAATGACTCCTGAAGTGGGCTAGTGCCGCCTACATGCAGGAAAGGGACCGCCGTCAGAGACGGTGATCGTCGCGCGGGCGGCGGGTGGTACGGCGTCCCGCCTCGTGGGTCACTCCCAACCGCTTGTCGATGTCGCGAATCTCCACCAGTTTTGAGAGGTGGGAATCGCCCAGACGCGACCGCAAACGTGGCTCGATCTCGTCGGGAGACAGGTTGGTGGTGATCACGGTCGGAAGGGCTGTGTTGTAGCGGTGATTGAGGATCTGGTACAGCTTCTCCTGCGCCCACGGCGTCGACGTCTGTGTGCCGAGATCATCCAGGATCAGAAGCGGCGTGTCGCGAACCGTCTCGAAGAGCTCGTCGTAGGTGACTTCGCTGCTCGGACTGAACGTCGACCGGAGATGATCCAGCAGGTCGGGCACGACGATGAACACGGCGGGATGCCCCGCCTCGATGCGGTGATTGGCAACGGCAGCGGCCAGGTGGGTCTTACCGGTCCCGAAGGCGCCGTACAGAACCAGCCATCCGTGGGGGTTCTCGGCATAGCTGCGTGCGATGCGCCATGCCGCATCGGGAGTCCGCACCGGCGGCGTCCCCTCCCGCACTTTGAGGATGAAGCTGTCGAAGGTGAGGCGGCGGAGCGCACCCAGGTTGCTGCGCTCGACCAGGCGCTCGATGCGCCGTCTCTCCAGAGCGCGGACGGTGCACTCACACGCCACCAACTGGCCGAAGCGCGGATCGTCGACCGAAACGTCGTAGCGGAGATAGCCGGCGCCGTGACAATGCGGACACGCATCGGCGGGCGGAGTAGGCACCTCACCGGCGCGCTGCAGCCGGACGTCCTTAAGAACGTCGCCCACTCGCCTCATCCGGACCCCCTATCTCTTCCCACCGCGCCAGGATCGCCTCCACGTAGCGCCAATTGCGCTTATTGTAGCCAACTGTTTCCTCAATGGCTCGCTCGATCCACGTCCGCGGATAGGTTCGCTCGGCATCCCGGATGCGCTCCGCGATCAGCGGCGTCAGCGGCCCAATGTTCTGCTCATACAGGGCAAAAGCGTTGGGGCGATAGACGGCGACGTCGTCGGCATCGGCGATGCCGGCACGCCCCGGCATGGCTGGCTCGCCGTCCCGCGCCTGATCCACCTGGCGGCGAAACCGCTCTGTTCCGGGAAGGAAGGCGACCGCGCCGGCCGTCGTGAGGCGAATGAGTGTGCCGTTGGCCACTGCTCGCTCGATGACCCGGCGCATTCGGACCTCGGCAGGCTCGGGGCTGTCGAGGCCGACCACGGACCCGGGAATCTGTGCACTCAGCAGCACACTCTCCGGCACTGGCCCGCCACGGCGCTCCGTCAGATACAGCAGCTGCAGGACGAGCTTCAGCTCCGACAGGTCGGTGATGCGCGGCACCGTCAGCCGGAAGAAGTCCTCCGTGACGGAGATCGCGGCATCAGTCGCCATCGCGAATGCTCAGATCGGCGAACTTCATCAGGGAATCCTGGAAGAACAGGTGCACCTTGCCGGTGGGACCGTTGCGATGCTTGGCGACGATGATGTCTGCCACATGCGGCCGCTCGGTGTCGGCGTTGTAGATGACATCGCGGTAAACGAACATGACGACATCCGCGTCTTGCTCAATGCTGTTGTGCACGACGATGTCATTGGCGACGAAGTTATGAAGCCCCTCGATTGTCAGGTCGAAGACCTCCTCCTCGCCGCCCGGCTCGATAGACACGACTTGGTCCCAATAAACATCGCTCTGCGCGAGCCGGGCCAGTGTTTCGGATGCCACGGCGGTGGCGACGCGAGTAGCCCGCTCTCGACTCAAATTGGACTTGTAGAGTGTCGAGCCGCAATAACTTGTCCCTATTGCACCCTGCAATTTGCGTGTCGTTACGCCCGCCTCGGCCATGGCAGGACGAACAATACTCGTCCACGTCGCCTTGGGAATGATGTCCCGGTTGGTATTCGCATCGGTCCCCTCCAACGCGTGCCGAATTAACCCGCCGTGGCGCGTCCTCTGCTCTCCTTCGGTTCCAACCACATCGAGGAACCGGAGGAGATCGGGCTTGCCCGTCACGGCGACGTGGAACTGATCACGTCCCTTCCCACTCTGTGCAACTCTTCGCAGAGTGGCCATGATGCCGAGTCGGAGCAGAAGTGATTGAACATCCCGAGCGAGGCCGTCGCTCGATGTCGCGTAGTAGACGGCGGGCGCGTGCCGCTCGACGAGACGAACACACCCGTCAGTTGCCCAGAGGTGACGCAGAAACAGCGCGACACCGCTATCCGGCTGCGCAAATACTTTGTTCGGCACACGCTTTTCCCAGGAGCGCAATCCGAATACCCCCAGGCTGCGTAACCATTCGGCAATCGGATTGCGAACGGAGTGGGTCAGGTGCTCGGCCGCGGCTAAGTCCACATATCGGACCGCGCGTCCCGCCGCGGGCTCCTCATGAATCCTCGCCACGACGCGATCTCCAAAGAGAGCCCGTGCATCGTCGGCGACTCGGCGCGCAAGGGCAGGATCGGTCGTCACGTACTGGACGGCATGGCGCGGTAAGGTACAGCCATCACCGATCAAGTGAGCCAGAAGCGAGAGTTCCGCATCAGCCATCGAGGGCGGCAACCCATTGATCGTCCGACGCGGCAACGCGATTTCCCGTCCCGGCTGTAACTGAGCAAGGGGATGCCATCCATCGATCGTCAGGAACTGGTGGTTCGCGGTCGCCCGAATGGTGCGGCCGCTACGCGTCGTTAGCCGGTACACGAGCTTGCGGCCGGTCGAGAAGGCACGGCTGATTCGGCACTCCTTCATGCGCCACGATGCCGTGTCAAGAGCCTGCACGCGATGATGGGCGTCGCCGACCAGCTCGTCAATTCGGCGATACGTCCCCTGGTCTGACAAGTACACCATCGTGTCTCCGGTCAGGCAACCGCTCTCGCGAAGATCCGACAGCATTGGCTCGTGATTGGGTCGCTGCTCGGGGGCGCGGGAGAGCTGAGAGAGGGCGAGGACGGGGATGTCGAGGTCGCGGGCCACCCCTTTGAGCGCGCGCGAGATGGCCGAAATCTCCTGCACGCGGCTTTCGGTCGTCGTGGATTGCATGAGCTGAAGGTAGTCGACGATGAGGAGCCCGAGTCCCTGCTCGGCGTGCAGGCGTCGCGCCTTGCTGCGCATCTCGACGATAGAGAGGCCGGGCGTATCGTCGACGAAGATCGGAGTCTCCGACAGCTGACCGACGGCGTGGACGAGCCGCTCCCAGTCGGCGTCGGTCATGCGGCCGCTCCGAATGCGCTGCATTTCGACCTGCGACTGCAGAGACATCAGGCGCTGGGCAATCTGCTCGGCGGCCATCTCGATGCTGAAGATGCCGACGGGAAGCTTTTCCTTAGTGGCAATCGCGTGGGCGATGTTGAGGGCCAGCGAGGTCTTCCCCATACTGGGCCGAGCGGCCAGGATGACCAGATCAGAGCGCTGCAGACCGCTCGTCAGGCGGTCGAGATCCACGAAACCGGTCGTGACGCCGGTAATGGACTCGTCCGAGTTGTGGATGTGGTCGATCTTCTCGTAGACCTGATTCAGGACCTCAGCCAGCGGCTCGAAGTCGCGCGTGACGCGGAGGCGCGAGATGTCGAAGAGGACACGCTCCGCCTCTTCCAGCGCCTCGTCTGCCTCATAGCGCTCATCCCGTCCGATCGCCGAGATACGGGTGCCCGCCTCCACGAGCCGCCGGAGCACGGCCAGGCGCTCGACGATGCGCGCGTAGTACTCCACGTTGATCGAGGTCGGCACCAGCGCGGAGAGCGACGCCAGGTACGCAACGCCGCCCACGTCATCCAGGCGATCCTGCGCTTGCAGATGGTTGGCCAGAATGACGGTATCGGCCGGCCGGTTGTGCTCGTACAGCGCCAGCATGCTACCGAAAATCTCGGCGTTGACCGGCAGGAAGAAGTCATCCGGCCGCAGGAAAGAGGCGACCCGCTCGATCGCATGGGGATCGATGAGCAGGCTGCCCAGGACAGCCTGCTCCGCCTCTATGTCTTGCGGTAGCGCCCCGTCATCGGGACGGTACGCGGGTGTCGCCAAGTATCGCTCCAGATGATTCGGGGTCATCAAGAGCGTAGCGAAGGTTAGGCGTAAACGCAATGGCGGGTATCACCCGGAATTGGCGTCGAGACGCCGATGTGGATGATCCCGCCAAAGTCGTGTACGAGATGTGGACGCACCGGGAAGGCCGGCGCGGGGGCTAGGAGACCGGCGCTTCCTGATTCTCCGGCACCAGCTCGACCTGCACGTGCCCCTCGATGCCGTTACCCAGCTTCACCGGCACGGAATGGACTCCGATCGACTTGAGCGGCTCTTTCAGCTCGATATCGTGCCGGTCGACGGTGACCGATGCCTGCTGCTGTAGGGCGTCCACGATGTCTTTGCTGGTAACCGACCCATAGATGCGGCCCTGCTCGCCGAGACGGACCGGAATCGCGATCGTCGTTCCCTGGAGGTGCCGGGCGAGCGAGTCGGCCGATTCCTTGGCGCGCACCGCCTGTGCCTCGCGAATACGCTTGTTCGACGTGAGATTCTTCAGATTGCTCTGGCTCGCCTCCACCGCGAGCCCGCGCGGAAGCAGATAGTTCCGCAGGTACCCTGGCGAGACCTGTTTGACGTCACCGGCATGGCCCAGATTGGGCACATCCTGCTGCAAGATGACACTGACGTTTGCCACGATTCGTCCTTCCCATGCGCCGGAGTGGCGCCTTCCGTGCTTGACGTTCCTCAGAACTATGCCACGTCTTTGTTGAGCGACTCCAGGAACGTTTGATTGTCCTCCGTCATTCTGAGCCGGTTCAGCAGGAGCTCGGTGCCTTCCACCAGGCCGACCGCGCCCAGCATGCGCCGCATCAGCCAGACCTTCTGCAGAACCCGCGGCTCGAGGAGCATCTCCTCCCGCCGCGTGCTGGAGCGCTGAATGTCGATGGCCGGGAAGATCCGCCGCTCCTGTAGCTTGCGGTCCAGCGTCAACTCCATGTTACCGGTCCCCTTGAACTCCTCGTAGATCACGTCGTCCATGCGGCTGCCGGTCTCCACCAGGCAGGTCGCGATGATCGTCAAGCTCCCGCCGTCTTCGATATTGCGCGCGGCGCCGAAGAACTTCTTGGGCGGATAAAGGGCCGCGGGATCCAATCCGCCGGACAGGGTTCTCCCGCTCGGCGCGACCGCCAGGTTATAAGCCCGCGCCAGCCGCGTGATGCTGTCCAGGAGAATGACGACATCACCGCCCGTCTCGACCAGCCGCTTCGCCCGGTCCAGCGTCATCTCGGCAACGTGGATGTGATTCTCGATCGGCTCGTCGAACGTCGAACCCAGGACCTCGCCACGCACGTGCCGGGCCATATCCGTCACCTCCTCCGGCCGCTCCCCCACCAGCAGAACCATCAGGTGCGCTTCGGGATGGTTCGCGCTGAGCCCGTTCGCGATGTGCTGGAGGAGGGTCGTCTTGCCGGCCTTTGGCGGCGCGACGATGAGGCCCCGTTGTCCTTTCCCGACCGGAGATACCAGGTCGACGATACGCGCCGAAAGCTCACTCTGTTCCGCTTCGAGCCGGTACGGCTCATCCGGATAGATGGGAACCAGGGAATCAAAGTGCGGGCGCAGCCGGGCGACGTCCGGGTCGACACCATTGACGGTCTCGACGCGCAACAAGCTCAGATACTTTTCGCTCTCCTTCGGGGGACGTATCTGTCCCGCGATGAGGTCTCCGGTGCGCAGAGCGAAGCGGCGAATCTGGGAGACGGAGACGTAGATGTCGTCGGGGCCGGGGAGGAAGCGGCGGCGGCGCAGAAAGCCGTACCCCTCCTCTCCAATGTCCAGAATCCCGAAGGCGTGGATCGTCTCTTCCGGCCGCGGCGGAACGGACTCCATGGTGGCCATCAGTCAGGGACGTAGGCCGCACCGGAGGGCAGATTGCGCTTCAATCCGATGTGGTGGTTGGTCTCGAAGCGGCGCATGGTGCCGGAGCGGGACCGCATCATGATGCTGTAGGTCTGGGCAAAATCGCCGGAGTAGCGCACGCCGCGCAGGAATTCACCGTTGGTGATGCCGGTCGCAGCAAAAAAGACATCATCACTCGCGACCAGATCGTCGAGAGTGAGCACGCGGTCGAGATCGGTGTTGCCGGCGGCGATGGACTTTTCTCGCTCCTCGTCGTTGCGCGGGTAGAGCTTGCACTGCATCTCACCGCCGAGGCACTTGAGAGCGCAGGCGGCGAGCACCGCTTCCGGCGTCCCCCCAATGCCCATCAGGACATCCACCCCGGTGTCGCCCGGCATCGCCGCCATGATGGCCCCGGCCACATCGCCGTCGGTGATCAACTTGATGCGCGCGCCGGCACAGCGAATCTCCCGAATGAGATCCTCGTGCCGCGGCCGGTCCAGGACCACGACCGTCAGATCCTCGACGTTTCGGTCCATGAATCGTGCGATGCGAATCAGGTTGTCCTTGACCGGAGCGTTGATATCGATTGCTCCCTTGGCCTGCGGCCCGACCGCGATCTTGTCGGCATAGTACACATGCGGCTGGAAGTACATAGAGCCGCGCTCGGCGAGCGCCACGACCGTGATGGCGTTGGGAAGACCCTTGGCAGTCAGGTTCGTGCCGTCAATCGGATCGACTGCCACATCCACCTTGGGCGGGCGTCCCGTCCCGACACGCTCTCCGATGTACAGCATCGGAGCCTGATCCTTTTCCCCCTCGCCGATCACCACGACGCCGTCCATATCGACGAAGCGAAGGGCATTGCGCATGGCATCGACCGCTGCCTGATCCGCCGCCTCCTTGTCGCCTCGTCCCATCCAGCGTGCCGCGTGCAAAGCAGCGGCTTCCGTGACACGCACCAACTCGAGCGCCAGATTCCGCTCAAGCGGATGCTCGCTACCCATCGGGGGATGGTCCTCTCTTTCCTGGGTGGACACTGGAGTGTCGGTCGCGACGGCGGGGGCGGGAGCGGTGATCTCGGGGGGTGAGGAACCGGCCTGTAAGGCGCAGCATAGCCCTACGGCTGATAGCTGTCAAGACGCTGCAGGTCGACGGGCTCGCGATGCACGCGGTGTCGCTCGGCCGTGATGATGCATTCGATGTCCGACACCGCGGAACCGAGAGCACCGGCCGGATTCAGGACGACGTAGTCGTACCGCGATATTTGCGCCATCTCGGACCGAGCGTCGTTCACGCGCCGATCGAACTCGGTCGGCGACTCGGTCCGGCGCTGCATCAAGCGTGTCGAGATTTCCTCAAACGAGGGCGGAGCCAGGAAGATCGATACGGAATGCGGTAACCGGTTCCGCACTTCAGCCGCGCCCTGCACGTCTATTTTCAGCAGGACATCTCGTCCCAGTTGCAGCGCGCTCCGTATCTGCGGAATAGGCACGCCGTACCAATTGCCGTGGACGCAGTCGGCAGCCAGCAGCTCGCCGCGGTCCTTGAGATGGTGGTATTCCTCGGGACTGACGAAGTCGTAGCTGATGCCGGGAATCTCGCCGGGGCGCGGACGTCGCGTCGTCACGCTCACCGCATAGTGCACATCGGGCCGGCGCACGCGAAGGTGCTGGAGCACGGCGTCCTTGCCGGCGCCGGACGGTCCACTCAGGACCATCAACATGGGCGACCGGCCGGGGAAGATCGTCACCGGCACCGCGGCGTCATCGGACCGCGTCACCGGGCCAGACCCGCTCGCCGGATCCATCTCATCTGCTGATGCTGCCACGTGGTCCGGTGTACGCTGCGGCATGACACCCCTTCGAGACTGCCCCGATGCCGTTTGACGCGCTGACGATGGCTGCTGCCCGAGATGACCTCGCCGCCGCAGCGGAAGGCGGGCAGATACAGAAGATTCTACAGCCTGCTCCCCTGGCGGTGGGCCTCTCTGTCTATCGTGACGGCCGGCGCCGCTGGATCTTGCTGTCGGCCGATGCCCGTGCCGGACGGGTCGCGATAGTCGAGGACACGCTGGCCAAGGCGTTCGCCACGCCCAGTCCCTTCATCATGCTTCTCCGCAAGCATCTGGAAGGGAAGCGCATCATCTCCCTCGAGCAGATGCCGTACGAGCGCGTCCTCACCTTCACGACGGGAGCAGAGCCGGACGCCGCCCGCCTCGTCGTGGAAATCATGGGCAAGCACAGCAACATCATTCTGGTGGGCCAGGGCGAGCGCATTCTGGGCGCCATCAAGGTCGTGAGGCCCTCGGAGAGCCGCGTACGTCCCGTCACGCCGGGACGTCTGTATGTCCCGCCGCCGGCGCAGCCGCGCGACCCCGTGTTCCCACCGGGACCGCGTCTCGATCCCGCCGCGTGCCCATCGGAGGTGGCTGAATCGCTGGCAGCGCTTCCTCCGTCAATCCCGGCTCGCCAGGCGCTTCTCGGACTTCTCGCCGGGTGCAGTCCATTTCTGGCCGACGATCTCCTCTCCTCGGTAGCCACCCCTGCGGCACAGATCGGAGAGGCACCACTGGGTGATCTCGTCACCGCCGCACGGATTCGGTACAGTCTCTGGCGGAGTCGCGAGTGGCAGCCCGTGACCTTCCTGAATGCGCGCGGCAAACCGGACTTTGCGCCCTTCGTGCCGGCCGTTGCCGCCGATATCAGTGAGTGGCCGACCATCAGTGAGGCGATGGAAGCAGCCGTTGCCGGCACGGAGAGCCATGACGCGCTGGGAACGCTGCGAGGCGAGGTCACCGGCGAGATCGAGAAAGCGCTGATCCAGGCCCAGCGGCGGGCCGCATCTCTCGCGGCGGGGCTGGAGGCGGCGGCGGCGGCGGAAGATGTGATGGCACGCGGGCAGCTGGTTCTGGCCTATCTCCACGCGATCCCGGCGGGGGCGGCTAGCCTCGACCTACCCGACCTGGGAATCACGATTCCACTCGACCCCGCCCTCACTGCCCAGCAGAACTCCGAACGCCTCTTTCGCCGTTATCGGAAGCTGCGTGACGCGCGAGCTCGGCTTCCTGCCATGGTGGCCGATGCGGAAAAGGAGATCGCACGCCTCGCGGACCTGAAAGCTTTCGTGCCGCTCGCCATCTCAGAGGCCGACCTGCGGGCTATTCAGCGTGACCTCAAGCCCGCCACGCCGCCGTCCGGCAAGGCCGCGGCGAAAAAGCAGCCGAAAAGGGGGCCGGCGCGGTACCGACACGGGTCGGTCACGGCCCTGGCGGGACGTAGCGCCCGCGAGAACGAGGAGGTGACCTTCCGCCTGGCCGGCCGCGACGACCTGTGGCTCCACGCCCGTGAGCGCACCGGCGCCCACGTCATCATCCCCGGCACGGCGGCCGAGGAGGACGTGCTGAGCGCTGCGCAGTTGGCGGCTCACCTGAGCGAAGCGCGCGCCGACACGCGTGTTGACGTCGATGTCGCCCGGGTGCGCGACGTGCGGAAGATCCCGGGAGCGGCTCCGGGTCGGGTGACCTACCGGGCGGTTCGCACCGTGCGCGTCGCGCCGGCCACAGACGGCTGGGACCGGATCTAAGCGATGTCGCGGCGGGCCGCCGCCAACAGCTCCGCCGCGTTGCGGCGCGCCGCCTCCGTCCCCGTGCCGCTCATCATCTCGGCGATCTCCGCCACACGCTCCTCGTGTTCCAGGCCGCGCACATCCACCGCCGTCCGTCCCTCGCGGATCGCCTTGACGACAGTCAGATGCCGGTCGGCCAGGGCGGCAATCTGCGGCATGTGGGTAATGGACAGAACCTGATGGCCGGCTGCCAGCCGCCGCATGCGCTGCCCCACGTCATGCGCACGGCGGCCACCGACACCGACGTCGACCTCATCGAAGACCAGTGTCGGCGTGCGGTCCGCTTCCGCCAGCACGCTCTTCAGTGCCAGCAGGAAGCGAGAGGTCTCGCCGCCCGATGCGACGCGCTCCATGGGACGCAGGGGCTCGCCGGGATTGAACGACACCAGGAAGGTCACGGTATCAATGCCGGACGCGGAGTAGGCATAGCTCTGGGCACCGACGGGCAGTCCGTCGGGCCGCTCCGTTCGGGCGAGCTCGACGGAGAAGGCAGTTCCCTTCAACCCCAAACCCTGGAGCGCGGCGCCCATTTCGTCGGTGAGACGTTGACCGGCCTCCGCTCGCGCGTGCGAGAGATCCTCCGCCAGCCGCCCCGCTTCTGCTTCCGCGCTCGCAACGTCCGCCTGAAGCTCGTCCAGGCGTTCGTCAATGTGCTCAACTCCCTCCAGATCGGCCCGTGCCTGCCGCCCGAACGCGATCACGTCGTCCAGGGTTGGCCCGTATTTGCGCTTCAGACGCATGAGCACGTCCAGCCGCTCCTCGATCTCCGCCAGCCGCCCGGGATCGTACTCGACGGCATCCCGGTACCGGCGAATTTCCTGCGCCACGTCGTCCAATTCGACCATCGCGGCATCGAGCCGCTCGGAGAGCGGCGCCAGCGCGGCGTCGATGGCGGCCAGATCACGCGCCGCGGCACCGGCTTCGCCCACTCGTTCGATAGCAGCCCCTTCTTCGTGGAGAGCCTCGTAGGCGCCGGCCGCTAACTGGGTCAGGCGCTCGGCATTGGCCAGCAGATTCCTCTCGGCGGCCAGGTCGTCCTCTTCCTCCGCGCGTAGGCTCGCCGCCTCGATCTCCCCCACCTGGAAGCGCAATAAATCCAGCCGCTGCTCCGCCTCACGCCGCCCGGCGGCCAGCGCCTCCAGGTCGCGCCGCGCCGACGCATACCGGCGAACTGCCGTCGCCACCTCGCTCCGGAGGGGAAGGAGGTCGCCGAACCGGTCGAGGATATCCAGCTGCCGATCTCGTCGCAGGATGGAGAGATGATCGGACTGCCCGTGAATGTCAACCAGAGCCGCGCCCACTGCCGATAGAACTCCCACCGGCACGGCCCGCCCATTGAGGCGTGCCGTCCCGCGTCCCGACGCATTGACCTCGCGGCGCAGGATGAGCGTGTCGTCTTCCTCGACGCCGTAGTCACCCAGCAAATCCCCGAGCGCATCGCGCTCGCCGGACTCCAGCTCGAAGATGGCTTCAACCGATGCGGCGGCGGCATCGCCGCGAATAACGTCGGCGCCGACGCGAGCGCCGAGCGCCGCCTGGAGGGCGTCGATGATGATGGATTTTCCGGCGCCGGTTTCGCCCGTGAGCACGGTGAATCCCGATCCGAGCTGTAGGCGGAGGCGATCGATGATGGCGAAGTTTTCGATGGAGAGCTCAATCAGCATGATGTCGCTATCTGAGACGGTCGGCGATGGCCGTGTAGAAGTAACGGCGCGGAGCGACTCGGGCGAAACGCGCCACGGTCTCGCTGCGCACCACCTCGACCATATGGCCGGGTTCCAGACCCGTTTCCTGCGTCCCGTCGATCGTGACCACCGCCGGGCGGTCGCTATCCAGCGTCAAGCAGACGTGCGTATCCCCCGACAGGATGACCGACCGGCCGATGTGCAGGTGCGGGGCGACCGGCGTGAGAAGCAGGTCGCGCGATTCCGGATACAGGATCGGCCCGCCGGCCGCCAGGGAGTACGCCGTCGATCCGGTTGCCGTCGAAACGAGCACGCCGTCGGCGGTGTAGGTCATGAAGTCCTCGCCTCCCAGGCAGGTCCTGACGTGCACGGCGCGGGGAGATGCACCCCGAGCGACCGACACCTCATTCAAGGACAGAGCGGAATCCCAGGCGTGCGTTCCCTGGAGCCGCACGTCGAGCATGGTCCGCTCCTCGATCCAGAATCGCTCCTCGACGATGCATGCGACCTGGTTGCGCAGAGATTCCGGCGTCAGCTCCGCGAGAAATCCCACGCGGCCGAGGTTGATGCCGAGCAGCGGCACACCCACGGGCGCCGCCGTGCGCGCCACCTGGATGATCGTTCCATCGCCACCCAGCGCCACCAGCAGGTCCGATATCGGACCGACCTCTGCCACCAGGTCAGGATCCCAGGCGTTGCCGACCGTCGAGGAGACGCCGTGACGGTGCAACTCCACAGCAAGCCACTCCGCGACGGAGACGGCTTTCTTACGGTGCGGGTGATAAAGAATGGCGACGTGATGGAGCAACGAGGCACTCAAGTGTGTGTCGAATGGACGCCTGAGTGTACTGAGTTATGACGAGTGCCTGCTCGCGTCGCGAACGACACGCGCCATCGCTCCCGGCACATCAATGCCTGCGCCCGTCACCGGGCGCAAGTGCGCCAGAAACTCGACATTCCCCGCCGGCCCACGAATGGGAGACGGCTCCAGCCCCAGGACCGACCAGCCGTGCTGCTCGGCCCACCCCAGGATGCCTCCGAGGACGTCGGCCCACACGGCGGGGTCGCGAACGACACCTTTCTTCCCCACCTGGTCGCGCCCCGCCTCGAACTGTGGCTTGATCAGGACCACGACGTTCGCTTCCGCCGCCAGCAGTGCCCGCACCGGGGGCAGCACCTGCCGCAGCGAGATGAAAGAAACGTCGACCACGGCGAGCGCGACCGGCTCCGGCAGGCTCTCGACATGGCGGATATTGACGCGCTCCATGACCACGACCCGCGGGTCGTTGCGAAGCGTCCAGGCGAGCTGGCCGTACCCCACGTCGATGGCGTAGACGCGCTCCGCTCCCTCCTGCAGCAAGACATCGGTAAAGCCGCCCGTGGACGCCCCGATATCGGCACAGACTTTGTGCGCGGCAGAGACATCGAACGCATCGAGAGCGTGCTTCAGCTTGAGGCCGCCCCGGCTGACATAGGGGAGGGGCTGACGAACCAGTGCCAGTTCAACGTCGGGCGCAACGGATGCCGCCGGTTTGGTGACGACCGTTCCGTTGACGGTGATCCCGCCGCCCTGAATGATCGTCTGAGCACGAGCCCGCGTTTCCGCCAGCCCACGCTCTACGACGAGCGCATCAAGTCGTTGTTTTCCCTGGCGTCCCACACTGTACCGCTCAAGTTCACCGTCTCGATCGCGGGCGACGTCCGGAACATGGTCTCAGCTCGGGCCCCGAAGGCGCCGGCCGGACCCGTCACCAGGACGCGGTGGCCCGGTACACCGTCTGCCTCGAGACCAAACTCCCGCAGGAGCCGGGCGACTTCCATCACGGTCGTGCCGGCCGAGTCAAGTAGCGTCACGTCAGGGCCGACGGCACGCTGAAAGATAGCGCGGACGAGGGGGAAGTGCGTGCAACCCAGAATGAGGGTGTCGATGCCCGTGCGACGCAGCTCCGTCATTTCGGCCGTCAGACGATCCTCGATGGCGACGTCGTGGTGCGGTCCACTCTCGATAAGTGGGACCAGCCACGAGGCGGCATGCTCCACGACAACGGCATCCGGCCGGCACTCGAGGATCGCGCGCCGGTACGCCCCGCTTGCCACTGTGCCGTCCGTCGCGACCACCCCGATACGTCCGTTGCGGGTAGCGCGCGCGGCGGCCGCCGCGCCGGGAGCAACAACGCCCACGCAGGGAAAGGGGTAGCGATCGCGCAGCACTTGATAAGCGGCCGCCGTCGCCGTATTACACGCGACGACCAGCAACTTTATGCCGAGTGAGGCCAGGTAGTCGCCGACCTGGATGGCGAAGGCCCGCACCTCCGCTTGAGGGCGCGGACCGTAGGGACAACGGGCCAGATCGCCCAGATAGACGGTCGGCTCCCGATCGAGGACACGCTGCAGCTCCAGGAGCACCGTGAGGCCGCCCACGCCGGAATCGAAAACGCCGATCGGCCGCAGATCACCCACTGATGACCTCCGGCCGGCCGTACCCTCCCCGCCAGTCACGAAGCCTGATCGACAGCAACTCACGAACCATGGCCAGCGTATCCACTCCCGGGCGTACCCGCGTGTCCGGATCGAAATGCCAATCTATTCCCAATTCAACCACCCGATAACCAAATTTGTACGCCAGGTAAATGAGCTCGACATCGAAGCCGAAACCCCTGATAGTCTGCCGATTGAAGAGATCGTCGGCGGCCTCGCGGCGGAACGCCTTGAAGCCGCACTGCGTGTCGTTGATACCCCGCACGATGATTCTCTGGACCAGCCGGTTGAAAACGCGCCCCATGAGGTGTCGATGCCAGGGCTCGTCGTAGCGGGCGGCCCCGATCGCCTCACGCGAGCCTGCCACGACGTCGGCCGCCTTCAACAGCCCCAGAAAAGCGCCGATGTGGTCGGGCGGCATCGAGAGATCGGCATCACAGAGAAACACCGCCCGTCCCGTGCTCTGAAGAGCGCCCAGCCGGCACGCGATACCCTTGCCACGAGCAGGCGACACCAGCAGGCGGATGAGGGAATTCTCCGCCGCGGCAGTCCGCACCACCTCCTCGGTTCGGTCCGTACTGCCATTGCTCACGACAATGATTTCCCAGCGATAGGGCTGGTCGCAGAGGTAGCTTTGCAGTCGATCAAGGGTCGGCGGCAGACGTTTCTCTTCGTTAAAGGCCGGAATAATGATGGAGAGATCAAGCTCTCCGGGCTCTGCGCTGGTGATCTCTCACTCCCGGGACAAAATCGGGCCAATTATAGGCATGCCGGTCCCTATAATCGCCCGTGGAGTGACGGCATGGAACAACTGTGGGCGCCCTGGCGGATGCACTACATCCAGAGCGGTGACGAGGCGACCGGCTGCCTCTTTTGCGAAGCGGCCTCGGCGGCGGACGAGAGGCACTACGTGGTCCACCGCGGGCTGCAGTGCCTGGTCATGTTGAATCTCTATCCGTACAATTCCGGCCATCTCATGGTCGCCCCCTATCAACACACGGGCGAAATCGCGGCGCTACGGCCCGAAGTCGGAGCGGATGTGTTTCATACCGCACAGCTGGCAGTCCGGGTGCTTGACGAGGTGATGCACCCCCAGGGTTTCAATCTGGGCGTGAATCAAGGGGAGCCGGCCGGGGCCGGCATCGCCGACCACATCCACCTGCACGTCGTGCCGCGCTGGGGCGGGGACACCAATTTCATGCCGGTTCTGGCTGATACCAAGGTTATGCCGGAGCTCCTGGTCACGACCGCCGAGCGGCTTCGCCCCGTCTTTCAACGACTTAGCGCCGAGTGAGGCACGTCATTGTCGGGGCCCTGCTGGCCGTGGCCGCCACTCTCACCGTGATACGATTCCAGCCCCACGCGCCGGCGCACCTCCACGTCTCGCACGCCGCGCCCCTGGATCCGACCGCACCCCCATTACCGACCCTCACGGCCCTTCCCTGACAACCGCTTATTATTGAGGCAGGACTCCGGCGTCGCCCGAGTGCGCCGGTAGGGAATGTAGCTCTGAGTCCGTCCCCCTGCCCGGGGCCATAGGGTGGGCGGACAAACTCGGAGGGACAGTCCGTACCGGACCATCGACGGGAAGGTCGTTTCGGGGCGACCGGTTGGAGCGTCACATATTGAGGCGCCGTCGAACGTCGGCGCGGGTGAGGAGATCAGGTGGATCAGGATCAGTACGCGTTCTTTCAGAAGTTGGTAGAAACCATCGGGCCGTCGGGATACGAGCAGGCGGCACAGCAGGTGTGGCGCGACCGGGTACAGGGCAGCGGAGTCGACGTCAAAACGGACGCCATGGGAAACGTCATCGCCTCGCTCAACGCCGATGGTCGTCCCCGTGTCATGCTCGATGCCCATGTCGACCAGATCGGGTTCCTCGTCCGCTACATTGACGAGAACGGCTACATCTATTGGTCGCCCATCGGCGGCTTCGACCCGGTCACTCTCGCCGGCAATCGCGTCACAATCATGGGCACCGGCGGTCCCGTACTCGGCGTGATCGGGCGAAAGCCGATTCACCTCCTCGAACAGGAAGAACGCAAGAAGGCGCCGCAACTGAAGAACCTCTGGATCGATATTGGAGCGTCCAGCAAGGAGGAGGCGGAGAAACTGCTGGGTATCGGGGATGCCGGCGGACGCGAATCGCGCATGCAACGTTTGCAGGGCAGCCTGGTCACCGCTGCCGGACTGGACGACCGCGTCGGCTGCTATATGGTGGCCGAGACGTTCCGCAATCTGACCGCGGGCCGGCCGTCCGCCGCCGTCTTTGCCGCCTCGACAGTGCAGGAAGAGATCGGACTGCGCGGCGCTCGCGCTGCCGCGTACGAGATCAACCCCGACGTCGCGGTTGCACTCGAAGTGACGTGGACGTCAGATCATCCCGAGTCGTCCAAAACCGAGTTGGGCGAGATCAAGGTCGGCGCGGGTCCGGTCATCTTCCGGGGCGCCAACACCAACCCCAAAGTCTTCGAGCGCCTGGTCGCTGCCGCCCGGGCAGCGGGTGCGCCGTACCAGGTCGACGCGCTACCGGGAGGAACGCCCACCGACGAGAACGTGATTCAGACGGAGCGCGGCGGTGTGGCAACGGGCCTCATGAGCGTGCCGACACGGTACTTGCATACCAACTCGGAACTCCTCTCCACCGACGATGTCGATGCCGCCGTGGCCATCCTGACTCGCTTCGTCCAGGATCTGGGGAGCGACAGCGACTTCACCCCGTAATCGGGCGAGCAGGCCGGCACAGCGACAGTTGTCGGCCTGCTCGATCCAGTCCGTAACCAGGGACGCGCTCAGGCACGGCGCCAGCGCATGGTGCCCAGCATGGCCACCACGCCAATGACGGCGGCCCGGATCACGCCAACGGCGATCACGGCACCAGCCTGGTAGTAGAGGATGGTGAACAGCGAGGAAAACGGCGGTTCGGCGGCCCAGAAATGGAGTGCGCCGTGCTGGGGATTGTCGCCGTACCGGCCCCACAGAACGAAGATCTGGACGACGAAGGCAAGCGCCAGGATCGCGAACAGCACGACCAACTCGGCAAGGCCGAGACCCGCAATACCCAGCGAGATCAGCGCTGAGCGCCGGTAGCGGCCGGGAGGCCCCAACAAGACGCGGCGAATCCACTGCATGACGCCAGAGTACACCCGCGCCGCACCATCGTGCGCCTCACGCTATGAGCCGTACAAGAGCTGCTTGACGGCGAGGATGTCCTGACGGACGCGGCCCTTGTGCTTGACCTCTTTCTCGATCTTGCTGCAGCCGTAAATCACTGTGCTGTGATTGCGTCCGCCGAGATGATTGCCGACTTCGAGCAGAGAGAGCTTGGACTCCTCCCGCAGCAGGTACATGGCGATCTGACGCGCGTAGGCGATGGCACGTTCGCGCTGCGGCCCGCATAGCTCCGATCCCCTGATACGGAAGTAGGACGCCACTGCCTCGAGAATCGCGTCGGGACGAGCACTGCCCGGGACGACGCCGTCGCCGAGCACACCGCGGACGACGTCGAGGCTGGGCTCCGTGCCCAGCAAGTCGGCCTGCGCCAGCACACGATTCAGCGTGCCCTCCAGCTCCCGAACATTGCTCCCAATCCGCGTCGCCACGGCGCTGAGCACGTCATCCGGCAGGGCACGCTGTGCCGCCTTCCGCCGCAAGATCGCCATCCGGGTCTCGAGATCCGGGGCCTGCATGTCCGCTGCCATTCCCCAGGTAAAGCGAGAAACGAGACGGTCCTGCAGCCCGCGCAGCTCGGAGGGCGGCCGATCACTGGTGATGACGATCTGTTTGCCGGACTGATGGAGAGCGTTGAACGTGTGGAAGAATTCCTCCTGCGTCGCTTCCTTGCCGGCAATGAATTGCACGTCGTCGATGAGGAGAAAGTCCACCGTGCGGTAGCGATCGCGGAAGTCCTGCGTCACCCCGTCGCGAATCGCCAGGATGAGCTCATTGGTAAACATCTCAGAGGTGACGTACAGGGCGTCCTTGCCACCGTCGATGGCCGCCTGTCCGATGGCCTGCAAAAGATGCGTTTTGCCGACGCCGACCCCGCCATACAGCACCAGCGGGTTATAGGCGGTGCCCACCTTGCGGAGCACGGCCTGCGCGCTGGCATGAGCCAGCCGGTTCCCCGCGCCGACCACGAATTCCTCGAATGTGTAATGTGGATTGAACCCGACCTTGGCACGCACCACCTCCGAGGGAAGGGGCGGACGCTCGCCGACCTCGCCGACGAGGTAGACGGGCTCGATGCCGGCATGGCCGCGCGCGACGAACGCCTGGTGGATCACGGGGCCGAAGCGCTGCGATAACCAATCCGCGGTGTACTCGTCGGGAACCGAGAGCGTCAGCTCGTCCCCATCGAGGGACAGTACTTCGACCCGGCCAAACCAGGTGCCGAAGTTCGCTTCTCCGAGCGCCGTCCGCAGTTCGTCGGTGACGTCGCGCCAGACCTCCAGCGCGCGGCTCCTGCCCCCGTTGAGACGGGGGCGCAGCTCTTCGCTGCGCAAGGAGACAAAGTTGGCACAGATCAGGGCCCGCTCATCGCCGAGCTCGATCGCTCCGCACCAGGCGCTCCCGAATTGCGGGTCACGCATGGCGCGACACTGAGCGCATCGCCTTGCTCCATCCGCCGGCATGGAACGGATGGCAGCGCCGGCCAACTCCAGCGTGGCGCCGTAACACCTGCCGCAAATAGACTGCTTCCCGAAAGTGCGCAACTCCCAGGGCAGGCTCTCCACGCTGCAGCGATCGCACGCCAGCAGCGCAATATCCCCGGGGGCACGACGATCCGCAGGAGGAACCGCGCGCACCCGATAGACGTCGGCGGATTCCGTCATTCAGCCCTCGAAGTGCTTTTTCGCACTCAAGGGTACTGCACGCGGGGTGCTCCTACTTGACGATAACTACCACTGGATTGCGGACATAAATCGGTAAGATTCGGCAGCGTGCGGCGATTCGGCGGTAGGGCGTGGACAAGGTCACAAAAATCGTGTGTACCGTGTGGATTCACGTCGGCGCACACGAGGCGCACGACGTGTCCGCCGGCAGCGTCGCCGGGATCCCGCAACGGTGAAGGAGGGATGCGGCGAGGCACAACGGCAGTCCGACGACGGCGTGGTAGCAACCGTCGACCGACTCGACAAACGTCCCTCCGAATCCCTGAACGGCATACGCGCCGGCCTTGTCCATCGGCTCACCCGTGGCGATGTAGTCGCGTGCTTCCTCGTCACTGAACGGGCGCATGCGCACGTCACTGGTGACCGCGCCGTCCCAGACGGTCTCGCCGCAACGCACCACCACGGCGGTCGTCACCTGGTGCACGCGGCCCCGCAAGAGGCGGAGCATGCGCAGGGCGTCCTCGGTATCAGCCGGCTTGCCCAGGATCTCTCCCCCCACGGCGACCACCGTGTCGGCCGCCAGGATGGTGTCACCGGGACGGACTCGGGCTACTGCTTGCGCCTTGGCGCGTGCGACGTCGAGCGCGTACTGTGTCGGGTCCTCTCCACCGCGTGCCCGGCGCTCTGGAGCGTCGCTCGGCACGATCTCGGCCGGCACGCCCAACGCACGCACCAGAATTTGGCGGCGGGGCGAGCCCGACGCCAGAATCAACATCGCTCGAGCACGGCCAGACTCTCGACGTGATAGGTCTGCGGGTAAAAGTCGAAGATGTCCAACGACGTGATGCGATAACCGTCCCCCTGGAAGGCGGCCAGATCGTCGGCGAGTGACGGCGGCGCACAGCTCACGTACAGGATGAGCGGCACGCGATTCGCGGTGAGAGCGGACGTGACGGTGACTCCGAGACCGGAGCGGGGCGGATCCACGATGGCGGCATCGAGTGGCGGGAGCTCGGGGAGAGCCCGTTCCGCATGCCTGCTCACAAAGGAGACGTTCTCAAGTCTCCACTCTCCCGCCGTGCGGCGCGCCGCCTCGACCGCCAGTGGATCCAGCTCGATCAGTGTCATATGGCCGACTGACGGCGCGAGAGTCAATCCAAAGGTCCCCACGCCTCCATAAATATCAGCCGCTTCTGTGGCGGCCCGCTCCTGGAGCAGCGCCTGCATCCGTTGCATGACATGGGGAACCATGACCAGGTTGGTCTGAACAAACGAGCCGGCCGGCAGCCACATGTCGCGGCCGCCGATTTCGATCCGGCTCATCAGATCACCGACGAGCGGGACCGGCCGGCCCGAGCGGTGACGGTACGCGACGGACGCGACGCCAGGCAATGACGCCACGCGCTGCGCCACGTCCGGCAATTCGGGATGCTCTTCGAGCGTCAGGCCGCTGATCCCCTGAATCAGCACCTGCAGTGCCGGCTCCGTATCCGAACCGACCACGGTGCAGTCGAGCCAGACTCTGCCGTGATAGTTCGGTATCGCCCCGGATCGCAACAGCCGGTTGATCTCGTCCGCCAGGCCGCCGATCGATGAGTGAGAGATTGGGCAATCATGGATCTCGACGATACCCCGCCGCAGCAGCGGACGAAACCCGGCCTCCCAGCCAATGGCCAACGCAGCGGTACGGCGGTAGCGCCATGGTTCCTTCATCCGTTCCGCGCGCCCGACTCGGATATCGACACCCGCCCTTTCCATTTCGCGGTCGACCAGCCGCCGCTTCGTTATGACCTGCGCATCGTACGTCATGTGCTGCCACTGGCAGCCTCCACAATCCCGGGCGTAGTACGGACACGGCGGCTCGATGCGCTCTGGGGCGGGGCGCAGGACGTCTCGGGCAATGCCGCGCCAGGGGCGGCCGCGGTGCACTTCGGCAATCACGTGCTCGCCGGGCAGGGCCCGCTGCACGGGGATGGTGCGGTCTGCTGCGGTCGCCGACACCGCACCGCGAGCCGACCAGTCTGCGGTTTCGAGATCCAGGACGAGCGGTGGACGGCGGCCCTTTCTGCGTTCCGTGGTCTGTGTCATGGCGTCAACCGATACTAGCGGCAGGCGATCGTCGACTATCCGCGGCTAACGCAGCGGAATCGTGACCGGGGGATGAATCTGCTTCTCGTTCTCTGCCACGAGGTGACCGCCCACGCGTCTCCGGAATGCCGGAAGCACCCCGTTCGTGGTATCCGCCACCAGAAACTGCGCCCGCAGGTCGACGCGCCGAAACAGCGCTTCCAGCTGCTCGCGCCGGCTGGCCGCGCCGGCGATCAAGAGCGTCTGGGTCCCGGCCCGCACACGCAGCAAGGCGATGCAATCTCGTGGGTTGGGATAGAGCGCGTCGGGACCGAGGGCGGTGAGAGTGACCGTGCCGAGCGAGAGCGTCGTGCCCGTTCGCACGAGGTAGGCCGGGATCTGTCGCGAGCGAACGTCATCGCGCCACCGTGCGTAAGTGGCGGAGGGATACTCACTTCCCACGTCGAGCACCTCACCCACCCGGTAGCGCCGGATGACCTCATCGAACCCCGCGATGTGCGTCGCCCGCGGGTCCGTCACGATGACGGCGTCGATGGTGCGGTCCAGTCCGACAACCGACCCCAGCCTTTCCAGGTACTGATACGGCCTGGCGGCACCGTCGATCAGAACGAGATGACCACCGGACCGCAAGAGAAGAGCGTCGCCGACACCCAGGAGCGTCAACGTGGGTGCAGAGGCGCCGCGCGCCCCCGCCAGCGACACCAGCGAGAGAGACAGGGCGGCTGCCACCCCAAGGACCATTTCGCGGGCAGCATGCGGCCGCTGCGCTGCCGGCGCCCAGCCGGCATGTCGGAGGACCAGCCAGGCGAGCGCCGCCAGGACCGCATAGTAGAGGACCGACGCCACCGGACCAATCCCGGCAAGGTTGACGGTGGGCAGAGCTGCCAGGACGTGTACCAGAGCGAGAACCGCCTGGAGCAGGACGCCGAGAATGACGCCCAGAGGAGCGGCCAGCGCGGGAAGCGGCGCGGCCAGACCCAGGGCCAAACCACCGACGATCAAGAACGGGAGCAACGGCAACACCAGCGCGTTGGCGATTGGCGATACCGCAGGCAAGACATGAAACGATGCGAAAACGACCGGCAGGGTGGCGATCTGTGCCGCGACGGTTACCGCCAGCGACTCCGCCAGGGGAGATGGGAGCCGGCGAACGGCGCGCAGAACCGGATTCGTCAGCGCGACAATCCCGAACGTGCCCAGGGTCGACATCTGGAAGCTCGGGTCGGTGAGGAGCGGCGGCTGCAGCGCAACCATAACGGCAGCCGTCACACCAAGCGAGACCAACGCAACGGTATTGCGCCCCAGGTACCCGGCGGCAAACACCAGTGTCCACATGACGGCCGACCGCTCGCCGGACACCGTCAGCCCAGTCAGGGCAACGTAGCTCCAGACCGCAATGAGTGAGGCGGCGAGGGCCGTCGCGCGGCCGGGGAGGCGGCGGGCCAGGGCATGCACCGTGCCGGCGACGATGGCGACCTTGATCCCAGAGATGGCGATGATGTGAATCAAGCCCGTCAAGACGAGCAGCGAAGACAGGTTCCCTAGATCGCCGCTGTGCGTTCCGATGGCAATGCCGACGAGGAGGGAGGCCTGCGGTTCCGGCATCCACTCGTCAATGCCCGCCTCGATCCGTTGACGAAGCGCTATCAGGCCGCTGAAGAACGGGTTTGACTGCGTTCCCCGGTCAAGGATGCGGGGATAGGACAGGGACGCGGTGACTCCTTGCCGCGCCAGTGCTGATCGGTATGGCGCGGGCAACGCCGTCAGCCGCCCACTGACCGAGACGAGCTCGCCGTACCGCAACAACACGCTCCGCGCGGTGTGCACGGCCACCGTGGCCGCGACCGTCTCCCATCGCCCTGAGACATGAATCGCCGTGAGGCGAATGTCATAGTTCGCGCCGCTATCCCGAATATCCGGCTCGGTCGCCACGACGCCCCGCGCCTGTACGGACTCGTCCAGATAGGGAGCCAGCGCGTCGTGCGGCGTCGAGAGCGCCAAACGGAGCAGACCGAGACCGAACGCGACCAGCAGTAGACCGGAAAGGCGGCGAAAGAACGCCAGGATCGAGCCGGCCACCAGAGGAACCAGGATGAGCGAGATGGGCGGAGCAAGGGGAAAGGCGACGCCGCCGACAAACGCTAGAGCCAGCCACCACAGGATCATCCTGCCCCCACCGCGCCGCCGGTTAGGTCATCTTAGCCGATGGCCTAGCATGGGATGCTGCCTTAAAAGGGGACCGCCGGTGGAGCGAGGAGACGGCACTCCACCGGCGGATGGGACGGGAAGGCGGGCTAGGTTGGATGATGATTGATAAGGCCCCGGACGGTGTGAACCGTGGAGGCTACACCACCCGGTTGGCAATCCCCCACCTCCGCGGACTGCCGAGTCAAACTATACGGATTTTTTTCAAGGCAGCAATGGCCGGTTGGAGCGGGCGCCGAGCCGATGCCTCTTATGTCGACTCTCGGTTCTCGGCGCGGGTGCTGAGAGTCCGCCCGAACCCCGACGTCTTCATCGACCTTCTCCACCGGTCCATCCCCCATTCCGATCCGCCATCCACGACCTTATACACAGACTTATCTACAGGGAGGCAGGAGTGACCGTCGCGACAACCGACGACTATATCGAGCAGCATGTGGGGAGCGCTTTGCAACAGCTGGCTCGCCTGGTTCGGCAGCCCAGCGTCTCGAGTCAGAACGAAGGAATCGAGGCGGCTGCCCGGCTCGTCGCGGGCATGCTGGAGGAGAGCGGCTTCGATGCCCAGATCTTCCCAACGGAAGGGTATCCAGTCGTCTACGCTGAGGCCGGCGACGGCGATAAGACGCTGCTTTGCTACAACCACTACGATGTGCAGCCGGCCGAGCCGTTTGAGCTCTGGAACTCACCGCCTTTCGAGATGGTGGAGCGGAACGGGAAGCTGTACGGCCGGGGAGTCTCCGACGATAAGGGCGAGATCGCCTCCCGTCTGGCGGCTCTGGAGGCGGTGCGCGCCGTGCACGGCGCTCTCCCTTGCAAGGTCAAATTCGTCATCGAGGGAGGCGAGGAGATCAGCAGCCCGCATATTCCGGAGTTCGTGAGCGAGCACCGCGAGCTCCTGGGGGCGGACGCCTGCATCTGGGAGAGCGGCGGAGTGGATTACGAGGGCCGCCCCGGCCTCACTCTCGGCATGCGCGGCATCCTGTACGTCCAGTACACGGCACACACCATGTCGCGCGACGCGCACTCGGGAAGCGCACACCTCCTGCCCAATGCGGCCTGGCGCCTAGTCAGGATGCTGAATCGGCTCAAGGACGAGGACGATCGCATTCTGATCCCGGGCTTCTATGACCACGCTCGGCCACCCACCGCCGACCAGGAGAGGCTGCTCGAACAGCTCGACCTCGACGAGCGCGAGATGAGACGGAGCTACGGAATCGAACATTTCAATCGGAACCTGACGGGCATGGCAGCCAAGGAGGCCGTCTTCTCACCCACCGCCAATATCGCCGGGCTCAGCGCCGGCTACGAAGGTGAGGGACCAAAGACAGTCATTCCAGCCGGCGCGCTGGCCAAGATGGACTTCCGTCTCGTGCCCGATCAGGATCCCGAAGACATTCTCCAGAAGCTGCGCGCCTATCTGGACGACCTCGGCTTCGGCGACATCGAGGTCGCCTCCCTGGGAGGGGAGCGGCCGGCCGTGACGCCGCCCAGCGATCCTGTCGTGCAGATCGCCGCGGAGACGGCGCGCGCCGTCTACGGCAAGGAGCCGCGCATCGCCCCGCTGGTCGGCGGCTCCGGTCCCATGTATCCCTTCCGCGCCTATCTCGACGTGCCCATCGTCAACTGCGGCGTGGGTTATCCCGAGTCATTCGTGCACGCCCCCAACGAGAATATCCGCCGCTCCGACTTCATCCTCGGAACCCGCCACATGGCTCGTTTCGTCCAGCGCTGGGCCGGGGTGTAAGGGCGAGCCCGGTTCAATCGGGAGCACGGCAGGACCCCATCGCCCGGGAGGGCGGCCCCGCGATAGCTGCGGGCCGCCCTGGTCCGACGGCGGGACACTGATCCGCTGCCCTCGGCTCTCCCGCTCGACGTGCCGGCCACGTCGAGGGCGCCGAGCTGATCTCGCTATTGGTTATCCAGGACGAGCGCGTGCTGGGCAATCGAGTGCGCTTTGAGCGCGTCGACATCCGCGGAGCGACTGGCCGCAACCGCCCGTTCGTGGGCGACGTCTCCACTCGCCGGGTGCGTGAGCGCATCTCCAAGGACGACGCCGTCCACACCTTTCGGGATGGGAAAGCCCATCAGGCGCTCGATCGTGGGGGCAATATCGGCAAGCTTGGCCGGGAAGTACGACGTGCCGCGCCGGACGCCCGGCCCGCTCATGATCAGAGGGATGTGCTGCACCCGCCACGAGAGTCCGCCGTGCGTACCCCAATGCGGTCCATACCCTTTCACGATTTCACCGAGCGTGTCCTCCGCGTACGGAAACACGACATCGGGACTGGTGGCGGAGGCGAAGGTATCCGCCAGATCCAGATAGGCGCGGGTGAGGCTGGGACCAAGTTGCTTCGCGGTTTGCGGTTCCACGCGGAAAGCGAAACCGCCGGGCACGCTCACTTTGTAAAGCGCACCTTCCACCCAGCGGAAGTGCTTAGCGACCACCGCGGACGCGACCCGTGGCGCATCGGACGGGTTACGCAAGAAGACGTACCCGGCCGTCGACAGGAAGTCCATTTCCAGCAGCGGAGCGCCGGTCGCACGCACCGTGTTGTACATGGCCTGACGGGGCACGATGTGTCCATTCGGCAGCATGCCGTGATCCGCGGTCACGACAAAGAGCGTCTGGTTGTAGATGCCGAGATGCCGGTAGGTGCTGGTGATCTGATAGAGGATGTGATCGACATTGGTGTCGACGTTATGGATGGCGACCGGTGCCGTCACGCCGCCGCTGCGATGCCCCTCGATGTCGGCGCCCGGCAGGTTAAGGAGGAGCATGCGCGGACGCACCGTGGCGACCATGCGGAGCGCAATGCGCGCGACAAAGCGGTCCTCCGTCAGCGGATCGGCCGCACTGTGGATCTTCAAATTGGAGAGGTGGGCGCGTGCCGGTGCGATATGGCGCCCGATCGATACAGGCGCAATCCAGCCGTAGTTCTTGCCGTACGAGTCTCCGTAGACGATGTAATCGGCGCCGGTGCCCATGGCATCGACCGCATAGAACTTCTCGCCGCTGATGGCAACGCTCTTGGCTGCCGGGTTTTGACTATGCAGCAGATCGGAGAGAGTCGGAACGCCGCCGCCCTCGATCAGATTCTCCATATCCCCGGCGTTGATGAGCCGTGTGTCGGTCGGCATCCATGTGATGTTCTGGAGGGTCGGGTCCTTCCAGACAAAGCCGATGACACCGTGTTTGCGGGGATAGACACCGGTTGCAATGGTGGCGTGTCCGGTCGGCGTTTCCGTCTCCAACTGCCCCACCCAGGCCCGCGTATACGTCATCCCCGAGGCCATCAAGGCATGCAGATTGTGCATGGGGGCCAGCGCCATATAGTCCGGACGGTACCCGTCCATCACGATCACAACCAGATAGCGCGCGTGGAGAGTGGACGTCGCGTGCCGTCCGAGGGCAATCCCCGGAATGATCAACAGGAGCGCGGCGGCGGCGAGAGCCGCGCGGAGGGGGCGTGTCACGACCGTGATGGTAACACGGGAGGGATGGCGTCAGAGAATGCGTTTGCCCATGGCGCTGAGGGTGAGCTGCACTCCCAACTGGGCTGTCTCATTGTGGGTGTCGAGCACGGGATTGACCTCGACGACGTCCATCGAGACCAGTCGCCCGGTCGAGGACAGGATTTCCATGGCCAGGTGCGCCTCGCGGAAGTTGAAGCCTCCCAGCACGGGCGTACCGACACCGGGCGCCTGCATGGGGTCTACCACGTCCATATCGAGACTCAGGTGGATCCCCTCAACCCCGGGCATGATGCGCTCAATCGCCATATCCATCACACTCGGTAGGCCGAGACGGTCGACGTCGTGCATGGTGAACACGTTGACCCCATTGGCCAGCAGCAGCTCGCGCTCACCCGGGTCGACTTCGCGGGTGCCGACGAGCGCGATATTGCGGGGATTGACTTTCGCCCCCTCGCGTCCGACGTTGACCCACTCGGGCGCGCCCTTGCCGGCGATCGCCGCCAGCACCATGCCGTGCATGTTCCCGGAGGGCGACGTTTCGGGAGTGTTGAAGTCGGCGTGCGCGTCCAGCCAGATGACGCCGACCTTCCGATGCTCGGTCACGCCGGCGACCGAACCGACCGAAATCGAGTGATCCCCGCCCAACACAAGTGGAAACAATCCCTCACCCATCGCCGTGCTCACCTTCTCGGCGAGACATTGCGACATAGCCGCGATGGGGGCCAGGTACTTGATCTGCTGCGGGCCCTCCGGCACGCTATCGAGGTCGGGCACGTCGATATTGCCCAGATCCCGCACGGCGTGTCCGATTCCGGTGAGTTGCTCCGCCAGGCCGGCATAGCGCAGCGCGCTCGGTCCCATATCGACACCACGCCGGTCGGCACCCAGATCGACCGGGACTCCTATGACTCCAATATCCACCGAATCCTCCCCGAATCCGCCGTCACAAACAGCCGGCTGGACCGTTTACATTTCAACAGAGACGTGATACACTTCGTACGAGAGAATAGCCGCGGTCCCGAATGGTCTCGTCGCCAATTCAATCAAGGTAGGATTTTGAAGGCCAGAGCACTCGCTGCTTCGTGGCCTTTCCGTTCTGTTTCCCTCTCCGAAAGGAGGTGCAATGTACGCACCTGCAGACGAAATGCACCCTCAGGACGATGTGCTCCGCAGCCGGCTGGCAATGGAGCAGGAGGAGCCGTCACCTGAGCACCACGACGCCCTGTCACAGCTCGAGAACGAGCAGGCACAGGATGCCGTGCGCTTGTATCTTCGTGAAATCGGCCGCGTCCCTCTGCTGAAGAAGGCTGATGAGGTCTTCCTGGCCAAGCGTATCGAATTGCAGACGCTGATCAAAACCGCGCTGGTCGATGAGGAGCGGCGCCGCGAGATCGAGACTGATCCCGCGACCGCCTTCGACGGGCTGGACCTGACCGAGGAGCAGATTCAGGTCATCCTGACCTGGAATCCCGACGAGTTGCGCCGGTACGACTACGACGGCGAGGACGCGCGCCGCAAGATGATCGAGGCCAATCTCCGTCTGGTGGTCAGCGTCGCCAAGAAGTATCTGGGCCACGGGATGAGCCTGCTGGACCTGATCCAGGAGGGTAATACCGGCCTGATGCGCGCCGTCGAGAAGTTCGACTGGCGGCGCGGTTTCAAGTTCTCCACGTACGCCACGTGGTGGATCCGCCAGGCCGTCACCCGAGCCATCGCCGACCAGGCCCGCACGATCCGCGTGCCCGTTCACATGAACGAGCGCATCAGCCGCTACAACCGCGAGATGATGCGTCTCTCCCAGCAGTTGGGGCGTGACCCGCGGCTCGAGGAAATCGCGGAAGCGATGGAAATGAGCCCGGAGAAGGTCGAGGAGATCAAGAGCGCGATCCGCGTCCCGATCTCCCTCGAGAAGCCGGTCGGCGACGACGAGGAGAGCATGCTGGGCGACTTCGTCGAGGACGAGTCACACGACCTCGAGGAGCTGGCCGCCAAGGGCGTGCTCCGCGACGCCATCGACGAGGTGCTGGACAAGCTGTCCGAGCGTGAAGCCGGCATCATCCGCCTTCGCTTCGGGCTCTCGGGACGGCGTCCACAGACGCTCGAGGAAGTCGGGGGCCACTTCGGCCTGACCCGCGAGCGCATTCGCCAGATCGAGATCGAAGCGCTCCGCAAGCTGCGCCATCCTTCGATCACGCGCAAGATCAAGGATTACCTCGACTGATCGCGACAGACAACGGAGGCCGCCCGTCCGGGCGGCCTCTTTCGTTTGTCCACGGAAGGTATCTCCGGCCCCCCGGGCTCGTGGATTATCGGCACCGTCGGGTCGTCGTGGCCGGCCCGAGTGCGGCCGGCCTGACGCCGGCGTAGACCACACCGGGCTGGTCGCCACGCGGGGCGACCACGACCGGATAATGCACGAGCCCTACTCCCGCCCCTGCATCTATCGCACGGGAAGGGGGCTGCCTGATGCGGGGCCGGCGTAGATCCAGTCGACCTGGTAGTTGTTGCCGGTATCCCAGGTCCGCATGTTAATAAGGTCGATGGCGGCGTAATGCAACTCGGTCGGCGGCGTGATCGGTCTGTGTGACACCAGCAGCTGCCGGTGCGCTCCATACAGGCTGCAGGCGACCGTCACGGGCTTCGTCATCGCCGGGGTCAGGCTCGTGGCATAGGGATACGGGTTGGTCAGGGTCAGCATCAGGTAGAACCAGCGGTGGGTCGGTGGTTTGAGCCAGGGCTGGAGGATATCGATCTGCGTCCCTTCCTTGGAGGGGCGGAGACACTTGGCGCCGTCCACATCAAACTCGAAGCTGACCGCGGTCGAGTGATAGGCACCCAGGCCGATGGAGAACTTCCCGAAATGCGTCGCGCGTATCTTGACCACAACCACCGTGCGATACGGATCGGTCTGCAGGCGGTGGTCCATCTCGATGGTGTCGCCGTGTAGGGTGAGGATCGAGTAGTTAATGCGCGCCGTTCCGCCCGCCGCGTAGACGTGCCAGTAGCCGTTAGAAATGGAGCTCCACTTGAAGTCGTCAAAGATCGACGGTGGTGATCCGGGGTTCGGAATAAACGCGAAGACACCGGCCGCGGTCGCTGCCCCCAGGCAGAGAAAGATGACGGCGATGGCGGCGAGCCGGACAACCGTCATCTAAGCCGCCTCCGGGAGCGGCTCTGCTCCCACCTGGATGGCCGGCTGTTCAAATAGCCCGCCCAACTCGGCGCCGATGTAGGTGCCGCCGGCCAGCATGAGGGAGAGCAGCAAAATGACGCCCAGGATCACTTTCTGCTCGCCCATCCACCAGTTGTACTCATTGGATGCCCACCAGATATTCCACTGGTTGATCGCGTAATTGTTGGCCAGGTCGTCGAGAACTTTTTCCTCGGCGGGTGGTGCGATCACGTAACGCGAACTGTGGAAAACGCTGTCGTACGTGAGTTGATACAGACTGCGCAGCTGGAAATTGAGCGGGGACTCGTGGACGTTCCAGAAGTATCGATAGCGTGACGCGATCCAAAGCCACGGATGTCCCTGGTTCTGCTCGTATTGAATGACGCGGTACCAGCCGCGCCACTCGCTGACGGTGACGGCCGCGAGCTGCACGGTGAGGCCGGCTAGAACGAAGATCGCCGTCAGTAGCCACACCATGGCAGGGAAGCGCCAGCGGCGGGTGAATAACACGCCGAGCGGCAGTGTCACATACGGCAGCACCGGATACATATAGCGCGGTCCCCAGGCCGGATCACCATGCCAGAACGTGATGATGGAGTAGAACGCGGTGAAGGCGAGAACCATCGCGACAAACGAGGCGGCGAGCGAGGGGAATCGGCGGGCGAACGGGACGGCGGCGGGCGCCATCAGGAAGATCGTCGGGCTGTACCAGAGAAGCCCCTTGCCGGGGCTCACCCAGAGACCCGGCGCCCCGAGCCAGGCGGCATAGCCGAGCAGGGTCTCGTGGTGACCGGTGGCGAGCGGCGATCCAAACCGGACCCAATCCCACCACAGGTCAAGCCCAATGAAAGGCAGGAGGCCGATGCCCACCAGAGACAGGTACCCCAGCCGGCGCCAGCCCATGCCGGGCCAGAGCAGGTAGATTGCCACTCCCAGCACGCCGACCGCAGCGTCCTGGTAGCGCGTCATCGCCGCTCCACCCAGAGCCGCCCCGGCCAGGATCGCCATGAGCCGGCCCCTGCCGCCGTGTCGCGCCTGGTAGGCCAGGTACACGCCGAGTAGCACGAAGAACGCCACCTCCGTGTGCTCCAGGACACTCTGCTCATCGGGCCACACGGAGGTGGCGAAGGCGAAAATCAGCGTCAGGACGAGGGAGCGCCGGCGGCCATACCCCAGCGCGACAGCGAACAGGAAGAAGACGACAGCCTCAAGCGATCCGAACAGGGGACCGACCAGATGATCGAAGGTGGTGACGCCGGGACCCAGCGGCCAGCGCTCGTGCCTGGTAATGGCGCTCCCGGCCAGGTCGATCGGAATGATGGCCAGCGGCTGACCTAACAGGTAGGTCGAGCACACGTCCACACCGTTGGTGCACCACCAGAGACGGGAGTCGTAGAACTCCTTCTTGATATGCAGCGGAAACTGCATCGTCCACCCCTTGAGGTCGACGTGCCCCTGGAGGAGATTCTCGGCGATGGCGATCCGGATATTGGTGTCGCCGTTATTGTTGAGGTCGGCCGACATGGTAAACGCGTAGGCCGCAAAGAAGAACGTGAAGAGGGCGCCGGCCAGGAGCACGGCGCGGAGCCGGGTCGGCGCAACGGCAGTCTCAGGCATCGCGGGCATAGACGGGCACGAACAACGGGTTATAGCAAGGACGCCGGATACCACGCGAACCGCGACGGGGGCAGCCGGGCCGGCGGGTCACGTACAATATGCCCGTTCCCAGGAGGTTCTCTGTGTCCAAGACAGTTGTCAGCGCGATCGCCGTGCTTGCCCTTGCCGCGTCGGCGGCCCTGCCCGCCTATGCCCGCTCGTCGCACCACATGTCACACTCGGGCTCATCTCACATCGTCTTCCGTCAGGTGTCGAAGAGCGGGCGGACCATTGACCTGCGCACGCGAGTGCTCAGCGGGCACGTGTACCGGATCGAGGTGAGCTCCAAGGGCCACCGCACGGTGACGCTGACCGGTTTCCAGCAATACTCATACGTCTCCCATCGTCAGCTGTACAGCAGCTTCAAGAACGTGCGACTCCACGGCAAGACACCGTACTCATACGTGCTGCATCAGCCGACGTCCCAGCGCCTGGGCGAGTGGGATCTCATGATCGAGGTGCAGGTGATGCCCTGGCACTCGTTTACCGTGCAGGTGCGGGACATCACCAAGCACTAGAACGCATTCGTCATGCGTCCCGTGCTCGCCGTCACCGCCGCGCTTGCCCTGGTGATCGGCGCGCTCTCCGTCGCCTCGGCGCGTCTCGGACCATCGGTTGACACGCTGACCACGGCGTCATCGCTGGACGGCATTGCGGTGAACACGCAGGTCGCCGTCGGGTTCACTACGGCGATGAATATCCGCTCGGTCGAGAGCAATTTCTCGCTGTCCCCGCGCGTGCCGGGCACCTTCACGTCGGCGGGCAACACCCTGCTCTTCACGCCACGGCGGAACCTGGCGTACAGCACGACGTACACGTTGACCATCGGAAACGCCGCCCACGACGTGACCGGCCATCACCTCTTCCGGGCATACCACGCCGTGTTGCACACGCAGTCGGAGCACTTCCTCTTTCTGGGAACGCATGGTGCGGACCGAGGCCGGCTGGTGCTCGGCTCGGTCTCCGGCAAGAGCCGCATCATCGGGCCCGACGACGGATCCGTCACCGGATTCTCTTCCTCCCAGGACGGCACGCTGGCCGTCTTTGCTCGCAAGGGCGGTCCACACGAGCGGCAGGATGAGATCTGGCTGGCAAGCCTGGCCGATGGGAGCACCCAGCTCCTCCTTCGCCGTCCCGATTGGACGATCGAGCAGCCACATCTCTCACCGGACGGGAGCACCGTCGCCTTTCTGGCCGAGAACGTGCGCCTTTGCCGTCCAACGTACGGCTGCTACCGCGACAACAGCACGCCGGTGCTGGAGCTGCTCGACGTGCACACGCGCCGTGTCGCGCCGTTCCGCGCCGCCAGCGACACGCCGATCACGAACTTCATCGCCTTCTCTCCCACCGGCCAGCTCGCCTTCACCGACCTCGGCTCCGCGCTCACGCTGGCGAGCATCAACGGTTCGAGCATCACACACGTCCCGGACCGCGGCAACTCGCTCCTCTTCGCCGGTTTCGATGCGCAGGGCGACAAAGTGGCCTTCGTCGGTCAAACGCCGAGCAGTACCGGTGGTGACATCCTGGTCTATTCGCATAGCCGCTACCTCGACATCTCGCACGGCATCTACGATGCCTCGACGCCGAGCTTCTCCAGCTCCGGACGGGCCGTCGCCTACGCCGCCTACCGGAGCGAAGCCGGCATCGAGCCGGTTTACGGGATCAACGTCGACGACCTGAACCAGGGTCACACACGACACGTCACCAATCCACGGGGAGCGAGTGACTGGCAGCCGGTCTGGTCCCCCGACGATCGCTACCTCGCCTTCGTCCGCTCCGCGCCCCAGGAAGCGATGTACATGGGTAGCGGTCGCATCTGGGTGGTACGGCCGAACGGGACAGGGGCGCGCCGCACACCGTGGATGGGCCAGGACATTACGTGGGTGATCTGAAATGCGAGCACGGTCACACGAAAGTGGCTGCCGCCTGCTCCGGTCCTACGGCGCTATCCCGCCTCAAGTCCGCCGGTATATGGGGCGTCTCGGGAGCGCCTGAGGGTGTAGATCCTGGAATGTCCTAACGAGATCGGACTCGGTGACGCATTTTGCTCGACGTAGCCTGTGACACTGGCCACGCCGGGGCGTTATTCCGGTAGAGCGTATGAAAGTGAAGGGGATCGTGCTGTCACGAAATCGGGTTGCGTTCGGGGTCAGTGGCGCTGCTCTGGCTCTATCCACCCTTGTTGCCTGCGGATCACTCCGACAAGGGGATGCGCGCCCGCTGACAGTGGACGAGGCTCTCCATCTCTGCCCGAGCGGTGGCCATAGGCGTGTCGGGAGGGTCACGATCGACGGCTATCTCGCCAAAGTACGGGTAGATCTCTCTCCCGGCCGCATGGCCGGTCTTTACCCCACGCGGCACATGGCCGTGTCTGCATCTGCCGACCGGACCCCAAGCGTCGCACCACCGTCTGAGAAGGCGATCTGGCTGCACGGCATCACGGCATCGCCAGGGAACGCGCCGCAATCGGTGACGGGAGACCTCTACTGCATCTCACAATTGGGGGGAATGGGAGCCAACGGCGGCACCTTCGCCTGGCTCATTGGGCCGAGCGCTACGCCGCCGGCATGAGCCGGGTAACTCCAGGAACCGCCCCACGTACTGCATACGAGTGACAACATAGTGGGGCATGGCGAGTCTGCCGGCCTCCACGGTGCGTCGGTACGCCGACTCGTCCCGCGAGGCCGGATTCCACATCTGAGCAACGGTCCTGGCGGGCGTCGGTGCCGAAGCCACTGTCTATCGTGCGCGACTATCGCGGCATGTTGGTGCACGGTCACGTTGTGGAGCCTGATCTGCCAATCGACGGGTAGAAGGCTAGTAGCGGCGGGTTCTACCCAGGCCGGCGAAGGCCAGGGCCCACCTTACAAAGACCGGAATCACACCGAGGTGAAAAGGACGCTCGCGCAGGCGCCTCGGTGAGGTGGCGATGGCGCTGCTGCGGACATGGGCCACATGCTCCGTCCCCACTGCCTCTTTCGCTCGCCGCAGCAGGTCCAGGTCCTCCGCCAGATAGTGGTTCTCCGCAAATCCTCCGAGCCGCTCGAAGAGCGCCCGGTCGCAGTAGAGCATCTGGCTGCGCACGCCGAACAGGACCTTGCCAACTTCCATCAGCCAGAAAAAGCACTGCTCCACGGGATGGGAGGAGTCGGCGACGATGCGCATGCTGCCGGCCGGCGACCCCTGATCGTGTGCCCGGATGACGTCGTCTGCGAGAGGGCCCACCATGCGCGAATCGGCGTCGAGAAAGAGCAGGATGCCACCGCGCGCGGCTCCCGCTCCCCGGTTCTTGGCACGAGCCACTCCCGGTATCGGCTCCTCCACCACGGTCAGCGAGAACTCCGGATGGTCCTGTGCGAAGCGGCGCACCGCCGCGCCGGTTCCATCCGTCGAGCCGTTGTCGACGACGATCCCTTCCAGAACCCCTTCCTGACCGGCGATCGACTCGAGGCAGGCCGTGATGAAACATGCCTCATTGCGGGCCGGCACGATCACGCTGACGACAGGTTCAGGCATCCGGCAATTCCTCGTACGTGGCCGTCCTCCACCCCGAGCGGATCATGTCAGAGAGCATGGCCAACAGAGGTTCCTGCTCTACCTCCGAGAAGTGCTGCGGGTGCAGATACACAGAGACCACGCGGCTGCGGCGCGCCCAACTGAGCCAGGTGATCCCGTTCAGGAGTCGCACGCCCGGCTCGTAGCCGGATCCCATGTGGCCCATGCTGGGAATCCAGGTCACGGCTCCGTTTCGTCTGACCGAGAACATCCCGGCGATGGTGGAGATGCCCGCCGACAGGACACCGCGCACCGCATCAGGAGTCATCAGCCAGCCAGGCGGACAGAACACGGAGGGATGCCCCAGGCCGGCGCGGGCCAGGATGTCCTGCCCCACCTGCACGGCCCGCCGTGCCTCGCCTTCTGAGACGGTCAAGAACTCGGCGGCTCCCGGCGCGAATACCTGGCCCCTTACCCGGCTGAGCAGCGCGCCGCGCAGCGGGCCGTGCGGCGAGTGCGTCAATCCGTGGAGCGCGATCTGGTTGCCGGCTGCCGCTTCCGCCTGAAGCAGAGCGACGAGAGCCGAATCATCGGTCAGCACATGCTCTCCATGCCAGTGCGGCACGACATTGAGCACACACCTCTCAATGCCGGCGCCCTTGAGAAGTGCCAGCTGG
>Ga0209810_1000948_pt1 | contig 50463 bp, 39 predicted proteins | sample Coa_R1_7_FD_187159 | JGI IMG/M metagenome (GOLD analysis project Ga0209810, IMG submission 187159) | Surface soil microbial communities from Centralia Pennsylvania, which are recovering from an underground coalmine fire - Coalmine... | ecosystem: Environmental > Terrestrial > Soil > Unclassified... | reverse complement strand
GGCGGCAGGGCGCGCGCTGAGCGCCCCGTGGTCCCCCGTCTGACGAAGGCGGAGCAGCGGCGGGGCCTCCAGGCCCTGGCCGCGCTCGAGCGCTTCCGCGCTGAGCTGGCCGCCAGGCAGGGCCCGCTCACCCCCGAGTCGTGGGAGCTGCTCAACCAGTCCCGCGATGAGCGCACCGGCGAGCTGCTGCGGGCCGTCGAGGAATGATCTGCGCCGACGCGTCGGTCGCCGCCAAGTGGTTCTTCGCGGAGGAGCACGCGGCGCAGGCGAGCGCGCTGCTGCGCGACGCGCTCGCGCGGTAGGAGCCGCTCGTCGCGCCGCCGCTGCTGCCCAGCGAGGTCGCCAACGTCATCCGCCAGCGGCTGCGGCAGGGGCAGGTGCGGCTCGACGAAGCGCGCGCCCTGCTGGCCCAGTTCCTCGCCCTCCCGATCCGCCTCCAGGCGCCGGAGACGCGGTATGACCGCGCCCTGGTACTGGCGGACGAGCACAAGCTGCCAGCGGTCTACGACGCTCACTACGTCGCCCTGGCCGAGCTGCTCGGGGCGACGCTCTGGACGGCCGACCAGCGGCTGCTGCGCGCCCTGGGCGGCCGGCTGCCCTTCGTCCGCTGGATCGGCGCCTACGGGACCTGAGCTCGAGGAGAGGAGGCCCGCGATGGTGAGCACAACCGATCGGCGTCCGCCACGCTGCGGCTGGCGCCGGGGAGCGCAACGGCAAGCCGCCCCGCGGGGCCGTCTACTGCCGGGTTTCCTCTGACGAACGAGCGCAGGCCGGGGCGATCGAGAACCGGCTCGACTTCGCTCCCCGCTGCTGCGGCCTCCCCGGGCTGCTGGTCCACGACTTCTATACCAATGAGGGGGTGAGCGGCGCGCTGGCCGCGGATTGCCGAGAGACCCTGGTGCACACCACGACCCTGCGGCCCGCCCACAGCGCCACAGGAGACACCTGCGAAGGGCGTACCCTCGGCGATGCACTCGATGCGCCCTTTGTACTCTGCGCCGCAGCCGCAGCGCCGGCGCTGCTTCGGCCAGCCGTGCCTCGGCTGCGGCACGATGAACGCGGCGGGGCTACCCGCGGGTCCAGGTGGAGGCGGGGGACCCCGAGCGCCCCGCCCTAGCCAGTCTCCCAGGCGCGGCGTGGTGGCGCGAAGCAGCGTTGGAGCTGCCGAGTCAGGATGTCCTGCGGCTGCTAGAGGCGTTGGAACGCCCGCCGCGGGGGGACAGCGCCCTGTGGGGCGAGCAGTGAGTGCGGCGCGGCGGGCGCTTGCACGGCTGCGGCCGGTGGGCGCGCTCCGCGGGTGGCGCCAAGCCCCCGCCGGTGGCCGCGCGTTCAGGGCTGTGGTGCGGCCAGGACGCGGCGCAACGCCATATCAAGGCGTTGCGCCGCGCACCGGTAGCGCGCGGGCACCAGGCCATGGCTGGGAGCGATAGCTGGCACCACAGGTAGTGGCGCGGCGCCCACGCGGGGGCTGGGCCTGCGCGGCGCGCCCCTGATGCCAATACCGGACAAAACGGGGAGACATCCAGCGACAGGCATAGACCGGGATTGGCGCCGGGACGCCAAAAATAGACAGCGAGAGACCCCCAGCAACAGGCGGCCTGGGACTTTTAATCCGCGGGTCGGGAGTTCGAATCTCCCCGGGCCTGCCCCATTCCCTCTTCCTAACTTCCTTCCCTACGCAGGGCGCAACGCCACATGAAGGCGTTGCGCCTAACGAGAGGCAGACACCGCCAAGCCCCGCCAGGGGCACGCACGCCGCTCAGCCTCCACCCGCTAGCCACGGGACGCGAAGAAGCCGGCGGCTTCCAGCTCGCGGACGAAGCGGGAGTCGATAAACTCCGCTGGTTGCCGGCCAGCCAGGCGCGGCTCCTCGCCCATTAGGTCGTCGAGTACGCGCCGGAACCCTACCTCGCTCACATAGGGCACATCGGGCACCGCATGGCTGAAGTTGACGTAAATATCTTCCAGCCGCTCCGCGTCGTCCACCTGCATGTACTGGCGGAATAGCTCGATCGCCAGCGCCTTGTCGCGCTTGGCCTGCTGGACTGCCAGCACGTAGGCATGCGTGAAGCGTCTCACGGCCTCCTCGTTGCTGGCAACCCAGGCGCGCGGGCCGCCGATCGCGACTGAGGGGTATTCCGGCCCCTGCACTGCCAGGTCGAGCAGCGTTGGATACACGGCACGCAGCCGGCGATCGGCCGGCTGGCTGATCACGCCAGCATCGATCTGGCCGGCCTCGAGCGCCGCGGGGATCGCGGTGATCTCCCCGAGCTGGCGCAGGGAGACGTCGCGATCGGGCACGAGGCCCCAGCCGCGGAGCGCAACCAGCGCTGCCGTATGGGTCGAGGCGCCAATGCGTGTAACCCCCAGGGTCTTCCCGAGCAGCGCCTGCGGCTCCTGAATGCTCGGCTGGCTCATGATCGCGAAGTTCAGGTGATTGGTCATGGCCAGCAGCAACACAGTTTCCGCCCCACCCAGGGTGGCCCGGACCGCGGTGGCCGGGTCCAGCGGGCTGAGGTGCACCTCTCCGGCTGCCATAGCCTGGATCACCCGCGAGGTGGTTGCGATGTGCACCAGCTCGACCTCCAGCCCCATCTCACGGAAGATCCCCCGCTCGTACGCGAGCCACAGCGGCACCTGAACTCCGGAGGGAGCGGTCCAGTTGAGAGTGAGGCGTAACGGCGCTGGCGACGCTGTGGGCTGCTCGGCAACCGGCGCGGCTGGACGCGCGGTGCTCGCCCCTGTCCCGCAGGCAGCAACTAGCCCCACGGCAAGCACACCGAGCATGGCGAGAGCCAGCTCGCCCACTCTCAGCCGGCACCGGGGAGGTAGCGCTGCGTGCTCCAGCTGCTTCGCGTTTCTGCCGCCGTGTCTCATTCCGCTCAGCCTCCCTCCAGCTCGCGACGCACGAGCATCGTGCCCTCCACCATCGCCCGGAGCTTCGCCAACCCGATCCAGTACGGCGTGCTGCTCAGGCCACAGTCCGGACTGATCCACAGCTTGTCCGCCGGAACGTACTGGAGCGCCGTGCGGATGCGCTCCGCCACCACCTCAGGCGTCTCGATCATGTAGGCCTTCTGGTCGATCACTCCCACCACCAGCTCCTGCCGCGGCCGGTACTGCTGCCACAGGTCGATGTCGGCCATCTGGCGGTTGGCGAACTCCAGGAGGAACTGGTCTACTCGCGCCTCCAGCAGGTCGGGGAACAGCGGGCGGTAGCGGCGATTAGTGACCCGCGGGCGCCCCCGGTTGTTGCCGAAGCAGACATGCAAGGCGATCTTGGCGTCGACGCCCTCTATTGCCAGGTTGATCAGCTCGGCGATACCGCGCCCCTCGCCGGGAATCACGCCCACCGAGGGCTCGTCGATCTGGACGAAGTCTGCCCCGGCCGCCACGCACGCCTTTAGCTCGGCGTTGACGATCTTGGCGAAGTCGCGGCCCAGCTCCCACATATCGCTGTAGGGCGGGGCTAGGCGGCAGTGGCGAGCGAACGTGATGGGACCAGGGCAGGTGACCTTGACCCGGTGCGTGGCTCGCTCGCGCAGCCGCGGGAAGTGCTCGGCGATGCCCAGGCCCTCCGGCGCGCTCACCGGGCCCGTCACGCTGATCTGCAGGTCCATATCGTAGTGCGGCGGCCCCCAGCGGCGCGCGGTCGCCGGGGCGATGCTCAGCCCCTGGATGCGCCCGAACAGGCTCTGAACGTAGCCGCTCGGGCGCCACATCTCGCCATCGGTGATGACGTCAAGCCCCAGGCGCTCCTGCTCGAGAATGGCTAGCTCCACGGCATGGTCGAAGGTCTCCTGCTGGTCCTGCGGGCCGAAGCGCCCCTCGCGGATCGCCTCGTTGGCCAGGTACCACCAGGAGGGGCGCGGATGGCTGCCGACCGTTGTCAGGGGCAGCAGCGGCAGCGGCTCGGACGCTTTGACCATCGGGGTGCCTCCCGCAGAATCGCGCTCGTCGACGCGCGGTTGCAGGATACTGTACCATCACGCGCGGCCCAGCTACCCTACGCGCCCCAACCCCGCCCGCAGCGCGATCACGCGGGCGAGCAGCGCGGTCCCGACGGTCAGGCCGAAGATGAGGATGCCCACGACCGAGGCCGGCTCGAATAGCCCGGTGTCCAGATACTCCAGCTGGAGCAAGGCGAGCGGCTTGTTGTGAGCCGAGCCCAGCAGGGCGATCAGGCTCACCGCCGAGACCGCGGTCGCAAAGCTCTGGAGCGCCACCACCGCGATGGTCGGCGCGATGAGCGGCAGCAGCACCCGCGTCAGCGTGTAGAGCCGGCCCCCTCCGGCCACCCACGAGGCCTCCTCCAGCTCTGCGCCAAGCTGCAGCAGGCCGGCCCGGATGAGCTGCACGCCGAGCGTCATCCCCGAGATGCTCAGCGCGATGATCAGGATCCAGACCGTGCCGTAGAGCGGGCGGAAGAGCGGCGTGCTGAGGAATAGCCAGAGCAAGCCGAGACTGAGCACGATCCCCGGCACGGTGCTGGGCAGCCAGGTCAGGAAGTCGAGCAAGCGACGCCCAAAGAAGCGCACGCGGACCGAGACATACGCGATGACGGTGAACAGCGCTACCGACACGACGGTGGTGCCGGCGCCGAGCAGGAGCGTGTTGCCAATCGCTCGCAGCAGCAGCGGGTCGCTCAGGATGCGCTGCCAGTGATTCGTCGTCCACGGGTCTGGCACGTCGAACACGCCGAAGACCTTCATGAAACTGCTGAGGAACATGAACGCAACCGGCACGACCAAGATGAAGACCAGGAGCGCCACAACGAGCCCGAACAGCGGCCAGCGGAGGGGACCCAGCTGGTACCGGCGGCCGGTGTACTTGCCGGAAACGGTCGTGTAGCTCCGCCCGTGGACAATCCCCTGCTGGAGCACGATGAGCGGAATCATGACCAAGACGATGAGCATGCTGAGCGCCGTCGCCGTGCCATAGCGTGGCGGCGACTGCGACACCTCCCGATAGATAAGGGTGCTGTAGATGTCGATGCCCGCGGCCCCGCCGAGCACCAGCTCGATCTCGAACGACTGGATGGAGCGGATGAACCCGAGCAGGGTGATGGCGAGGATGGTAGGCGCCAGCAGCGGGACGACGACCTGGCAGAGCGTGCGCAGCGTGCTCGCGCCATGAACGTACGCGGCCTCCTCGAGCGCCGCGTCGAGGTTCCGGAAGGCGGGCGTGAGCAGGAAGACCTTGAGCGGGATGAGCGTGATGACGAGGTGGGCGACGACGATCCCCCACCAGGAGAAGATATCGAACGTCAGTCCGGCGAACAGCGGGATCGCCCGGAGCGCGTTGATCAGCACGCCGTAATGGCCGTCCAGCAGCAGGATCCAGCCCATCAGGACCGGCAAGTTGGGGAGCAAGAGCGCGAACCAGAAGCCCAGCTCCAGCCAGTTCCGGCCGGGCAGGTTGGTACGCGCGAGCAGCCAGGCCAGCAGGATGCCGATAACCGTAGCGATGGCCTGGCGGGTCAACGCCAGGGTGAAGGTGTTCTCCAGCGCGCTCCGCATGCGGGGCTGACTGAGCGCGATCCGCCAGTTGTCCAGCCCCCAGACTGCCTCGCGCCCGAACTCACCGACGCGGAAGCTGTTGATGGCCAGCAGCAGCAGTGGATAGAGCACGAGGAACGCGACCACGACGAGCAGCACCGTGCAGGCGAGGGCCAGCCCATCGGGTCGCGCCCGCCCCTGGGGAACCGGCCGGGGCCGCTCGACCGCGATCTCGACCGCCACGGCTCACGCCCACCCGGGCCTAACGGCCACCGGCTTCGAGCTTCCGGTAGAGGCCGATGACCGTCTGCATCTCCTGCGCTCCCTGCTCCATCCCCTGAAGGCTGTACTGGCTGAGGTTGGTGTAGTCGGGTACCGCGCCGGCCTTGATAGCATCGGGATGCGGCTCGACGTCTACGCGGATGCTGTGCGCCTCATCATGCGGCGCGGGCTTCGTGCTGATGACCGCTTCCTTAAAGGCCTCCTGGCCTTCGCGCGTCAGAAACCAGTTGACGAGGACGGCCGCAGCATTCGGGTGAGGCGGCCGCTTCAGCACGCTGACCCCATGCCCGAGCAGGTAGGGATCGCCGCGCACTTCTTCTAGGTGCCGGCAGCCGCTCGCCTGCATGCAGTTGTCGATGGTGGCCACATCGATGCCGATCGCCAGCGGATACCGCCCGTTGATCAGGTTCTGCGTGAGCAGGCGAGCATTCTCGATAAAGACGGGCTGCTGTTGCGAGAGCAGGCGCCAGACAAAGTCCTCGCCCTTGCTGTGCAGGATGCCCGCCAGCACCAGGCTGGCCTGGTGCGGCGCGTTCGGCGTGCGGATCATCAGCTGGCCCTTGAACCGCTCGTCCAGCAGCTGCTCCATGCTGTTAAACGCGTGCGCGGGCAGCAGATCGCGATTCACCCACACGCCACCACCCACATTGGCACGATTGAGCAGGATGTACGGCTGCTTGCTCGCATACAGCAGCGCCCCGCTGCGCCAGTTCTGCGGCTCGGTTACCTCTGGCAGGATCAAGAAGGGCGTGATCTCCTCGAAGCCGCCAGCGGGTAGGACGACCTCGACCATATTGCTGGTCAAGGAGATCCACACGTCGTACCCAAAGACGCCGTTCTGCTGCTCCGTGATGACTTTGGGGGCAAACTCGCTGGGCCGGATAGCGACGTGCTCTACCTGGAGGTCGGGATACTTCTGGCGGAACCGCTCGAGAAGCTGCCGGTAGAGCAGATCGGTGTGGGTCACCACTACCACCTTGCCCTCCTGCTTGGCCGCCTCTAGGACACGGTTCCACCGCGTCTGCCAGTCGCCCTCGGGAGCGCTGGCGCTCACCGCCGGCGCCGCGGTCGTGCCCGCCGCGCCCGGGCCGGGCGCAGCAGCGACACAGGCACTCAGCAGGAGCGCGAGCGCTGATAGAGTGCCAGAAGCCAGGCGACGTCTCATGCCCCTCTCCCCGCGCCGCGGCACGCGCCCCTCACGGGCACACGGTCGCGTGGATCACGCCGAGCTCGATCTCGCCGCCCGTCGCGCGGATGGCGGTGTCGACCTCGGCCAGGCCAAACGTGTGCGTCCGGATCAGGTGGAGCGGCTGCTTGCGGTCCGCGATCCACTGGAGCGCCAGCTCCACCGCGGCGTAGCTGTGCCCGCGCGCGCTCTTCAGGGTGATGTACTTCTGCGCCAGCCTCCCGATCGGGAAGTCTGGGAACAGCGCCATGGGCGCCTGGATGACCATCACACCGCCCTTACGCTTCAGCACGTCGATGGCGACCAGCGTGGGCGTGACCCCCGCGCCCGCCGTGGCATCCACCACCACATCGACCCCCTGGCCCGCGGTGAGCTCGGCCACGCGCGCGCGCAGGTCCTCCTGCTCGACGTTCACCACCGTGTCGGCCCCCAGCTGCCGGGCCACCGCCAGCCGGTGGGCATCCCGCGCGAGCCCGCTGACGATGATGCACTCCGCCCCGGCGCGCCGGGCGGCCACCACGCAGGCCAGGCCCTGCTGCCCCGGCCCCTGGATCAGGATTCGCTTGCCCGGCCCGACGCCGCCGTCCAGCCAGGCCCACTGGATCCCGTTGCCCAGAGGCAGGGCGAGGGTCGCCTCCTCCGCCGTCACGCCCGCCGGCACCCGGTGCAGCACCGCATTCGGGGGAACGTAGAGGTACTCCCCGTAGCCGCCCCACAGCGCCGGCGGCACGGTGATCGGCACCGCCCCGTAGCGCAGCGCCTCCCGGTTGTGCACCAGGTCGGTCGCCAGACAGTGGCGATACTCGCCCTGGTGGCACCAGGCACACTGGCCGCACGGCAGGTACTCCTCCAGCGCGACGCGATCGCCCTCCTGCACTCCCCAGCGACGCCGGGCCACCGGCCCGATCTTGGCGATGCGGCCGACATTCTCGTGGCCCAGGATCTGCGGCCCTGCGCGCAGGGGGCGCTTGTAGGCGCCTACGTCGCTGCCGCAGACGCCGGCCGCCTCCACCTTCAGGAGCGCCGCGTCGTCGGGGATCTCGGGCAGGTCGAACTCCCGCAGCTCGGTCCGCTGGATGTCGACCTTCACCGCCGCCAGGACCTTCTCAGCCATCGCCCCTCCTCGGCGCGCTGCCGTAGGGGCCGGGCCCCACCAGCCGACAGCCGGCGGCGCCGGCTCCTCGCTCCATGGCAGCTACGCTCCGACCGGGACCGCCGTCACCTGCACCGCGAGCGCCTGCTGCGTCCGCTCGTGGGTCGTCCAGTCGGCCACGCCGGCGGGCAGCAGCGCATCGCCGGCGTGGATGAGGTAGACCCGCCCGTGGTGCGCCGCGTACGGCTCCTTCCCCTCCTGGAGGGCAGCGGCCTCGCGGAGGAGACGCTGCCGCATCTGGATGATGCCCACGTCGGTCACGCCGAGCCGCTCGCGGGAGCGATCGACGATCGGCCCCATCCCCTCCTGCACCGAGAAGTCCTGCTCCCCGATCCCCCGGATGCCCGTATAGGTCAGCGTGCGCTGCTCCTCGCGGTCGATTAGGTAGTTGTTCGCCTTGTTCCGCACGGGCAGGTGCGTGCCGGGGATAACGGCGACGTGGACGCCGCTGCCGGACCGCATCTCCGCCACCTCGCGCCCGGTGAAGGGGCGGTCGAGGTTCCAGCTGATGGTCCAGCGCGCCGTGGTCATGTCGTCGAGCGGCACGAAGGCATGGAGCAGCTTCTGCCGCGGCTGGCTCGGCGGCATGGTGTAGAAGGGCAGCAGGAACAGGTTAAAGCGCCAGTAGTCTTCGTCGCCATCCCCCTGGTAGCGCCCGCCAACCAGCACGCCGTAGTCCGTATCCTTGGCGAAGAGCCGCGGCGGGTTATCGCGGGTACGGAAGCGACGCTGAGGATCGCGGGTCTGCACGCCCTGCGCCTTCCACTCGGCTAGGCGGCGGTGCGCATCCAGCGTGCTGTGCAGGTAGACCGAGTGCACGGTGTCGATCCCACCTTCGACGGCCTGCACCCAGTTGCACTGCTGGATACACCACGAGATGAAGACATGCGAGTCGGGCAGATGCATGAATTCGAAATCGGGCAACTCCGGCGTCGCTTTGCGCGGCCCCATATAGGTCCACAGGATACCGGCTTTCTCGATCACTGGATAGGCGGTGATCCGGACCTTGCTGGCGAAATTGCTGCCATGCGGCTCGGTCGGCGCCTCGACGCACTGGCCGGTGATATCATACTTCCAGCCGTGATAGGTACAGCGCAACCCGTTTTCCTCATTGCGCCCGAACCAGAGGTCTGCCCGGCGGTGCGCACAATATTTCTCGACGAGCCCGACTCGACCACTGGTATCCCGGAAAGCTACCAGATCTTCTCCCAGCAAGCGCACGCGCATTGGCTCGCAGTCTGGCTCAGGCAGATCGGAAGACAGTAGGAAAGGCAGCCAGAAGCGACGGATGTACTGCCCCATCAGCGCTTTGCCTTCAACACGCGTTAGTTTCTCATTCTTCTCACGGCTGAGCATGTTACCTCCTCAACCCATGTATTAATATGCAGTTTCTCAGCGCTGAAAGCGGCGGCATAGCATCCTTTGCTGTGTTCTCGGGTCTACGATAGTCGACCGGCACCCCCCTGTCAACGGTGCGTCAGCCGTCAGGAAGGCCGCACCGGCGAGCGCCGGCCGGTCCTGGCGCGACGCGCGCCGTACCGCCAGCAGCACGCCTCAGCATCGCTCCAGCCAGCGGGGAGAGGGGTGCTACAATGGAGGTCACGGAGTCCTCGCCTGGGGCAGCCACGCCGCACCGCAGGGACAGAAGGAGGTCCGTCGCGATGCACCGCACGCTGGCTCGGCGGGGACTCGGTAGCGATGCGCTGCACGCAGCGCGTGCACAGACATGGGAGGCAGACGATGCGGGGGCTCGCGTGTTTGGCGTTGAGTGCGCTGCTCGTCGCCGCCTGCGCGGGAGGCCGGGGGCCTGAGAGCGGGACCGCCTCCGGCGCTAGCGCCGCCGCTCCTAGCGCGACGCCGCCACCCACGCAGGTGCGGGCGAGCTACTCGGTGGTCAGCGGCGCCATGGCGCCGCTGTGGCTGGCAGACGAGGCCGGCCTATGGCGGCAGCACGGGCTCGAGGTCGAGCTGACCTTCATCTCCGGCGGACCGAACACGATGACCGCGCTCGTTGCGGGGGAGACGCACTTCGCCGCCGCGGCGGGCGACTCGGCCCTCAACATCCAGGCGCGCGAGCCCGACGTGGTGGCTTTCCTCAACCTGAGCGTGGGCAGCCAGCACCGGCTGATCGTCAACCCGGCCATCCAGCGGGTGGAAGACCTGCGCGGGCGGCGCATCGGTGTAGCTACGATCGGCGACGGCGTGCACATGCTCATGAGCAAGGCGCTCCGCCAGCTCGGCTTCAACCCCGAGCGCGACTTCGTCTGGACGCCGGTCGGCGGGGGCGGCACGGCCGGCCTCATCAACGCGCTCGCGGCGGGCGCGATCGACGCCGCGCCCCTGTCTCCGCCCAACGACCTCATCGCTATCCGCCAGGGTGGGCACGCGCTGCTGAGCCTCGCCGACTTCGACCTCCCCTCGGTGGGCCTGGCGGCCTACACGCTGCGGCGCACGCTGGAGCAGCAGCGCCCCGTGGTCGAGGCGTTCGCCGCCGGGGTCATCGACGGCATCCGGCTGTTCAAGGCCGATCCCGCGCTCGCCAAGGAGATCCTGAAGCAGCGGATCGGCACTACGGACCAGGAAGTGATCGACTGGAGCTACGAGGCGAACGGCCGGCACATGCCTGATCGCCCCTTCATCGACCGGGAGCGCGTGCGCGAGGCCATCGAGACGCTGGTAGCCGGCAACCCTGAGCTGCAGCAGGTCCAGGTCGAGCGCGCCTTCGATACCAGCGTGCTGGAAGCCCTCGAGGCACGAGGCTACTTCCGCCAGCGCTGAGCGGGCCCAGGGGCCGCTCTCCGGTTGCACCGGCAGTCCTGCGACTGCTGGACCCCGGTGTGCCCCACCACGCCGCTTCCGGCAACCGACCGGCCCGGCGGCGAGAGGCGGCCGGGCCGGTCGTTGCTCCCTCGTGCTTTCCCGCCTCTGAGCCAGCGTCGTCCGGTGAGCGCCAGCAGCTCGCTCAGCATCAGCACCGGGCTCTTCCGGGATCACCGACGCCTCCCAACACCGTCCGCGGAGAAACAGGCAATCGCCCGTCCGCCAGGACGAGGGCTCGGTCGAAAGCTGGCCGGAGCGCTGGTAACACGGTATGATTAGCGCACTACGCAGCGTTGTGAGCGCGAGCCTGAAGCGTTTCGGCTGGCAGCCGTACAGCTCAGCGCTCCAGACTGTTCGACCGCGAACCTCCAGCCGCTGGAACAGCTAGCTGGACGGCCGTCGTGCAGAACCGCCGCGCAGTATTTCAAGCGCTCACAGGAGAGGCCGACGCTCTCCCCGCCGAGCAAAGCCCTCACCGCGGCTGCCACCCTGCACATCAGGATATTCGGTGGCGGCGCGTCCTGGCGTGCCGAGGACGTTGACCGCGCAGATGCTGCCAGTGGTACGGCGGGGCGCTGACCACGGACCATCGTCAGGCGATATCGGGACCAGGATGCAGTGAATGGCAAAGAGCGAGAGCGCCCCCCCGCATAGCCCGCTGACCGCGCCGTCGGCACTGCCTGGCACCACGCACTCCGCGTGGTCGAGGAATACCCCTCTCGAGCGCCGCCACATCGAGGACGCGCGCCTGCTCGAGTACCGGCATCCCGCCGAGTGGCCGGCGCTGGTCATCGCGCTGGCCGTGCTGGTGCTGGGCTTCGCCATCGCGATCCGGTACGACTACGAGGAGCTCGCCTCCGGCATCGCGCTCCTGTGGATCGGTGTGGCGGTCGGTACCTGGCTGCAGCTGAGCGAGACCATCGGCAGCGGCGTCGAGGTTACGCCCACGCAGTTCGCTCACCTGCATCCGGCGGTCGAGGAGCTACGCCGGCGGTTCCGCATGCCGCGCACGCGCGTATTCATCCAGCACAGGCCGGGGCTCAATGCATACGCGTTCGGGTTCAGCGAGCCGTACGTGGTCGTGTTTCACGCCCCGCTGGTGGAGGCGCTGGATCTCGACGAGTTCAAGTACGTGCTAGGGCACGAGATGGCGCACATCAAGTTCGGGCACACCCGGCTGGGCGTGTTCCTGGGCAGTCCGGATATGCCCGTGCCCGGCGTGCTTGCGTGGTTCGCCTATCTGCGCGCGCTGATCTTCAACTGGTGGTATCGCGCGCAGGAGATGAGCTGCGATCGTGCGGGGGTCGTGGCCACCAGGCGAGTGAGCACGGGCATCTCAACGATGGTCAAGCTCGCAGTCGGACCCAGGCTGTATGAGCACGTCCACGTGGACGAGTTCGGCAAGCAAGCCGCAGAGCTGAGCAAAGGGTGGGGCCGGGTCGGCGGCTTCCTCAGCGAGCTCTCCGCAGATCACCCGTTTGTGGTGAACCGGATCAAGGCCCTAGTGGAGTGGGCGGGCCCGCCGGAGGCAGGGCACACGCTGCGCCTGCGCGATCCGCAAGCGTTCCACCGCACCGCGCCACGTGAGCCCACTGCGGGCACGGGCGAGTAACCCCGCAGCGCCTGTTAAGGGCCCGGTGCCCAGCGGGCAGGCAGACCGCGACCGCGCCGCTGGCGCTATTCGCGACGCTCCGCCTCTTGGCGGAGCGCGGCCGCTAGCTCCGCCGCCGAGGCGCTGAAGCGCTCGAAGGCCTCGCGCAGGTGAGCCGTCTCGTAGCGGGCGTAGATGCGCTTCGTGGTCTCGGGCGAGGCGTGGCCGAGGATGTCCTGGACCTCGGAGAGCTTCGCCCCGCGGTTGAGCATCACGCTCGCCTTCGTGTGGCGGAAGGCATGGGGCGTCGCGCGCACCCCGACGAGCCGCGCGTAGCGCTTGACGATGCCCCAGATGGACTGCGGCGACAGCCGGTACCGCACGCCGCCCGGCCCTGGGTGCCCCCGCGCCCGGTCGTGCCGCAGGAAGAGCGGCACGAAGTCGTCCGCGCGCTCGGCGAGGTAGCGCCGCACGGCCGCCAGCGCCTCCGCGTCGAAGAAGACCACTCGCTCCCGCTCCCCCTTGCCGACGATGAGCGCCTCGCCCCGCCAGCCGTCCTCGAGGTCCGCGCGGTTCAGCCGCGACACCTCCTCCCGCCGCATGCCGCTGCTGTACAGCACGTGTAGCAGGGCGCGATCGCGCAGGAGTGTCAGCCGCCGTGGGTCTCCCGGCCGGCCGGCCGGCAGGGGCAGCGCGTCGACGTACAGGACGAGCAGCGGCAGCCGGCGGTCAATGCGCGGCGTGCGGTACTGGCCCCGGCCCAGCACCTCGGCCAGACGGTCGCGCACGCGCTCGTAGGAGGCCGCGGGCGGCACCCAGCCGCGGCGGTCGAGAAAGCGCAGAAACGCGCGCAGCGCAGCGACATAAGTCACGATGGTCGCGCGCCGCTCGCGGCCGTAGCGCGCGACCAGCCAGGTGTGATAGTCGTCCACCATGGCGAGCGACAGAGCCGTAGGGGCCGTGGTGTCTGGCGCCTGCCCCTGGGCCTGTAAGTACTCGACGAACCGCTGGAGCGCGCTGCAGTAGGTCGCGCGTGTCTTCGGGGACTTGCCCGCCAGGCTGTGGAAGAAGGCGGCGAGCGCCTGGGCGAGCGAGGGATCAGGGGGTACGACAGCGCTCACCGGCGCCAGCTCCTCTCCGCCGGAATACGACCAGCCGGCCGGGAGCGCACGAAGGAAGCCACCACCCGCCGGCGAGCATGAGCCGCGGGGAGTCGTTCCCCCGCCCCCGGTCGGCACACCGCACTCCAGGCCAGTGTAGCGGCGCGACGCCTAGCCCGAGCAAGCGCCGGGGCGCGGCCTGTGACCGCACTGTAGCCGTCCGCTGCCAGATTGACAGAACACAGGCGGGGCGATAGCGCCGGCGGGACAAGAAAAGGCGGGGGAGGGTGGTACCACTCCCCCGCGAGCGCCGTTCGGGTTTAGCTCGGATGCGCGACCGCGCCGTAGCGCGCGCGCTTCAGCCGGCGCCAGCACACCGCGCAGTAGCCGCGGTGGAGATGCTGCGCCACGCCGGGACGCCGCTGACAAAGCTGGCAACGCTCCATGACACCCTCCGCCCCTGCCTTGAGCTACAAGTCCGTAATTGTACTTGCAAGATCAGGATAGCATGCCCGGCGCCGGAAAGCAAGGGGGTAGAGCGTCCTTCTTCCTGTGCTGTGCGACTCTCGGCGTCCTGGCCTCGCTCGCGCGGTGGCGCTGTCCCTCGCCGCTCTACGAGCCTGCGCGCCGCCGGGAGAGACGGTCCGCACCTGCCGGGCGGCTTCCGCGGCCGCAACGGCCCAACGCGCGCTCCGGGCGCCGCCACCTGCTTGCGCGCTCCTGGCCCGCCGCCGCGCGCGGCCGGGCCAGCGATCCCGCCCACCCCGATGGGAGGCCCCGGCATACAGCGGACATGGGGCGTCTGGCCGCGCGTGCTGTGCACGGCGCGGGCGATCGCGGCATACCCTGCGGGGCGCACCCCACCGCTTGCTCACTTTAATGCGAATTAAATCTAGCATCGGCCGCATGGGAGCACGCGGCTACCGTACCCCTCCACCGGTGGCGCCGGGGGCCTAGGCGGGCGGGGCGCGGCCGTCTCGCGCTCCCGCGTGTTGGCAGTGCACCGCGGCTCGTGTACGCCGAGCGCCCCTAGGGGTAGATCCCGCGCGTCAGCGTCGCCTCCGCCACACGGCTCACGGCCAGCATGTAGGCCGCGAGGCGCAAGTCGACCTCATGCTGCTGCGCCGTCCGCACCACGTCCTGGAAGGCGCTCACCATGACGCGCTCCAGCCGCGCGTTGATCTCGTCCGCGGTCCAGAAGAACGCGTCCCGGTCCTGCACCCACTCGAAGTAGGAGACCGTCACGCCGCCGGCGTTGCAGAGGATGTCGGGGATCACGAACACCCCGCGCTCCAGCAGGATCTGGTCGGCCTCGGGCGTCGTGGGGCCGTTGGCCGCCTCCGCGAGGATGCGCGCCTTGACTCGTCCCGCGTTCTGCTCGGTGATGACGTTCTCCAGCGCGGCGGGGATGAGCACGTCGCAGTCGACCTCTAGCAGGTCGGCGTTGGAGATGGGCTCCGTGCGCGGCGCGCCGACGACCGAGCCGGTCTCCTCCTTGTAGCGCCGCAGGTCGTGCGGGTTCAGGCCGCTGGGGTTGTAGACCCCGCCCCGAGAGTCGCTGACCGCGACGATGCGCGCGCCCAGACCGTGCAGCAGGCGCGCCAGGGGCTCCCCAACGTTGCCGTAGCCCTGGATCGCGACGCGCGCGCCGGCGAGCGGCAGGCCGAGATACTCTGCCGCTTGCTGGATGCAGTAGACGACGCCGCGAGAGGTAGCCTCCGGTCGCCCCTCGGAGCCGCCGATGCTGATCGGCTTGCCGGTCACCACGGCGGGGATCGAGTAGCCGTGGTGCATGCTGTAGGTGTCCATGATCCAGGCCATGGTTTGCGCGTTGGTGTTCACATCGGGCGCCGGAATATCGCTGTCCGGCCCGATCAGCACCGAGATCTCCGTCGCGTAGCGGCGCGTCAGCCGCTCCAGCTCCCGCAGGGACAGCTGCTTCGGGTCGCAGACCACGCCTCCCTTTGCCCCGCCGTAGGGGATCCGCACAACGGCGCACTTCCAGGTCATCCACATGGCCAGCGCGCGGACCTCGTCTAGGTCGACCTCGGGGTGGTAGCGGATGCCGCCCTTCGCCGGGCCGCGCGCGAGGTTGTGCTGCACCCGGTAGCCGGTGAACACACGGATACGACCGTCATCCATCTCCACGGGGAAGTTGACGGTCAGCTCGCGCTTCGGGGTGCGCAAGACGGCGCGCAGGCCGGGGTCGAGATTGAGGCGGTCTGCCGCGCGGTCGTACTGTGCGAGCGCGGAGCGTAAGGCTGGGCTCTCGGTCGTCTGCGCTACGGGGTTAGACGCCATTGTCTCCCTCCTGTGGAACCGCGTAGCCGGCTCGCCCTCGAGCCGGCCGCTGGCGAAGCGCTGCTACCGCCATTGTACCGTCTCGGTCCGGCGGCCTCCTATTTTCGCTGCGTGAGCTGCGCGCGAGTCCTCGCCAGGCGCGGCTGGCAGCGGCGCAGCCCTCTGGCGATCCCCCTCGGCCGCGCGGGCCCGCCGCTGGCGCAGGTACGGGGCGAAGACCGGGTACAGCGCTCGCGGGAGCTGGCCGCGGATAACGGTCCCCGCCGGGGTGTAGCGCTCGGCGAGCACGCGGCCGCGGCGGCGGAACAGGTTCACCAGCTCGCCCTGCGCATAGGGAATCGTGACCTCGACCAGCGGCAGCTCCTCCGTCAGCACGGCCTCGATGCGGTGCCGCAGCTGGTCGAGCCCCCAGCCCCGCAAGGCCGATACGAGCACCACATCGGGCGAGGGGGGCACTCCGAGCTCGGCCGGCTCCGGCAGCGCTGCCGCGTCCGGCGGAACGAGCGCGTCCACCTTGTTGATCACCGTCAGCACCCGCTTCGCGGCCAGCCCTAGCTCGTCGAGGAGCTGGTGGACAATGGCGTTCTGCTCGGCAGCATGGGGATGCGTGAGGTCGACGACGTGCAGCAGCAGGTCGGCCTCATGGAGCTCCTCCAGCGTGGCGCGGAAGGCCGCGACGACCGTCGTCGGTAGCTTGGCGATCAGGCCCACGGTGTCCGTGAGCAGCACCTCCTGCCCGCTGGGCAGCCGCAGCCGGCGCGTGAGCGGATCGAGCGTGGCGAACAGGACGTCGGCGGTGTAGGCATCGGCGTGGGTGAGAGCGTTGAGGAGGGTGGACTTGCCGACGTTGGTGTAGCCCACTAGCGCTACCACCGGCAGCGCACGCTGCCGCCGCAGCGCGCGGTGGCTCTCGCGGTCGCGGCGGATCTCCTCGATCTCTCGCCGCAGGTCGGCGATGCGGTCGCGGATGCGCCGGCGGTCGAACTCCAGCTTCGTCTCGCCTGGGCCCCGGGTGCCGATCCCGCCGCCCAGCCGCGAGAGGGCGGTGCCGTGGCCCACCAGGCGCGGCAGCAGGTACTGGTACTGGGCCAGCTCCACCTGCGCGCGGCCCTCGTGCGACCGCGCCCGCCGCGCGAAGATATCGAGGATCAGGAGCGTGCGGTCGATGACCTTGGTATCGAGCTCCTCCTCGAGGGCGTGCTGCATGCGCGGGGGCAGCTCGTCGTCGACGACGACGAGGTCGCAGCCTGTGGCCTGGACCTGCTGCTGGATTTCGGCCAGCTTGCCCTTGCCCACGTAGTGGCGCGGGTGCGGCGCGGCCGCCCGCTGCGTCACACGGCCGACCACGACCAGCCCGGCGCTCTCCGCCAGCGCCTGCAGCTCGTCTAGCGAGGTCTGGAGGTCCCAGGGAGCGCCCGGCAGCCCCAGGCCCACCAGCAGCGCGCGCTCGGGTTGCTCGGTCGTGTGCAGCGCCTTCACGGCTCCTGTCGGTGGGGCAGCGATCGTGCCTCCTGCGAGTGGATGGGTTTACGGCCAGCCTGGTGCATGCGGCGTGCCACGCGCTAGAGCCGTACCCGCTCCAAGCGCGCCAGCGCCTCCTCGAGGCGGTCGTCCGGTATGGTCAGCGAGATGCGGAAATAGCCCTCCCCAGCGGGGCCGAAGCCCACGCCGGGCGTGATCCACACCGCGGCCTCGTCCAGCAGGCGCAGGCAGAAATCGACCGACTTCATCCCGGCGGGCACCGGCCCCCAGATGTAGAGGCTGGCGCGAGGCGCCGGCGCCTCGATCCCCAGGCGCCGCAGCGCTACCAGCACCGCGTCGCGGCGGCGCTGGTAGCGCTGGTTGCGCGCTGCGAGCCAGCTCTGGTCGCCGCGCAGCGCGGCGATCGCCGCGTACTGGACGGCCTGGAACACCCCGCTGTCGACGTTGGTCTTCACCCGCCCCAGCGCCTCGATCGCGGTGCGGTTGCCAACCACCATGCCGATTCGCCATCCGGTCATATTGTACGTCTTCGACAGCGAGTGGAACTCCAGGCCGACCTCCCGCGCCCCCTCGACCTCGAGGAAGCTCGGCGCGCGGTAGCCGTCGTAGGCCACCTCCGAGTAGGCGTTGTCGTGGCAGACCAGGATGCCGTGCTCCCAGGCGAAATCTACCACTTCCCGGAAGAAGTCGAGCGATGCCACCGCCGCGGTGGGGTTATTCGGGTAGTTCAGCCAGAGCACCCGGGCGCGCTGGGCGACCTCGCGGGGGATCGCGCGGAGGTCCGGCAGGAAGCCGTGCTCGGCGCGTAGGGGCAGCCAGTACACCTCCCCGTTCGCAAGCCAGGTGCCGATGGAGTAGACGGGGTAGCCGGGGTCGGGCACCAGCACCAGGTCGCCCGGGTCCACCCAGGCCGTGGGCAGGTGGGCGATCCCCTCCTTGGAGCCGATCAGCGGCAGGACCTCGGTGTCGGGGTCGAGCACAACCCCGAAGCGGTCCCGGTACCAGTCCGCGATGGCGACCCGCAGCTCGCGTAGCCCGTAGTAGTCGGGGTAGCGGTGGTTGGCCGGCACTCGCGCCGCCTCCTCGAGCGCGCGGACGACGTGCTCGGGCGTGGGCAGGTCGGGGTCGCCGATGCCCAGGCTGATGACGTCGTAGCCCTGGGCGCGCTTCTCGGCGATCCGTCGGTCGACCTCCGCGAACAGGTACGGCGGCAGCGCGGCGATGCGCTGCGCGCACCGGAGGGCAGGCGGGCTCCCTCTCGCCATGACGTGCTCCTTCTCTGAGATTGCAGGAGGTTCAGCGGGACCCGGGGGCGGCCTCACGCGCCAAGCCAGCGGCCCTGGAAGACATACTCCGCTGGTCCGGTCATGAACACGGTGTGCCCCGGCTGCCACTCGATCTCCAGCGTGCCGCCGGGCAGCGCCACGGCTACCGGGCTCTCCAGCACGCCCTTGAGGATGCCGGCGACCGCGACCGCGCAGGCCCCGGTGCCGCAGGCGAGCGTGGGGCCCGCCCCGCGCTCCCAGACGCGCACCGTGGCGCTGTGCCGCGAGGTGACTGCCGCGGCCTCGAAGTTGGTGCGCTGCGGGAACAGGGTATGGTGCTCGACGGCCGGCCCCACCGTGTGCAGCGGCAAGGCCTCGAGCTCCGCCGCGTCCATGAACGCCACCGCGTGCGGATTGCCCATCGAGACCGCGCTGAGCCGCAGCGCGTGGCCGGCGACCTCCACCGGGTAGTCCAGCACCGGCTCGCCCTCCACGCGGATCGGGATCTCGCGCGGGGCCAGCCGCGGTGGCCCCATGTCCACCCGCACACAGCCCTCGTGGGGGAAAGTCAGCTCGAGCACCCCTGCCAGCGTCTCCACGCGCAGCCGCTCGCCCCCCAGGCCGCGGTCACGGGCGTAGCGCGCGAGACAGCGCACGCCGTTGCCGCACATCTCGGCCTCGCTGCCGTCAGCGTTGAAGATCCGCATGCGCACGTCAGCGGACGCCGAGGGCAGCACCAGCAGCACGCCATCGGCCCCGATCCCGAAGTGGCGGTCGCACCAGCGCTGCGCCAGGCGCGCCCACGCGGCGTCGCTCCGCTCGTCGGGACGCTCGTACAGATCGATCAGGATGAAGTCGTTGCCGAGGCCGTGCATCTTCACGAAGTCCATCGTTGCCCACCCTCGACGCCGTCGAGATAGCGCGCCACCCGCTCCGCCAGGCGCGCCTCCAGCTCCGGGCCTTGCGTATACCATTCGAGACGAGGATCGCGCCGCAACCAAGTATACTGCCGGCGCGCGAAGGCGTGCGTTCGATAGCGGATGCGCGCGACCGCCTCGTCCAGCGTGAGTCGCCCGAGCACGACCGCCACCAGCTCCTGGTAGCCGATGCCCGAGAGGCTCGGAAGCGTCGGCGCGTAGCCGCGCGCCAGCAGGTCGCGGACCTCGTCGAGCCAGCCCGCCGCCAGCATGGCCGCCACGCGGGCGTCGATGCGCGCGTAGAGCTCCTCGCGCGGCGCGGTGAGGGCGAGGTGGAGCGCCGGGCGCTCGCTGCCGCGGCGGCGCCCCAGCACGGAGAACGGCTCGCCGGTGGTCAGCACCACCTCGAGCGCCCGGATCACGCGGCGCACATTGGCCGGATCGATCTGCGCCGCCGCCGCGGGATCCAGCGCGGCGAGCCGGGCGTGCACCGCCTGTGCGCCCTCGCGGGCTGCCAGCGCCGCGAGCTCCGCGCGCAGCGCCGGCTGCGGCGGCACGCGCGGGAAGGCGAGGCGGTCGACGACCGCCTGGATGTAGTGAGGGCTCCCGCCGACGAGCAGCGCCACGCGCCCCCGCTGCGCCAGGTCGGCCAGCACGGCCTCGGCCGCGTCCTGGTACTCGGCCACTGAGAACGGCTGGTCCGGATCGACAAGGTCGAGCAGGTGGTGCCGGACGCGCGCGCGCTCGGCCGGGCTCGGCTTGGCCGTGCCGATATCCAGATAGCGGTACACCTGGCGCGAGTCGGCGGAGACGATCTCGGCCCCGAAGCGCTCGGCCAGCGCGAGCGCCACCGCCGACTTGCCCACGGCGGTCGGGCCCGTGAGGACGATCAGCGGGGGGGTCTCCAGCTTCTTCACGAGCATGTTATAACCCCTCCCAAGGGGAGGAGCGGTGGTGGCCACGCGGTTCGCCGTCGCGGTAGATCTAGGGGGCACCCGGTTCCGGGTAGCGCTCTGCGACGCGAACGGGGCCCTCCGGGCGCGCCACACCTACCCGACGGAGAGCGCGCGCGGCCCCGAGCGCATCCTGGAGCACATTGCTAGCGCTATCCGCACCGTGCTTGCCGCCGCGCCCGCCGGCGCGCCGGTGGTCGGCATCGGCGTGGCGGCCCCGGGCCCGCTGGACCCCTGGCGCGGGGTGATCTACCAAGCGCCCAACCTGCCGGGCTGGGAGAACCTGCCGCTGGCCGAGCGCCTCGCCGCGCTCACCGGCTACCCGGTCCGGGTCGGTAACGACGCCAACCTCGCCGCCCTGGGCGAGCACCGCTTCGGTGCCGGGCGAGGCGCCTCCCACCTGGTCTACGTTACCGTGAGCACAGGGGTCGGAGGGGGGATCATCGTGAACAACGCGCTCTGGCTCGGGGCGCGCGGCGCGGCGGGCGAGATCGGTCACACGATCATCGAGCGCTATGGCCCCCCCTGCTCATGCGGCAACCGCGGCTGTGTCGAGGCGCTGGCCTCGGGCACGGCCATCGCCCGCCGCGCGGCAGAGGCGCTGGCCGCCGGCCGGCCGTCGCGGCTGGGCGCGGCGGGCACGTCGCCGAGCGCTGAAGCCGTTGCCCGCGCCGCGGCGGATGGCGACGCGCTAGCTATCGAGATCCTCGAGGAGGCGGCGCGAGCGCTAGCGGTCGGGTTGGTCAACCTGCTCCACCTCTGCGACCCGCAGCTGATCGTGATCGGCGGCGGGGTCTCGCACGCGGGCGAGCGCTGGTGGCACGCCCTGCGGGACGAGGTGGCGCGCCGGGCCCTCCCCATCTATCAGCGAGAGCTGCGCATCGTCCCCGCCGCGCTCGGCGACGACGCGGGGCTGATCGGCGCAGCGGCGATGGTACTGTGAGCGACACCGAGCTCCCGACAGCAGCAGAGCAGCCGGTGCTCGAGACGCGCCTCGCCGAGTTCTCGGCGGCCGTCGACGACTACACCCGCGCCCTGCTCGACCAAGCCGACCATCCCCCCGACCTGGCCGGCATGCTTCGCTACCACCTGGGCTGGGTGGACGAGCACTTCCGCCCCGTGGCCGCGGCGCGCGGCAAGCGCCTGCGCCCCGCGCTCTGCCTGCTGGTCTGCGAGGCTGCCGGCGGCACATGGGCCACCGCCCTGCCAGCCGCTGCCGCGGTCGAGCTCATCCACAACTTCTCGCTGGTGCACGACGACATCGAGGACCGCAGCCCGCTCCGCCGCCACCGCCCGACGCTCTGGACGCTGTGGGGCCAGGCGCCGGCGATCAACGCCGGGGATGCCCTGTTTGTCGAGGCCCAACTCGCGCTCCTGCACAGCGCCTGGCCCACCGAGCGCTGCCTGGCCGCGGCGCGAGCCCTCAACCGAGCGTGCCGCGAGCTGTGCAGCGGCCAGCACCGCGACCTGAGCCCGGCCGGCGCGGCCGAGCCGACGCTCACCGAGTACTACGCGATGATCAACGGCAAGACCGCCGCCCTCATCGCTGTGGCCGCAGAGCTCGGCGCGCTAGCGGCCGACTGCCCCCCCGCGGTTCAAGCGGCCTACCACCGCTTCGGCCGCGAGCTGGGCCTCGCCTTCCAGCTGCGCGACGACCTGCTCGACGTCTGGGGCGTGGCCTCGCAGACGGGCAAGCCCGTCCGGGAGGATCTCCGCACGAAGAAGTGCAGCCTGCCGATCGTCCTCGCCTTCACGCGGGCCCACGCCGCGCAGCGGGAGCAGCTCCACATGCTCTACCAGCAGCCCGCGCCCCTGGACGAGCCGACCGTGGCCGCCCTTGTTGCCCTGCTGGACCAGCTAGATGTGCGCGCCGAGGGAGAGCGGCTGATGCGCGCCCACTACGCGGCAGCGCTCGCCGCCCTCGCGGCGGCGCGCCCGCGCGCGCCAGCAGCAGCTCAGCTGCGGGCCCTGGCCGAGCTGCTGCTCACCCGCGAGGCCTAGTAGGGCTCAGGCGAGCCCGAGCCGCACCAGCACCTCGTTGCTCACTAGCAGGGCCCTATCGGTAAGGCGCAGGCAGCCGTCCTGCCACGCGAGGTAGCCGGCGGCGAGCAGTTCCGGCAGCTCCGACCCGCACACCGCCTCGGGCGGGACTCCGAAGCGCCGGCGGTAGGCCGCCGCGTCCACGCCCGCGCGCAGGCGGAGCCCCAGGATCAGCGCCTCGCGCCGGGCGGTCGCGGCGTCCAGGTGCTCCACCTCCGCCGCCGGCGGAGGGCAGCCCTGGCGCACAGCCGCGAGGTACTGCGCCACTACCGGGGTGTTCTTGCGGCGCATCCCATCCAGACAAGACACGGCGCCCGCACCCAAGCCGAGATAGGGCTCCGCACGCCAGTAGCCGAGATTGTGGCGGCTCTCACGCCCAGGCAGGGCCCAGTTGGAGAGCTCGTACTGAACGTAGCCCGCGGCCGCGAGGCAGGCCCGGGCCACCTCGTACTGCGCCGCGACGACGTCCTCGTCGGGGAGGCGGAGCGCGCCCGCGGCCACCTGCTGCCCCAGCGGCGTCCAGTCCTCGAGCGTGAGCAGGTAGCACGACACGTGCTCCGGACGCAGCGCCAGCGCCGCCTCCAGCGTGCGCTGCCAGGCCTCGACGCTCTGGCCGGGCAGCCCGTAGAGGAGATCGAGGTTGAGATTGTCGATCCCCGCCGCCCGCACGGCCGCGACCGCCTCCCGGACCCGCTCGGCCGAGTGCTGGCGGCCGAGCAGGCGCAGTGTGGCGTCGTCCAGCGCCTGCACCCCGAGGCTGATGCGATTGACGCCCGCGGCGCGGTAGCCGGCCAGGCGTCCCACGCGGGCGTTGTTCGGGTTGCACTCCACCGTGATCTCGCACCCGGGCAGGAAGCGAAAGCGCGCCCGGCAAGCGGCGAGGACCGCCGCGAGCTGCTCCGGTCGGAGCAGGCTCGGGGTGCCCCCGCCGAAGAACACGCTGTGCACGGTCACGGGGGGCGCGAGCGCCGCCTCCTGAGCGAGCGCCGTCGCGTAGGGGGCTAGCAGGTGGAGGTCGCGGTCCTGAGTGTCGAAGTCGCAGTAGGGGCAGACGCGCGTGCAGAACGGCACGTGGAGGTAGAGCCCTACCGTTGGGGTCTCCGGCGCGGGCGCGGCGAGCGGTACCGTGCGCGGGGCGGTCGTCTCGGCGCTCATCAGTCCGCGAAATCCTGGGCAAAGACCTTGCCGTGCATCCCGGCGTCCGCCACCCCAATGCCGACGCGGGTGTAGTCCGGACTGAGGATGTTCGCCCGGTGGCCCGGGCTATCCATCAGCCCGCGGTGGGCCAGCTCCACGGTCGGGGCGAGCGCGAGGTTCTCGCCCAGGACCGTGAAGCGCACCCCGGCCGCGCGAGCGCGATCGGCCGGCGTCTTCCCCTCGTTGTCGACGTGCGCGAAGTAGCCCTGCGCCAGCATGTCGCGGGCATGGCTGCGCGCGGCGGTCACCAGCAGCGGGTCAACCTTGAGCGGCCGCAAGCCCGCACGGGCGCGCTCGTCGTTCAGCAGGGCCAGCATCCGCGCCTCGGCCTCCTCGTCGATCCGCGCATCGGGAACGGTGAACTTGAGCGGCACGCGCTCGTTGGCTTGCGGCCGCACGGTGGCAAAGTTGATCCCCTCGAGCACCGCGTCGTTGAATACGTCGTGGAGCGTGCGCTCCAGCTGGACGGTCTCGCTAGCCAGGCGGCCGCCCAGCGCCGAGGCCGTGATGTCGTCCTTCACCGGCTCCGGCAGCGGCAGCGCCAGCGCCAGCGCGAGCACGAGGGCCGCCACTACCCCGCCCTTCAGCACGCCGGGGAGCACTCCCAGCGCTGCGTTCACCGCCGAGAGGCGCGTGAGCACCGCCCCCGGCGCGGCCAGCAGGCGGGCGAGCGCGCCGAGGAGCACGTCGGCCAGCAGCCATAGCCCGAGGAAGGCGAGCGGCTTCAGGAGCGCGGTGGAGAGCGGGAGATAGGGCTGCATCGCGCCCACGGCGAGGGGGTAGAACCGCAGCGCGACGACCAAGGACGCGACGAAGACGAGCAGATCGACGAGCCCGAGCAGGAAACCGCGCTGCAAGCCCTGCAGCGCGTAGACGGCCAGCAAGAAGACGACGGCTATGTCGACCCAGTTCTCAGGCACCACCACCCACCCGGCAGACACCGCGTCGCGGTCCGCGCAGGACAACACCCTGGGGCGTCACGCATAGTTCACGCATAGTTAGTATAGGGACCGGAGGCGCGCGCCGGGGGCGCCGCGCGCTGCAGGCACGCGCACGGGATGGGCTATAATAGCCTGCACACCGAGCGCGTTACGATTTCCTGACCCTGCTCGACACACTTGAGCCCCACCTACTGAGAGCACCGTCATGCGCCGGACCCATACGTGTGGGGAGCTACGCGCGACCGATGAGGGGCAGCGCTGCCTGCTCCAGGGCTGGGTGCACCGCCGCCGCGACCACGGCGGGCTCGTGTTCCTTGACCTACGCGACCGCTACGGCCTGGTCCAGGTCGTGCTTAACCCGCAGGTCGCGCCGGAGGCGCACGCGGCGGCGCGTGAGGTGCGGCCCGAATACGTGCTCGAGGTGGAGGGGGTCGTCGCCCGCCGCCCGCCCGGCACCGAGAACCCGGCTCTGGCGACCGGCGAGGTGGAGGTGGTGGCCGAGCGGCTCCAGGTGCTCAACCCCTCCCTCACGCCGCCGTTCAGCATCGCGGACGAGGGGCCGGTCGACGAGGCGCTCCGGCTCCGCTACCGGTACCTCGACCTGCGCCGGCCGAAGATGCTGGCCAACCTGGAGCTGCGTCACCGCGTCATCAAGTACATCCGCGACTTCCTCGACGCGCGCGGCTTCCTGGAGGTCGAGACGCCCATCCTGATCAAGAGCACACCGGAGGGCGCGCGCGACTACCTCGTCCCCAGCCGGCTGCACCCCGGCTGCTTCTACGCGCTGCCCCAGTCGCCGCAGCAACTCAAGCAGCTCCTGATGGTCGCCGGCGTGGACCGCTACTTCCAGATCGCCCGCTGCTTCCGCGACGAGGACCTGCGCGCGGACCGCCAGCCGGAGTTCACCCAGCTCGACCTGGAGATGGCGTTCGTCGAGGTCGACGATGTCCTCAACCTGATCGAGGAGTTGTTCACCACCCTGGTCCAGCAGCTCACCTCCTGGCGCGTGCTCAGCCCCTTCCCGCGGCTGACCTACCACGAGGCGCTGGCCCGCTACGGCACCGACAAGCCGGACCTCCGCTTCGACCTCCCGATCGTCGAGGTCACCGACCTAGCCGGCGCCACGGAGTTCGAGGTGTTCCGCGGCGCGGTGGCCCGCGGGGGATGTGTGCGCGGGCTGCGCGTCCCGGGCGGGGCGACCTACTCCCGCCGCCAGCTCGACGAGCTGACCGAGCTCGCGCGCGGCCACGGGGCCAAGGGCCTCGCCTGGGCGGCGCTGGAGACCGACCAGGTCCGCTCGTCCTTCGCGCGCTTCCTCACCCCGGGCCAGCTGGAGGCGCTGGCCGCGCGGCTGGCCGCCGGGCCGGGCGACCTGCTGCTGTTCGTGGCCGACACGCCGCCGGTCGCGGCCGCCGCACTCGGCGCGCTGCGGGTAGAGGTGGCCCGCCGCAGCGGCCTCATCCCGCCGGACCTGCTCGCCTGGGTTTGGATCACCGACTTCCCGCTGTTCGAGTGGGACGCCACCACCGGCCGCTGGGAGCCCTCGCATCACCCGTTCACCGCCCCGCGCGACGAGGACGTGCCCCTGCTGACGACCGATCCGGGAGCGGTGCGCTCGAAGGCCTACGACATCGTCTGCAACGGCTGGGAGTTGGGGAGCGGCAGCATCCGGATCCACCGCCGCGAGCTGCAGGAGCAGATCTTCGCCATCCTGGGCTATTCGGAGCAGGAGACGGAGGAGCGCTTCGGCCACCTCCTGCGCGCCTTCCAGTACGGCGCGCCGCCCCACGGGGGCATCGCACCCGGCATCGACCGGTTGGTCATGCTGCTGGCGGGCGAGACGAACATCCGCGAGGTGATCGCCTTCCCGAAGAACCAGAGCGCCGTCGACCTGCTCACCGGCGCGCCCGCGCCGGTGACGGAAGCGCAGCTCCGGGAGCTCCACCTGCGCGTGGTGCCGTGAGCGCCGCGGTGCGCTTCGCGCTTGTCCGTGTGGCGCCGGGCATGCTACCATCCCCTTGTGAGGCGTAAGCCACGCCCAGCGCTGTGTGGCTCCACGGTACGCCTCAGGTGCCTCCGTAACTACATGCCCGGCGGCGCGTGCGCGCCAGGCGAGCGCTCCGGCCGACACACCGGCCCCGCTCGCCCCAGAGGCGCCGCCCCTTGCCCTCGAGACTGCTGCGGAGGGCCGCGTGTACAAGCCCGTACCGAGCAAGGTGGACTTTCCTGCGCAAGAACACGAGGTGCTCCGCTTCTGGGAGCAGACCCAGGCGTTCGCCAAGCGGGTCGCGCGCAACCGCGGGGGGCCCCGGTTCTCATTCATCGACGGGCCGATCACGGCCAACAACCCTATGGGGGTCCACCACGCCTGGGGCCGGACCTACAAGGACCTCTACCTCCGCTACCGCGCGATGCAGGGGTACGAGCAGCGCTACCAGAACGGCTTCGACTGCCAGGGGTTGTGGGTGGAGGTGGAGGTCGAGAAGGAGCTGGGGTTCAACTCCAAGCGCGAGATCGAGAACTATGGCCTTGACCGCTTCGCGGAGCGCTGCCGCGAGCGCGTGTTCCGTTACGCCGAGCTGATCACCCGCCAGTCCATCCGCCTGGGCCAGTGGATGGACTGGCCGAACAGCTACTACACCCTCTCCGACGAGAACATCGAGCACATCTGGACCTTCCTGCAGCGCTGCCACCAGAACGGCTGGCTGTACAAGGGCGCGCGGGCGATGCCCTGGTGCATCCGCTGCGGGACCAGCCTCTCCCAGCACGAGCTGGTGGGCACCGACTCCTACCGCGAGCTCACCCACCGCTCGCTCTACCTGGCGCTGCCCCTCGTCGATCGCCCCGATGAGGCGATCATGGTCTGGACGACTACGCCCTGGACGCTGCCGGCTAACGTCGCCCTGGCCGTGAACCCTGATCTCGATTACGTCAAGGTACGCCAGGACGGGCGGTGCTACTACCTCTCGGCGCACACTACCGGCTTCCTCCGCCCCGGCTACGAGGTGGTGGCGACGGTGAAGGGGCGCGAGCTGGTGGGCCTGCGCTACGTGGCCCCCTTCGCCGAGCTGCCCGCCCAGGCCGGCGTCGAGCACCGCGTGGTGCCCTGGGAGGGCGTGGGGGAGGAGGAGGGCACCGGCGTCGTCCACATCGCGCCGGGCTGCGGCGCCGAGGACTACGAGCTCTCGCGCGCGCTCGGCCTGCCGGTGATCGTCCCGATCGACGAGGCGGGGGTATACCTCGCCGGCTTCGGCGAGCTCAGCGGCCGCAGCGTCCGCGAGACGAACCCGCTCATCATCGCGGACTTGGAGCGCAAGGGCTTCGTCTACCTCGCCCACGACTACACGCACCGCTACCCGACCTGCTGGCGCTGCGGCGAGGAGCTGGTGTTCCGCCTCTCCGACGAGTGGTTCCTCTCGGTGGAGGAGATCCGGCCGCGGCTGCGGCGCGAGGCGGCGAAGGTGCGCTGGGTTCCCCCCTCGGCCGGCAAGCGGATGGACGACTGGCTGGCCAACATGGGCGACTGGTGCATCTCCCGCCGGCGCTACTGGGGATTGCCCCTTCCCTTCTACCCTTGCGCCTGCGGGCACCTCACTGTGATCGGCAGCCGCGCGGAACTCCGCGCCCTGGCCATCGAGGGGCTCGACCAGCTCCGCGAGCTGCACCGCCCCTGGATCGACGCGGTGGTGATCCGCTGCCCGGCCTGCGGCCAGCCCGTGCGGCGGATCCCCGAGGTGGGCGATGCCTGGCTGGATGCCGGCATCGTGCCCTTCTCCACGCTCAACTACCTCTACGACCGCGCCTACTGGGAGCAGTGGTTCCCGGCCGACTTCATCACCGAGATGCGGGAGCAGATCCGCCTGTGGTTCTACAGCATGCTCTTCATGAGCGTGACGCTGGAGGACCGCACGCCCTACCTCTCGGTGCTCGCCTATGAGAAGCTCCTGGACGAGCAGGGGCGGCCGATGCACCGCAGCCTCGGCAACGCGATCTGGTTCGACGAGGCGGCGGAGCGCATGGGGGCGGATGTCATGCGCTGGCTGTACGCCTCCCAGCCGGTGCAGGCCAACCTCCTCTTCGGCTACGGGCCGGCCGAGGAGGTGAAGCGGAAGCTGCTCACCCTCTGGAACGCCTATAGCTTCTTCATCACCTACGCCGCCATCGAGCGCTTCGATCCGGTGCACACCCACGTGCCGACGACCGAGCGCGCGCTGCTCGACCGGTGGATCCTCTCCCAGCTGCACGAGCTGATCCGCGACGTGCGCACGGCGCTGGACGAGTACGACCCGGCGGCCGCCACGCGGGCGGTGGAGCGCTTCGTCGACGACCTGAGCAACTGGTACATCCGGCGCAGCCGCCGGCGCTTCTGGCGCTCGGGCGACGATCGTGACAAGCGCGCGGCCTACTTGACTCTCTACGAGGTCCTCACCACGCTGGTGCGGCTGCTGGCGCCGTTCCTACCGTTCCTGACCGAGACCATGTACCAGAATCTGGTGCGCTCGGTCGATCCGGAGGCGCCCGAGAGCGTGCACCTCTGCGACTACCCGCGGAGCGACGGCGCGCTCATCGACCGCGAGTTGGCCGCCCAGGTCGAGCGCGCGCGGACGCTGGTGAGCCTGGGCCGCGCGGCGCGCAACCAGGCGGGCATCCGGGTGCGCCAGCCGCTGCCGGCGCTCCGCGTCGCGTCGCACAACGGGCCGATCACCCTCCCCGCCGAGCTGGTCGCGGACATCCGCGACGAGCTCAACGTCAAGCGGCTGGAGATCGTGCCGGATCTAGCAGAGGTAGTGGAGCGGACGGTGCGCCCGCGGCCAGACCTGCTGGGCCCGCGGCTGGGTGCGGAGTTCCCGCGCGTGCTGGCCGCCCTGCGGGCCGGCGACTTCCGGCTGAGCCCCGACGGCACCGTGGAGGTCGCCGGGCACCGCCTCGCTCCCGACGAGGTCCAGGTCAGCCTCACCCCGCGGCCCGGCTACGCCGCGGCGGAGGGCGACGGCCTCACGGTGGCGCTCGAGACCACCCTCACGCCGGAGCTGCTCAGCGAGGGGCGCGCGCGCGACATCGTCCACCGCATCCAGACCATGCGCAAGGAGGCCGGCTACCGCGTCGAGGACCGCATCGTGACCTATTACCAGGGCGACGCCGCGCTCGAGGCGGCGATCCGCGAGCATGCCGACTACGTGGCCGGCGAGACGCTCTCGCGCGCGCTGCACCAGGGTAGCCCACCGCCGGAAGCTTACCGCTGGGAGGGCCGGATCGACGGGCTGCGCCTCACGCTCGGCGTGCAGCGGGTGAGCGACGAGGCACGACCGTGAGTGCCTACGAAGCGACCGAGCGAGGCCGGGTTTCATCGCGCGCGCTGGCGCGGCGGCTGCTATGGCGGCGCGAGGCGCTGTTCGTGCTCGGCGCGCTCGCAACCTTCGTGGTGGACCAGCTCAGCAAGAGCCTGGCCGTAACCTACCTCCAACCCGTGGGCTCGATCCCGCTAGTCGGCTTCCTCCGCCTCACCTACGTGGAGAACCGCGGCGCGGCCTTCGGGCTGCTACAGAACCAAACCCTCCTGTTCATCCTGGTGGGCCTCGTGGTGGTCGGTGGGCTCATAGCCAGCTACCGCCACCTCCCCACCGTCCCGCCGCTCCTGAACCTGGCTCTGGGCTTGCAGCTAGGTGGAGCGCTCGGCAACCTCGTCGACCGGATCCGGCAGGGCTACGTGGTCGACTTCGTCGATCTCACGTGGTGGCCCGTGTTCAATGTGGCCGATTCCGCAATCGTGGTGGGGGTCTGCGCCATGGCCTATTACCTGCTTTGGCCGCCCCGCCGCGCAGCATCGAGCAACCATGGGTAACGACCGCCGTCCTGTCCTCACGCGCGCCCGTGGCAGTGGCCCTGAAACGGTCTACGAGGTGCCGCCCTACGGCCAGGGCATGCGCCTCGATGCCTACCTGACGCGCCTGGTGGGCGAGCACTCCCGCGCCGAATGGCAGCGGATGATCGAGGCCCAGCTCGTCCTCCTCAACGGGCGACCGGCTCGCCCGGCCGACCGCGTCCGCGCGGGTGACCGGATCAGCGTCCGGCCGGCATCCTACTTCGTGCTGCTCGAGCCGGACCCGTCGATCCCGCTGGATATCGTCTACGAGGACGAGGCGATCATCGTGGTCAACAAGCAGGCCGGCCTCGTGGTGCACCCAGCGCCCGGCCACGAGCAGGGCACGCTTGTCAACGCCCTGCTCGCTCGCTTTCCCGAGCTGCGCGATCCGACGGGCACCCTGCGGCCCGGCATCGTCCACCGGCTGGACAAGGACACCTCCGGGTTGCTGGTGGTGGGGCGCACGCTGGAGGCGGTGACCGCGGTGCAGCGGCAGATGCAGGCCGGCGAGGTCGTCAAGCGCTACTGGCTGCTGGTGATCGGCAACATCGTCGAGAACGAGGGGCTGATCGATGCGCCCATCGGCCGCGACCTGCGCCACCGCCAGCGCATGGCCGTCCGGCCGGACGGCCGCCCGGCCCAGACTCGCTTCCGGGTGGTCGAGCGGTTCGGCAGCTTCACGCTGGTCGACGCGCAGCTCTGCAGCGGCCGCACGCACCAGCTGCGCGTCCACATGGCTTACATCGGCCACCCGGTCGCCGCCGATCGCACGTATGGCTCGGGCCGGCGGCCGCCCGGGCTTGAGCGGCAGTTCGTACACGCGTATCATCTCGAATTGCGGTCGCCGGCAACCGGGCAGCGGCTGTGCCTCGAGGTGCCCTTGCCGCCGGACCTTGCCGAGCCGCTGGCGCGCCTGCGCGCCACTGCGGCGCGGCCCGTGGCCGCTGAGCTGGGCGGGACGATCCCGCCCCACGCGCCCGCCGCCAACCCCCGCTAGCAGAGGAGCCATGGCTAGTCGCAGCAAGATCCGCGTTCGCATCGCGCCGAGCCCCACCGGCATGCCGCACGTCGGCCTGTTCCACACCTTCCTCTACAACTGGCTGTACGCGCGGCACCACGGCGGGACGTTCATCATCCGCATCGAGGACACCGACGTCGCCCGGCGCGTCGAGGGCGCTGTCGAGGCGCTCCTCGAGGCGATCCGCTGGCTGGGCCTCGACTGGGACGAGGGGCCGGAGGTGGGCGGGCCCTACGGGCCGTACGTGCAGTCCGAACGCCTGCCGCTGTACGCCGAGCACGCGCGCCAGCTCGTGGCCAACGGGCAGGCATACTACTGCTACTGCAGCCCGGAGCGGCTCGCAGCGCTGCGCGCGGAGCAGGAGCGGCGCAAGCTGCCGCCCGGCTACGACCGCCGCTGCCGCACGCTGACGGCCGCTGAGCGCGCGGCCGCCGAGCGCAGCGGGATCGTGCCCGTCATCCGCTTCGCGGTCCCCCTGGAGGGCGAGACCACCTTCCACGACGAGCTGCGGGGCGACATCACCTGGGAGAACCGGCTGATCGACGACTTCATCATCCTGAAGTCCGACGGCTACCCGACCTACCACCTGGCGCACATGGTCGACGACCACTATATGGAGATCACCGACGTCCTCCGGGGCGAGGAGTGGATCTCCAGCACGCCGCGGCACATCCTGCTCTACCAGGCGTTCGGCTGGACGCCGCCGCGCTTCTGCCACCTCGGGCCGCTGCTCGGGCCGGACCGCAAGAAGCTGAGCAAGCGCCACGGCGCCATGGGCATCCTGGAATACCGCGATGCCGGCTACCTGCCCGAGGCCATGGTGAACTACCTGGCCATCATCGGTACCTCCTACGACCCGACCGGCAGGCGCGAGATCTTCTCCCTGCCCGAACTGATCGAGGCGTTCGACCTCCACCGCATCAACAAGGCCGGGGCCATCTTCGACCTCCAGAAGCTCGACTGGATGAACGGCTACTACATCCGACAGCTGCCGCGCGACGACCTGGCGCGCCGCCTCCTGCCCTTCCTGGTGCGCGCCGGCCTGGCCCGGCCCGACCAGCTCGCTTACGTCGAGCGACTGGTCCCGCTCGTGCAAGAGCGCATGCGGGTGCTGAGCGAGGCGGTGGACCTGCTCGCCTTCGCCTTCCAGGACCACCTGGACTACCGCTCGGAGCTGCTGATCGCGAAAGGGCTGACGGCCGAGGCCAGCCGCGCCGCCATGGCCGCCGCCTTGGACCTGCTGCGCACGATCCCCGAGTTCGCCGACGAGCCGCTCGAGGCCGCGCTGCGCCAGGTGGCCGACGCCGTCGGCGTGAAGCACGGCCAGCTGTTCATGATCCTGCGCGTCGCCGTGACGGGGCGCACCGTCTCCCCGCCGCTGACGGCGAGCATGGAAGCCATCGGCCGCGAGCGCACCGTCGCGCGCGTCGAGGAGGCGCTGCGCCGGCTCGACGCGCTCATCGCCGCGCGTGGGCGCGTGTGAGGCGATCGGCGCCCCGCTCTGCATCCCCCTGCCTCCCGCGAGATCCTCAGCGACGGCTGAACTTACCCTCGCGGACTACTCGCTAGACGCCCCGGCTGCCGCCGCCTATGCTAGAGCCAGCGATCTGCCGTGGCTTGTGGTCTGGGGAGGTGCGCTCCACCGGCTGCCCGCGCAGCGCCGTGGCGAGCGGGCAACTTACTGGATGGGAGGTGCTGGAATGGCGGTGGTCAGCGGTCGCCCTCGCACGCTCGACGAGGTCAAAGCCTTCCTGCGGCAGCGGCTGGCCAGCCGCCTCTCCCCGCTCCACCTGGTGGACGAGGCGGAAGCCCGCGCTGTCATCGAGCGGCTAGACGGCCTGGATGGTGAGCGCTGGGGCGCTGCCTGGGGGGCTGCCGGTGCCCGCTTCGAGCAGCTGGCCCGGGAGGCCGAGGCGCGCGGCGATCAGCAGGCCGCCTGCAGCGCCTACCTCCAGGCCTATGCCTTCTACTTCGTGGGCCGCTTCCCCTGCCCCAACCACCCGCGCAAAGCAGCGTGCGCCGTCAAGGCGCGGGAGACCTACCTGCGGGCCGGCCAGTACTTCGACCCGCCCCTGGTGCGGCGCACCGTGCCGTTCGCCGGCCGTCCCGGCGAGGGGCATGAGGTGGTGTTCTACCTCCGCAAGCCGAAGGACGTGGCGCGCCCGCCGGTGCTCATCCGCTGGGGAGGCATCGACACATGGAAGGAGGAGCGCCACGACCTGAACGAGCGGTTCCTCCGTGAGGGCTTCGCCACGATCAACATCGATATTCCGGGCACGGGCGAGGCGCCCATCAAGGGCTCTCCCGATGCCGAGCGCCAGTTCACCCCGCTCCTGGAGTGGATCCGCGCCCAGCCGGATCTCGACGGCGCCCGGGTGGCCTGCATCGGGATGTCGTTCGGCGGCTACTGGGCCACCAAGCTCGCCCACACGCACCGCGCGTTCCTCGCGGCAGCAGTGAACTGGGGCGGCCCCGTTCACTGGTTCTTCCAGCGGGACTGGCTTGTGCGCTCGCAGTACGCCGACAGCTACCTGATGGAGCTGGGCGAGACGCGAGCGCGTATGCTTGGGGTGCCCGACTACGCGGCGTTCATCGAGCAAGCGCCCGCCATGTCGCTTCTCGACCAGGGCGTGCTAGACCAGCCCTGCGCCCCGCTGCTGCTGGTGAACGGTCGGGACGACCGGCAGGTGCCGATCGAGGACCTCTACCTCCTGCTGGAGCATGGGAGCCCGAAAAGCGCGCGCGTGTTCCCTGGGGGCCACATGGGGCACACCCCGGAAACCCTGCCGACCATCCTCAGCTGGCTCAAGGTCCAGCTCGGGCTGGCGCGCTGACGCCCGAGTGCCCCGCCCCAGCACCCTAGCAGCTCGTCTCCCCAGGCATTGCTCAGCCCGCGGTGGCGCCCCATAGCCGCTGCGATGCCAGCCGTGCCCCCTCGGCCAGCGCCGCGAGCTTGGCATAGGCGACGCGCGGGACCACTGCCGAGAAGCCCACGAAGGTGCCGAAGCCGCAATCGGTGCTCGCGATCACGTTCTCGCGGCCGACGAGCCTGGCGAAGCGCACGATGCGCTGCGCGACTAGCTCAGGGTGCTCGATGTAGTTCGTCTTGGTGTCGATCACCCCCGGCAGGAGCAGCTTGTCGTCCGGCAGCTTGACCGTCTCGAACACCTCCCACTCGTGGGCGTGGCGGGGGTTCGCCGCCTCGATGGAGAGCGCCTGCGCGCGTACCTGCAGGAGGAGATCGATGAGCTCGCGCAGCGGCACGTCCCAGTGGTGGGGGCCGACGTAGTTGCCCCAGCAGACGTGCACGCGCGTCCGCTCAGGGGGAATATCGGCCAGGGCGTGGTTCAGCGCTTCAACGTGGAGTGCCACGTTCCGGCGGTACTCCTCGCTGCTGGCGTCCGGAAACTCCACGTGCCGCCCCATGGCCAGGTCCGGACAGTCGACTTGGAGGAGGAAGCCGGCGTTGGTGATGGCCTTGTACTCGTGCTTCAGCGCGTCGGCTAGGGCGTAGAGGTACTCTTTGCGACTGGGATAGTAAGTGTTGTGCGTGATCTGCACCACGCAGCCGGGCGAGGCGGCTGGGATGAAGGCCTCCTCGACCGGTACGCCCTGCAGCGCCGCCTTAAGGTTCGCGATGTCCGTCTGAACAGCGGGTTCCCCACGGTAGCTGATAGGACCGTTGCAGCCGGGCGTGATGATATGGGCTTGCCCCTCGCTCGCGAACTGCTGCCGTACCTCCGGGAAGTCGGCCAGGTCCCGCGCGCGGAACGGTCGCGGCTCGCCGCCGAAGCCGGTGAGGCGCTCCGCGACATAGTTCGCGAAGCCAGGCTTGCTCATCTCGCCATCACTCACGATGTCGATGCCTGCCTCGGCCTGCTTCTGCACCGCCTCCCTCACAGCCTCGCGCACGCGGGCGGCGAGCACCGCCCTATCGACCGGCTGGCGCTCCACCACGGCGTACATCAACCGGGTCAGCTCTTCCGGCCGCGGCAAGCTTCCCGTGTGCGTGGTCAGGATCCGTGTAGTGCTGCGCTTCATCGCGGTATCTCCTTCTAGCCATCACCGAACCGCTAGGTTTTGGCACGTGGCAGGCATCGGGCGGTTACTGTAGCGACTACCGGGCAAGGCCCCGGCTGGCCGGTACTGAACGGTGCAGCCAAGTACGTGCCGCCACGGCCTCTATGCTATGGCTCTAGCATACAGCGCCCTGGTAGAATCGTTCCGTCAAAGATCCACGGATTGGGTTCAATGCACGCTGAAGATAGCAACCTGAGCCACGTGCGCGCGCCCCATGTAGGGGCGGTCGAGGGGATCATCCCCGCTGATGCCCTGCTGAACCCGATCCGGCTGGCGGTGTTCTGCACCGTAGTCGAGAGCCGCAGCTTCGCCCGGGCCGCCGACCTGCTGGCCATGTCGCCGGCGAATGTGAGCATGCACATCCACACCCTGGAGAAGCTGTGGGGCTGCCGCCTGTTCGATCGCAGCCGGCGCGGGGCCCATCTGACCGAGGCCGGACAGACCGTCTACGAGTATGCGACGGCGGTCCTGCGCGAGACCGTCGCGGTGCGCGCGCAGCTCAGCGATCTCGCCGGTGGCACCGCGGGCAACGTGAAGTTCGGCTCGCCCGCCGTCCAAGCCGTCTATATCCTGCCCGCCCTGCTCGCAGAATTCCACCGGCGCTACCCTGCGGCCCGCATCCAGCTCTGCGTCTTGCCGCCCGACGCGCCGGGCGAGGAGGTGCTCCGCGGGCACCTGGACTTCGCGATCACGAGCGAGCTGACGCCGATCCCTCGCGCGCTGCGCACCGAGCCGCTCTGGGTCGACTCGATGGTGCTCGTGGCGCCTTGCGACCACCGGCTGGCGGCGCGCTCGACCGTTACGCTGGAAGAGATCGCCAACGAGGACTTCGTGGCCGGCCCGTTCAAGACGCTGGGCGAGCGGCGGCTGGACGCCGCGCTGGCGCGCGCCGGCCTCCCGCCGCGGCGCATCGCGATCGTGGTCAACCAGCACGACGCCCTGAAGCAGCTCGTCCTGAACCGCGCCGGTCTCGCTGTGCTGTTCCGCCGGGTGGTAGCGGCGGAGGTGGCGGCGGGCCAGCTCGTGGCGCTCCAGGTGGAGGGGCTATCGATGCGCGAGGAGTTTCGCCTCGTCTACCGCGCTAGCCACCGCTTCTCGCCGCTGGCTCAGAACCTGATCGACTTCCTCCGCGCCGAGGTGGCCAAGCTGTCCACCGCGGCGGAGTAGCGGGCCCGCGCCCGCCGGGAGCTCACGCCCCGGCTCTTGACGCTCTGCGCCGGGCCCCGCTATAGTTTAGAGTGCTGGTGGGGCAAGGCCCTGCCAGGGCAAGCGGTCGTGGTGTAGTGGCAGCACGCAATCCTCCCAAGATTGAGGCCGCGGGTTCGAATCCCGTCGACCGCTCCGGGGGAACTACCACCGACCCGAGGTAGTTCCCCCGTCGATGTTCTTGGCCTCGGTGCCGGCCGAAGCCCGCCGTGGTCGCCCGCTGCACCGCGATCCCCAGCGGGTCGATCGCGCTCAGGAGTCCTGCTTTGCCTGCTCCCCGTCGCTCCGCGCCACGCCGCCGCTCCCGCCAGCGGGAGGTCTACGAGCTCCCCGTGCTGCCGGTGCGCAATACCGTGGTCTTCCCCCACATCGTCACGCCGCTGTTCATCGACCGCGAGCGCTCCCTGCGCGCCGTCGAGCAGGCGATGCTCGGGCCGGAGCGGATGATCCTGCTCGTAGCCCAGAAAGACGCCGAGACCGAGCGGCCGACTGCCGCCGACCTCTACACCATCGGCACAGAGGCGCTCATCGGGCGCGTGTTGAAGATGCCCGACGGGACGACCTCCATCCTCGTCCATGGGCAGCGGCGGGTGCGCCTGATCACGCTCATCCACGAGGAGCCCTACCTGCGCGTGAGCGTCGCGCCCGTCTCGGAGGCACCCACGAGCGAGGACTCCGCCGAGGCCCTCATGCGCGCGGTGCTCGCCCTCTACGAGCGCTGCGTCAAGCTGAGCCAGACGATCCCCGACGATCACTATGTGGCAGCGCTGAACATCGACGAGGCGGGCTGGCTCGCGGACTTCATCGCCTGCGATCTCGACCTCACGGTGGCGCAGCGGCAGGACCTCCTCGAGACGTTCGACCCCCACGAGCGCCTGCACAAGGTCAGCCTGCTGCTCGCCAAAGAGCTGGACGTGCTCGAGCTGCAGAACCGCATCCAGTCCGCCGTCCAGGAGGAGGTAGACAAGAGCCAGCGGGAGTACTTCCTGCGTGAGCAGATCAAGGCGATCCAGAAGGAGCTGGGCGAGAGCGACACACTCACCCGCGAGGTGACCCAGCTCCGTGAGAAGATCGAGGCCAGCGGCATGCCCGAGCCGGTCCGGGCCAAGGCGGAGGAGGAGCTCCAGCGCCTGGCCGCCACCCCGCCGGGCTCGCCCGAGGTGAGCGTCGTCCGCACCTACCTCGACTGGCTGGTGACCCTTCCCTGGACCCAGGCCACGGAGGACCGGCTGGATATCGCCGAGGCGGCTGCGGTGCTGGAGCGCGCCCACTACGGCCTGGCCAAGGTCAAAGAGCGGATCCTGGAATACCTCGCCGTGCGCAAGCTCGCCGGCGCGCGGCTGCGCAGCCCGATCCTCTGCTTCGTCGGCCCGCCAGGGGTGGGAAAGACATCGCTGGGGCGCTCGATCGCCACGGCGATGGGGCGGCGCTTCGTCCGGGTCTCGCTCGGCGGGATCCGCGACGAGGCGGAGATCCGCGGCCACCGCCGCACCTACGTCGGGGCCATGCCGGGGCGCATCATCCAGACCATGCGCACCGCCGGCACGGTGAACCCCGTCTTCATGCTCGACGAACTCGACAAGGTCGGGATCGACTTCCGGGGCGATCCGGCAGCCGCGCTGCTCGAGGTGCTCGACCCCGAGCAGAACGCCGCCTTCAGCGACCACTACCTGGACGTGCCCTACGACCTGTCGCGGGTGCTGTTCATCGCGACCGCGAATATACTCGACCCGGTCCCCCCAGCCCTGCGGGACCGGCTCGAGGTCATCGAGCTACCCGGCTACATCGAGGACGAGAAGGTCGAGATCGCGCGCCGCTTCCTCGTGCCGAAGCAGCGCGAAGAGCATGGCCTGGCTTCCACCGCGCTCCACTTCTCCGAGAACGCGCTGCGCGAGCTGATCCGCAGCTACACGCACGAGGCGGGGGTACGCAACCTGGAGCGCGAGATCGGCTCGATCTGCCGCAAGGTGGCCCGTGCGGTGGCCGCGGGCGAGCGCGCCCCCCAGACCATCACGGTGTCCAGCCTCGCGCGCTACCTCGGCCCACCCCGCTACTTCCCCGGCGTGGCGGAGGAGCAGGACCAGGTCGGGGTGGCGACCGGCGTCTCGTGGACGCCGGTCGGCGGCGACGTGATGGCCATCGAGGTCGCCGTCCTGGACGGGAAGGGCGGGCTGATCCTCACCGGGCAGCTGGGCGACGTCATGCGCGAGTCGGCGCAGGCGGCGATGACCTATGCGCGCTCGCGGGCGAAAGAGCTGGGCATCCTCGAGCGCTTCTGGGAGAAGCGGGACATCCACCTGCACGTGCCGGCGGGGGCGATCCCGAAGGATGGCCCCTCGGCCGGCATCACGATGGCTACAGCACTGATCTCAGCCCTGACGCGCCGCCCGGCGCGACGCGAGGTGGCGATGACCGGCGAGATCACCCTCCGCGGACGGGTGCTCCCCGTCGGGGGGATCCGCGAGAAGGTGCTGGCCGCGCACCGCGCGGGGATCAAAACGTTCGTCCTCCCCCGCCGGAACCTCAAGGACCTCGCCGAGGTCCCGGCCGATGTCAAGCGCCAGGTGCAGTTCGTGCCCGTGGAGCACATGGACGAGGTCCTGCCGGTCGCGCTGCAGGAGGCGGTCAGCTTGCGCGCGGTCTAGCGGGGTCGGTGTGACAGCGCACGCGCTCCTTACCCGAGCCCATTCTTACCTCACTCCCAAGGCGGTGCTGGGCCCCAGCCCGCTCGGCGGCCTGGGCCTCCTGGCCCGCGCCCCCATCCGCCGCCACGAACTCGTGGCCATCTGGGGCAACCGGGTGATGACCACCGCCGAACTGTGGGCCTTGCCCGAGCGGCTGCGCGACTTCCCTGTGCAGATCTGGTACGACATGTTCATCGGCCCGATGAGCGAGGACGAGATCGAGCCGGTCGACTACATGAACCACAGCTGCGAGCCGAACTGTGGGGTCCGCGGCTCAGTGGTGGTCGTCGCCCGCCGCGACATCCAGCCCGGCGAGGAGCTCACGTTCGATTACGGCACCACTGATACCGACCGCTGGACGCTCGAGTGCCGCTGTGGTGCCCGGCAGTGCCGCGGCCGCATCACCGGCGACGACTGGCGCCTCCCCGCCTTCCGCCAGCGCCACGCCGGCTACCTCTCGCTGTACATCGAGGAGCTCATCCGCCAGGAGGAGCAGGGGATCGAGCCCATCGGGCTCCCACCGGACTGGACGGGACTGAAGCGCGGGCTGCTGCGGGGTACCGTCAGGGCTCGCCCGGCCTGAACACGGGGTCGCCGCTGAGCACCTCTTGGTCGGCCTCGATAATGTACCAGTCGGTGTCGCGATACTCGAGGAGGTAGCGGTTCTCGACCTCCTGCCGCTGGTACCCGAGATAGGTGCCGTCGGTCTGGTAGAGCCGCGCCAGCCAGCGCTCGACCGTCACGGCTCGCACCCGCGTGGGCCCCAACGGCTCGATACGCTGGAACTCCATGCCCTCCAGGGTGAGGTCTAGATACTGCCCGAGCGCGGCCAGCGCCTCGATATCCTCCTCCATGTCGAGCAGCGCCTCGCCAGCCCAGGCCGCTTGCAACAAGGCGGGGTTAAGCGTACGATATGCCTCCGCGTAGATAGCATCGGAGTTGGCGCGGAGGATCGCCTCGCGGATGACCTCCTCGTCGAACTGAGCTAGCGACGCGCTTGCGACTACCGCGCGCGGCGCCAGGCAGAGGAGAACGAGTGTCAGTACAGCGAAGCCAACGCGGACCATCAATCGTCACTCCGGACGGAGCGAGAGCGCCTCGATGGCGCCGTGATCGCTGATCTGTCTGCAGCACAGCAGCCGCGGTGGCCGCGGCTCGGCCGCCAGCGCCGCGCTGCAGCGCTCAGTACCATACCAAGGGAAATGCTCCTCGGCAATCGATCTCTCGTCGCGCGGAGGGCGGCAGGCCCCCGGAAGAATGGCGTGTCCCCGGCGCTGGGGAGGCGCCCGGTACGCCTGGGCCAGCGTCCCTTGCAAGCCCCCTACCTCCGGCACCCCGAGTCCCCCCGTCGCCCGCTCGCCTGGACGCTCGTAGCCGCGTTGCTCCTGCTCGGAGCGCTCGGCGTCGTGCTCGTCGCTGTCGGGGTAGACCTCGGGATCATGCTCTACCGCGCGCTTGCCAGCGACCTCCCCTCGGTCGCTGCCCTGCCCGAGCGCCCGGTGTTCAAGACCACTCAGCTCTTCGACCGCCACGGCACCCTGCTCTACGAGATCTTTGACCAGGAAGCTGGGAAGCGGACGGTTGTCCCGCTGAGCGAGATCCCGCCGCACCTGATCGCCGCCACCATCGCCACCGAGGATGCCGGCTTCTTCAGCAACCCCGGCATCGAGCCGCGCGGGATCTTGCGCGCAGCGTGGGCTAACCTGCTGGCCGGGCGCCCCGTTGCCGGGGGCAGCACGATCAGCCAGCAGCTCGTCAAGAACGTCCTGCTCCCGCCCGAGGAGCGCTACGAACTCAGCCTGAGCCGCAAGCTGCGCGAGGCGCTGCTGGCCTTCCAGCTCTCCCGCACGTACAGCAAGGAGCAGATCCTCGAGATGTATCTCAACGAGATCTACTACGGCAACCTGGCGTACGGCGTGGAGGCGGCCGCTCGCACCTACTTCGCCAAGCCCGTGCACGAGCTCACCCTCGCGGAGGCCGCCATGCTGGCCGGCCTGCCCCAGGCACCCGCCGTCTACGACCCGTTCAAGAACCCCCAGGCGGCCAAGGCGCGCCAGAGCGAGGTGCTGGACCTCATGGTCAAGCACGGCCTGCTGGACCCCGAGACCGCGGCGGCGGCCAAAGCGGAGCCGCTGCGGTACGCGACCCCCGGCACGGAGATCCGTGCGCCCCACTTCGTGATGTACGTGCGCGACCTTCTCGCCGAGCGCTACGGCCAGCGCGCCCTGTTCCAAGCGGGCTTCCGCGTCTACACCACGCTCGACCTCGGGCTCCAGCAGCTCGCCGAGGAGGTCGTGTCGCGGCAGCTGGAGACGCTGGCGCGGCAGGACGCGCGGAACGCCGGCCTGGTCGCCCTGGACCCACGGACCGGCGAGATCCTCGCGATGGTCGGTAGCCCCGATTTCTACGACCCGACCATCGATGGGCAGGTGAACGCCACGCTGGCGGAGCGCCAGCCGGGCTCCGCCATCAAGCCACTCGTCTACCTGGCCGCGTTCCAACGCGGTTTCGGGCCGGCCACGGTCGTCCTGGACCAGCGCACGCGCTTCCCCGACGGGCCGGGCCGCTTCTATACGCCCGACAACTTCGACCGGCGCTTCCGCGGTCCGGTGACGCTGCGTCAGGCGCTGGGCAACTCCCTCAACATCCCGGCGGTCAAGGTGTTGCAGTTCGCCGGGCTCCGGGAGACGGTGCGCCTGGCGCGGACCCTCGGCTTGACCAGCCTGGCCGAAGACCGGCCCTACGGCCTGAGCTTCACCTTGGGCGGCGTGGAGGTCAAGCTGCTCGAGCTGGCCGGCGCCTACGCCGCGCTGGCGAACGGCGGGCGGGTAGTGCCCGTCGACCCGATCCTGCGAATCGAAGACAGCACGGGCCAGGTCGTCTACGAGCGCCCGCCGGCGCCGGCCGAGCCGCAGATCGACCCGCGCCTCGCGTTTCTGATCACCGACATCCTGGCCGACAACGACGCGCGGCGCGAGACCTTCGGGGCGAACAGCCCGCTCCGGCTCAGCCGTCCTGCGGCGGTCAAGACGGGCTCCACCGACGATTACCGCGACAGCTGGACCATCGGCTACACCCCGAGCCTGCTAGCCGGCGTGTGGGTGGGCAACAGCGACGGTCGGCCCATGCGCGCCGTCCTCGGCTCCTCGGGGGCCGGGCAGATCTGGCACGAGTTCATGGAGCGCGCGCTCGCCGGCCAACCGGCAGAGCCCTTCATCCCGCCGGAAGGACTGATCCGCGGCACGGTCTGCGCCGATACCGGCTACCTCCCCGGCCCCGGCTGCCAGCGCACGGTCACGGACTGGTTCCTCGCCGAGCGTCCCCCGCGCGCCGCGAACGCTCCCCGGGCGCGCGTGGCGATCAACACGCGCTCTAACAAGCTGGCGACTGCGTACTGCCCCTTACCGGAGATCGCCTTCCGCACCTTTGGGGGGAGCATCAGCGGGGAGGGGCCTTACCCGCCAACGGAGTACTGCGACCTGCATGGGCCGCAGACGGGCCGGCCGCCTGCTCCTTGGGATACCGTGCCCACCCCCACGCCCACCGTAACACCGTCGCCCGTTCCCCCGACCCCAGTGAGCTCGCGGATCGCGCTCGGCCCCACCCTGGCCCCGCTGCCGACCTGGACGCCGCTTCCCCCGCCGACGGCCACCCCGCCGCCGTCCCCGGTCGCCATGCCCACCGTCGGCGCTCTGCCGCGTCTGGTCGTCGCGACACTCCTGCCGTCGCCCACGCCCTGGCCTACCCCTTACAGCTCCTATCACCCCTGGGCGCATCTCCCCGTGGATGTCGCGCTGCGCTTCCCCACCGCCCGGCAACCGGTGGACGGCACCGTCGTCATCATCGGTAGCGCGGCCATGCCATACTTCGAGCGCTATACGCTACAATACGGCGCAGGGGAGGCTCCCACGGCCTGGGAGGCGGTGGCTCCCCCACGGACCCAGCCGGTGCAGGCAGGGGTGCTGGAGACGTGGGACACGTCCCCTCTCCCCGACGGCTTGTATACGCTCGTACTCTCCGTGCAGAACAGCTACGGCGAGCAGGTCAGCGCTCGCCAGCTCGTTCAGGTTCACCATTCCCCCGCGCCTGAGTCCCGGAGGCCGGCGAGAGGAGAGTAGATGCCTACTGCTGTGGACGCGAAGCGCCAGGAGGCGGGCGCAACAACGCGCCGGCGCATCCTCATCGCGGACGACGATGCCGCCATCCGCACGCTGCTCTGCGATTTTCTCGGCGCCGCGGGCTACGAGACGCTCGAGGCCCGCTCAGGCCGGGAGGTGCTGCAGGCGGCAGCCACCACGGAGCCTGAGCTGCTGCTGCTCGACCTGCGGATGCCCGACGTCGATGGCATCGAAATCATGCGGCGGCTCAAGGAGCGCGGCACGAGCGTCCCCGTGGTCGTGATGACCGCCTACGGCACCTCCAGCTCCGCCATCCAAGCCATCCAGCTCGGAGCCTTCGACTACATCACCAAGCCCTTTGAGCTCGAAGACGTCTTGCTCACCATCCAGCGGTTCTTCGAGCACGAGCGCCTCGCGGCCGAGGTCCGGAAACTGCGGGGGCGCCTAGAGGGCCGCGACATCACTGACCGCATCATCGGCAACACGCCGGCGATGCAGGGCGTGTACAAGATGATCGGCCGCGTCGCCCATACCGACGCCACGGTCCTCATCATGGGCGAGACGGGCACTGGGAAGGAGCTGGTGGCCGAGGTAATCCACCTCTTCTCCGCCTACCGCGATGGCCCGCTGGTGAAGGTCAACTGCGCGGCTCTGCCGGAGACGCTACTCGAGAGCGAGCTGTTCGGGCACGAGAAGGGCTCCTTCACCGGCGCCGTCGCGCAGCACAAGGGGCGGTTCGAGCTGGCGCACAAGGGCACCATCTTCCTGGACGAGATCGGGGAGATGTCGCTCGGCACGCAGAAGAAGCTGCTGCGGGTGCTCCAGGAGAAGGAGTTCGAGCGCGTGGGCGGCACCACGCCCATCAAGGTGGATTGCCGCGTGATCGCGGCCACGAACAAGAACTTGCGCCACGAGGTCGAGCAGGGCCGTTTCCGCGAGGACCTGTTCTACCGTCTCAACGTCATCACCATCGTGGTGCCGCCGCTGCGCGAGCGCAAGGAGGACATCCCCCTGCTCGTCGAGCACTTCTTGAACAAGTATCGCTATACGCTCGGCTCGGCGCCGGCGCGCATCTCGGAAGCGGCCCTCCAGCTCCTGCTCCAGCACGACTGGCCGGGCAACGTACGCGAGCTGGAGCACACCATCCAGCGGGCGGTCGTCATGGCCCAGGGGGGCATCATCACGCCCGAGCACCTCCAGCTCGACCCGGCGCGGCAATGGGGCGTGATCGACCTGGAGCAGGAGCTCCAGCAGGGGCGCCCGCTGAGCCAGATCTTGTCGAGCATCGAGGCGTACCTGCTGAGCCGGGCGCTGGAGCGCAACGGGGGGAACCGCCACCAGACCGCGACCATGCTGGGGCTAGACCTTCCCGCACTCGAGCGGAAGCTCCGCGAGCACGGGATAAACAACGATTAATTGTTGCCAGAAAGGACGGAGTACATGGTGGACGAGCTAGAAAGTCTGGAAGGCCTCGAGCAAGAACAGGGCCCTCGCCGCTTCGCGGTGGCGGCCATCCTCGGCAGCGCGCTGGCCGCGGGCGTCATCGCTTACCTGCTGCGGCGGGCGCGCCAGGAGCCCCCACCGCCGGTGCCGCCTGTGCGCGCCTGGGACCGAGCGCGCGAGCTGGCGTTCAGCGAGGAGCGCGCCCAGGCGACGCGCGAGTTCCTCTTCGAGAAAGTGCTGCCGGAACTCAAGCCCGCCCTGCTGGGCATCCTCGAGGAGGTAGAGGCCCTGGTGGATGACGGCTTCCGCCGCGCAGAGAAGGCGATCAAGTCGCTCTGAGCCGCTGGCGGCGGAGGGCGCTGCCCATCAGCCGGCCGGCACGTCGGCGGCGGGCTTCAGTTCGTTGACCACCGACCGGACGCCCGGCGTCCGTTCCGCGATCGCTACGATCCGCGCCGCCTCAGCGGCATCCCGCGGGCGACCGCGGAGGTAGACGACTCCGTCGATGGTGGTCACATCGACGTGCGCGGCCAGGTCGCCGGCCAGGAGCTGCTCGCGTATCGTGCGCGTGAGCCGCTCATCGAAGGCGAGGCCCGCCAGAGCACCGGGCTTGCTAGCGGCCTTCTGGCACGCAGCGGCCGGCGCAGAGCCGGCTGAAGACGACTTCAGCCGGCTCACGGCGCGGCGTAGATCCGCCCCGGCCACGGGAGCTGCCAGATAGCCTACGGCGAAGCCGCCCACCAGTCCGAGCACGAAGCCCACCAACCATTTCACGTGCACGCTCTCCAGATCGCGATCTCGCGCTAGAGTATCTCACGGGATCGCGCCGGCTAGCCAGTGGCGCCCCCGTCAGGCGGGCTCCGCCCTGGCGGCGCCGGCCGAGTGCCCCGCTCCGGCGCGCAAATCTGGTATGGTCTTTGCAAGCAGTTCCCGATACACGCCTGGCCCTGACTCAGCCTCGGGAACACAGAGGTGAGGCGGTGACGACGCGTAAAGTCCTACTGACCCGCGAAGGGAAGGAGCGCCTCGAGCGCGAGCTAGAGGAGCTGCGGTCGAAGTGGCGGCCGGAGCTACGCGAGCGGCTCCGCCGCGCCCTCGAAGCGACACACGGCGACACCGCCGACGCGGTGGAATACGTCGATGCACAGTGGGAGCAGGCTCGTATCGAGAGCCGCATCGCCGAGCTGGAGCGCCTGCTTGCCGAAGCTGAGGTGGTCGAGACGCCACCCACGCGCGAGGTAATCGGCCCCGGGGCCACGGTGCTGCTCCAGAATGAGGAGGGCACCGAGCGCTATACCCTCGTCGCGCCAGCGGAGGCCGACCCCCGCCAGGGCCGCCTCTCGATCGAGTCGCCGGTCGGTCGCGCGCTGCTAGGGCGCCGGGCCGGCGAGGTCGTCGAAGTCGAGACGCCCGCAGGACGGCGACGGCTGGAGATCGTGGCCGTCGAGTAGCATCGACTAGGCGGCCGGGCCTTCCCGGCGAGTCGTCGCACCCCGGCGCTGCAGTCCCGCGGCCCGGCCGCGGTGGAGCCCGCCGCTTGGGCCGGCTCCCGATGGCACAGCACCGCGCTGTGTCGCGGTCAGCGTGGCACAGCTCTTGCACCGCTGCTCAGACGAGCAGCAGGAGAGATCCACGTGCCATGATGGAGCTGGACCTTACCCCGGAGCTCACCCCGTCCCAGACAGTCAAGATCTCGCCGCGTCTGGTCGTGGCGAACCACATCCTCGCCCTATCCTCGCAGGAGCTCCAGGAGGCCATCGCCGCAGAACTCCAGGAGAACCCCGCGCTGGAACTCGTGGAGATCCCCACCTGCGCGGTATGCGGAACCCCACTCGAGGCGAGCATCTGTCCCCGCTGCCTGGAGCGGCAGAAAGGCCCCGAGGCGGTAACAGGGTCCTTGCCGGACCCCGAGACGCTCCCCCCGGCGCCGCCGGCCGAGCGGGACGACCCCTTCGACCCGCTCCTGCTTGTCGCCGCCGAGGAGACGCTCGCTGAACGCCTCCTGGCCGAACTCGGCACGCTGCTCGCTCCGGCGGATATGCCGATCGCCGAGTACCTCGTTGGCAGCCTGGACGAGCGAGGCTACCTGCGCTGCAGTGTGGAGGAAGCCGCGTACGACCTCGCGGTCGACGTCGCCCGCGTGCAGCAGGTGCTCCGGCAGCTGCAGGCGCTGGAGCCGGTCGGGATCGGCGCACGCACCCTGCGGGAATGCCTTCTCCTCCAGGTGGACTACCTGGAGCGGCTGGGCGTTCACCAACCCTACGCGCGCGAGATCATCGACGAGTTCCTGCTGGACCTAGGCGAGCATCGCTTCAGCAAGATCGCGCAGGCCCTCCAGATCCCCACCGAGACCGTGGCCGCCGTCTGGGAGTTCATCAAGAGCAAGCTTAATCCTCATCCCGCGCAGGGGTTCTCTCCCACGAACCAGCGCGATCGCGACACCCGCGCCATGTACGTCGTGCCGGAGGTCATTATCACGCGCAAGCAAGACGATTTCGAGATTGAGGTGGTCGACTCGAAGCGCTTCTACCTCCGCATCGACCCGGCCTACGCCCAGCTCGCCGCGACCGCCCGCCGGGACCGCCGGGCGGTCTCCCCGGACGAGCGGAAGCACGTGCAGGAATACATCAATCGCGCCAAGCTCTTCATTAGCAGTATCGAGCAGCGCCGGCAAACCCTGTACAATATCACGCGCTGCCTCGTCGCGCGCCAGCGCGACTTCCTGCTAGGTGGGATCCGCTATCTCAAGCCGCTCAGCCGCGCGGCCATCGCCCAGGAGTTGGGCATCCACGAGTCCACGGTCAGCCGCGCCACCGCCCACAAGCACGTCATGCTACCGACGGGCGAGGTCATTCCCTTCAGCCATTTCTTCACCCCCTCGCTTAGCGTCAAAGACGTCATCAAAGAGCTGATCGAACACGAGCAACGCCCCCTCACGGACGCCGAGATCGTCGCCCGCCTGCGCGAGCAGGGGATCACCATCGCACGGCGGACGGTCGCCAAGTACCGCGCGCAGCTCAAGATCCTTCCCTCCCCCCTCCGCTGAGCACCGCCGCGCTCTGGCGGATCAGCGGCTCGATCACCTATCGTATGGTGATGTGGGTGGGGAACAGCCCTGCCCAGGTGGGTATGCCGCGCCGGGGCGTCGGCTGGCGCCCCGACGGGAATAGCCCGGTACGGTCGCAGCCCTGCGAGGCGGAAGGTGTCCCGTGGATAAAGTCGTTCTCGCCTACTCCGGCGGTCTAGATACCTCGGTGGCCATCCCCTGGCTACACGAGCACTACGGGCTCGAGGTCATCGCGGTCACGGTAGACATCGGCGGCAGCGAGCGTGACCTAGCGGCGACGCGCGAGAAGGCACTGCGCACGGGTGCGTCCGCAGCCTACGTCGTCGACGCCAAGGACCTGTTCGTGCGCCACTTCGTGTTCCCGGCGCTGCAGGCTGGCGCGATCTACGAGGGGACCTATCCGCTGGCCACGGCGCTCGCCCGGCCGCTCATCGCCAAGATCTTGGTCGATTATGCCCGCCAGGAGGGCGCCACGGCCGTCGCCCACGGCTGCACCGGCAAGGGCAACGACCAGGTCCGCTTCGATGTCTCCGTGGGCGCCCTCGCGCCAGACCTCCGTATCATCGCGCCCGTCCGCGAGTGGCACTGGACCCGGGAGGAGGAGATCGCCTACGCCCGCGAGCACGGCATCCCGGTGCCGATCACGGCGAGCAGCCCCTACAGCATCGACGAGAACCTCTGGGGGCGGAGCATCGAGGCGGGCGCGCTCGAGGACCCGTGGGTCGAGCCCCCCGACGACGTCTGGGCCTGGACCACCGACCCGGCCCGCGCGCCGGATACGCCGGCTTACGTTGAGATCGAGTTCGAGCGGGGCATCCCCGTCGCGCTCGATGGCGAGCGGCTGGATGGGGTCACCCTGATCGAGCGCCTGAACGCGCTCGCGGGCGCGCACGGGGTCGGGCGCCTGGACCACGTAGAGAACCGCCTGGTGGGCATCAAGTCCCGCGAGGTCTATGAGGCTCCGGCCGCCGTGGTGCTCCACGCTGCGCATACTGAGCTCGAGCGGCTCACTCTGAGCAAGGACCAAGCGCGGTTCAAGGCGCTGGTGGCAGCCCAGCTTGCGGACCTGATCTACAACGGGCTCTGGTTCTCGGCGCACCACCAGGACCTCGCCGCCTATGTGGCGAGCTCCCAGCGCTATGTCACCGGCACCGTCCGCGTGCAGCTCTACAAAGGACACTGCCGCGTGGTGGGGCGCGTCTCACCCTACTCGCTCTACAGCCGTAGCCTCGCCACCTACGAGAAGGGCGACGCCTTCTCGCATAGCGCCGCGGTGGGGTTCATCGAGCTCTGGGGACTGCCGCTGCGCACCCAAGCGTCGGTACAGCCCCTCCGCCCCGGCGCCGCAGAGGCGCCGGAGAGCTTGCCCGCCCCCGCCACGAGTGGGGAGGAAGCTGGGGGAGGCCGGGGCGGATGAAACTGTGGGGCGGCCGGTTCGAGAAGCAGGCCAGCGCGAGCGCCGAGGCCTTCGGCGCCTCGCTCCCCTTCGACATCCGGCTGTACGCCGAAGACATCCTGGGCAGCATCGCCCACTGCCGGATGCTGGCCCGCCAGGGCATCATCCCCCTGGAGAGCGCCCAGCGACTGGTGGCAGGGCTCGGCGAGGTGTACGCCGAGCTCGCGGCCGGCGCGATACCGCTGGACCCGGCCTGGGAGGACATCCACACCCTGGTGGAGGGGCGCCTGGCCGCCCGCCTCGGCGAGGAGGCGGGGCGGCTCCACACGGCGCGCAGCCGGAACGACCAGGTCGCGCTCGACCTGCGGCTGTTCGCCCGCGCCGCGCTTGTAGAGCAGGTAGCAGCGCTCGCCGGCTTCCAGCGCGCGCTGCTGGACCAGGCCGCGGCGCACCGCGACGTCGTGATGCCGGGCTACACGCACCTGCAGCGGGCGCAGCCAGTGCTGCTGGCCCACCACCTCCTCGCTTATGTGGAGATGGCCGAGCGTGACATCGACCGGCTGCGCGACGCGTACCGGCGCACCAACGTGCTGCCCCTCGGCGCCGGCGCGCTCGCCGGCGTGCCCTACCCGATCGACCGCCAGTACGTCGCCGCGCTCCTGGGCTTCGACGCCATCGCGCGCAACAGCCTCGATGCCGTAGCCGACCGGGACTTCGCCGTCGAGACGCTCGCCGCGCTCGCTCTCGTTCAGACACACCTATCGCGGCTAGGAGAAGAGTGGGTGCTGTGGACCAGCGCCGAGTTCGGCTTCGCGGAGATCGATGAGGCCTATGCGACGGGCAGCTCGATCATGCCGCAGAA
>Ga0209810_1000946_pt1 | contig 50481 bp, 42 predicted proteins | sample Coa_R1_7_FD_187159 | JGI IMG/M metagenome (GOLD analysis project Ga0209810, IMG submission 187159) | Surface soil microbial communities from Centralia Pennsylvania, which are recovering from an underground coalmine fire - Coalmine... | ecosystem: Environmental > Terrestrial > Soil > Unclassified... | reverse complement strand
GGGAGGGAGTGTGCGGGGGCAGGATCGGTTCGATCAGTGCCCAGAGTTCATCGGGAAGAAGTGGTTTTGCCATACCTGCTTCTTCCATAATCCTAACAGCAACCTAACCGGTTTTGTTAGGTGCTCTTAATCAGTAAGGCCATCAGGAGCGATTCGGTATAGACCCCTTTCCGATTGGTGTCCATTTTTGTTTGTCGGGCCGCTATGACGGCGAAGTCGCAGGGAACGCCCTCTGAGGGAATCGAACCCCCGACGACATGCCTTAGGACGGCATCGCTCTATCCGCTGAGCTAAGAGGGCACAATTGATTGTTTAGCCCTAAGGCAGTTATTCAAAAGGGAAGCAACGCGCTCGGAGGGACTTGAACCCCCGGCCTACAGGTCCGCAACCTGTCGCTCTATCCGCTGAGCTACGAGCGCATAACCATTACGCGAAGGGATAAAGGAAGACGATTTACCCCTCAAAGAGTCTATTCATTATACCGTACCACCGGTCAGGCGTCAAGGTGGATTGCTTCTTAGCGAACGGAGATATGTCTTCACCTCTTTTGCGCCCGCCTGCTTGATCCGCTCCTGGGTGCTGCTCATGGCCGCTTCCCTGCTACCCCAATTCCCCTCGAACACCTCTGGCTGAACTCCTGGATGTTCTCTTTATCATTAATACGACAAGGCTGCTTCCCTACTGTTACAGCTTCCTGTTTACATACGTAGCAGCCTGAAGTGTATACATACAGTCAACCTATGTCATGGAAACTGTTATTAATCGTCAGCGTAGCGATTATAGGAATAGAAATGGCGTTGACGGTGGTGTAAGGAAAAAGTCAACTTACGAGAAGCAAGAAACGACAGCAACCGTTACCATAAGGACGATCCCCTGCACCATTTTCGATCCCTTGCAGGATCGTATCGTGAGGAAAATATGCAACGAAGTGAACTGCGAATCTACGGGGGCTTGCTGCTGATTGGAATGCTGGCCGTGTTGGCGCTCTTGACCGGCGTCCATCGTGACAGAGAGCCTCAGGCATTCGGGCATTACGCCCTCATCGATCTGGGAACGAACACCCAAAACAAGACGAAAAACGTGCCGGTTCCTGGTCCCGACATGCGCAATCGCCGGGGACAGACGATCGAATGGAAAGAGCTGGCAGGCGGCGGTGGCGTGCAAGCCATTCTGCTCGATCACGGCAGAAGCCGGGATCTGGGGACCCTGGGTGGGAAGGTCAGCTATCCGATCGCGATCAATGGCGCCGGGGAGGTGACCGGCTACTCCGTCCGGGCCGATCGCAGCCTGCACGCCTTTCTCTGGCAGGACGGCTTGATGCAGGACCTGGGCACGCTGGGCGGGCGCTGTAGCTGGGCCTGGGACCTGGATGCGCGAGGCCGGGTGGTAGGCGAGGCGGATACTTCTGGCGGCGCTACCCATGCTTTTCTCTACGATCGAGGTGTCCTGACCGATTTAGGCACCCTGGGGGGAGCGGAAAGCGCGGCGCGAAGCATCGACAACCGCGGTCGGATCGTCGGAGAAGCAGAAACGCTCAATGGGGACCTGCATGCGTTTATCTACCGCGGCGGCGTGATGACCGATCTCAACAGACTGACGACACTGCCGCGAGATTGGGTCCTGACCTCCGCCACCAAGATCGACGATACCGGGCGTATCTGGGGAGAAGGCATCTACCATAATGTCTGCCACACCTTCCTGCTGACACCCGCTTCCTGACCTGGCGGATCCCTAACCAGCTCTCCAAACAGAAGCGTTCTCGCTCCAAACGGGCAAGAACGCTTCTGTTGGCAAGGCTTCCTTACAGACAAGAAAGGTATTGCCGTTGAGGATCCGTGGGGCTACCAGCTTGCCATCCAGCGTGAACCGGCTCAGGGCGTCTTTGCAGACCGCAGATATCCTCAGGCAGGCAGGCGCCAGGGAGGGATTTGACAAAGTGCGTTAATATTCACAAAATTTATTGCAGGATTTTCTGAATATCTGTATAATAGTCGCAATAAGCACGCGCAACCATAAAACGACCGCTCAGCGACCCCGACTGAGCCGGCAGTAATGCAGTATCTCGTGTCCTCCCAGGACACAAGCCTCAACTCTCTCTTGCCGTATCCTACGGGACAGCGGCTCTCTCTCATGTGGAGGGTAACAGCATGTATGGTTCCGCAAGACGAGCGTTTACGCTCATTGAGCTGCTCGTGGTCATTGCCATTATTGCCATCCTGGCAGCGATCCTCTTTCCCGTCTTCGCTCAGGCCCGCGCGCAGGCTCGCAAAACCGTCTGCCTGAGCAATTTCAAGCAGGAGGCCCTGGGCATCCTGATGTATGAGCAGGACTAAGACGAACGTTTGGTGCTGACTCAGTATCATCCAGGGATCACAACCCCGGCCTACCAATCTCCGCCCGACATGGAGCGAGGCAATTTGCTCCAGCCCTATATGAAGAACTACCAGATCTTCGACTGTCCATCGGATCCGGCGAACGACCAGGCACGGGAGACGGACGACGTCACCAACATGGGCCTGCCGCCGGGCAATACCCCGCAGCAGAAGCTATTCTACCTGGCCGTTAAAGACGACTTCGGCTACAACTGGCAGTACCTTTGCCCCCTCGTCGTGGATTCCTCCTGCCCCCAGATCGGAGATGGGCAGGTATGCGATAAGCCGGTGCAAATAGCCAACATTGCGGCGCCCGCGCACATGATCCTGGGCGTGGACTCCCTGTGGGACCGCCATCCCGATGGCAGTGTCGTTGTCGCAGGCGGCAATGATGCGGTCGATCCACCGTGTCGCATTGAAGCCGATGGATCGGACAGTTTCCCCTATCAAGGCAACGTGGAGGGCTTCTTCTGGTACGGCGCCTGGGTCCCGAGCATGCCGCTGGCGTGGAATGTGTTCGGCGGGGCATGGCCCTGGCACGGCGACATCGTCAACACCGCCTTCGTGGATGGTCATGCCAAGCCTTTCCGGGTGACACAACTCACAGCAGGCTGCAATGTGCAGGACTATTGGGGTGGCGTGATCTACGACGATACCCAGTACCTCTGGAGCGGCAGGAAGTAAGCGCAGTTCGTCCTCCGGCGCGGGCGCGCTTCGACCGCCCGCGCCGGCTTTGCCCGAAGGAGGTTTCCCATGAAGAATATGAAGGTTTCGCCGCGTCTTGCTGTGGGGCTTGCGGTCGTCGCGTTTATCCTGCTGGCTTTCGGACTCTACAAGACGTTTGCGCGTCCTCCGGAAAAGACGGATACGAAGGCGCTGGCAAGCGAGATTCAGGCGAGCGTCCCTAAGAACGCGCCATCGATGCCATCGGGCATCAATCCATCGGCGGGAGCCATCGGCATGGGCAGTAGATCGGGCCGTCAACTGCCACGGGGGTCCTCAGGCACTCCGGCTTCCGGGCGCCACGCAGGTCCAGCCGTTTCGGATTAGACGAGAACCTTTAACAGCGTTAAACGCTTGCCCTTCTCCCGCATTCCCGTTTATCCTGTGCGGGCAGTAAGGCAAGCAGAAAGAAGGAGGCCGCAGAGCGCCGAAACGCTCTGTGGCTTCTCTTTATCACGGATAGCGTCATTTCCAGGCAGGAATAAGTCCGGGGAATGGCCGGTGTGGCAGATTCACGGCTACGTGTTTCTCTTTCTTCGATCTTGCTAATTTGGGGATATTTGCCGGCTCGCCGGTAAATATTTGCTTGACGGATTCCGTAATGTATCCGTATAATGCGTATGATCGGCATTCTGCGCTCTGGCGCTGGGTGAAGGAAAGGCTGGTGATCTATGTCCTACGTTCCTGGAAAGTCCCGCGGCTTTACCCTGATAGAGCTGTTGGTGGTTCTGGCGATCATCAGCGTGCTCGCCGCCATCCTCTTTCCGGTCTTCGCGCAAGCCCGCGAGAAGGCCCGTCAGGCGCCCTGCCTCTCCAATGAGAAGCAGTTAGGGCTGGCCATCTTGCAGTACGTGCAGGACTATGACGAGACGTTTCCCAACGGCGTCAACGTCAATAACGGCTGGCGTATCTGGCCGGCGGAAGGCTGGGCGGGCCAGTGCGTTCCCTACAGCAAAAGCCCGGCGCTCTATCGTTGCCCTTCGGACAGCACCGATCTCCAGCAACCCAACAACTATCCGGTCTCCTACGGCTATAACAACAACTTCGTCGGTTACTCCGATGAGACCGATCCGCCCCCTGCAGGTATCACCATAGCGCAGTTGACCGCGCCGACCCGATCGATCCTGCTCTTCGAGGTATCCAATGTCTCCGCCAATGTCGCCGACGACCGGGAGGGCGCCGACTCGCAGGGATGGCAGTTGGGGCGCAACTTCTCGGCGGCCGGGAACGGCCTGGATAATCGTCTCTACGCCCAGGTGACCTTTTTCACCAGTATCGAGAACCAGTACGCGACCGGCTATCTGGGCGGACGCAAGCCGTTCGATCCGAGCGCGACCCAGTTCGCCGATCCGCAGGGACGTCACGCGGACGGATCCAACTTTCTGCTGGGAGACGGACATGCGCAGTGGCTGCGCGGCGCCGCCGTCTCCTCCGGCCTCAATGCCGTGAATGAGTTCTGCAGCCAGGACAATCAGCCCGCGGTTTCCGGTTGTACGGGGGACGCCTGGACCTTCTATGCCGCCGGGACCGGCAGCTCCGCGGGCGGTTTTCGCGCCACCTTCAGCACTAGGTGAACGCAATCGAAATCGAGCGGGTTCGTTTACGGACCGGCGCTGATACGGGGTTTCCGTACACGCTCACCGAAATGCCGCCCGAAGGCGGCATTTTGCTTCCATCCCTACTCTTCTGAAATTATTTTTCTCCCTTTCCCAACTTTTGCTTCACCGACCGACGACTATAGAGATAGCAAGCGTCTTTCGATCGTGAAAGATAGAGCATTCGTGGATATTCTATGGCAGCTCAATGGGCTCCTCCGCATCAAGGAGGATACCGAACGTGGGCTCGTTCGCGCCGCGCAGAGCGGGGATCGCCGCGCGTTCGATATGCTCGTGCGTTCGTATGAGGACCTGCTGCGCGGCTTTCTGGCCCGCCGTGTCGGCACGGACGCCGTCGAGGACGTGATGCAGGAGACCTGGCTGGCCTGCTGGAGCAGCCTGTCCCGCTATCATGGGCAGGCGCGTTTCAAAGCCTGGCTGCTCGGCATCGCGCTGCACAAATGCCATGACTACTACCGGGCACAGGGCCGCACGGCGGTCGAGACGCCCTGGGAAGAGGCCGACCGGGCGGCGGCGGATCCGATGAACTGGCACGCCGCCACCGAAGAGAGGCAGGCCGTGCAGGCGGTCCTGAGAGAACTGCCGGTCGAGCAGCGAGAGGTCCTGGAACTCTACTACTATGGAGATCTGACGCTGGCGGAGATAGCGCAGATGCTGCAGCGCAATCTCAATACGGTCAAGTATCAGTTTTACCGCGCCCACGCGCTGGCTGCCAGGCATCTGGTGGACGACACCGACAGTCTGTCGGGTAAGGCGCCCATTCCAACGAAAGGGGACGGAAGGCGATGAATTGTACCGACCGCGATCAGGACCTGCTGCTCCTGGCACATGGGGAGCTTTCTCCGCTGCGCCGGCTGCGGCTCCTGGCGCACCTGCGTCGCTGTCCCCGCTGCCGGGCGCGGCAGGCTAGCCTGGCCGGCGTCTCTGCCGCGCTGGCCGGAGCGATACGCCCGCCTGGAAAAGGACCCTGGTCCCCGCCCAGCATGGCAGTGCCATCCGGCGGACTGTCGGTCCTGGGCCTCTGGCTGCTCGTGCTGATGGTGGTCGGCGTGCTGGGCGTGCTCAGCGTGGAGGTCTGGCATAGCGCTCACCTTCGAGAAGCGCGCTCTTCTTCTGCCGACGTAGGCTGCGCTCCCAACCTGCCCAACGATCGCTGCCGGTAGCCCCTCCAACCTGCTTTTTCGCAAGGCCGTCGTCTTTGCTCTCGGAAAATTAACTGAGAGCATAGCTAACAAAGAGGACTTCAAACACCATGTCGGAATATACTGTATTCCTGTCCGATGACGAGGTTCTGGACCGGGTCCAGAATGGCGAGCGCGACGCCTACGCGACGCTTTTTAAGCGCTACTATGCGCGTGTCGAGGGCTATGCGCGCCGGCACTTGCATAATGTGGAAGCCGCCCGCGACGTCGCTTCCGAGACGTTCCTGCGCGCCTATCGCAATGTGGACCGCTTCCGGGCGGGGGAGCGAATCACCTATTTCGGGTACCTGCTCATGATCTGCCATCGCTTGATCTTGAGCGAGCAGGCGCGCTATGCGACCGCTCTGGCGCGCCAGAGGACGCTGGGGGCGCCGGAATATACGCTGGAGCAGGTCGAGCTGCCGCTGGACCGCATTCTCGCGATGGAGAGGGGATCGGCGCTTCGAGCCGCCTTAGATCACCTGCCCGCCGATGATCGGGAGATCATCCGGCTGGCCTTCGAGCAAGGGCTGTCTCGCAAAGAGATCGCCTGTATCATGCACAAACCCTCGGTCAGTGCCGTGACCTCGCACCTCTATCGAGCGGTCCGAAAGATGAAAGCGGTCCTTCAGCAGCAGGGGTATTTCAGCCCGCAGGCGGCCACCGATTGGTATGCGGACGGGCTGCAAACCGAAAACAGCGCGCGATCCCATACGAGTCGTGCTGTCTGCTTGACTTAAGCAGGCGAAATCGATGGAAATGTCTAATGCGTGATAGAGGTGTGCGAGCGCCGCAAGAACGGCTGCAGAGCAGGATAGACCCGGCAGAGCAGCTGTTGTTCGCCTGCGCGGCGGCGCAGGCCGGCGGTACCGTCCGGGAGGCGGTCGACAGGGCGCTTTCCGAGCCGGGTCTGGACTGGGCGGCAGCGGCGCGGATGAGTCTGCAGCATGGGGTGGCTCCGCTGGTCGCAAAGTCCTTGAGCGGCTTTCGGGAAGACCCCCGAATTCCTTCTGATGTGGCCGCCTGTTTTGCCCGCATCCTGGCCGCTAACGGGTTCCGAAATCGCATCCTGTTTCGCGAGACGGCGCGCCTCGCGCAAGCGCTGGAGGCGGCCAATATTCCCTACCTCGTGCTCAAGGGAGTCGGGCTGGCACTCACCGTCTATCCCGATCCGGCGCTGCGCAGCTTCGCCGATGTCGATCTGTTAGTCCGGCCGGAGGATCTGGAGGCTGCCGACCAGGCCGCCCGAGGCTGCGGTTTCCGGCGCGAGGACGCCGGGACCTCGCCGGTCTTCCACCACAGCGAGCATGTGGCTTTCTGTGAGGAGGATATTCTGACCGGGACTCTGGCGCCGGAGTTCGACACAAGGGTCTCTGCGGAGACGATCGCGCGGCTCGGCCATCGGGTGCCGCTGGAGATCCATATCGGCCTGTTCCGCCTGCCGAGCGGAGCGCTGCGGCGCGTAGACATGGCGCCCTTCTGGGAGCGGGCACAGGCCGTGCCGCTGCCGGACGGAACCCTTATGCGCGTGCCGTCGCCGGAGGCGATGCTGGTCCATCTGGCCGCCCATGCCGCCGGGGATGTCTTCGGGAAGCTGGTCTTTCCGGTAGATATGGCCTTGCTGCTGCAGCATTACGAGGCGGACCTGGATTGGCAGCGCGTCGTCGATCTGGCGGACCGGTATGCCGTCCGCCGTGACCTGTGCAGACTTGTGGAGTTCGTTGCGGACTACTTCGGTAGGGAGACGTCCGTCGAGCCGCTGCCTCCGTCTGAATCACGGATGATACGGATGACACAGATGACACGGATGAGGACCCCCCTGTCCGTGTCATCCGTGAAATCCGTGCTATCCGTGATTCAGACAGAGAAGAGGGAGTCAGCGGTGACTCCGGCGTCCATCTTCGCCGCCATGCGCATGGACGGCAGGGCGCTGGTCTGGCAGCGCTGGAAACGGTCGCAGAACGTGTGGGAGCGCCTGCTTTCGTTGGGTCAGATCCTGTTTCCCGCGCCGGCCACCATGCGACGCTTCTACGGAGTGCGCTCGCCCCTGCGAATCGGCCTTTACTATCTGTTACGTCCGTTCCATCTGGCGGCGCATCTGGCGCGCGCCGGCCTCTCTGTCCGGCCGGTCCACGACCGGCGTTAAAAGAAGGCAGGCAGGCAAAGCCTGCCGCCGAGCGTGTGGAGGAATAGAGTGACAACCTACAGCCGTTTGACGGCCCTTCTGATCGTCCTGTTGGCCTGGGCAGTGCCTGCGCGCGCGACGCCGTTCTTCGCGCGCACCTATCACTTTCCCTGTATTACCTGCCACAGCGGGTTCCCGCGCCTGAATGCCTTCGGGTTGGCCTTCAAAGCCAACAACTTCCGCATTCCCGGCGCGGAGAAGAGCGCGCCGCTGGCCTGGCAGAAGACGATTCCCCTGGCGATGCAGATCGAGCCGACGCAGTTGAACATCACCTCCGTCCCCCACATCACGCGCTTCACGGACACCCAACTGCTTGCCGGAGGGCTGCTGACCCGGACGACCGCCTTCTACGTCCATCAATCGCTATGGATCAACGCCAGGCCGGTCAAGTTTCCCTCTTATGAAGTCTGGGGCCAACAGGTGTTGAGCGAGCGCCAGAAAATCATGCTCAAAGCCGGCCAGTTCGAGTTGCCCTTCGCCTATAGTCCGGGAATCAACCGAACGACGTCTTTCAGCCCGTTGATCTTCGGCGCCGGGCTACAGGGCAACGACGTGCGGCTGGGTTCCCCCATGCGCGGGCTGCAGCTTAGCGGTCTTGCCCGCCGCCTGTTGCGCTGGTATGTCGCCGACGGCGCGCCTTCCGTGCTGACTCCCGGCAACACCATCGGAAAGCGGGAGTTTTTCGGAGAGTTTCCGGACTTTTTCCTGCGCCTCTCCACGCCCGACCTGGCGCATGAAGTAGGCGTTTTCACCTACCTGACTCAATTTCCCCGCAACCCGGCCGATCCGAGTACCGGGGAGCATGGGCAGCGCTACGGTCTGGATGCCCGATGGCTCTGGCGCGGCAATCAGCTTTTCGGCATGCTGGTGTATGGCGAGGACAGCAACCCTACCGGCGCCGGTAAAAAAGGCGTGCTGCGCGGCGGTTTCTTTGAGATCGACCGCCAGTTTCAGCCGTGGTGGGGATTGGCGGGCCGTTGGGAGATCCAGTCCACAGACAACGGCACCGGCAGGGTTTACTTGGACGCCAAGACCATCAGCCTGCGGGTCTATATAAGCCAGAACGTGAAACTGATCGGGGAGTATCAACAGTTGGCGCACAACCGATCCGCCACCGCCCTGGAAGCTGCGATCACTTTCTAAGAGGATGGCTATGTCCTGGCAAGGACGCGAAGAACCCTGCGCTCTCATGCGAGAGGCGCCCGCGCCGTTATCGGCCCACTACAGCCTGCTCGGGATCCCGCTGGAAGTCCATGCCAACGCTTCCGAGGGGATGGCGCTGGCAGACGAGGTCTTCGGCATCTGGGGACTACCCACGTATGGGACCGAAAAGCACAGCTTACGGCTGCATATCTATCTGGAAGAGGATGTGGAAGCGGCTGCGGTTTCCGTGGAGGAGCGTAGGCTGCGCGCCGATGACCGGCATCTGTTTCTCTCGGTGGGGCAGAGCCGGGGCTACGCCGACCGGCAGGAAGGGATCGCGGTGGCCGTGCTGACGCCCGCGCTGCTGGCCGAGCGTGTATTGGCGCAGTGTTGGTTCCTGGAGTGCCTGGCGATGTACCTGGCCTGTCGCTATCGCCGGGCGACACTGCACGCCGCCTGTGTCGCTTATCAGGGCCGGGGCGTCCTCCTGACCGGCAGGGACGGCGTCGGAAAGTCCACGCTGGCGTATGCCTGCGTGCGCGCCGGGTTTCAACTGGTGGCCGAGGATATCGTCTTTGCCGAGCCGGACCAGCCGGTCTGCGTGTGGGGCAATCCGTGGCACATCCATCTGCTGCCGGAGGCGATCTCGCTCTTTCCGGAATTGGCGAGGGCGGAACGGACCGTGCTGCTCAATGGCGAGACCAAGCTGCGCCTGCAGGTGCAGGATCTACGCGCCGATGCAGCGGTCACGCACATACCGGTCTGGGGCGTTCTTTCGCTGAGCCGGTCTGGCGGCTTCCAGTCCGTGCTATCCCCTGCCGATCCGGCCTCTCTACGCGTCGCGCTGACCGGTTTCAAGGGAAACGTGCCTCTGGATCTGACGGCGATGGAGGCGGCGGCCGGCCGTCTGGCGGCAGGGCATACGGCTCATCTGAACATCGGTACCGACCTACAAGGAGCAATCGATACCATTCTGGGCTGGCTGTGTGTGGAGTGATCGCCGGGCCGATAAACGACCCGGCAGAAGACCTCACCCCCTAACCCCCTCTCCTTACGAAGGAGAGGGGGAATCATAAGGAGGCTGGGTGCGTCCGGAGGACGCTTGTTTTTAATGCCGGGTCGTTTATCGGCCCGGCAGGGACATCGGCGCGGAGCAGCAATGCATGTCGCGGTCGTCAATTATGTCTACGATGCCGATCTGGCATCTCCGGAGGAGCTGCTCTCCCGCTATGGCGCGTTGACCGGCTGGGCGGAAGGGGTAGCAGCGGCGGGCGCCCGCGTCTCCGTCGTGCAGCGCTTCTCCCGCGATGGGGAAATCTCCTGTGGCGGCATTCGCTACGTTTTCGTGCGGGACGCCGCGCGCCGTCCGGGCAGCCTGACCGATTCGGCACGCCGGATAAATGCAGCGGTGGCTCGGATGCAGCTGAGCGTGGTCCATGTCAACGGGCTGTCGCTTGCGCGGCAGGCCTGGCGGCTCAGGCACCTGCTGCCCCATACGCCGCTGTTGGTGCAGGACCATGCGGGCGGGCTGCCCTCGCATCCCGTAACGCGCTGGACGCTGCGGCGGGCGCTGCGCCATGTCGATGCCGTGAGCTTTGCCGCGAAAGCCCTGGCGCAGCCCTGGCTGCAAGCCGGGCTTCTGGATCCGAAGACGCGGATTTTCGAGCTGATGGAGGGTTCCAGCCAATTCAGCCTTCTTCCCAGACAGGTAGCGCGCGCATGCACCGGGCTGAACGGCGACCCGCTCTGCCTGTGGGTGGGCCGGCTCAACCCGAACAAAGATCCCATCACGGTGCTGCGTGGGTTTGCGCGGGCGCTGTTCCATCTGCCGGAAGCGCGTCTGGCCATGGTCTACAGCACGGACGACCTGCTGCCTGCCGTGCGTGCCTGGCTGGCGGAGAATCCGCAGGCGGCTGCTCGGGTGGCCCTGTTGGGAAAGCGGCCCCATGCCGCCCTGGAGGCGATCTATAACAGCGCCGACCTTTTCCTGCTCGGCAGCCACTACGAAGGCTCCGGTTTTGCGGTCCTGGAAGCGCTCTCTTGTGGGGTGCTGCCGGTGATTACCGATATTCCCTCTTTCCGCGTGCTGACGGCAAACGGCACGATGGGAGGTCTCTGGCCGGTCGAGGATGACGAATCGCTGGCATCCGCTCTGGTGGACCAGTATCGTTGTCTGGAACCGGATACACCGCAGAAAATCCGCGCCTTCTTCGAGGCCAACTGGTCTTACGAGGCCATCGGGAGAAGCGCCCTGGCGGCCTATAAACAACTGGCGGGAGACGATCGATGAAGATCGGACTGATCGCGCCCGGCGGATTCGACCGGAGCGGCGAAGAGCGAGTCGTCCCGGTGTTCCTGTGGCTGGTGGAGCGGCTGGCGCGCAGCCATGAGGTGCATGTCTACACGCTCTATCAATATTTGCAGCCTGCGGAGTATACCCTCCTGGGAGCCAGGGTCCACAACATCGGCTATCGCAGGCCGCGGCAGAGGGGCGTTCGTCAGATCCGTCACGTGCTGCCGGCGCTTCGGCGCGAAAACCGGCGCGGTCGCTTCGATGTCCTGCACGGCCTGTGGGCTAACGAGAGCGGGCTGATCGCCGGGGTCGCCGGCCGGCTATGGGACCTCCCCAGCGTGGTCAGCGTGCTGGGTGGCGAGCTGGTAGGGTTGCCTGAGATCGGCTATGGCGCGCAGCTGCGCTTGCGGAGTCGCCTGATGGTGGGAGCGACCTTACGGCTGGCGCGGGCCGTCACCGCCGCGAGCCGGTTCACGCTTCACCGGCTGCAGGCCTATCGCCCGGATGCGCGCCTGATACCGCTCGGCGTGGACACGTACCGATTTTCGCCGCCGGAGGCTGCGCCGCCGTCTCCCCCCTGGAGGCTGCTGCATGTTGCCAGCCTGAACCGGGTGAAGGATCAGCCGACGCTGCTGCGCGCCTTCCACGCGATTCATGCCGCCGAGCCGGACACGCGCCTGGATGTGATTGGGGAAGACACGTTGGATGGAGAGATTCAGCGACTGGCGCGCGATCTGGAGATCGATTCGGCGGTCGCCTTTCACGGCTTTCGGACGAGCGCCAGGGTCGCCGATTGTCTGCGGCGCAGCCATCTGCTGCTGCACAGTTCTCGCCATGAGGCCGGAGAGATGGTAACTCTGGAGGCGGCAGCCTGCGGCGTGCCGGCTATCGGCACGGACGTCGGCCACATCGCCGACCTGGCGCCGGAGGCGGCGGTGACCGTGCCGGTCGGCGATTACGGGGCGCTGGCCTGGGCGGCGCTGGCCCTGCTGCGCGATGAGGCTTCCCGTAAAGCGCTGGGGCAGCGCGCTCTCGCGTTCGTCCGCGCGCACGATGCCGACTGGACGGCAGCGCAATTCGAGACGCTATATGCCGGTCTCATTCATAAGAACAAAGGCGTAAACCTGGGTCATCCCCTCCCAATCGCCGACGCGCTCCCCATTCCCTTAAGGGAAGGGGATCGAGAGGTGAGATAAATGATAGACGTTTTGCTCGCGCACTCTTATTATCTTAAATACGATGCCAAGCAGGCCGAGAAGATGCGGCCCTACCCGCCGCTCGCCACGTTGTATGCCGCGTCGGTGCTGAGAGAAGCCGGCTATTCGGTCGCGCTGTTCGACGCGATGCTTTCGGAAGGAGAGCATGCGTTCGAGGCGGCGCTGCAGCAGTATCAGCCCCGATTCGTGGCGATTTACGAAGACAGCTTCAACTTCCTGGTGAAGATGTGCTTGATTCGGATGCGCGCTGCCGCCCACCGCATGAGCGAAGCCGCTCGCGACATGGGGGCGACGGTGATTGCCGCCGGGCCGGACGTAAGCGACCATCCGGACCTCTATCTGGCGCGCGGCGCGCACTATGCCATCCTCGGAGAAGCAGACCACACGCTGCGCGCGCTGCTGGACCTGCTCAGTGGGCGGCAGGGACGCTATCTCATGGAGATCGCCGGACTGGCCTGGTCCGATCCCCATGCGCCGGAGGGAGTCTTCCGCACGGCACGGCGTCTGCCGGAGCGGCACATCGACGCCTTTCCCATGCCGGCCTGGGACCTTCTCGACGTGGAGCGGTATCGCGCCGCCTGGAAACAGGCGCACGGCTATTTCAGTCTCAATATGGTCACCACGCGGGGCTGCCCATATCACTGCAACTGGTGCGCCAAGCCGATCTGGGGACAGCACTATGCGATGCGCTCGCCGGACTGCGTCGCGGCGGAGATGGCCTACCTGAAGACCACCCTGCAGCCGGACCACATCTGGTTCGCCGATGACATCTTCGGCCTGCGCCCGCAGTGGGTGGTCGAATTTGGGAAAGAGGTGCAGGCCCGCGACGCCAAACTGCCCTTCACGATCCAGTCTCGCGCGGATAGGATGACGGAGGAAGCGGTCGCGGCATTGGCGCAGGCCGGTTGTCGTGAGGTCTGGCTGGGCGCCGAGAGCGGCAGCCAGAAGATCCTGGACGCCATGGAGAAGGGTCTGCAGGTGGCGGAGGTCGCGGCGGCGCGATCGCGGCTCAAGGCAGCCCGTATCGACGTCGGCTTTTTCCTGCAGTTCGGCTATCCCGGCGAGACTTTCGAGGACATCCTGGCGACGGCGCAGATGGTGCGCGACTGCCTGCCCGATAGCATCGGCATCAGCGTCAGCTATCCGCTCCCCGGCACGGCGTTCCACGAGATGGTCAAAGCCCAGCTCGGCAGCAAGACCAACTGGGTGGACAGCGGCGACCTGGCGATGATGTTTCAGGGCACCTACCGTTCGGCCTTCTACCGGCATCTGCATCAGGTCCTGCACCGCGACCTGGACCTGCGCCGCCGTCTGGCGTCCGGCAGTCCGGACGCCGAGGCGCTGCAAGCTCTAGACCGGCTCAATGCCGACTGGCTGGAGATGGGCCGCCTGGAGGCACAGGCGCGCAGCGCGACGCCCACGCAGATCGTCCGGCGCAATGGCCATACTTCCACACCAGACCTGAGCAAAGAATGGAGCTGACCTCTCTGCCGTTACCGGGCCGTTTTAGTCGGGCCTTTGTTGCAGCCGTTTCAACTGCCTGCATCAAAGGGTGGAGTTGACATCATGGCGGACATTCTGCTCACACACGGCTACTTTCTATACGAGGACGAGAAGGAGCAGCAGATCATGCGGCCCTATCCGCCGCTCGGGCTGCTCTATCTGTCCGCCTATCTCAAGCGCGCCGGCTTTTCCGTGGATCTCTACGACAGCACGCTCGGCGACCGTCAAACGCTGACGGCGTGCCTGGCAGCGGAGCCTGGCGGCGTGCTCGGCATCTATACCAACCTGATGACCCGCCGCTCGGTGCTGGATATGATCGCCTGCGCAAAGGCGCAGGGCTGGCAGGTGGTGCTCGGCGGCCCGGAGGCCGCCAACTATCCGGTCGAGTATCTGGCGCGCGGCGCTGATGTCGTGGTCATCGGGGAGGGCGAGGAAACCCTGATCGAGCTGCTCCCGGCCCTGCGGGACCGCGGGCCGCATCATCTCCACGGGATTCCGGGACTCTGGTTCCGGGACGAAGGGGGATGTGCGGTAGAAACCCCGCCCAGGCCGCAGATCGCCGGTCTCGATGCCCTTCCCTGGCCCGACCGCGCGGCGGTGGATATTCCGGAGTATATCCGCATCTGGCGCACGCATCACGGCATGGGCAGCGTAAACCTCATCACTGCTCGAGGCTGCCCCTACAAGTGCCGCTGGTGCTCCCACGCGGTCTTCGGATATAGCCACCGCCGCCGCTCTTTTCTGGACTGTGCGGACGAGCTGGAGGCCATTCGGGATACGTACCGGCCCGATCAGGTCTGGTATGCGGACGACGTGTTTACGATCCATCACGGCTGGCTGACCGGCTATGCCGCCGAGCTGAAGCGGCGCAATGTGAAGCTGCCTTTCGAGACCATCTCCCGCGCCGATCGCATGATGAAAGAGGAGGTGCTGGAGACGCTGGCGGAAATGGGCTGCTACCGGATCTGGATCGGCTCGGAGAGCGGCAGCCAGCGGGTCCTCGATGCGATGCAGCGCGGCGTGACGGTAGAGCAGGTGCAGTGGGCGACACGCGCCGCACAGCGGCACGGCATTCAGGTCGGCATGTTCCTGATGTGGGGCTATGAAGGCGAGACGCTCGAAGACATTGAGGCGACCATCGACCACGTCAAAAAGGCCAACCCCGACATTTTCCTCACGACGGTCGCCTATCCGATCAAGAATACGCCCTTCTATAGCGCCGTGGCGGAGCGGGTTCGGCTGGACCGTCCCTGGGAAGAGGCGAGCGACCGGGACTATGTGATCGTGGGCCGGCACTCCCGCAGCTACTACCGGCACGCCGACCGCTGGCTGCGCAGCGAAGTCGCCGCATTCCGATCGGAAACTGCAGGGGATGGCGCGTCGGCAGGCCACCGGGAGGAAGCGGCGCAGGCGCGCGATGCGCTCCTGGCGGCAGCGGAAGAGAGAGAAGTGTGACGGCTACACCCTTCGATTCCCTGGCCGAAGACTACGATCGGTCCTTTACCGATAGCCTTCTGGGCCGCCGAATGCGGCAAGCGGTCTGGCGGCGGCTGGACGCGCGCTTTCGTCCCGGCGACCATATCCTGGAGTTGAGCTGCGGCACCGGCGAGGATGCCCTCTACCTGGCGCAGCGCGGCATCTGCGTGCTGGCGACGGACGCCGCGCCGGGCATGCTGCGCGTTGCTCAGGGCAAGATCAAACAGGCCAGGGTGGAAGAGAAAGTCACGCTGCACCCCATGAAGATCGAGGAGTTTGCCGGCGGGGTGTTTCCCTTTCCGGAAGCCGTTCCTACGAATGGCTTCGACGGCGCTCTCTCCAATTTCGGCGGGCTGAACTGCGTAACGGACCATGCTGCGGTAGCTGCCGGGTTGGCGGGCTGTCTGCGGCCTGGCGCATTCGCCATATTATGCATCATGGGGCCGCTCTGCCCCTGGGAGTGGGGCTGGTTCCTGCGGCAGGGACAGCCCAAAAAGGCGTTCCGAAGGCTGCGGCCTGGCGGGGTCTCCTGGCGCGGCCTGACCGTCTCCTATCCGTCGATTCGGGCCGTGCGCCATGCGTTCGCCCCGCATTTCCGGCTGCGGCGCGCCGGAGCGATCGGCGCCTTGCTGCCGCCGCCCTATACGGAAGCCTGGATCGCGCAGCACGCGCGCCTGCTCAACATCCTGTCCCGGTGGGAACGGCGTCTGGAAGCCTTGCCGGTCCTGCCTGCGCTGGCCGATCACTATCTGCTCGAGTTCGAGAGGGTCTGACGATGTCCGCCGATCTCCGTCAAAAAGTCGTCCTCTACAATCCCCAGGCCGTCTTCTTCACGCTGCCGCTGGGGCTGCTCGCCGTCGGCTCGTATCTCGATCCGGCGCGCTACGAGGTCGTCATCGTGGATGGGCGGCTGGAGGCCGATCCAGTGGAATCGGTACTGGCGCATCTGGAGGGCGCGTTGTGTCTGGGCGTCAGCGTGCTGACCGGCGCCCCGATCCGGGATGCCATCCGGATTTCGCGGGCGGCCAGGGCGCGACGGCCCGATCTGCCGGTGGTCTGGGGCGGCTGGCATCCGTCCCTGTTCGGCCGGGAGTGCCTGCAGGAGCCGAGCGTGGACATCACCGTCCAGGCGCAGGGAGAAGAGACCTTTGCAGACGTCCTGGAGCGGCTGGCGAGAGGAAAATCGCTGGAGGGCTGCCTGGGCTGCGCGTACCGGACCCCTGAAGGCAAAGCCTATCTTAATCCGCCGCGCCCCCTGCGTGACATCAATACCTTCCGCGCGCATGACTATACCCTGCTGCCCGTCGAGCGCTACTATACGCTTAAAGGCAAGCGGCAGATCGACTATATCTCCTCGCAGGGCTGTGCCTTCCGCTGCGCTTTCTGCGCCGATCCGTTCGTCTACAAACGCAAGTGGACCGGCCTGGCGGCGGAGCGGGTGGGGGAGGAAGTGGCCGATCTCTGGCAGCGTTACCGCTTCGACGATCTCAACTTCCAGGACGAGACGTTCTTCACCTACGTGGATCGCGTGGAAGGCATTGCCGACGCGTTTCTGCGCCACGAATTGCCCATCACCTGGGCGGGTACGATGCGCGCCGACCAGGGCGACCGCCTTCCCGATGTGGTGATGGCAAAATGCAAGCGGTCCGGCTTGCGGCGCGTGCTCATCGGGGTCGAGTCCGGCTCACAGGAGATGATGGACTGGATCAAAAAGGACATCAAGCTGGAGCAGGTGTTCCGCAGCGCGGAGAAATGCCTGCGCCACGACGTAGCCGCCATCTTTCCCTTCATCGTCGGCTTCCCCAACGAGTCGGAGGCGAGCGTGCAGGCGTCGCTGGCGGTGGCGAAGCGGCTGCGGGCGATGAGCCCGAAGTTCCAGACGCCGATCTTCTATTTCAAGCCCTATCCCGGCTCGGCGATCACGATGGAGGCCGTGCGGTCGGGATACACGCTGCCCTGCACGCTGGACGAGTGGGCGGATTTCGACTTCGTGGGCTCGGCGGGGCCGTGGGTCTCGTCGGAACGGTACCGGCGCGTAGAGCGATTCAAGTTCTATGCGCAGATCGCCTGGGACGCGCCGAAGCGCCTGGACAGGCCGATCCGAAAGCTGGCACAGTGGCGCTGCCGCAACGACTTCTACGCCCTGCCGGTCGAGAAAGCGATCAGCCACTGGCTGCACCCACCACAGAAGCTTTCCTGAGAACCTGCCCGCACGCTCAGAAGCAGCGGGTTCGTTTACGGACCGGATGAAATTTTGGGGTGGGAGCCTTCCCGTCCGAAGGACGGTCGTCTTTAATGCCGGGTCGTTTATCGGCCCGGCAACGGTGGCGATTGGGAGAGGTGAGGGCAGATAAATCATGCCAACCGAGGTCACATTGAAACATACTAGATGCATCACGCCGGGAGGAGAAAGCGGTGAGTCGCTTTCGATCCTGGACGGGCGTGTGGCTGCGGAAGGTGTGTCCGATGCCTGGACTCTGGATCTCAAAGAGCACCTGATCTTTCCCGGGCTGGTCAATGCGCATGACCATCTGCACCGCAACAATATTCCGCCGCTGCCGCAAAGTGCGCCATTTGCCAACAGCTATGCGTGGATGGAAGCGTTTCAGCCCTACTTTTGTGAGCCGGAAGTCGCGAGGGCCTGCGCGGTCCCGGCGCCGTTACGCTACTGGCAGGGAGGATGGAAAAATCTGCTCTGCGGCGCGACGACGGTGGCGCACCACGATCCCTGGCATCCGGTGCTCGACGATCCGGACTTTCCGGTCCGTCTGCTGCGGCATTACGGCTGGAGCCATTCGCTCGGGTTAAGCCCTCACTCTGCGCTGCAGAAGAGAGAAAGGGCGAAATACGCCGTTGGCTGTTATGGGCCGCCGGTGGCGGAGAGCTTTGCGGCGACCCCGCCGGAGGAGCCGTGGTTTATCCATCTAGCGGAGGGGACGGACGCCATCGCCGCCGAGGAGTTAGCGCATTTGGAGGCGCTGGGCTGTCTGGCCGCCAATACGCGTCTCATTCATGGGGTCGGTCTGAGGGAGGCAGATCGGGAGAAGGTGATAGCCCACGGCGCCGGAGTCATCTGGTGTCCCGGCAGCAATCTGTCCCTGTTCGGCCAGACCCTGGACCCACGGCCGCTTTTCGAGGCCGGATGCCTGGCGCTGGGAACCGACTCGCGCCTGACCGGCGCTCGCGACCTGCTGGACGAGCTGTGTATTGCGGCGGCGGAGAGCGATCTTGGCCCTATGGAGCTGCTGCAACTGGTCACGGCCTGCGGCAGCCGGCTGCTGCGGATGCCGGAGGTAGGAGGGTTGGCGCCGGGGCAGGCCGCCGATCTCCTGGTCATGGGCTATCCCGGTGGCGATCCGCAACGCGCCTTATTGGGGCTTCGGCGGGCCGATATTCGTGCCGTCGTGCGCGCCGGAAAGCCCGCCATCGCAGACCCTGACTTCGCCGATTGGTTCGCATACTGCCAGGTGGAAGCCATACCGGTCCGGCTGGATGGCCGACCGAAGCTATGCGTCGCCGCACTGCTCGGCACGCCGGGGAGCGCGGCGCTGGAGCCGGGCCTGGAGATCGAGGGATGAGCGAGCCGCAGCTTCTTGATCCCCAGGCTGCCTACGCTTTGTGGGCGGCGGACTATCCGCCCTACGCTCACAATGCCTTGATGCGCGCCGAGGAGCGCGCTATGCTCTCGCTGCTGCCGGCCGATCTGCGTGGAAAGAACGTGCTCGACGCCGGATGTGGTAGTGGGCGCTACATCCTGCACGCGCGACGGCGCGGGGCGCGGCATGTGCTGGGCGTCGATCTCTCCCCGCAGATGCTGGCGCGTGCCCGCACCGAGAATGCAGACACGCAGGGCGTTCGGCTGCTGCGGGCCGGACTCGAGGCGCTGCCCTTGCCCGACGGCTGGGCCGCCGTGACGCTCTGCGGGCTGACGCTAGGGCATCTGGAATCCCTGCAGGCGCCCCTGGCGGAGCTGTGCCGCGTGACCCGGCCGGGAGGGCTGATCCTCTGCAGCGACTTCCATCCCATCGGAGCTGCGCTCGGCTGGCAGCGCACGTTCAAAGTGAATGGGCAAAAATACGCCGTTCGGCATACGCCGTATTACTACGCCGACTGGCATCGCGCCTGCCGGGCGCTGAACCTACGTATTCTGGAGGTCCTGGAGCCGCGCCTGGACCCGGCGGACATACCGCCCGGCGCGCACTTCGATCCGAAGGCCCTGGAAGTGCCGGTGGCGCTGGCGCTGGCGCTGCAGCGCCAGGAAAAGGCGAGATGATATCGCCTGTCAATGCGCCTGCGTCTGGAGCGCAAACGCCTTCTCCTCCGGCGCAGCCGGAGGTCGCCGTCGTGGCGGGGATCGGACCGGGCAAAGAGGACAGCCGGCCGGGACGCCGTTTAGACGCTCTGGGGGCGCTGTTGCTGGCGGCTTCCAGCCTGACGATCGTCGCCGCGCTGCTGAAAAGCGGCGTGCGCGTTACCGCCGAGGACGGCTATTACTATTTCAAGATCGCGCAGCAGATGGCACATGGAGCGGGTTCCACGTTCGACGGGCTGCATCCGACAAACGGCTATCATCCGCTCTGGCTGCTCTGCCTGACGCCGATCTTTCGATTCATTCCCGATCCGAACATGGCCCTGACCGCCGGCATCTTGCTGCAAGGCGTATTCATGGCGGCCGGAGTCGTTCTGCTCTATATCACCGCACGGCGTACGATAGGGCGTTCGGCGGCAAGCCTGTCCACGCTGCTCTGGCTGGGGCTGGCCTATCCGCTGTGTTTGAGCGGTCTGGAGTTCAGCCTGCACGCGCTGGGTGTTCTGGCGATTGCCTGTCTCTACGTTGGGGCGTTCGGAAAGGAGATGCCGCGGCGTCCCGCGCCGTATCTGGCGCTGGGGCTTATCGTGAGCCTGGCCTTTCTGGCCCGGCTCGATACCCTTCTCCTGGCCGGTATCCTGGGCCTGTTTCTCGTTTGCCGGGAGAGACGGGCGGGTTGGACGCGAGGCAGCCGGACACGTCTGCTCGCTTTCGGTCTGCCGATCCTTGCCACCTGCCTGCTCTATGCGGGCGTGAATGCGTGGCTGTTCGGCCATCCGCTGCCAATAAGCGGGGTGGTGAAGCGGGAGTGGTCCCTGACCCTGCTGGCGCAGGATCCGCTCTATCGGTCGCATGGCTGGCTGACGGCGAAGGGAGCGCTGCTGCTTCAGCCGCTGCGCCGTCTCCGAGAGCAATGGCCGCTGGCGGCGGGCGCTTTCCTGGTGCCGGGGCTTTCCCTGGCCGCCGCCGGTAACCGGCGCTCCCTCCGGTGGGGCCGGCTTTGGCGCGCCTGGCAGCCCTACGGCCCGTTCGCGCTCTTCAGCGCGCTGCAGCTTCTGAGCACGGTTCTGATCTATCACGGCGATCTGAGCTTTAAGCCCTGGTACTATGTGGCCCAGCCCTGGCTGGCTGCGCTGCTGGTAGGCATTATCTTCGACCGAGGGGCGGGCTGGCTTATACGGTGGCGTGAAGCGTCGTGGCTGCCCGGCGCGCTTCTGCTCCTGATCTGGAGCGTTATTCCGCTGGCGATCGGGATCTCCGTTAAGCAGCGCGTACAGAGGGCGCGCCTGATCCGCGACCCGCTGTACGACGCGGCCCTCTGGGCGCGAGGCCATCTGCCGCCCGATGCCGTCATCGGCTCGTGGAATGCGGGCACCATCGGCTTTATTTCGGGCCGGCGCGTGGTCGATCTGGACGGGCTGGTCAACTCCTGGGACTACTGGCAGGCCGGGCGCTTCGATCTGTGCCGCTACTGGCAGCAAAATCGAATAGCCTATCTGGTGGATGCTTTCGAGAACGGGCAGGCGCTTTCCCGCGTGCCCACCTATAGCGCGTATGCGCCGTGCGCGGGCCGGCTCGAGCGGGTCTGGTCGTCGGACCGCTACGGGGTATCCTGGCACATGGAAGCCTACCGGATTCCTCTCAGGGATGAGCGAAAATGAAATTTGAAGTGTTTCATCGCGGCCTGATAGGCCGCCACGATGTGATCGCCGTGGATATGATCCACTATCCGGGTCTGTGGGGTCCCTGTTTCAGCCACCACCTGCCCCATAATAATGCCCCGCGCTATGCCGCCGACACCAGCACGGAGGGCGCCCTGCGATTTCTGGAGGATGCGACCGGCGGAAAGGGAGACATCGCCCTTTCTGCGCTGGAAAGCCACACGATCACCACGCATCATTTCGACGCCGACGCGCTGCTGCCGGTCTGGGCGCTGCTGCATCCGGAGGCGGCTCTGGAACGCCGCGACTTGCTGGAGCGCGTGGCCCGCTGCGGCGACTTCTTTCTCTATCTCGACGACCAGAGCGCCCGCCTGAACTTCTGTATCGAGGCTTTGCACCAGCGCCTGCGCGGCACAGGCATGCGTGGAGAGCGGCTGGTAGACGACGCATTGACCCAGCGGTGCTTTGCCGAGATGCTGCCGCGCTGGGGCGACCTCATGGAGGATGTGACGACTGCCGCCGACCTCTGGGAGACGCCTCTGCGGGAGATGCAGGCCGATCTGGAATATCTGATGGCGCCCGGTCGGGTGACCGAGCTGTGGGACCGGCATACCAGTCTTGTCGAGACGGATCACGCTCTCGACGTTCATGCTCTCAATAGCGTCTGCCGCAACGATCTGCTGCTGGTCTGGCGTCAGGACATTCCGGAGCGGCGGATCGACGTGCGCCCGGCCATCGGCTGGTACGATCTGACATCCCTGCCGCACCGCCCGCGCTACGATCTGGCGGGTCTGGCGGCCTGTCTGAATCGGGCGGAGGAGAGGACCGGCCGCGCGCCCGCCTGGCTGTTTAAGCCGGGACCCATGGAGCTGCACGCGGCCGGCTCTCGCCTGAATCAACACACGATATTGAAAATCATCCGGGACTGGCTGGAGGCCGAGCCTGAAGAGCGCGTTCCGGCAGCCTATCGCGCCGACGTGCGCGAGGTGTTTTCCTCCTGGCCCCGGCACGCGATCTACACAAGCCACAGGCGTTTCGCGGATGCAGACCGACTGAGCTACGCGCCCGGCGCGCCTTATGGGGGGCTGCATTTCCAGGGTCCGGAAAGCGTTCGCAAATTAAAAAGTGCGGAAGATCGCTGGCCGCTCGCTGTCCCTGTGCTCTATGCCGAGCCGGGAAAAACCCCGCTGCCGTTCGCGGTCAGCGACGACTTTTATTGGAATGCGTGCGCGCCTCCGCTGGAGCTAAGCATCACCTATGTGGACGGCGGCGCCGGCAGCTTTCGGGTGGAGTATGAGGCCTGGCGGGAAGCCGCCCGCTCCACGCCGCCTGTAACGCTTGGCGGCGACGGCAAGACGCATACGGTCTCCTTTCCCTTAGACGAGGCCCGCCTGAGTAACAACCTGGAGGGCGGCTGCGACCTTCGCCTACTGCGCGAGCCGGGCACGCCGCTGGCGATCCGGGAGATACGGCTATGCAAAAAGTCCTTTTGATCAACCCGCGCGCGTGCTCCCGGAAAAGTATGCGGCTGCCGCTGTCGCTGCTGGCGCTGGGGGCGGCGCTGGAGGGGCGATACGCGTATCAGATCCTCGATGGCAACGTGGACTCCGATCTGGAGCGAACGGCTCTCGACGCGCTGGCGCGGCAGGAGACGGCGCTGGTCGGAATCACGGTCATGCCCGGCCCGCAGGTCGCTCCGGCCATTCAAATTGCCTCGGCCATCCGCACGGCCTATCCCGCCGTGCCTATCGTCTGGGGGGGCTACTTCCCGACGCTCTATCCGGAGGCGGCCCTCAACGCGCCCTATGTCGATTTCGTCGTGCGAGGACAGGGCGAGGAGACACTCTGTGAGCTGTTGGAGCGGCTGCCGGCGCGGGATGCAGGGACGCTGAAGGCGATTCGTGGGCTGACCTGGAAGGATGGCGACCGAATCATTCACAATCCGGAGCGGCCTCTGCGCTCTCCCAACGATTTTCCGCCGTATCCTTACGAGCGCCTCGGCGACGTGACCCCGTACCTGCGACCCAGCTTCCTGGGATCGCGCACGGCAGTGCATCAAGCCGCCGTCGGCTGCCGCTACCACTGCCGCTTCTGCGGGGTCGCCTCGATGTTCGACGGCCATACGCTGCTTTCCACGCCCGCGCGCCTGGAAGCGGCCATCATGACTCTGCGCGACGGCTACGGGGCGAACGCCGTACAGTTTTACGATCACAACTTCTTCGACCGGGAAGCGACCAGCGTGCCGCTGCTGGAAGTCCTGGCGCGCATCCAGATGCCCTGGTGGTGCTATGCCCGCGCCGACACGATGGCGAAGTTTTCGGCGTCTACCTGGGACCTGATCCGCCGCAGCTGGCTGCGGATGGCTTATATCGGCGCGGAGTCGGCCAGCGATGCCGCGCTGGCGCGCATGAAGAAAGGCACGAAGGTCGAGCATACCTTTGAAGTCGCGCACCGCTGCCGGGAAGCGGGGGTCGTGCCGGAGTTCTCGTTCATCCTGGGCGGGCCGGAGGACCCGGAAGGCGAGATCGAGAAGACGTTTGCGCTCATCAAGCGGCTGAAGCGCATCCACCCGGAGTGCGAGGTGATCCTTTACTTCTATAGCCCCACGCCCCAGCGCGATCCCCAGGCCGGCGTGGAACGGAGGGATCTGCCTCTCTTGCAGAGCTACGGGCCGTCCGGGCCGGATTTGCCAACAACGCTGGAGGAGTGGACGCAGCCGCAGTGGATCGCCTACGTGTGCCATCAAGACGCGCCCTGGCTCTCGCCGCGCATGCGCGGGAGAGTGCGGGATTTTGCGCGCGTGCTGGCCTGCCGCTTTCCGACCACGCAGGACGTGCGCACGCCCGGCTGGGCCAAAGCGGTCTTGCGGGAGATGGCCCGCTGGCGCTATGCCTGCGGTCGCTACGAGAATCCCTGGGAGCTGAACCTGCTCCGCCGCTGTATCCCACTTCGAGAGCCGCAGAAAGAAAGCCTGTGATATTCTCGACGTTACAGGCAGAAATCCCGGAGCTGGAAGAGGAGTTGGATCGCCGGCTGCCAGCGTTTCGGCTGGAAGGCCGGCCCAGCACCGAGCAGTTGTCTGCCGCCGACCGATGGTCGAAGGCCGTTTGGGCCACCGCCGAAGAAGCCGGACCGTACCCCCTCGACAGCGCCGACCTCCAGCTTGGCCTGTGCCTGGCTGAGCGACCGGTCTTTGTCTGTGGCGCGCATCGCAGCGGCACCACGCTCGTCCGCGATCTGCTCGACGGCCATCCTCAGTTGAGCGTCTTGCCGTCCGAGGGCAGCTTCCTTACGAGTTTACGCGGAAAAATCGAGGCCTTACCACGCGCCGAAAAGCTGGGTTTTCTCGGTCGCGAATGGCTGTGTCGGCTCGCCAACCCGATCAACCAGGCTCCTTATTGGCTGCTCGACCGCACGACAGACTCCCATTCTCCATATGTTCGATTTGCCAGAATGCTTCTCGCATGGGGACCCCTCGTCGAAGGCCATTTTGAAAGGAAGAAGGCTCTCTCCCCACATATCGCCATTGCCCTCTCCTATGCCGCCTGTCCTGGCGCGCCTGGAATCCGTCCGACGTTGCAGAGGTGGGTGGACAAAACCCCTACCAACGAATTTCACCTCGACCGGCTCTGGTCCGAATTGCCGGCCGCAAAGATCATCCATATCGTACGCGATCCCGTTGCGGTCTATTCCTCGCGGAAACGGCTTGAAGAGCGGATGCTAGGCTCCTTTGCAACTGCAAAGTCGGTACTTGAAGAGATAGCCCATTCGCTGGAGATCGCCGTTCAGAACGGCTCGCGGGACGGCCGGCAAGATTACCTGCTTGTTCGCTACGAGGACCTTACGACGAAGCCGGAGGAGATCATGGGACAGATCGCGTCCTTCCTGGAGATCGAGCTGGCTCCTGCCCTCTTCTGTCCAACCGTCGCCACAATGCCAAGCTATCCGAACAGCTCTTTTCCGCAGCGAGGCGAGGCAGGCTCTCTTTTCAGCGATGCAAATGGAGATCGCTCCGGGAATTTAACCGATCGGGAACAGGAGCTTGTCGCGGCATACACGGGTGATTTTGCCGAGGCGCTGGGCTATCCGAGGAAGCCGCTCGCCGTCCATCGCAAGTGGCTGCTGAAGGCGAGCCTGCGTTTATCGGGAACTGGATAGCAACAGCGGGTTCCGCTGCGCGAGCCGCAAAAAGAGAGTTTATGGAAATCCTCGTGACATCGCCCTTAACGACCGGTATATTCCGTTGAGGCGATCTTCAACCGAGACAAAACGAACCCTTTTCGGAAAGGAGCGACAGAAATGCGATCCATCAGAGGAGTCCTTCTCGCAGTATGTTTGATGGCGGCGCTGATCCGTCCGGCGGCCGCCAGCACCGTTACCGTGCATATCTTCAACTTCAGCTTCAGCAACAATGTCCAGGGACAGCCGGTGGTCAGCACGACCAATGTCAACGTGGGCGATACCGTGCATTGGGTGTGGGACCAGGGGATGCATTCCACCACATCGGACTCGACCAGCCAGGAGGTCTGGGATTCGACGGTCCTCACTCAGGGCTCTACCTTCGACCACACATTCAACACCGCCGGCACCTTTACCTATCACTGCAGTCTTCATGCGACCATTGGGATGACCGGCACGATCATCGTGGGAAACACCTCGACTCCCGCCATCAGCAGCCTGTCTCCCAGCTCCGGGACGACCGGCAGCGGCGCATTTACCCTGACGGTGAACGGCAGCAACTTCGTCAGCGGCGCCGTGGTCGACTGGACCGAGAACGGCACGCTCACTCCTCTGACGACCACCTTCGTCTCCGCCAGCCAGGTAACGGCCAGCGTGCCCGCCAGCCTGGTAGCCAGCGCGGGGAGCGCATCCATCACCGTCAGCCAGGGGGGACTGACCTCCAATGCGGTCACGTTCGACATCAACAATCCGGCGCCGGTTCTGAGCAGTATCAAGCCGACCTCCATCAATGCCGCCGGATCGGGCTTCACCCTGGCGGTCAACGGATCGGCCTTTATAAACGGCTCGGTGGTCCACTGGAAAGCAGGAACGACGGATACGCCCCTGACGACCACCTTCGTCTCCGCGAGCAAGCTGACCGCGTCGGTGCCTTCCAGCCTGATCGCCAGCCCCGGCATGGCCTCCGTGTTCGTGGTCACGGCCAGTCCCGGCGGCGGCACCTCCGTCAGTAAGACCTTCAAGATCCTGGTGACCACGCTCACGCTCAGCGTGGACAGCCTGACCAAGGACAGCTCCGGCAACTACGTAGCCGCTATCGAGCTGCACAATATAGGCAACCTGAGCGCCAACAACACTACCATCAAGAAAGCCACCATGGGGGCTGCAGCAACCAGCACGACACTGCCGGTGAGCGTGGGCAGCATCGCCGCCGGGACCTCAGGCAGCACGACACTAACCTTCCCCGGCTCGGCAGGCGCTTCGGGGACGACCGTAGCTCTAAAAGTCTCCGGCACGTTCACGGGTGGCACCTTTATGACAAGCCTGAAGGTGAAACTTCCTTAGTCGTTCCTTTCTAGCGTGCAGGAGTGTGCTCCCACCATCGGGGCGTTGGCTTGCCAACGCCCCTGTTTTTTGGCGGTCTTCTACGGAGGGCGGCAGCTTGCCGCCCTCCAAAATAAGCAAAACGGCTAGGCTTCCGTGCGCCATTCGGGCGGATAGTCCGGGAAGCCGGCGCGGCGCTCGGCCTCGCGTTCCAGGCGATTGATGGCGATCTCGACCTGATCGGCGTAGACCTGGCGCTGAGCCTCGTCCAGGTTGGGCGGGACACGGATCGGCTGGCCGACGAGGAAGTAGGCATGGGCGAAGGGCCTGGGGATCATATAGGCATCCCAGCTTCCTGCCGCCCAGCGCGGACCGGCGCTGATACCGACCGGGATGATCGGCGCGCCGGACTTCTCCGCCATCAGAATCACGCCTAACTGCACCTTATGCGTGGGGCCGCGCGGTCCATCCGGGGTGAAGGCCAGGATACCGCCCTCTTTGACTTTGCGCGCCATCTGCAGGGCGCCTTTGATGCCTCCCCGTCCCGTCGAGCCGCGCACCGTCTGGAAGCCGAAACGGCGGAAGATGTGGTCCTGCAGCTCGCCGTCACGCGAGAGAGAGATCAGTGCCCAGTAGCCCCGGTTGCGGAGGAGGTTGGCGGGGATGAACGTGCGGCCATGCCAGGTGACCAGAATCGCGCCGCCTTCTTCCGGAATCAATCCCTCGAAATTTTCGCAATGCACGCGGATGGTCGCATAGATCAGCCGGGCAAAAATGTAGATAAGCCGGCTCAACAGCCGGTTGCGCCGGGCCAGGCGGGCGCGCCAGTCTTCCTCGACGACCTCGGCAGGGGACGCCGATTCTGCGGGGGCCGTAGTCATGATGTTACTCGAAACCCTTTAGCTGGGTCTCGTAGAGCCGCGCGTAGTAGCCGCCTGCCGCCATCAGTTCCTTGTGCGAGCCCTCCTCCAGAATACGCCCATCCTGCATCGCCAGAATCCGGTGCGCGTTGACGATGGTGGAGAGCCGGTGAGCGATCACCAGAGTCGTGCGGCCCCGCATCAGCTCGTCCAGCGCTTCCTGCACCAGCGCCTCCGAGGAAGCGTCGAGCGAGGAGGTGGCTTCGTCGAGGATGAGCAGGCGCGGGTCCATCAGGATCGCGCGGGCGATGGCGATGCGCTGCCGCTCTCCACCGGAAAGGCGGATGCCGCGCTCGCCGATGATCGTGTCGAGCTTCTTCTCCATGCCTTCGATAAAATAGGCGTTGGCGCGGTCGGCCGCTTGCCGGATCTGCGCCTCGGTCGCCTCGCGGTTGCCGTAGGCGATGTTGTCGCGCAGGGTCCCGGCGAACAGCCAGGTCTCCTGCGGCACGATCCCGATCTGGCGGCGCAGGGTGTCCAGACGGACGTCGCGCACGTCGATGCCGTCGATGAGGATGCGTCCCCCGGTCGGATCGTAGAAGCGGGGGATCAGGTCCACCAGCGTGCTTTTGCCGGCGCCGCTGCGCCCGACGATGGCGACCACTTCGCCTGGATGGACCTCAAAGGAGACGTTCTTCAAAACGTCCGGCCCGTCCGGGCTGTAGCGGAAGGAGACGTTCTCGAAGCGAACGTGGCCCTGCAGCGGAGGCATGGGAAGCGCGTCCGGCCGCTCTTTGACCTCGCTCGTGACGTCGAGGATCTCTTCGAAGATGCGCTTTGCCGCCGCCAGCGCCTGAGCGCGGAGGGTCGCGATGCCGCCCACGTCGCCTGCCGAGCGCGCCACCGCGTTGAGCAGGTAGAGGAAGGTGATCAGCGTGCCGGTGGTCAGGCCGCCGGGCGGAATGGGAAACGAGGAGGCCGGCCGTATCGGCAGACCGGGATGGCTCAGAATCCAGGCGCGCTGCTCGTTCTGCTGATAGGCGTTGGTCGTAGCGACGTAGTTACCGCCCAGATAGAGGACCAGAGCGATACCGAAGGCGCCGATGAACTCGACCAGAGGCCGCAATTGCGCGTTCCGGCGCGCGACCTTGAGAATCACCGCCAGCGCCCGCGCATTCTCTCTGGCGAAGCGGCCGATCTCATGGGGCTCGGCGGCAAACGATTTGATGATTCGTATGCCTGCCATCGTCTCCTCGACAATGGTGGAGACATCGGCGAGCCTATTCTGTACCTGGCCGGAGAGGCGCCGGATGTAGCGGCTGATCCGCGAGATGACCGCCGCCATGAAGGGAATGAAGATCAGAGAGGCCAGCGCCAGACGCCAGCTATAGTAGAAGAGCCCTGCCAGGCTGACAAGGATGGTGATAGGGGCGGAGATCACGTCACGCGCGCTCATCGCGGCGCTCTGCAGGACCGCTACGTCGTTGGTCAGCACCGACATGATGGCGCCGGTCCGCCGCCGATTGAAAAAGGCGAGCGAGAGGCCATGCAGGTGCGCGTAGATCTCATCGCGCAACTGCGTGCCGATCCGGTTGGCCGTGAGCGCGAGGAGGTAGCTCTGTCCGAAGGAGAAGACGCCTTTGACGAGGAAGATGGCGACCACGGCCAGACACATGGCGTTGAGCTGGCCGGACTGCCCGGCGTCCATAGCGTCGATCGCGCGCTTGATGAACCAGGCGATCCCGACCGTAATCGCCGAGGTCATTCCGGCGCAGAGCATTCCGAGGGTCAGCGTGCCCAGATGCGGTTTGAGATAGGCCAGCAGCCGTCGTTCGATGTTCATTGTTACCCGGTGTTGGGTCCTGGGTATTGGGCGTTAGGACCCAACACCTGAGCGGAGGCCATATCGAGCACCAGGCGCGCGGTGCGCTCGCTGGCGCCCGGAGCGCCCAGCATCTCTCGCACGGCCTGCAGATCCTGCTTGACCCGATGGCGCGTCTCGACGTCGTTTAAGAGAGGAAGCGCGGCCTGAGCGATAGCCTCCGGGGTCGCTGCATCCTGGATCAGTTCGGGCACGATCGTCCGCTCGGCCAGAATGTTGGGCAGGCCGATATGCGGGATTTTCCGGCTCCCGCCGCGCAGGCGCCACTCCTGTCCCAGCAGCCAGGAGCCGCGATAGACGATGACCATCGGCGTGCCGCAGATGGCCGCTTCCAGGGTCGCCGTGCCGGAGCAGATCAGCAACAGGTCGCTATGGGTCATCACATCATAGGTCAGACCTTGGACCATGATGAGGGGCGGCAGCGCCTTCTCGGCCTGGGCGCGCAACTGCTGCGAGCGGCGGCGCGCCTCCATCTCCTTCTGCAGATCCTCCTCCGGCACCAGCAGCCCACCTTCCGTTACGAGCATGCGCCGGTTGCTCTGCGACGAAAGCGTGCCGGCGGTCCGCGCGACGGGCTGGATCACCCTGGTCTCGGCTTCCTGCACGATCTCATGCCAGAGGTGGGTCAGCTTGCCGGCCGCATCGGCCTGCTGTGTGAGGAAGCGGCGCATCTCCTCCATGGGAATGGAAGGCGCCAGGCCGATGACGAACTGCGCCGTGGGGACCTCCCGGTAGATCTGCCGCGCTGCTCCCAGGAGTACGGGCATCAGGTGCCGGATCTCATGGTGGCGGCTGCCGGGCAGCAGGCCGAGGATGGGCTGGTTGGCATCTATGCCGAACCGCCTGGCGAACTCGGCGCGGGACATCTGCGGATGCACGCGCTCCAGCAGCGGGTGGCCCACGCAGACGGCGTTGGCGCCCAGAGAACGAAAGCGCTCTGCAGACCAGGGAAACGGTGTGGCCAGCAGATCGGTGATGCGCGCCAGCTCGGCCCCGGTGGTCCCGGTCCGGCGCCAGGAGCTGGGCGGAAAGTAGTAACAGACCTTGAGGCCCAACTGCTTACAATGGCGCGCTACTCGAACGTTGAAAGCGCCAAAATCGATCAGGACGACCACGTCCGGCCGCCGCTCCATGAGAGCCTTCCGCACCAGCGGGGCGATTCGCAGCAGCAGGACGGGGATTTTAGAGACCGCTTCCGTGACGCCGATGGCGCCCCACGCCGCGCTGTCGGCCAGCAGCTCGACCCCGGCGTCTCGCATCGACTGGCTGCCCAGCCCCCATAAGACGGCCTCCGGCGCCAGCCGGCGCAGCTCCCGCGCCAGCGCCCCACCGATCAGATCCCCGGACAGCTCCCCGGAGAAAACAGCGATGTTCATTTTGAAAGTTTTTAGAGGGGCGGTGGGTTGTTCCCACGCCCACCATAACCGTTGCGGGTGCCCCGGATGAACTCTAAGAGATGGTTGAGCTCCGGGCTCATCTCGATCTCTTCCTCGATGGCTTCCAGCGCCTGAGTTCCATTCAGATCCGACCGATAGAGCAGCTTGTACGCCTGGCGCAGATCGCTGCGCACCTTGGCGCTTACGCCCGCGCGGCGCAGGCCGCGCACGTTCACGTCGAAGACCCTGGCCGGAATGCCCCGCGACAGCATATACGGAGGAACGTCCTGGGAGACGCCGGACATTCCCCCGACCATGGCCAGCGTGCCGATCCGGCAGTGCTGGTGGACGCCGCAGATTCCGCCGAAGTTGGCGTAGTCTTCGATGGTGACGTGGCCGCTAATGCCCACGTACGAGGCGATGGTAATGTGGCTGCCGATCAGACAGTTATGCCCGATATGCGCATAGGCCATGATCATATTCTCGTCGCCGAGCCGGGTGACACTGCCTTCGCCGGTGGAGCGGTGGATGGTAACGCATTCGCGGATAATGTTGCCATTGCCGATGATCACATAACTCTTTTCGCCTTTATATTTGAGATCCTGCGGCGGTCCGCCCAGAATGGTGCCCGTAAAGATCTGGCAGTCGCGCCCGATCGTGGTGTTCTGCTCGACGACCACGTGCGCGTGCAGGACGGTGCCCGCGCCGATGCGGCTCTCCTTGCCGACAATGCAGTACGGTCCGATCTCCGCGCCCGGCTCAATCTCCGCGGTCGGATCGATGACGGCCGTCGGGTGGATCTTCGCCTGTTCCGAACTCCAATCAGGCATGACCGCCATGGCCGTCGCTTCCTTGCGCTTCTGCGCTGTCCTGTTCGTCACGATGGGTGGACCTGGCATCCCGTTGACCTCCTGTGGCGCTGTTGCGGCCTTTGCCGTTGCTGGACTGGCGGATATGCTCGATTTTCTCATGCAGCTCTTCTTGGGTGACCGTCGATTGCAGCTTGAACTTAAGCTCTCCCTCCGCGACGATAGCACCATCCACGCGGCACTTCATCTTCACCATGCCGAAGGGGCCGCGCATCCATTTGACGCTCGCCTCCGCAATGATCGTGTCCCCCGGTATCACCGGCCGGCGGAATTTGACGCCTTCGACCTCCGCCAGGTAGGCGATCTTGCCCTCCTGCCGGGGCTGGGCCAGCAGCATTAGCGCGGCGACCTGAGCCATGACCTCGATGATGAGGACGCCGGGCATGACCGCCTGGCCGGGAAAATGCCCGGTAAAATACGGCTCGTTGATGCTGACGTTCTTCAAGCCGATCACATGCTTCCCCGGCTGCAGCTCCAGGATGCGATCCACCAGCAGCATGGGAAAGCGATGGGGCAGCAGTGTCCGGATCGCCTCTACGTCCAGGGTAGGGTCCATGTGTTCTCCTTATTCCTTTTGTATCTGCCCACTTTGCAGCAGCGTCTGAGCGAAGCGGACATTGATCCGATGCCCCGGTCGCACGGCGGTCAATTTCATGTCCAGGCGGGCATCGAGCAACGCCAGGTCGCCGATCAGGTCCAGAAGCTTGTGCGCGCACCATTCGGAAGGCAGGCGCAGAGGGGTCGAGAAGCCGTCCGGGGGCGTGATGATCAGCGCGTTCTCCAGGGAGCCGCCCTGTGCCAGTCCCGCTGCCAGCAGCGCCTCCACCTCCTGGCGAAAGGCAAACGTGCGCGCGGGAGCGATCTCGGCGCCATAGCGCGCGGTGTCTTCCGAATCCAGGCGTGCGCGCAGAGTGGCGTTTCCCTCCGGCCAGCCATCAAAGGTGGTGGTCACTTCGAGCGTACAGCCGTCCGCCTGCGCGGCGGTGAGAAGGCTCCCACCTTCGCCGATTTCCACCGGCTCGTGCAGCCGCAGCCGGCGCGGCAGGCGTCCCTGGCTGCAGATACCGGCGGCCAGAATGGCTTCGACGAATGGCCGCGCGCTTCCATCCAGGATCGGGATTTCCGGCCCGCTCACCTCGATGATCGCGTTATCGATTCCGCAGCCGTGCAGGGCAGAAAGCAGGTGCTCGACGGTGCTGACGCGCGCTCCCTCCGCACCCAGAGTCGTGCAGCGCTCCGTATCGATGACAGAGGAGACATGCGCCGGAATGGAGACCGGTCCGACCCGAAAAACGCGTCCGGTATCCGGCTCGGCAGGATGCACGGTCACCCGTCCCCACTTGCCGGAATGGATGCCGGCTCCTTCTAGAGTGAACAATCCGCTCAGTGTCTGTTGCTCCAACGATCCGCTCTGCATCCCTTCTCTATTCTTTATCCTGCCGGGCTTCCAATTCGGCCAGCCGCTTCTCCAGCGCGCGGAGCCTCTTCAGCGCCTCCGGAAGCTCGGCCGCCGCCGCATATTCGCGCATCTTTTTAGCATGCGGTCGCGCCGGAAAGCCGGTCACCGTCTGTCCCGCGGGAACATTGCCGATCACGCCGGACTGCGCGGCGACGCGCACGCCATCTCCCAGCGTGACATGATCGACGACCCCGGACTGGCCCGCCAGGATAACGCCGTTGCCGAGGGTGGCGCTGCCGGCGATGCCGACCTGGGCAATGAGCAGGCAGGAGGCGCCCACGCGCGCGTTATGGCCGACGTGGACCAGATTGTCCAGCTTGGTGCCGGGTCCGACGACGGTCGCGCCGGTCTTCGCGCGGTCGACGCAGCAGTTGGCGCCCATCTCGACGTCGTCGCCGATCTCTACCGTTCCCAGATGGGGCACTTTCTTCAAGGCCATGCCGACCGGGATATATCCGAAGCCGTCCGCGCCGATCACGCAGCCCGCGTGCAGCCGGCAGCGCTTCCCGATCCGAACGCGCGGATAGAGCACCACGTTCGGAAAGAGGATCGTCTCGTCGCCGATCTCGCAGCCATCGCCAATGCGTGTACCCGGTAACAAGTGTACCCGGTCGCCGAGGATAACGTCATCTCCCACCGTGACGTCCGCGCCGATATGGATCTCCGCGCCGAGGCGGACGTCCGTGCCGATATGCGCGGAAGGATGGATGCCCGGCGCCGCGTTCATCGAGGGCGCGAAGGCTTCCAGGACCCGCACGAAGGCGGCGCGGGGATCGGCGACGAGGAGGAGTGGTCGGGCCAGGTCAGGAAAGGCGGCAGCGGTCTCAGGGGTGGTCAGAATGGCGGTGGCGCGGGAGGAGAGCGCGGCGGCCAGGAAGCGGGCAGATTCGGCGAAGACGAGGTCTCCCGGCTCCGCCTCCTCCACACTGGCTACGCCGGTGATGGTCCCTTCCCTTTCTCCCTGGATCGTTCCCCCTACGAGGGCGGCGATCTCCGAAAGCGTCCATTGCAAGAAGGCGGGTCTTGGGGAGAGATCGGTCACAGAGAGGGTCCTTGCCGCCACTGGGCGCGCAGGGCCTGGGCGACGGAATCGGTGGCGTCGGTGGCGCGTGGACTGCCCTGCGGCACCAGCGTCCATCCCTGCCGGCGCGCGATCTGCGCGACGGCTTCCTGCGTATCTTTGGTGATGACGGCCATCAGCCGCGCCTGCTGGGCCTGCCAGTCGGCGCGCTTCTGCGCCAGGGCTGTCCCGACCTGCGCCTGCGCCGTTTGCACCGCGCCTGCCGTCGACGACCAGGTAGTCACCGTGAGAGGCGCGAGGGGCGCCTTTCCGGTCGGCGGGGCGATATTGCTCTCTGATGGGACGGACCGGGCCAGGGCTTCCAGGCGCGCTTTCACCCGTTGCATCCGCTCAGTCATGCCGGTATTCAACACGTCTAGCTGCTTCTGCATCCGGGCGCGCAGATCGGCCCGGAGCTGCTCTCGCCGGGGCTGCATCTCACGGGCCACCTGGGAATGCACGTCGGCCGTCAGGAGCGCCTCCCGCTGCGCGGTCAGGCTGTCGATCTGGTTATGCACCTGCTGCTCCTGCTGCCGCGCATCGACCAGCGGACGGTCGGTAAGGACTCGCATCTGCGCCCGCAGGGCCACGTCACGGAAGCCCAGCCGGCCGATCCGGCGCTCAATGGCAGCGGCCTTGAGCGCGTTCTCCGCGTGCAACTGCTCCTCGCGTGCGGCGGCCTCCTGCGCGACCTGCGCCTCCACCTGTTTCTGCCCGGCTCGCTCCTCGCGCGCGATCTGGGCCTCATTACGGCCGTGCAGGTAGGTTCCCAATTGGGCGATATAGCGATCGGTATCTTCCCGCAGTCGCGCTTGCCGTTCGCGGATCAGGTTGAGCGGAAGCGTCTTGGGAGGAGTGAAAGGGCCGGGCAGCGGCCCCGCGGCCCACTGCAGGCGCGCGGCTTGCGCCGGAGCCGTGGCGAATGCGGCCTCCTCACGCTGGAGCGAAACGATCTGCGCCCAGTCTGGGTGCAGCGGCAGGAGGGCGTTCAGGCGGACGTAGTGCCGGGCCGGCAGCAGCGTGGGCGCCTGCCGGCAACCCGCCACCAGGATCCAGGCGATAAAGAGAAAGGCGAGGCGCAGCGCGCGACGCGCCCACGCCCCGCCATGGAGCCTTGCTGGCACCTCTCACCTCCGCGCAGGAAGACAGTTGTCAGTTGCTAGTTGCCAGTTGTCAGAAAAATCTGGTTTCCAACTGACAACTGAAAACTAACAACTGTTACTTGTTGAGCTGCGTAAGGACGGCGTCCGTAATGTCGTTATCGGCATAGAAGGCCACGTCACTGCGCAGGACCAGGCTGAACCCTTTCTCCTTGGCGACCCGGGCGACCGCGTCATGAATATCGGTGACCGCCTTGTTTTGGGCCGTCTGCAACTGCTTGTCCAGGTCGCCCTTGCCCTGCTGCTCCATGGCGCGCAGGCGCGAATCGGTATCGCTGGCGCGCTTGGTGAAGTCCTGCAGATTGTCCTTGTCCTGCTGAGTGAGCTGGCCGACCTGCTTCTGCTGCAGCGCCGAATACTGATCCATCAGGGCTTTGCTGTCGGTTTGCAGTTTTGTCAGGGTCTGCTTCTGCGCCGGGGTCAGTCCGTTGGGGCTGTTTTGCTGGACGGTCAGATCGGCCAGCGTATTCTGATCCGCTTCCGGCAGCAGGAAGTTCTGCTGGATCGTGCGCAGCTTCAATTCGAGCTCGTCGTTCTTCTTCTGAAGGTCGTTGGTGGTATTGACGGCATATTTGTATTCGGTCAGAAGCCGGCTCACGTCCACGCTGGCCACTTTAAGGCCGGTAGGCGCGCCTTTGTCCTGATCTGCCTTCGCTCCGACCAGCGAGGCCACGATGCACAGCACGATGGCTGCCAGCACAATGGCGCGAAGGCTCCGTGTGGGTTCCGACATTCGGTTACATCTTCCTTTCCGGCGGTAAAGCCGCCAATATTATAACAGATCGAAGGGACGCTGGCAAGGCGACCCAGGGTGGGCTAGAACACGTTGCCGACGCTGAAGTGGATACGCGATCCCTCATCGCCGAAGCCGAAGTCCAGGCGAACGGGACCCAGCGGCGTGGTGACGCGAATGCCGGGTCCGATGCCGATATGCGGATGGAACGGACCCTGCTGGAAGCCAGAGATCTGCACGTACTGATAGGGGCCGCCCCAGGCGTCGCCAACATCCAGGAACAGGACGCCTTTGAGCTTGCGGGCCAGCGGATGACGATACTCGATGGACCCGAGGATCATATACTTGCCCCAGAATCGGTCGTCCCGGTAGCCGCGCAGGCTCTCGGCACCGCCGAGGAAATACTGTTCGGAGAAGGGCACCTGCCCTCCGATGCCTCCTAGCATCAGCCGCAGGGCGACAGAGCGCTTATCCTCGTCCGGCTTGTTGCGCGGGCGTGGCCCCTGCAAGCTATAGTACTGGCGTGCCTCCAGAGTGTTCTTGATGAAGTTGATGTTGCCGAAGACGCCGCCGAAGACAAAGGGAACGGCCGGTCTCAGGTTGGCGTGTCCGATCTCCATGCTGGCGACGTGGAAGCCACCGGAGACCGGGTCCAGGTCGAGATCGCGGGTGTTGTGGATGAGCGAGCCGGACACCGATTCGATCGGGCCGTTCTGCACGATAATGGCGTTGCGGGGCGACAGGTCCAGCGAATTGCTGCGCACGTTCTCGGCGCGCAGCGAAAGGGCGCCGCGGAACACGTTGGCGAACGGCCGGCTGACGGTGATCGTGCTGCCCAGGCGCTGCTCGTAGTACTGGCTTGCGGTCGTGCCCGTGACAGTGACGGGCAGCGCATTGGAGATGGTATTGGCGAAACGGTAGACAATGCGATTGTAGAGCTGCACGTTCAGCGCGGTCTGATGGCTATCGAGCCACGGCTCCGTAAACGAGAGCTCGACATCCGGTTTGCTGATGAGCACGCTTTGATTCCATCGCAGGCTGAGCTGCTCCCCCATACCTCGGAAGTTGGTATCGGAAAGCTCGGCGAAGCCGATCAGCGATTCACGCTCGCTGTAGCCGACGCCCACATTAAAAGTGCCGGTCCGCTTTTCGACCACGCTGATCGTGATGCTGATCTGGCCCGGTCCCACCGTGCGTTCCTGCGGCACGACGTCGTCGAAGATGTCCATGTTGTAGAGGCGCAGCACATCTTTATTGAGCGTGTTCTCGTTGTAGTAGTCTCCCGTCTTCGTGCGCATCTCGCGCAGGATGACCTTCGTTTTGGTCTTATGGTTGCCGGTGATCTTGATCTCGGAAACGCGCGCGACGATCAGATCGACGTTAAGCACGCTGGGATTTTTGGGGTCCGGCCCTGCGTCCTGGGCCGGAATGACAATATATCCCTGTCGCCGATAGAGGTCTTGAATATCCTGGAAATCCCGCGCGAACTGCTCTTCGTTATAGACCGTTCCGGTCTGCAGATTGACGTGCAGCAGCTTCTGGATCTCTTCGGGCTTGATGGGGCCGGAGCCGGTAATATTGACAGAGCGGATGGTATCGTTCTCATCGACCTCGATGATGACCTTGCACTGCCCGTTGGGAGGATTGTATTCCTCGGAATGGACGCGTACCGCGCTCGCCACGTCCGTGCTGTGCTCGCCGAAGTAGCCGGTACGGACCAGGTTGGTCTGCATCTCGCTCAGCGTCTGGTCGGTACAGGGATCGCCGACTTTGTGGCCGCTGGCGGCAATGATATAGGCGGAAGAGAGGGTCTTATTACCAGTGACGATGATCTCTCCGATCCGGGGGCCGTTGTAGGCAGGATTCGGGGGTGTTGTCGTCGGCGGAGGCGTTTGGGCCGGCTTGGTCTGCGGCGCGTTCGGATCGGTCGGTTTGGCGGGGGGGGCCGCCTGTGGGGCCGGGACGGCGGCGTCCGCTTTCTTGTCCGTCGTCTGGGCGATAGCCGGTCCGGACACGAAGGCGAAGAGGCTCAGCCCGGCAGCGGGCATGCTGGTCGCAAGCAGGAGCGGCGTGACGCGCGGGGTCCTTCGCTTCCTGCGGAGTGGATACTTCATGCGGTCGTCAGTACCTCCCTGAAGGGGGTTAGAATCGGATCGAACAGGCGGAAGGGGCAAGGTCTTGATTAAAACCGATAGTAGGGTTCCAGCTTGCGCCGCAACATGGCGCGCGCCCGAGACAAACGCGTCTTGACGTTTTCCAATGTCAGGCCGGTGGTCGCTACGATCTCGTTATAGGACAGATCGTGAAACTCCCGGAGCAGGATGACCTCTTTGTATTCCGATGGAAGGGTCTCGATGGCGGCCAGGATCCGCTGGCGCAGCTCTTTGCCTTCCAGGACATTCTGCGGCGCGGCGCTCCAGTCGGCGATCTCGCGCGCGCCGCCGCCGTCCGGATGGGGCTCGCGCGGCTGATCCAGCGATTCGACGCGCAGGACACGCTGCCTGTCTCGCTGGCGAATGCGGTTGATGCACAGATTGCGCGCGATCTGGTAGAGCCAGGTGAAGACTTTGGCTTCCCCTCGGAAGCGGTCATAATGGCGGTAGGCGCTGAGGAAGGTCTCTTGAGTCAGATCGGTCGCTTCCTCATAATCGCCGAGAAACCGGTAGATGACGTTAAAGATCTTCTTTTCGTATTTGGCGACCAGCGCGTCGAACTCCAGCGCGCGGTCGGCATCTTCGGCCTGGACGGACGCGACCGGCCGGGCGACGACATCCGGGGAGACGGCGTGGACGCCGGACGCCTGGCTCCGCGCCGCTTCCGCAGCGGGCTCCGGGGGCGCCGGCCGATCTTTCGGGCAGGTCGTCGGATTGAGGAGCGCATTTCCGAAGAAGGCGGCTGCTTCGGCTTGCTGCGCCGGGCCTGGCGACATCTCGTCTCTCCCAGAGCGCCTCTGCCCCGTCCTGGATGCGGCTGCGGTGGCTCTGTTAATAATTAGGACGCTTGCCGGGTCGGATTGTTACACCGGAGTTCGAGGCTGGTAACGGCGCTTTTTTAGCCGCAAGCCCCGAATCACGAAACCCGAATCCCGGCCTGAGTATAGCAGACAGTCTTACGCCTGGTCAATACCGGAGCACGATTCTCTTTAACTCCTGTACAGCAGGCCGATATTGCCGCTCGATCTCCCCCTCTGCTTACGAAGGAGAGGGGAGGGGTGCGGGGCCGTTACCCCGCCACCGATGGCGATTGGAGGGGGTGAGGTCTCTTAGAACTTCCAGACGCCTTCCAGCAGGATCTGCTGCGTGGGAGGCTGGTACGATTCGTACACCGACTCCCAGGACAACTGATAATTGTTTTTAAATCGCAGGCTGAGCTTGAGATCGTAGTAGTTCTGAACAGCGCTCAGGCTGCGTGTGTAGCTGACGTAGAACGGTCCGAACAGCCGCCGGCTGAGCGTGAGGGAGAGCTGCTGGACCGGATCGTAGTTAAGGGAGATCTGCTCGAAGCCGGTAGCCTGCGCGAGGCCCGTGAACAGGTTGGGCAGGACGGAACTGGTGAATACATTGGTCAGCTCGGCGGCCAGGGCCTGGCCGGGATTGCTGCCGAATTGGCTCAGAGCGCCGGTGGTGCCCACGATGCCGGCGATCCGGAGGGCCAACTCCTGCTGGGTGGCGGCCATGTCCGGCGGATTGGTGGAAAAGCTCACCTGCAGGCGTGACTGGCCGCTGGCCGGCTCCGTTAGGCCACCCATGATCGGTCCGTGGACGGCGACCGTCACCTCATAGCGTTTCATCACCCCATACATCGAGCGGGCCGTCATGTTGGTGCGGGCGCGCAGGTCCACGTTGAGCGCCAGCGTCGGCGGGGCGGCAGGCCCTTCGGTATAAACCGGGAAGGCCACGGTGATGTCGCCCGGCGGCAGGAGCGTAAACCGAGGAACGGTCGGCAGCGAGAAATATCCGGAAAGCAGGGCCATCCGGCCCTGCAGGCGCGGCAGCGTGCTCTCGGACCATCGCCCCGTCAGATCCACGTAGCCGTTGGCGCGCACGTTGAGGAACGGCCCGGACAGACTCACGTTGTTGCCCACCGTCACGTGAAGGTCGAAAGCCGTGGCGATCGGAAACGCGAAGGCTCCCGTGCCGGCCGCTCCGAAGCTGGTGGGAATGACCAGGTTGGCATCGTGGATATTGACCGTGCCGCCCATGGTCGGGCGCAGCAGGGAGCCGGTCAGCGCCAGGTTGACTGCGGCGGTGCCGCGCACCCGTCCGGAGTTGATCTCCGGCAGGCGCGCCTCCTCGAAATAGAGGCTGCCGTCCGTCAGGCGCAGACCTGTGGCGGCGGCGTGCTGCTCGCGCGTCAGGCCCAGCGGCAAGCTGCCGGTCAGGGTAAGCTGCGAGTCCGTCTTGCTGGTCAGTTGCGTGCCCGGCGCGAAGACGTGGACCCAGGCGGTCATGTTGGCGGTGATATGGTCGCCTTCGAAGGCAAATGTCCCGTTGATGTCGCGCAGGCCGGTCTGCGCGCCGGCGACGCGGAAGCGGGACGCCTGCAGGGCGAGCGTGCCGGAGAGCTGCGGATCGGCGCGGGTGCCGGCCACCCGCGCGGTGGCGGCCAGCGTGCCGGTGGTCCCGTCCAGGGGAATCGGCGCAAAAGCGGAGACGATCCCGATATCCTGCTTGGGCACGTCGAGCTGCAGGTCCAGGGGCGCATCGGCGGGAACGAAGGGCGGCTTCCAGGTAAAACCGATAGTGCCTCGTGCCCGCGCCGTGTAGTGCTGCACGCTCACGCTCGGCGTCAATTTCGGCGGCGGCGCGGCCGTTTTCGTCGTCACCACCGTGCTTTCCGGCAGGACCGTCTGCGACACATTCTTGGCCAGCTCGACGTCGTCGGCCTGGATGCAGCCTTCCTGGACCGTGGCGTGGGACACGTCTATGCTGTCGATGGCGATGCTGGAGTGGCTCTTGATGTTCTGGAGGCCGACATTGCGCAGGTTCAGCGAGACGTCGAGATCGGGCGAGGTCGATTTGCCGCTGGCGATCACGCCTAGATAGGTGGCCGTGCCTACGACCTTATAGTCCGGGTTCAGCGCGCCCTGTGTCAGGGTCTGCAGCAGGGCCAGGTCCACGTTGTAGGCATCGGCCTCCGCGGAGAGGCTGCCCCGATAGTGGATGTCGCCGTGCGCATCGATGACCGCGCCGCCGGGCTGGCCGGTGGGCGCCGCCGTCTCGATATGCAGCGAGGGGACGACGGCCTCTTCTTTGTTCACCCGGGCGCTGCCGGTCAGCGCCGTGATGTGCTGCGTGTCGATGGCCAGGTCCTGCGTGCTCCAGGCGACGCTCGCCAGCGGGTCCGAGACGGTGCCGGAGACGGCAATGGTCGCGGAGACGGCGCCGCTGACGCGGCTGAGATAGCGGGATGCCTGCTGGCCACCGGTCGTGTTGGCGAAAGGCGTGCTTACAAACAGATCGTGCAGGCGCGAGACCGGCATGGCGCTGACCTGGATGGGCTGACCGGCGGCCGTGGCGACCCGCTTCGTGGCGGTGTCGAGCATCAGGTCAGGGATGGTGATACGCCCGCCCGTCGGTCCGGCGGCGGTCCTGTCGACCAGGGTCACATTTTGTAACACGGCGCGCTTGTTCGCGTAGGCCGCCTGACCCTGCAGCGTGCCGAGGGAAAAGGCGTTGTAGGTCAGATCGGTTCCCGTGATCGTCTGCAGTTGCGCCGTCGGGTCAGAGAGCGTGCCGGCGAAGTGGCCGGCGAAAGTGAGATGGCCGCCCACGACGGGCGCGTTCTCTTCGGGCAGAACGGCGGTCAGCGCGCCGAGGTTCAGGTTGTCTCCCCGGACGTTAAGCGCCAGATGCTTGTCCCGATTGACCATGCCGGACAGCGAGATCGTACCCTCCGCCACGTCTGCGCTCGCCTGCCGGATATCGATGCCGTTCGGCCCGTACGCGGCCTCGGCGTGGGCATGGGTGATAGGCAGGCCGTCGGCGGTAGCGTTCTGCAGGGTGAGCGTGAACGGGTGCGCGATGCGGAAGGTGGACGGCGTCCCCACCACCAGGATCGGCTCGGAGGAGATTTCCCCGGAGATAGGTGTCTTGGAGGTGTCTATGCCGGCCAGATGCGCCAAGTCCGCCACGTCCAGATTCTGCACCTGCAGGCTGACGTGCAGGTCCGGCTGATGCGTCAACGGATGCAGGACCGTTCCTGCGAAGAGCACCTGGCCGAGATAGCGCCGTGCGCGCCCGTTGCGCAGGGTGACCGCATCCCGCGAGGCATCGAAATCCGTGGCGAGGGCATACGAGCCGCCGCCTTTGGCCTGCAGCGCAAAAGCCGTCACGTGCCCATGCGCCACCGGATGGCTCATCGTCCCGTCGATCTTGCCGTTGAGGTAGGCGACGCCGGTGGCGGGCAGGATGTTCTGCAGGGTGGGGTTCTTGAGCGTGTTCGTATGCAAGGTGGACAGGAGCGCGCTCAGGTCCAGCTCTTCGGCGGAGACATTCATGCTGAGGGCGCGCGAGGCCAGATTCACGTTGCCGCTGGCCTGGGCGAATCCCTTGGGGTCTTCGACGCGCAGCGCGCTCACGACCAGATTGCGGCCCGTCGATTGGGCGCGGGCATAGACAGAATCGAGCGTCTGCCTGGCGACCTTAACATGGAAAAGCTGGGCCTGGGCGCTGATGTCGGGCGTTCTGCCACGGCGGCCCTGCATCGCCAAATCCAGTTGGCCCATGCCGGAGACCGGCTCCTTGAGCGGCAGTCCCACTTTACGGAGGTCCAGCCCCCGTCCGTGCGCTTCGATTCGGAAGGCGCCGTTCGTGTCGGCGGCGATCTCCGCCCGCGCGGCGATGTGGCCGCCGGCATAGGCTCCCTTCACGTCCGCGTTGATGACCCGGTCGGCCAGCAGCGCCGACACATCCACGTTCTGCATCCGGTAGTTATCATACGCGAAGCTGCTGAGATGGGCCGTGAGGGTGCCGGTCGGGTCCGCATAGGAGCCTGCCAGCCGGAAGGTGGCGTTGCCACGCCCCTGGATGCGCGACAACTGTTCGACGGCTGTTGGGGAGAACCGCTTGAGATGCTGCGCGAGGTGCAGCGAGCGGACCAGCCGGGCGAAGTCCACGTTGTTCGCCGCCCCATCCAGCGCGAGGACCGGCGCCGTGGCGACATTTTGCCGGCTGCTCTTTAGGGCGGCCAGGGAGTGTGGCAGCCCCAGGATCGAGCCATCCAGGCGGACGCCGCTGCCCAGATAGTTCCCGGCGATGTGCAGCAGAGCCGAGTCGGTGGTGAAGTCCACCGTACCGTTGACGCCCTCCACCGGCCCCTCCAACTGCGGGCTGATTCCAGACAGGTCGAACACCTGCAGGCTGCCGTGGCCGGTCAGCGCCTTCAGATCGATCCGCTCGATGGGCGTGCCGGGCTGAGGCGTATAGAGGAAACTGGCGTCGAGGTTCGCCAGGCCCGTCTGCACCTGTGCGAGGGCGGGAGACACGAAGCGCCGGCTGCCGAAAGGCAGGGAGGCGCCGTTGGCGGCCAGGCGCACATCCACCCAGAACGGCTTAGGATTGAGGACCCCGGCGGCGTGGAAGTCGCGCACGATGCCGGGCTGCCCCACGCCAGCGAAATCGAAGGCGTCGCTTTTGTCCGGGCGCATGAGCAGGACGCCGGAGAACCGGTCGATGCGGGTGGAGAGGGGCCGCGCGGGCACGCCGGCGGGATGGGGGAAGGCCTGGTCGGAATAATAGACCGTGCCATTGAGGACCGTGAGCTTATCGACGAACGGGCGCCCGGACGGCCCGGCTTTCTTGAGGAACGAAGTAAAGTTCCACTGCCCCTGCGGGTTGCGGGCGATGGCAAGCTGCGGGCGAATGATGCGCACGGCGTTCATCAGAGAGACATGAACGTCGTTGGTCAGCAAGAGCTGGCGCAGATTATACCAGACGTCCACCTCATCGGCGCGGACAAAGGTGCCGCTGGCGAAGGTCTTTCCTTCGGCGACGGCAACGTCCTTGAGCAGGATCTCGTTGTTGGCGGACAGACTCCAGAGGTTGCCGGTGATCTTGACGTCGGCCACACGCACTTCATGGCCGAGCGAGATCGTCGCCTCGCGGGAGACGACCCCGGCAAGACGCGCGCCGGAGTTGAGGTAGGCGAAGACGTGCCGCACGAGCAGGGAGGCGCCGATGCCGAGGATAAGCAGCGGGATCAGCAGAACGACGAGGTTGATGCCGAATCGCAATTGACGCATGGCGCTAGCCGAATAGGGCGCGGAACCGCAACCGTCGGGGGCTACGTTCGCGTAGATCGCGCCAGAGAGAGATGAGTTGCTAGATGTTAGTTCCTAGTTAAACCTCACCCCCGACCCCTCTCCTTACGAAGGAGAGGGGAGAGACAGGGTTTTAACTAGCAACTAGAAACTAACAACTGCTTGCAGCCGCTCCGCCATCAGTTTCTCCGAAAACGCCTGGGCGTTGTAGGAAGAGCGCACGAACGGCCCGGAAGCTACGAAGATAAAGCCCATCTCTTCTCCGATCCGCTCGTACTCCCGGAAGCAGTCCGGATGGACGTACTCCACAACCGGCAGATGATGTGTGGTGGTCGGCCGCAGATACTGGCCAATGGTGACGGCGCTGACGCCCACCTGCCGCAGATCGCGCAGGGTTTCGAGGACTTCTTCGTGAGTCTCGCCCAGGCCGAGCATGATGCCCGACTTGGTATGGATGGCGGGATCCATATTCTTGACGGCGTTCAGCACGTCCAGCGTGCGCTCGTATCGGGCCTGCGGACGCACGGTAGGCGACAGACGCCGGACGGTCTCGATGTTATGGTTGTAGATGTCCGGGCGCGCTTCGACGACGCGGCGAATGCACCAGCGCTTGCCCTTGAAGTCCGGAGTAAGCACCTCGACGATGACGCCGGGGATCGCTTCCCGCAGGGCGTGGATGGTGGCGGCAAAGTGGCCGGAGCCTTCGTCGGGCAGCTCGTCGCGGGCCACCGAAGTGACCACGACGTGCTTGAGGCTCATCGCCCTGGCGGTCTCGGCCACGCGGCGAGGCTCGTCCCCATCCACTTCGAGGGGTCTGCCGACCTGGATGGCGCAGAAGCCGCAGTTGCGCGTGCAGATGTCGCCCAGGATCATGAAGGTGGCGGTCCGCTTGGACCAGCATTCTCCCAGATTCGGGCAGCGGGCACTCTCACAGACGGTATGCAGTTTGGCCTGGCGCATCATGCCATCGACCATCTGCACGGTCTCCGGACTGGGAACGCGCTTTTTCAGCCATTCTGGTAGGCGCGAATTCACGGATAAAAGTTCCTGAAAGTTGTGTCCGGTACGCCATCGAATCGGCGCCGGACACAAAAAGTGTACCGTATTTCCGCCCTTCGGTCAAGCACGGGAGAAAGGGAATGCTTCTTTGCTTGACAGAAACTTTCTATGTTGCTACAATGGATTGCTCGGAACCGCTTAGGAAGGGAACAGCCATGACGCCCATTTTCCATCCACGCTGCCGTTTGCCTGCCTCTGTCCGCGATTTGTCTTCGCCTCGCTGACGTTTGGACTGACCCCTCGTAGCTTTGGTAAGGAAGAGGTCCGTCATGCAAGAGAAGCCGTGCGTGCATTTCTCCATTGATGTCAGGAGCGTGCCTCTGCCTGGCTCTTCCCATACGATGCGCCTGCCCTACTATCGCCATCCATTAAGAGCTGCAGCGTAAATCGCATGTGTCCTCCGGACTGCGGAAAGTTCGGAAGAAGGGAAAAGGTCATGATGCCCTTTCTGTCCACTCGTAGGGACGTCGTTTGCCGACAGGCGCACGGCGCGCGTTTGCAGAGCGCGCTATTGATTGAGCGCGCCTACGCGCTTTGCCAGACGAGCGATTCCCTGCATCAGACGGCCTGGCAGACATGTCAGGCGGCCGCGGAATCCTGTAAACTGGTTCAGCGCCGCCGCCAGGAGCGCCAGCAAGCCCAGACACGCATCCCGCAGAGCCGGCTTCAGGAGCCTGTACGGGGCATAACTCACCGGGCGCCGGCGCCCGATTCCCCGCAACTGCTGCATCTGATCGATTGCTGCAAAGCCGGAGACCCTGCCGCCTGGAACCGGCTCATTCATAGCTACGAAAACCTCATCTTTGCCTACGCCTACTCTCTCGCCGGCAATACCGCCGATGCCGGCGACATCGCCACCCTGGTGTTTGTACGGCTCTATCAAAACCTGCATCGGTTCGAGAATGGCCGCTCTCCTTTCCGCTTCTGGCTGCTTAAGATCGTTTACCACGCTTATATCGATGTCTGTGTTCGCGACCGCCAACGTAGCCATCTTAGCCAGGATGCGCCCCGCAGCCCTCAAAAGCCGGAGGGGGAAAGCTGGGAGATCGCCGACCGCTCCGCCAACCCGGAAAGCCTCTGCGTGCAAAAGGAGACGGCCCGAAGACTTCAGGAGAGCATCCGCTACCTTCCCGCCTACCAGCGCCAGGCCCTGCAGATGTTTATGCAGGGACGCTCCTACGAAGAGATTGCCAGGGAGACAGGCCTTTCGATGGGCACGGTCAAGTCCCGCATCAATCGGGCGCGCCGCACGTTATCCGCCCGTCTGGAAGAGAATTAGGCCGGTGGTTACGAGAGAAGGTAAGATCGAGGAACATCAAGCGGGCTCTCTCCGCAAACGGCCTGCGTACAATAGGCTGCTGCCCTCCGTTCCCGCTCAAAGATCGAGCGGCGCTAGAAGAACAGGCGCTATAGCCCGAACGGCAGAAACCGGAAGAGGAACGGCAGGACCTGCTCGAAGAAGGTGGGACGGTGCTGTTTGGGCGGGATGATGAGGGCGTCACCCGGCTCCATTTCCACATCCGGCTGTTGGCGCTTGGCGATCTTGTCGAGGTCTATGGTAACGTTGGCATCCCCGACCAGATTGTTCAAATAACCCTTGACAAGGGCGGCCTTGTGGCTATCCCCGCCTTTTTTCATGCCCCCAACTCGCTCCAGTGCCTGGCTCACGGTGATCTTCTCATTGGGCTTTAGCTCGAACGCCCCCGGCGCGGCGACCAGTCCGAGAACGGCGCAGCGGGGAATCTGGCTGCGCTTGCCGACGATGAGCACGTCGCCGGGCTGCATCGGCAGGTTCTGGACCGGGTCGTTGGCCTCCACCTTGTTCGCGTCGAGATCGTAGTCTTTGCCCTCCGCGCCGCGCACCAGATGGACCTGCTCCGGGTCGGCGGTAGGCTTGAGGCCCCCCACGCGATCGAAGGCGTCTTTGACCGTCATTCCGGCGTTGTACGGCAGTGCGCCCTCACGGACGACCTCCCCATGCACGCTCACGAACTTCAGCTCGCGCGGCGTCGACGCGGGCAGCTTATCGACGGTGATCTTATCTCCCGCTAAGAGCGCCGGATCGACGTTGCTGTCTCCTCGCTGGAAAGCGGCGAAATCCACGGTGATCTGCTGGGGCGGGGCGGGGTTGCCTTTGGGGTCGGCGGCAGAGGCGCGCTCGATATGCACGTGCGCCAGGTCCGCATCCGGATGCAGACCGCAGGCGCTCAGGGCGTCGCACAGATGCGCCGTCAGCGGCAGCTCGCAGGGCCCGCTTTTGCCGGCGCCTTCGCCGGAGACTTCTACCCGCAGCCGGGGCATTTGCGCGATGACCACGCGCACTTCCGGGGATTTCAGATACGTCTTCAGGCTCTCCGTAATGGCAGCGCGGGCCTCGCTCGTCATCTTATCTTTCACGGAGACGGTCCATTCGCGCTTGTTGCCGCCATTTTCATCCGACAGGAGGAAATGGAGGTTGCCCTCCGGGTCTACCGTGTACGGCTTGCTCAACTGCTTTTCGCCGGTGACCGTGATCGCCAGGACGCAGCCCGGCTCGATCTTCGTGGTGACGGTCGCGGTCGGGTCGCCGGCCGGCGGATCGATTGCGGCAAGCGCCGGCAGCGCCGCCAGCCCCGATCCCGCCAGCACCAGGGCCAGCAGCCCCATCCTTGCCATGCTTCCAACCGGCCTTTGCTTTACGCGCGTTCTTACAGATCGCATCGTCTTACTTCCTCGCTCTGCCGCCCGCCGTGTCCACGGCTCTTCCCTCGCCCGAATGATCTATTATACAGTATCTTTTCCGGCTTATTACGCTATTAATCTGCACTCCAGAGAAGCACCGTGCAACAGCAAAGCCTCCCAGTCTCCATTGGGAGGCTAAACAGCGGGAAAGCTCCCCACTCTTTGGCAAGGAGAGGGGGCCGAGCCGTTCCGAAGGATCAAGCGACGATGGCGATGGGAAAGGGGTAAGGTTAAGGCGTGGAGAGGCTGGCGTCGAGGCCGGCATCATTGAGGCGCTGTCGGGCGGTCTCGGCGCGGCCACGGTCTTTGAAAACACCGTTCTGGACGCGATAGAGCGTGCGCCCGTCCTGCGTATACGTATGCACGGAAGCTCGGAAGCCCTTGTCTTTGACGTGCTGAGCCTCCTGCTCCGCCGCTTCGCGGGTAGAGAAGACGCCAAACTGCACGCGGTAGGGACCGGCGGCAGGGGGCGTGGTGGGCGCGTCCACTCCGGTATGTTGTCCCTCCGCCGGAGGAGTCGTTTGCGGAGCGGTCTGCGTCGGAGGATTAGAATTATCGGGCTTGTTGGCGGGCGTATCGCCGTCCGGGTTGGTGGGTGGCTGCACGGTATCCTGATCCCTGGAGTGGTGGCGATGACGCCTGTGATGCGGCGTGGTGGAGGGATCGTTCGGGTCGGTATTGGACGTTGCCGGCGCACTGGCGGATGCGGCGCCGGTCTGATCTCTGTTTTCCGGAGGCGCTGAGGGCGTCACGCCCTGCGGAGAGCTCGCCGGTTGGCCGGGCTGTTGGGCGGTGTTATCCTCGGCAGGATCGATACTGGGTCCTGGAACGGCGTTGGTTGCATTGGAAACGGACTGGCGCGACGGCGCTGCCAGCAGGGGCTTTGGCGGTGGGGCCGGCGTGGTGGCCGCGTGGGAGGCGTTATTCTGGTTATCGGTCACGCCTGCGGGCGTTCCTGCGCGGCTTTCTGCATCTGCCTGCGGGCCGCTCGGAATCATCCGTGCGATCACGAAAAAGCCCATGACAAAACTGACGACGCCCAGAGCGATAACTCCGAGGAGCCAGCGCATGAAGGACAGCGTCCCTGAGGACCGCTGGTTGCCGTATCCTGCCATGCTTGCGCGATTCCGAACGCTCATTGTTACTCCTTATTTACCTGGCTTGCCGGGTTAAGTCTACCTATTTACCTGCGGTTTGTCAAGCCGTCAGGAAGCCTTGCAGACGGCCGGAGAAGGTCCCGATGCGCAGGCCACCCTGTAATTTTTCACTACACTTTCCGAAAATAAGGAGTAAGCGCGTACGCGCACCAGCATGGAGGGAAAGTATTCTATGGCTTCGAATCGTGTTCCACCGGACCCAAAAGTCCAGCGTCAGTTTAACATCTCTCTACTGATCTCCTTCCTGATCATTATGGGCGGTATGCTGTGGACCTGGAAGATCGGATGGCAGGCCAACCGGTATTACCATCAGATCGGTCATGAGGAGTTCTACGTCGATTTTATGAACAGCTTTTCGCACAAGCAGGGGGGGCCGCAAAAATGAAAACGGCAACAATGCGCCGGCTTACCATCCTGTTGCCGGTTCTCAGCTTGGTGGCGTCAGCCAGCACGGTGAGCTTTGAATATTATCGCCGCGAAAGCTTGAAACGGGCGCTGGCGCGATCGGAACAACACACCGCGCAGGTGGCGAAGCAGTTAGATCTGGGCTTTAAGAGACCCAAGGATACGGACGAGGACGAAAAAGGCATTAAATAACGTGAGTTCGGGTTAAGCCGGTAGTCTCAGGACGGCCGTTTTGAGAATAGACGGCTTGTTGGGTCGGTGGCAGTAGGCGATCAAGCCGGCCACCAGATGGGCCAAGG